>Ga0164309_10001770_pt1 | contig 10367 bp, 10 predicted proteins | sample Whisoiple_247_MG_FD_109984 | JGI IMG/M metagenome (GOLD analysis project Ga0164309, IMG submission 109984) | Soil microbial communities amended with fresh organic matter from upstate New York, USA - Whitman soil sample_247_MG | ecosystem: Environmental > Terrestrial > Soil > Unclassified >... | reverse complement strand
GACCTGCTCGCCGACCGGATCGCGGTGCTGCACCGCGGCCGGCTGGTCGAGGAGGGCACCGGCGAGGAGGTGCTGGGCGCGCCCCGCGAGGAGTACACCCGCCGGCTGCTGGCGAGCCTGCCCGTGCCGGACCCGGACGAGCAGGCGCGGCGGCGCGAGGCCTGGCGGGCCCTGGCCTGACCCGCGACGACCCGCAGGGGCGCGCACCCGGGACACCCCGGGGCGCGCCCCTGCGGCGTCCTCCCGCGGACCCGGCCGGTGCGGTCAGGCCGGGAACACGCAGAACTCGTCGCCCTCGGGGTCCGCCAGGACCACCCACGTGCCGTGGTCGGCGACCACCGTCGCGCCGCGCGCCACGAGGTCGGCGACGCCCGCCGCGAGGTCGGGCACCGTCAGGTCGAGGTGCACGCGGTTCTTGGCCGTCTTCGGCTCGGGGACCCGCTGGAACCAGATCCGCGGCCCGGGCCCGCCGGGCTCGACCAGCACGGTCGGGTCGTCCTCGGGGTCCTCGACGCCCGCGGCGCGCAGCCGGGCGAGCTCGGCCTCGTCGTACGGCGCCACGCGGTAGCCGTCGAGCGTGCCGGCCCACCACCGCGCGAGCGAGGCGGGGTGCCGGCAGTCGACGACGACGTCGCGCAGGGCGGCCATGCGCCGAGCCTAGGGCCGGCGGCGCGCGCCCGTCAGGCGTCCTCGCGCAGGCAGAGGTAGCCGCTGTCGTCCGCCTCCACGTACCAGGCGGCCTCGAGCGGGCAGGAGTCGAGGACCTCGACCTGCTCGACCGCGAGGAAGGCGTGCGGGTCGCCGCAGTCCACGGGCTCCAGGAACTCGCCGTCGGCCTCGTCCCAGCACGACCCGACGCCGGTGGCGACGTGCGGGAGCACCGTGCCCGGCGCGGCGTACGACACCACCGCCACGACGCCGACCGCCACGCAGGCGACGAGGCCCCCCGCGGCGCCGAGCCAGCCGCGCGACGAGTACGCCGGCGCGCCCGCGCGGCGCGCGCCCCGGTAGGCGACCGCGGCGCGGACCAGCAGCACGAGCCCGAAGACGAAGCCGCCGGTCCAGATGATCCCGCCGGAGTCGCCGGACGCGAGGATGGTGCTGACGGTCGCGCCGACCAGCACGGCGATCCCGATCCAGAAGGTCCGGGTCGCGCCGCGGCGCGCGTGCAGCCCCTCCTCGGACCCGGGCACCGGGGGCGCCCCGAACGCGGTCGGCTGCGGGAACGCCGTCGGCGCGGGGGACGCGAGCCCCGGGACGGTCGCGCCGGTCGCCGGCGCGGCGGGCCACGTCCCCGCCGGGGCGGACGTCGCGTCCGGGTCGTCCGGCAGCCACAGCTGCCACCCCTCGGGGACCGGCGGCAGCGTCGCGAGGTCCGGCTGCCAGCCGGGCGGGGGCGTCCACCCGGCGGGCGGCTGCGGCCAGGACGGCGGCGGGTTGAAGCGCATGGTCACCTCGGGTGGCTGGCTCGGGCTCGGGCCGGGGCCCGGTGCGCCCCGGCGCGGAGCACGCCGGATCGTTGCACCGGGCAACGGGCGCCCGTGGCGGATCCGCCCCGATTCATCCGGACGGCGCAGCCGCACCAGGTCGGGCCTGTCCCCCGTGCGCACCGGGATGTCCCGTTCCGCTCAGCACCGGGCCCCCACGTGTCGATAGGTCCCGTGTGGAGCAGGGGATCGGCACCGAGCCCGTCGTCCGGCGCTCGCGCCGCCGGGGCCTGTGGCGCAGCGCGCGCCGGGCGTCCGGCGTGCCCTCGGCGCGCCCCGAGGCGGACCGCTCCGACGACTGGTTCGACTCCTGGCTGACCGACGCCGCCGAGGCGGTCGGCTCCCGCCGCGCGCTGGCCGAGGCCGAGGCCGCCGGCTGGACCGTGCTGCACGACCTGCACCGCCCGGGCAGCACCGACGCGACCGTCGAGCACGTCGCCGTGGGCCCGGGAGGCGTCGTCGTCGTCGAGACGCTGCGCTGGACCGGCGAGGTCACCGTGCACGACGGCACGCTGCGGCACCGCGGCTACGGCCGGACCGCCGACGTCGCCGCGGTCGCCGACGCCGCCGGCGCGGTCACCGCGCTGCTGGCCCCGGCGCACCGCCGGGCCGTGCTCGCCGTGGTGTCGCTCGGGGGGCGCGACCTCGACCCGGCCGCGGTGCGGGGCGGCGCGACGGCGGTCGGCGAGCCGCGGCTCGCGGCGCACCTGGCTGCGCTGCCGCCCGTGTTCTCCCCCGAGGACGTGACGCTGGTGTCCGAGTACCTGGCCGCCGAGCTGGGCGGCGCCGCGAGCCCCGAGCAGCTGACCGTCGACGACGTGTTCCGGCCCGCCGCGGTGTGGCGGGACGAGCGCCACGCCGCCCCGGCCGCCCCGGCGAGCCCGCAGGCCGGCGCCCCCCGTCGCGCCGGGACCGCCGGCGCGACCCCGCGCTACGCGCAGCCCGCCAACCGGGAGGTCGCCGGGCTGCACGCCGGCCAGGACGCGGCCGCACCCGCCCGGCCCGCGTCGGCCGCCGGCCGCGGCGCCCTCGGCGACGGCGTCCTCCGCCTCGGGCTGCTGGTGCTCGGGCTGCTCACGGTCGGCAACGTGCTGCTGGCCTGGTTCGACGTCGCGGGCTGACCCTTCGCCCGACGCCCGCCGCGCCCGACGCCGCGCCGGTGGTGTGACCTGCGTCACGACCGCGCGCCCGCGGGATGAGACGGCTCTCCCCCGCGGTTCGATCCTCTCGTGAGCCTCCTGATGAGCCCCCTGACGCTGCGCGGCACCACGTTCCGGAACCGGGTCTGGCTGGCGCCGATGTGCCAGTACTCCGCGGACGGCGACGGCGTCCCCACCGACTGGCACCTCGCGCACCTCGGCGCCCGCGCGGTCGGCGGCTTCGGCCTGGTGCTCGCCGAGGCGACCGCGGTCGTCCCCGAGGGCCGGATCTCCCCGCAGGACGTCGGCATCTGGGGCGACGAGCACGTCGTCGCCTGGCGCCGGATCACCGACCTCGTCCGCAGCCGCGGCGCCGTCGTCGGCGTCCAGCTCGCGCACGCCGGTCGCAAGGCCTCCACCTACCGCGGGTTCGGCGAGGGCTCGGGGACCGTCCCCGCCGCGGCCGGGGGCTGGGACACCGTCGCGCCGTCGGCCGTCGCCTTCGAGGGCTACGCCGCGCCGCAGGAGATGACGCCGGAGCAGGTCGCCGCCGTGCCGGAGCAGTTCGCGGCCGCCACCCGCCGCGCGCTCGACGCCGGCTTCGACCTCGTCGAGGTGCACGCCGCCCACGGGTACCTGCTGCACCAGTTCCTGTCCCCGCTGTCGAACCGCCGCGACGACGCGTGGGGCGGCGACCTGGCCGGACGCGCCCGCCTGCTGCTCGACACCGTCGACGCGGTCCGCGCGGTGCTCCCGGAGGACCGCCCGCTGCTCGTCCGCGTCTCCGCCACCGACTGGACCGAGGGCGGCCTCGCCGTCGAGGACGTCGCGCAGGTGGCGGTCTGGCTGCGCGCGCACGGGGTCGACCTGGTCGACGTCTCGACCGGCGGCAACGTGCACGCCTCCATCCCCGTCGGGCCGGGGTACCAGGTGCCGGCCGCCCGGACGATCCGCGAGACCGCCGGGATCGCGACCTCCGCGGTCGGCCTGATCACGACGCCGGAGCAGGCCGAGCAGGTGCTGGCCGAAGGCTCCGCGGACGTCGTCATGCTGGGCCGGCCGGCGCTGTTCGACCCGCACTGGCCGCTGCGCGCCGCGCACGCGCTGGATGACAAGACCCCCGTGCTCGAGCACGCCGGAGACGCCGCGGCGACGGTGCTCCCGGGCCAGCCGACCGGCTGGCCGGTGCAGTACGCGCGGGGCTCCTGGGGCTGAGCGGGGCGGGGGCGGCTCCCGGTACGCCGGTGAGGTCGTCACCTCCGCACGAGGTCGGCACTCACGAGTGACGACCTCGTCGCGTGGTGACGACCTCACCGCGCCCGCGGACGGCGCCACGCGCCGCGCCGGCGCTCAGGTGGTCAGGGCACCCGAGGCGAGCAGGTAGGCGAGCAGCGCGGTGGCGGCCGCGCCCACGACGACGGCGAACACCGCGCGCCCGCGGCCGTGTCCGCCGGTCCGGGCCCTGCGGAGCGCCCACAGACCGAACCAGATCGCGAACGGGCCGAGCGGCCAGATCAGCAGCGCGAGCAGGCCGACGTAGCCCGCGACGATGGACTGCCAGGACCGGCCGGTCGGGAGCAGCCAGTGCACCGCGTCGCGCGGGCCGGCGCCGAGCCGGGCGGGCTCGGGGTACCAGGGGCCGGCGGTTGCGGCCGCGGCGTAGGCAGGGCCGGCGGGTGCGGCCGCGGCGTAGGCGGGACCGCCGGTCGGCGCGAGCGCGGTGCGGTGCCGGGCGTGCGCCGGGGCTCCGGCCGCACGGGCGGCGTGCGCGCCGGGCGGCCGGTGCTCGGGGGCGTCCGGGATCGGCCCGACGGGCAGCGGCGCGAGGGCCGGCGCGGGCGCCGGGACCGGGGCCGACGGGCCCGACGGGGCCCGCGCCGCCGGGTCCGGCGCGGTGTGCTCGGTCCAGGCCGCGCCGTCGAACCAGCGGAGCACCGCGGGCGTCACCCCGTCGGGGTACCACCCGGCGGGCGGGAGCGGCAGCGCCTCGGTCATGCACTCCCTCTCGGCCGCTCCGGCCCGGGTGATGACCCGCGGCGGCCCAGGTCCCCCGTTCGGACCAGCGATCACGCGGGTCCCGGGCGGCGCCCGCGCGGCGATCCGCTGGCGCGCCGTAACCGTCCGGACACCTTCGGCGCGTACGTTCCCTGCACCGGTCGCGCGGACGCGCCCGGACGGCCGGACCGACGGGAGGTGACGCGAGGTGTTCGAGCACGTCGACCCGTTCATCGGCACCGAGGCCACGTCGCTCCCGCCGCAGTCCGGTCTCGCCGCCACCTGGTGGTGGCCGAAGCCGCAGGTGGGCAACACGCACCCCGGCGCGACGTACCCGCTCGGCATGGTCAGCGCGTGCGCCTACTCCGGCGCCTACCCGACCGGGTACGGCCGGTACGACCTGTCGACCGAGGGGCTGCCGCCCGCCCTGCACGCGAGCCAGCGCGCCTCCGGGTTCACGCACTTCCAGCAGTCCGGCACCGGCGCGATCCGCAAGTACTACAACTACGTGCGCGTCACCCCGATGCTCCAGCCGCTCGACGACCTCGGGCAGCTCTGGGAGGTGTCGGACGAGCGCGCCGAGCCCGGCTACTACGCCGCGACCCTCGACTCCGGCATCCGCTGCGAGGTCACCGTCGGCCCGAAGTCGGCGGTGCACCGGTACACGTTCCCGGCGCACCGGGACGCGCGGCTGGTCATCGACCTGAGCCTCGGCGGGCTGGACATCCCGTACGGGCGCACGGTGCCGCTCCGCGCCCACCTGGAGTCGGTCGAGCCGGGCGTCGCGCAGGGCGAGATCACTGTCGAGGGCGCGCCGCTGGCCGTGCACGTCGAGTGCGACACACCCCAGTGGCGGCAGCTGCTCTGGTACGACCGCCGCCTCATGCCGGGCGGCACCCGCCTCGACTTCGACCGGATCCGCCCGACGACGCTGCGGCCGTTCGGCCTCATGTGGGCCGGGCCGACCGAGCCGGGCCAGGTCGTCGAGCTGCGGTTCGGCTTCTCGCTGCGGGGCGTCGAGCAGGCGCGCGCCAACCTCGTGCGCGAGTGCGGGCCCGGGCCGTCGTCGTTCGCGGAGCGCCGCGCGCGCACGGCGCACGAGTGGCGCCGCCAGCTCGGCAAGGTGCAGGTCGACACCCCGGACGCCGGCAAGCAGACCGTGCTGTCCACGGCGCTCTACCACTCGCTGATCAAGCCCTGCCTGGCGCCGGACGAGAGCCCGTTCTGGCCGACGGACACCCCGTTCGCCTACGACATCGCGACCATGTGGGACATCTACCGCACGCAGCTCCCGCTGCTGACGGCGCTGGTGCCGGACAAGGCCGTGGAGCTCGCCACCGCGATCCTGCACATCGCGGAGGAGGAGGGGAACTTCCCGATCGGGTACCGGATGGCCCGCGGGGCCGACCGGTTCTCCCGGCAGGGCAGCGCCCTGGCGCACACGTTCCTGGCCGACCTGTGCGCGCTCGGCCTGCCGTTCGACTGGGACTGGGCGCTCGTGCACCTGCACAACGACCTGCGCCGGACGTACGGCGAGGAGTTCCTGCTGCACGGTCGCACGCACCCGATCAGCCACACGCTCGACCTCGCGTTCGGCTACTTCTGCACGGCGGTCATCGCCCGGCAGGTCGGCGACCGGACCCTGCTCGACCAGTTCGCCCCGCTCGCCGGACGGTGGCGCAACGCGTTCGACCCGGCGACCGGCCTGCTGCGCGACTCGACGTTCTACGAGGGCGGCCGGTGGAACTACTCGTTCCGGCTGCTGCACGACATGGCGGCGCGGATCGACCTGGCCGGCGGCGACGAGGCGTTCGTGGCCCTGCTGGACCGGTTCTTCGGCTTCGGCGCCGACCCGGTGAAGCAGCCCGGCCTCGCGCCGTCCGAGGACGAGATGCTGGCCGGCTACGCGCTGCACCGGTTCGAGGGCCTGAACAACGAGCCGGACATGGAGGCCCCGTGGGCGTACCAGTACGCCGGGCGCCCCGACCGCACCGCCGAGGTGGTGCACGCCGTCACCCAGCAGCAGTTCGGCACCGGCCGCGGCGGCCTGCCCGGCAACGACGACTCCGGCGGGCTGTCCTCCTGGTACGTCTGGGCGACGCTCGGGCTGTTCCCGGTCGCCGGCCAGAACCTGTTCCTGGTCAACGCCCCCGCGTGGCGCGAGGCCCGGATCGACGTCGGCGGGAAGCCGTTCACCGTCGAGACCAGCGGGTTCGTCGAACCCGAGCCCGACGGACCGGCGCAGTACGTGCAGCGGGTCCGGCTGGACGGGGTCGAGCTCGACCGCACCTGGCTGACCGGGACCGAGCTGCACGCCGGCGGGCGGCTCCAGGTCGACCTCGGCCCGGAACCGGGCCCGTGGACGGCCGCCGCGCGACCGCCGTCGCTCAGCGCCGGCGCCTGACGGCCCGCACCCCTGCGCTCCCCACCCCCTTCCGCACGACCCTCCCGGAGGCCTGCCGTGACCGACGCGACCCTCAGCCCCACCGCCGACGCCGCACCCGCGCGCCGGGTCGACCGCCGCCTCGTGATCGTGGTGCGCGCCGACCCGGTGATCTGCGGCCACTCCGGAGAGGCGCGCAACCTCGCGGAGGCGGCGCTCGACCGCGGGTTCGACGAGGTGCGGATCGTCACCTGGCCGATCGACCGGCTGCAGGCCGCGGGCCTGCCGCTCAAGCCGCTGGACCGGGTGCTCCCGTACCGCGAGGGCGTGGTGGTCGAGCGGCCCGGACCGGTCGGCGACTACAAGGTCCCCGACGGCCGCTGGGTCGCCGGCCTGATCGGCCGGCTCGTCGAGCTGTTCACCGACGGGGTGCCCACCGTCGCGCTGTCGCTGTACCTGAGCCCGCACGCCACCGCGGTCGCGGACGCGGTGCACGTCGCCCGGCGCACCGGCCTGCCCGTGAACGTGACCACGGTCGCCGAGGCGGTCGGCTCGGACGTCACCAACGTCGTGCGCGCCTGCGTCGAGGCCGACCAGTTCGGCGCCGCCGCGCACGTGCTCGCGTCCTACTTGGAGCACGACGTCTGCCTGGCGGTGTCCGAGTACACCCGCGACCTCATCATCACCGAGGCGGAGGCGCTCGACGCGAAGCACGGCACGACGTTCGCCGCGCAGTGCCGCGAGCGGGTCCGGATCTCGTACCCCGCCGTCGACGTCGCGCAGTACCTCGCGCGCGACGACGCCGAGACGGACGCGGTGCTCGGCGCGCGGGGCCTGGACCGCGACGGGTACGTGCTCTACCTGTCCCGGCTGGCCGCCGCCAAGGGCGTGGACGACCTCATCGACGGCTACGCCGCCAGCAGCGCCCCGGGGACGCACCGCCTGGTGATCGCCGGCAACGGGCCCGAGGCGGCGCAGCTGCGGGCGCACGCCGCGGCCTCGCCCGTCGCGGACCGGGTGCTGTTCCTCGACGACGTGTCCGACGACGAGAAGCCGCACCTGATGGCGGGCGCCGCCGCGTACGTGCTGCCGAGCAAGCCGCGACCGGAGTTCGTCGAGACGTTCGGCATCGCGCTCGTGGAGAAGATGCTCTCCGGCGGCGGCCCGGTCATCACGACCGACACCGGCGGCATCCCGGAGGCCGTCGGCGACACGGCGATCATCGTGCCGGTCGAGGACCCCGCGGCGATCGCGGCGGCGCTGGACCGGGCGCTGGCGGTCACCGGCGCCGACCGCGAGGAGTGGGCCGACGCGGCCCGCGAGTTCGCGCTGCAGTTCGACCGCGCGGTGGTGCTGGACAAGATCCTCGAGGCGGTCGACGCGGTGGTGCCCGCGCGGGGGTGAGCGCGGGACGGCGGCGGGCGGCGGCGGTCCGCTCCGGCGCCCGCCGAGATGGGGCTGGACAGCGCAGAGCGCGGTGCGGCTAGCGTGACCGGCGTCGGTCCGGCAGCCGCCCCGAGGGACCGTCCGTCGACGTCGAGGAACGACGACCATGCAGGTCATCCCCAAGAGCTACGGTGAGCTCGTCATCATGACCGAGGAGGAGATGCGCGAGAGGCGGGCGCAGGAGCTCGCGAGCATCGGCCTCGACCTGGAGACGATCGAGGAGCGGTACGAGACCTGGCAGCTCTCCCGCGAGCAGCGCATCGCGTACGAGGAGTACCTCACGCTCGGCAGGTTGCTCGGTGAGTGACCGGGAGGCTGAGGGGGGCGCGCCGCCCGGGGCGGGTCCTGGGGCGGGAGACGACGACCTGGCGACCGTCGCGGAGCGGTTCGCCGAGGACCTGCGCAGCACCCTGCGCGGGGTCGTGGCGGGCGACGACGTCGGGACCTTCCGCGTGCGGCCCACGACCACGCCCCGGTCGCGCCTGACGGTCGAGCAGAAGCCGTCCGACGGCATCCCGCTGGCCGTCGACGGCCTCGTCGTGCTCCGGCTGCGCGCGTCCTTCGACTGCGGCTGGGACCACACCGGCCGGTTCCTGGCCGTCCGCCGGTCCACGATGGCGGCGGCCGTCGAGGGCACCGAGGAGCCGCTGTTCCGGTACGACTACGACGCGGGCTCCGACGACAAGGTCCCGGCGGCGCATCTCAACGTGCACGGCCACCGCGACGAGCTGGTGTTCGCGATGATGGCGGCCGGGCACCGGCTGCGCGGCCGCGCGCGCACCTCGGCGGTCCGCCGGGGCCGGGTGCCCCGGGTGTCGACGCTGCACTTCCCGCTCGGCGGGCACCGGTTCCGGCCGTCGTTCGAGGACGTGCTCGAGATGCTGGTCCGGGAGTTCGGCCTCGACACCCGGCCCGGCTGGCGCGCGGCGGTCTGCGCCGGGCGCGCGCGATGGCGCGCGGTCCAGCTCCGCGCCGCGGTCCGGGACGACCCGGCGGGCGCGGCGGAGGCGCTCGGCGACCTCGGGTACGCGGTCCGCCGGCCCGTGCCGGGCGGGGCGCCGGCGGTGCCGCGGTAGCGGCTCAGCCGCTGCGGCGGCTCAGCATCACCGGTGGCTCAGCCGCGCCGGTGGCTCAGCCCCGGGAGCGGCCCGGCACCGGCTCGGCCCGGGCCCGGCTCAGTCGCAGTAGTCGCAGATCCCCGTACCCGGCAGCACCATCGAGCACGTCGGGCAGGTCTTCGTGAACTCGACCGGCTCCGGCTTCCTCGCCCGCGGGGTGGCGGCGGCCCGCGGCGCCCGCGGGGCCTTCGGCGCGGCCGACCGCGCCCGGGCCGGGGCGGCGGCGCGCGCCGCAGCGGCGGCCTGCGGCACGTCGAACCCGCGCCGCGCGAGCAGCGCCTGCGCCGCGTCCTCACCGCCGTGGAACTCGTCGGCGCCGGCGAGCCGCCCGGTCGCGAACCGGTGCGCGACCCCGAGGATCGCCGTCGTCGGGTAGGGGCGGTCCTCGTGGAGGAAGAAGCCGCCACCGGCGGGGAAGCCGTAGACGCCGAGGAAGGCCTCGGCCCCGCGGGAGTCGTGCTCGGCGATGGCCTGGAGGATGTGCGCGCGCGTCACGGCGGAGAAGGTCGCCACGTCGCAAGAGCCTACGTCGTCCTCCCGGACCGATCCGCGGCCGAAGGGCCCGGGGCGCTGTGACGTCCCTTGCACCTCGGTGCCGGCTCGCCGCGCGGACCGGCGCCGCAGCCGGTAGGAACAGGGGGCATGACCACCCGCGTCGGCTTCCACAGCTCGCACGAGCAGGTCCACCCGTCCGCACTCCTCGCGGCCGTCCAGCACGCGGAGGAGGCCGGCTTCGACGCCGCCATGTGCTCCGACCACTGGGCGCCGTGGGGCACGAACCAGGGCCACTCCGGGTTCG
>Ga0164309_10001769_pt1 | contig 10370 bp, 7 predicted proteins | sample Whisoiple_247_MG_FD_109984 | JGI IMG/M metagenome (GOLD analysis project Ga0164309, IMG submission 109984) | Soil microbial communities amended with fresh organic matter from upstate New York, USA - Whitman soil sample_247_MG | ecosystem: Environmental > Terrestrial > Soil > Unclassified >... | reverse complement strand
GGGATTTCGAGATAGTGGGCTTCCGGCAACGCCGAGCGGATTTTCTCCATCACGCGCCGAGCCGGCTTACGGGTCCTCCCGCCGCAAATAAGCAGAGTCGGGGTATGGATCCCGGCAATGGTGTCGAGATCGTCATGCAGGGCGAACATCAGGCGCCACTCGGCAGCGACCTTCGGTATCGTCTGAACGATGCTGTCACGCATGACCTCGGGCATCTGCTGCCAGGCGGCCGACCCCATCCAATAGGTGATGAAGGCCCGCGATGCCTCAATGTCGTGTCCTTGCGCGGTCAAAGCGATGTGCTGTTCCGCCAGCGCAGCGACCTCTCGCCAGTCATTCAACTCATCAGCGTCTCTCAGTAGCTGAAAGGCCACTGGCTCGATCAGGGTGAGGCTGGCGACACGTCTCGGAGAGCGCCTTACGGCATTGAGGGCGACCGTACCGCCATAGGAATGGCCAACGAGGTGGGCCGGTTCTCCGCAAGCGTCGAGCAGGGAGTCAACAATTGCAAGCTCGCTGTCCGGACCGAGATCGGCGCCGCGCGGCCAAGGAGAATTCCGCCCATAACCAAGAAGGTCCGGAGCCAATGTGCGATAACCTCGACCGAGGCCGTGAATTACCGCCGTCCAAGCGGAACTCGATCCGGAGCTGCAGTGCAGGAGGATCACCGGCGCACCCGCACCGTCATCAAGGTAGAAATGACGGCGGCGGTCTGCCGTTTCTAAGCTGTGGTAGGTCATTGTGTGGCTCCAATATTGTGTGGAACCCGGCGTACTATGAGTGCGTCCCCCATCCGTCCCCTGCACGGGACCGCTGGATCAATTATTCGCGATGGCACGAGTAGAGCTTAAACTGTTTGGATTCCCCTCAGCGCGGCTCGACGCTCATAAGATCAACCTTTCGCTGCGCAAGGGACTAGGGCTGCTCGCCTATGTTGCTGATGTTTGTAGGCCGGTTGGCCGTGACCTTATGGCAAGCCTGTTGTGGCCTGAGTCGGATAGTGAAGGGGCACGCGGCAGTCTGCGGCGCACGCTGCACAAGATCCGCATTGCATTTCAGGCAAATGTGATATGCGCCGATCGCACCTCCCTTATTCTTGCGCCCTCGCTGGCTGCGAGCATCGATACGCATGAGTTCGAAGCCGCTTGCGATGTCGGCGAGCTGGAGAAAGCGGGCCAACTGTATAGCGGCGACTTTCTAGAGGGCCTATCGATCGAGGGCTGCCCCGCCTTTGACGAATGGGCGTTCTTCCGGCGCGAGGCGCTGCGCAGTCGATTGGTGCAGGTGCTCGAGCGGCAAATCGAGCGAGCTCTGATGTCGAGCAACCCCGCCGCTGGAATCCCTGCCGCCGTGCGCTTGGTCGGGCTCGATCCATTAAGCGAGACTGCACAGCGGCACCTGATCTCCGCTTACATGCGTTGCGGGGACCGTGCAGCGGCAGAACGTCAGTACGAAAGCTGTGCACGCGTGCTTGCGGTCGAGCTTGGGGTGACGCCAGATCCGCAGACCAAGGCGTTGCTGACCCCGCATACAACTTCAGATCCTGCACCGGCTAGACGCACGCTCTACGCTCAACATGGGGAACTGCATCTCGCCTATCAGGTTGTTGGGAACGGGCCAATCGACATCCTGCTGGTGCCGGGTTTCGTGTCGCACGTCGAGCGCATCTGGGAAGAGCCACGCTCCCGATCCTTGCTGACTGCGCTTTCAAAGATGGGGCGTCTTATCCTGTTCGACAGGCGTGGTGTGGGGCTGTCCGATCGCGTGGGCGCGCCGCCCACTGTTGAGGCGACGGCGGACGATCTGATGACTGTGATGGACGCGGCAGGCAGCCGTCGAGTGCTGTTGATCGGAATTTCGGAAGGCGGGCCAAGTTGCATTCGCTTTGCGGCCAAGCATCCTCAGCGACTGGCGGGACTTGTCCTCTACGGCTCGTTAGCCAAGGGAGCGCGATCGCGTGACTACCCGTTCGCTCTGACGCGGGCCCAGTATGATCGCTGGCTACAAAAGCTCGTCAAAGATTGGGGAGGCCCTACTGGCATTGAGATTTTTGCCCCAAGCCTTGTCGGCGATCGGCAAGCAGAAGGTTGGTGGAGCGGACTACTGAGGGCCGCCTCCAGCCCGGGGGCAATCAAGGCGGTGCTCGAGGCGCTGCGCGATACCGATGTGCGGACACAGCTGCCATTGGTCCGTGCGCCAACGCTGGTGCTTCACCGTCACGACGATCGGGCCGTGCGCATCGAAGCTGGTCGCCACTTGGCTACGTCTATACCTGGGGCAAGGTTTGTAGAGCTCGACGGCAGCGACCACTGGCTTTGGGCTGGTGATCAAGTCGTCGCCCTACAGCATATTCGCCAGTTTGCTGATCGCCTTCATCAATAGAACCCACCTAACACCGAAACAGACTTTCCGGATTGTAGTCGTCAATTGACCGGTTTAAGCCGCATGTCGACCAGCGCAACGGATCCGGTTGCGAGGGCTTTCAAGCCGCGTTCCAGCGCGGGCCGGACGTCGCCTGGCTGCTCCACCGTTTCTCCATGTCCGCCAAAGATCCGGACCAGCGCGGCATAGTCCGGCGGCGGTGTAATCGAGGTGCCGATGAAGGTCTTGGTTTTGACCGCCCAGCCTTCGGGATAGTGCCGGGGTACACCCTGCTTCTGCGAAAGATATCCATGATTGTTCATGATGACGATCATGATCGGCATCTCATGTTCCTTGGCGAAGCCAAGGCCAGCCAGCGCAGGATTGTAGTTAAACGTGCCATCACCGATCAAAAGGACCACCGGCTTCGTTGGATTGGCGCATTTTACCCCCAACGCCGTGCCAATGCCGGTGCCGAGGCCGCCGATGGCGCCGGCAAAGAATTGCCCCGGGTTTAGGCAATCGAGATGCAGATTGATCGACTCCCGGTCCGTGATCGTTTCTTCGACGACGATCGCATCGGGCGGAAGCATCCCGTTCAGCTCGTGCAGGACCCAGCGCGGGTCCATCGGCTGCTGGCTGGCGCAAGCCGTCGCGTTGAGGCGCTCCGCTTTCATCCGGTCGTTGTGACGGCTCTTCCACCGCTCCGCAAACGTAGAGCGCAATGCGTTGTCCTTCTGCGTTCGCGCTTTCAATCGTTTGAGAAGCCTGACTAGGGAGCTCTCAATTGACCCCGCGAGGCACAGATCGGCTTGGTAGCCCCAATAAGGAAGGTCCCCGCGCAGCGGGTTTTCGTCCACGATTGCGACCCGTGCCCCAGCGGCTGGCCCCGTCGATGCCGGATGCCAGGGAGCGATCGTGGCGATCAGCAGAACAACATCCGCCTCACTGAGAATACCAGCGGAATCAAAACCGGCATGCAAGCGGTGCGTGCGTGGAAAATTCAGATATGGCGCCGTTCGGCTCTCCACGACCGGAATTGAAAGAAGCTCCGAAATCTCGATCAGCCGCTCAACCGCCGCAGGGCTGCGCCCGCATTCCTCGGTCACGATTACCGGACGCGTTGCGGAAAGCAGCATGTCGGCCAGCTTGTCGAGACCGCGCGAGTCGGCCGTGGCGGGCGTCGGGATGGCCGCTTGCGCCGGCGCATCAATCGTCACGTCGCCGAACAGAAACTCCAAGGGCAAGGAAACGACTACCGGGCCTTTGGGATCTGTCATCGCCAGCTGGCACGCACGCTGGATCGCGGCAGGAAAGACCGCTTTGGTATTGACCGCGAGGCTCCACTTCACACAGCGCTCCACCAGCCTGGCCGGCCCCCCGATATCCGCCAGTTGGGAGAGCCAGTGAGCTCCGAGATCCGGCCCGGGGGATTCGCCGAAGGCAATCGATTCGCCCGTAAGGACCACCATCGGAACATTCTCATGCAGCGCGCCCCGCAGGGCCATACTCGCATGCAGCGAGCCCACCGAAGTATGGACCATGACTACCGGGAGCTTTCCGGTCGACTTGGCATAGCCGCTGGCCATACCCACCGCGATCTCCTCATGTCGCGCCGACAGGTACATCGGCTTGTCCTTCAGATCGGGATTTGCCAGAGCTTCCCACGCAGGCGCCCATTCCGAACCCGGTGATGCGAAGATGCGCTCGACTCCCATGCTCGACAGAAGCCGCAACATAGCTTCGGCTCCGGTTGCTCCCTTAATCTTCATTTTTTTCTCCAGTTCGGTGAAGTCTTTGCCAAGGCGCTAACCTTCGCAAACACGCCTGACAGCGTGGCGGCACGTCATTTGTCGAAGAGTCGGCGCAGGAATACTCGGGCGCGATCTGTTTGCGGCTCGGTGAAGAACCGCCCCGGGTGGTTTTGTTCGACAATCAGCCCTTCGTCCATGAATACAACGCGGTCGGCCACATCGCGAGCAAAGTTCATCTCGTGGGTGACAACCAACATGGTCATGCCGTCGTGGGCAAGATCGCGCATTACCGCCAGCACCTCGCCTACAAGCTCCGGATCCAGCGCCGACGTCACTTCGTCGAACAGCATGACCTTCGGTTCCATCGCGAGGGACCGGGCGATGGCAACCCGTTGCTTCTGACCGCCCGACAATTCTGCCGGATAGGCATTCTCCTTGTTCATAAGTCCGACGCGGGCAAGGAGCTTGCGCGCTCGCGCGATCGCCGTTTCACGCTCCTCGCCTCGCACATACACGGGTGCTTCGATTATATTTCCAAGTGCCGTCATATGCGGGAACAGATTGAAGTGCTGGAAAACCATCCCGATGCCGGTGCGGAGTACGTTTAGTTCCCTTTCAGGCTGACGCACGCGAATTCCGGTTGTCGGATCGATATTGTAGCCAACCGATTTGCCGCTTACGCGGACAGTCCCCTCCTGGAAAGGCTCCAGAAAGTTGATGCAATTCAACAGCGTACTCTTGCCTGAGCCGGATGGCCCGATGACGACTACGACTTCGCCCGTCGCCACATCGAGGTCGATGCCACGTAACACCGGCAAGGTGCCAAAACTTTTGACGAGGCCCCTGATCTCAATCTCGAGGCTGGTAACACCGTCGTGGTTTGTCTTGCCGGTCACCCCTCGTACCCCGCCGCGTTCGCGCCCAATCCAAAAGATCCCGGTCTGGTTCAAGTCACCCGATACCGCTTTTCGAGATAGTCGTTCAGTGTAAGCAGCGGCAGTGTCAGCACCAGATAGCAAAGCGCGACGCCCGCGAAGGGACTGAAAGTGTTCGCTTTCCAAGCCATGACGTCGAGGCCCGCGCGCAGAACGTCAGATAGCGCAATGGTGGAGACGAGGGACGTGCTCTTCAACAACGTGATCGATTCATTCGTGATTGGCGCCAGCACGCGCCGAAGCGCCTGCGGCAGGATGATGCGTCGCATGGCTAGCGCGTAGGGCATCCCGAGCGAAGAGGCCGCCCGCATCTGCCCGGGATCGATCGACTCGACGCCACCTCGAACGATCTCCGTTACGTATGCGCCATTCGTCATCGACAAGGCGATGATCGCAACAGTGAAGGCATCTAGTTGAATCCCGGCCGCCGGCATGCCGTAATAGATGAACAGCAAGGTGACCAGCATCGGGATGGCGCGGAAGATTGTGACGTAAATCGACATCAGCCAGGACAGGAGTCTGAATTTTGAAAATCGGGCGACCCCGCCGAGAGTGCCGATGATCGTTCCGGCCACGATCGAAATTACGGACAGTTCGGCGGTGACAATGCACCCCTTTAACAGGGCGGGCCACGACTCGAGAAAGATATTCCAGTTAAAGTCCATGCAATCCCGCAGAGACGGCTTACGCCGTCGTTCCCGGCCGTCCCAAAACTGATTCAACGCGGGCCAAATGCACAGCGGACCTTCGACCGGTTAGCGATCGAAGCACGTCACGTTCAAGTGTTTCAATTATCCACTGACGAACCGAACCATTTGACAACCAACTTCTCGTAAGTGCCGTCTTTCTTCGTCGCAAGTATGTGCTTGTTGACCTCATCCAGGAGGTCTTTGTCCTCCAATCGAGTATTAGCGGCCTGAATTCGATTGTCCCAGGTCGCCGAGCTCTTGAGCGCGGGCGTATTGCGCATGATGTAGCGCATCGGTGCGACCGAACCGACGAATGCGTCTATGCGCCCATTTTCCAGGTCCTTGAGCGCCAGAAATACCGTGTCGTAGGTCTTGATCGTGACGCGAGCTCCGTAGTTGTCCCGGATGAACTTGTCGCCCGCGCTGCCCAATTCCACTCCAATCGTCTTGCCGATGACATCGTCAGGTTGCTTGATCGGTTTGTCGGGCCGGTAAGCGGCCGCGACGCCGCCATTAAAGTACGGCTCCGAATAGGCGATCTGCGTCGCACGATCGGGCGTGTAGACCATTCCGGTGATCAGCAGATCCACACGCTTGGACGTCAGCGCAGCTATGATGCCGCGAAAATCGATCTGCTCATACACGAGCTTCACGTCCATCCGCTTGGCAATTTCTGTGGCGAGATCGACGTCGAAACCGACCTGCTTACCATTTTCGATGAACCCGAAGGGCGGATAGGAAAAAGTATTGGCCGACGTCATCACGCCGGTGCGTTTGATCTTTTCAAGCGTCGTTTCGGCCGACGCCATAGCCATGTTCACGACCAGTAGCGCTCCCGCTGCACACGCCGCAACAGCCCAAGTTCGGTTTGCGATTTTCGACATGGTCTGATTTCCTAATTTGACGGCATAAATTTTTTGCGGATTTGCCGAAGCTCCGCTTGTAGAGCCGCATCGTCAAAACTCGTGATCTCCCCGTCAACCACTACGGGTTCGCCCGCCACCAAAACGTGCCGCGCTCGCGACTTTGCGCCGTAAACTAATTGTCGAACCGGATCGAAAAAATTGTCAAGCGTATCTTCGGCGAACGGAAATACCGCAATGTCCGCAACAACGTCCGGCACAATCGCTGGTGGAGCGAGCGAGAAAATTTCACGTCCCCCATTGACCGCGAGTTTCATCGCTTTACTTGCTGTCAGCCAGTCGCCGGCGTTGGGCGTGCTGTTGCGGGCGAGCAACGCCGCGCATTTGATGCTCTCGAAAATGTCTTGTCCGCCATTCTACGCCGCACCATCGGTCCCCACGGCCACCCTAGCTCCCGCTGCTAACATGGCTGGAACAGGTGCAATACCTGTCCCGAGCACCATATTGCTGATTGGATTGTGCACAGCGACAGTGCGGGATTGCGCAATCAGGTCGATCTCTTCATCGTCGATCCACACGCAATGCGCTAGCGACGTTCGAGGCCCCAGAAAACCGAGATCGGCCAGGTGCCGCACTGTGCGACAGCCGAAAAGTTGCAGAGCATTTTCTGCGCAAGATCGTGTTTCAGCCACATGGGTGTGCAGACAGAGAGAATGCCGTTGAGCGATTTCAACAGCCAATTCAAACATTTCATCACTGCAACGCGTTGGGCCCGAGGGACCTAGCGCCATGGTCACGCGCGATCGGGGGTCGTTGCGTTTTTGTGACCTCGGTCCAAAGCTCTCGCGCCTCCGGTATCGATATCGGTCGGATCCTGCTCGCAACGCCGACCATCTGCCCGTTGTCGGCAACACGGTCGCGCAGCATAACCGCGATCATCGCCCTCATTCCGGTGGCCGCATAGGCAGCGCGCGCGCTGTCGATCGCCGGTAGTGACGCCGGGGTTTGCCGGAAATGATCGACAACCGCGGTGACCCCGCGCTTGAGCATTTGCGCTGCACCTGCAAACACGGCGAGCCGGACGGCGTCAGGCGTCATATGATCTAGTTGCGCCCAAATAGCCTTCAGCCAGTCATCAAGCTGGAGACCATCGCAGAAGCCCGCTGCCATATTTTCAGGAGAGTGAGTATGCGCGTTCGTGATCCCTGGCAGGATCAGGCATCCGCTGGCGTCTAATTGTCGCGCCACGGGGGTTGCAATCTTGCCATGCGGAGCAATGCGCGCGACCGCGCCGTTCTCGATCAAAACGTCCGAGCCTTGCAGGGCAGAACTTTCCAAGTCGAGAATGTGTCCGCCGGCGAGGATGATCGGAAGTGTACCACGCGGCTCTCGCTCGATAGATGCGAACGCAGATTGCACTGGTGGAACCCCGATCTACTTTCCCGTGCGAACTATGTATTGCTTGAACATCATCGATTGTCATTCTCGATAAAAGCAAGAGAGATTTATCACCCCTCCTGCAGGCTGGCCGAGAGGGCAGAGATACGTTGCATTAGGACCGCCTTGGTCACTCGGACTTGCACCCTAAATTGCAACTTCCGGACCCAATCAACATCTGATTGATCCTCTGCGGTGTGTGGTCCTCACACAAATATAAATCGCTCGCGCTCCTATTTTTCGTTTGAACATGTTGCCGGCTCAACGAGTCCGCGCGTCTTTTGACAGACGCAAACATCCGTGCTGGTGTTTCGCGCGATGGGAGCCAGCGAGTGATCGGTGCAAGGTTGGTCCGGCAGGAAGATGAGCGCTTCCTTCGCGGTGAAGGGCACTATGTCGCGGACCTGCAGTTGGCGGGCGCATTGGAGGCCGTGGTCGTTCGAAGCCCGCACGCCCACGCCAAGATCGAGGCAATTCACATCGTGGCAGCTGCCGGGTCAACCGGTGTTGCGGCTGTGATTACGTCGAAAGACCTGCCGCCCAATCTTCCGCCGATTCCGTGCAGGATTCCGTCGCACGGCAATGTGACGCCGTTCCTCCAGCCGCTAATGGCGAAAGATGTTGTCCGGTACGTCGGCGAGCCTGTGGCCGTGGTGGTGGCGGCAACGCGCGCACTCGCCGAGGATGCGGCCGAATTGCTTGAAATAGACTGGGAACCGCTCGATCCCGTATCGAGTGCCAATCATGCGCTCAGACCTGATGCAACGGCGATTCACGCTGCCGGCAATGTCGCAACCGCGTGGACGATTGATCTCGGGAACGTGGAAGAAGCCTTCGCTTCAGCGGCCGTGACTGTGGAGCACAGGTTCACCACCCCGCGGCAGACGGGCCTTCCGCTGGAAACCCGTGGCTTGCTTGCCTCGTACGATGTCTCGCGCAATCAGCTCGAAGTCCATGGGCCGACGAAGATTCCGCATACGAACCGGCGCATGCTGACTGCGATGTTGAGACTGCCAGAGGGCAATATCCGATTCATTGAGCCCGACGTTGGCGGCAGTTTCGGCGTCCGTGGCGAGTTCTATCCCGAGGACTTTCTCATTCCATGGCTCGCGATGCGCTTGCGCAAACCGGTTCGCTGGATCGAGGACCGGATCGAACATTTTTCGGCTATCAATCACAGTCGCGAGTCCGAGCTCGAGATCAGAGCCGCGGCCAGCGCTGACGGCAAGCTCACCGCCTTCGAACTGCGGCTGAAGTCCGATATGGGCGCGTATATGCGCACCCATGGCGACGTTGTGCCGTCCTACATCGCTGCCGGCTTCCCGGGCCCCTACCGGGTCCGCAACTACCGCGCCCAGGCGCGCGCGGTGCTAACCAACAAGTCGCCAACCGGCACGATCCGCTCGCCAGGCACATTCGAGTCCAATTTCGCACGCGAGCGGGTGGTAGATATGCTGGCCGCCAAGCTCAACATCGATCCCGCGGAATTTCGCCGCCGCAATTTAATTCGGCCGGCTGAAATGCCTTGGCACGTCGGCACTGTCGGCGGGGGGCATCCGACGACTTATGACAGTGGCGATTTCCCGGCGATCTTCGAGCGGGCGTTAACCGAGTTCGGCTGGAACCAGCAACCAGGGCGGTTGCAAGACGGTCGCGCCATTGGCCGGGGCATCTCGGTTTCCGTTGAGCCGTCGGCACTTGGCGTTTTCGAAAGCGCGCGCGTAGAAGTCGATCTGGGCGGCAATGTGCGCGTGATCACCGGCTGCACTTCTCAAGGGCAGGGACAGGAAACCTCGCTCGCGCAGGTGGCGGCGGAAGTTCTGGCTGTGCCAATCAACCGGATCACGGTCGTTCACGGCGACACCGGCCAAATCCAATTTGGCGGCGGCACGAATGCGAGTCGCACGGCTGTGATGGCCGGCAATGCTGTCTACGCCGCTGCGAATGAAGTCAGAACGAAAGCCATCCGCGGTGCCGCACAGAAACTCGAATGCGCTGAGAGTGACCTGATATTGAGGGATGGACGTATCGAAATCGTCGGTGCACCCGGTTCAGGCCTTGCGCTCGGCGACGTTGCGCGGCTAATCGCGCCCGGTGACGATACGCTTTTGCGATCGCCTGGTGACGTGATCATCCCCGATAACGACGGGCTGACCGCAACCAGCATGATCCGAGGCGTGCCGAACGGAACCAGCGTGTTTGCGGTCCACCTTGCGGAGGTCGCAGTTGATCCCGACACCGGCCAAATCCAGGTCAAGCGCATGCTGGTCGCTTGCGATATTGGACGCGCGATCAATCCAATGATCGTCGAGGGCCAGCTTGTCGGCGGTG
>Ga0164309_10001768_pt1 | contig 10370 bp, 12 predicted proteins | sample Whisoiple_247_MG_FD_109984 | JGI IMG/M metagenome (GOLD analysis project Ga0164309, IMG submission 109984) | Soil microbial communities amended with fresh organic matter from upstate New York, USA - Whitman soil sample_247_MG | ecosystem: Environmental > Terrestrial > Soil > Unclassified >... | reverse complement strand
CCCGCGAGCAGGATATTGAGCGCGATCTCGTTCGGCGTCTTCTGCCGCTCGGCGCCCTCGACCAGCTTGATCATGCGGTCGATGAAGGTCGAGCCTTGCGCAGCGGTAATGCGGACGCGGATCCAGTCCGACAGCACCTGGGTGCCGCCGGTGACCGCCGAGCGGTCGCCGCCGGATTCACGGATCACGGGCGCGGACTCGCCCGTGATCGCGGCTTCGTTGACGGAAGCAACGCCCTCGATCACTTCGCCGTCGGAGGGAATGTTGTCGCCGGCTTCGACCAGAACGATATCGCCGACCTTGAGGCTGGTGCCGGAGACAAGCCGATACTTGTTGCCGGCACCTTCCAACAGCTTGGCCTGGCTCTCGGTGCGGGTTTTGCGCAACGTCTCCGCCTGCGCCTTGCCGCGGCCTTCCGCGACGGCTTCGGCAAAATTGGCGAACAGCACCGTGAACCACAGCCACAGGATGATCTGGAAGGTGAAGCCGAGGCCGTCGCCGCCGCCCATCACCAGATTGCGCAGGAAAATCACCGTGGTCAGCGCGGCGACAACCTCGACCACAAACATCACGGGGTTCTTGATCATCAACCGCGGATCGAGCTTGACGAAGGCGGAGCCGATGGCAGGCACCACAATCTTCGGATCCAGCATGGTCGATACCGGCGCCCGTTTTTGCAGTTTCAACGTTTCCATGAACGTAACTCCGAGATGAGAGCGATCAGAATAAGGTGTTGGCGTTCATCGCGAGCTGCTCGACAATCGGCCCGAGCGCGAGCGCGGGGAAGAAGGTCAGACCGCCGATGATCAGGATGACGCCGACCACGAGCCCCACGAACAGGCCGCCCGTGGTCGGGAACGTACCCGTCGAGGCGGGATGCAATTTTTTCCCGGCCAGCGAACCGGCAATCGCCATCGCCGGGATGATCATGAAGAAGCGGCCGACGAACATCGCGACGCCGCCGGTGATGTTGTAGAACGGGGTGTTGCCGGTGAGACCGGCGAAAGCCGAGCCGTTATTGCCGGTTTGCGAGGTGTAGGCATAGAGCACCTCGGTGAAGCCGTGCGGGCCCGCATTGGCCATCGAGGCCACGGCCGGCGGAAAGACGACGGCGATGGCGGTCCAGCCGAGATACATCAGCGGCAACACCAGGATCGCGAGCATCGCCATCTTGACCTCGCGCGCTTCGATCTTCTTGCCGACGTATTCCGGGGTTCTGCCGACCATCAGGCCGGCGACGAAAATCGAAATCACGACGAACAGCAGCATGCCGTAAAGGCCGGCGCCGACGCCGCCGATGATGATCTCGCCGAGCTGCATGTTGATCAGCGGAATCATGCCGCCGAGCGCGGTGAATGAATCATGCATGGCGTTGACCGCACCGCAGGAGGCCGCTGTCGTAACCACCGCGAACAACGACGAAGCGACGATGCCGAAGCGGACTTCCTTGCCTTCCATGTTGCCGCCGGTCAGGCCGAGCGCGTGGAGCGCCGTTGTGCCGCCCGCTTCCGCCCAATAGGTGACCGCGACGCCGGAGATGAACAGCACGCCCATCACGGCCAGGATCGCCCAGCCCTGGCGCTGATTGCCGACCATGCGGCCGAACGCGTTGGTCAGCGCCGCGCCGAGCGCAAAGATCGAGATCATCTGCACAAAATTCGACAACGCCGTCGGGTTCTCGAATGGATGTGCGGCATTGGCATTGAAGAAGCCGCCGCCATTGGTGCCGAGCATTTTTATGGCGATTTGCGAGGCGACCGGACCGACCGCGATGGTCTGCTTGGCGCCTTCCAGCGTCGTGGCATCGACATAGGGGCCGAGCGTCTGCGGAATGCCCTGCCACACGAGGAACAGCGCAAACACGACGCAGATCGGCAGCAGTATATAGAGCGTGCACCGCGTGACATCGACCCAGAAATTGCCGATGGTGCGCAGCGAGGCACGGGAGAAGCCGCGGATCAGGGCCACCGCGAGCACGATGCCGGTTGCCGCGGAAAGGAAATTCTGGTGGGTCAGCCCCACCATCTGAACGAGGTAGGACAGCGTGCTTTCGCCGCCGTAGTTCTGCCAGTTGGTGTTGGTGATGAAGCTGATTGCGGTGTTGAAGGAGAGGTCCTGCGCTACCGCGGATTGTTCCGCCGGATTGAACGGCAACACCGCCTGCAGGCGCATCAGCGCATAGATGATGAGAAAGCCGCCGACATGAAACAGCAGCATCGCGACCGTATAGGTCAGCCAATGCTGCTCGCGCCGCTCGTCGACGCCGCCGATCCAGTAGATCCCGGCCTCGACCGGCCGCAGGATCGGGGAGAGGAACGTGCGCTCGCCGTTGAAGACGCGCGTCATGTACCAGCCGAGCGGCTTTACCAGCGCGACCACGATTGCGCAGTAGAGAAAAATTTGAATCCAGCCGATGGCGGTCATGGGATGCTACCTTTGGATTTGCGCGAGAACAGTGCGTGATGCGGTCAGAACCGCTCGGGCCGCAGCAGGGCGTAGGTCAGGTAAAACAGCAGACCTGCGGAGACGAGAGCGGCGAGCGAATAGTCGAAGATCATGATCTTTCTCCTCAAAGCCGTTCGCAGGCGTAGGCGTAGCCTATCCCCGCCACGAAGAAGCCGAGGCCGAGGGCCAGCATGACGATGTCCAGCATGAGGTGCTCCCTATGCGCAGCTATAAGGGCGAGAGCAAAGCCTTCCCGCCTCAGTCGGGTGTTGAGGTGCCACCCGCCGCATAGGTTTTCGAGATAGGAATAACGGGAATGTTATAGGAATCTCATAAAGGCGACGCCTTTACTGACGTCGTTCCGGCCAAGCCAACGGGTCGGCGCAAAGCGCCGCCCGATGACAGGCTCCGCGCGAGGCGGGATCAATAAACACCGGCCTTGTTGATAGCTGACGGTGGCTGCCACACTGCCCCACCGAGAAGCCTCGGCGTATGGGTCCCGGCGTTCGCCGTGACGACGTGGAAAGGAGCGCCCGCCCTGCCCGCCGGCACTTATGAAATCCTTATATTTCAGGGCCTTGCTTCATCTCGTTTTCAAATGGCGTTTTGACCATCTTGCCGAGTGCGGTCGCAGTTCACTGCCGCGCCTTGAGTGAGATGACGCCATGACGCTGCTTTCAAAACATCGTTACCCCGGCGAGCTTGATGATCAGCTGCGCGACGCGCACGCGGTGACCTCCGAGCTCATGACGGAAATCATCGGCGAGGCCTGCCGCCGCTTTCCGTCGGTCGGACAGAGCAGGAAATCTGAGCGGATCGAACGGCTGATCCAAACCGAAGCCTGGACCGATGCAGCGCTGGCGCTGATCGACCTGGAGCTGCCGCTATGGCAGGTCCGCCGCATCGCCTATGACGAAGGCGAGTGGTATTGCGCGCTGTCGCGCGAGCGTGAGTTGCCCGACTGGCTCGATCGATCGGTCGAGGCCCATCACGCCGATCTCGCGCTGGCGATGCTGAGCGCGTTCGTCGACGCGCAGCGCATCGCCTCGCCGGCAAGCATCACCAGTGTGCCCGCCGTGCCGCGCGACGCAAACCCGCTCTACGAGCCGGTCTGCTGCGACAACTTCGGCTAGGCCGCGCGCGAAACGATCGTCGGAATTTTCGAGTCTTGGCACAACTCCCGAACCTGCCGCGAGAATTGAGACCAACCCAGGTGGTCGCTCGCTTTTTCCTGCGAACGATCATCCTGGTTATTTTCGCGGCATTCGGCAGCATCGGCTTTGGCAGAAGCCTTGCCTCCTTGTTCGGGATGTCGATCATCCTCAGCGCCGTCATCGGCACCATGCGACGCGAGCCTCCGTTCGGCGTCACGCTCAATCACTGGGATGAGACCATGGCGTACGCGGCCTTGTTCTCCCTGGTCAGCAGCTTCACTCCCTCGCTACCGGTTTGAGACAGTTCGCGATCCTATACGGCTCCTATGAGATCGCCGTCTTGCCGCCCTCGAATTCATATCCGGCCGCAAAGATATTGCGAGGGGCGGCGCCGGAAGCGCGCACCACTCGCCTTTAGAAGGAATGCCAACGTGAAACTCGTCGAACCTCCGTCGTGTAGCTCTGCATCTGCCATCGTCTTTATCGGCAAGAACAAACGCGGCCACTGGGTCGCCCAGGAACAGAACGGCCTTTATGGCGGCCTGTTCGTCAACCGCGCCCAAGCCGTCAAATACGCACTGTTCGAGAACGGCCATCACCCCGAAACCATCGTCGAGCTGTCGCGCGAAATCGAGCTCGATATGGCCGGCAAGCTTCCCTCCCCCGCCGCCAGCACAGGGCGCGCCGCATGACAAACCGGACCGCCGTCAGCCAGGAGAGTCAGATGGTTCAGCCTCATTCCGTTACAGGCCGGGAGCAAGTCGTCGACACCATGATCGGGTTGACACGCCTGTCCACTCTGTACCGCGCCATCATCGCCGGCAGCGACAGCCTGGAACTATATCTTGCGCTCAGGCGGCGCGGTTTCGTTCGCGCGGCGACCACCGCAACCTGCCGCATTCCGAAGGGACGGCACGCGGTTGGGCTGATTACCGGGCAAAACTCCCTTAGGGCCATCGAAGCTGCCCTTGCCGAAATATCGCAATTCCTCAGCGCCAGCGCGGCGATCGCCGTTTTGATCGATTCTCGCGAAAGCAGTTTTTGTCTGAGAGTCCGGACAAGACTGGAGCAGATGGGCTTTCGGATCGAGGCGGGCGTCAGATGCCAGCAGGGCCTCGTGCTTTCCGCCTATCGGCAAGGATTTTCCCAGATGGAAAACGCGGCGTGAAATCCAATGCCACAAGTTGCAAGTCCGGCCGCCTGGTTGACCGGCTACATCCCCGATCTTCCCACCCCGTTCGATGAAACGGGCGCGGTCGATCTGGCGGCCTTTGCAAGACTTTGCGAACGTCAGATTGAAGCGGGCGTCCCAGCGATGGTGGTCGGCGAAACCGCCGGCGAGGCCTCAACCCTGACGCCGGCCGAGCACGACAGCATCGTTCGCGCCGCGGTCGGGATCGCGCGTGGCCGCCTCCGAATCATCGCCGGAGCCGGATCGAATTCAACCGGCCAGGCCATCGAATTGACCCGGCGCGCCGAAGCGGCGGGCGCCGACGCGGTGTTGTCGGTCGTTCCTTATTACAACAAGCCGATGCAGGCCGGGATTCATGCGCACTTCCGGGCGATTGCGTGCGCACTCGACTACCCTTCCCATCATCCTGCACGACATTCCCTGCCGGACTAACCGCGAGCTGTCCGACGACACCCTCGCGCGGCTGGTGGAATCGAAGCAGTTCATCGGGCTGAGGGATGGCACGGGCGATCTTGCGCGTCCGCTGCGGCTGCAGCCGCTGCTGCCGCCGAGCTTTCGACTGTTGCCCGGAGAGGATGCAACTGCGCTGGCCTTTTTTGCCAATGGCGGGGATGGCTGCATATCGACGGTATCGAATGTCACGCCGGGGCTGTGTCAGGCGATTTTTTCTACCTGCAGGCGGGGACGGTTGCAGAGCGCAAGATACTTGCAAAACCGGCTGGCACCGCTGACGGCCTCCCTCGCCAAAGAGAGCCCGGCTGCCTTGAAATATGCGCTGTGCCTGCTTGGCTTTATCTCGCCGAGAACCCGTCTGCCGATCGTTGAGTTAAGCGATTGCGCAAAGGCCGAGCTCGCCAGTGCGATTGCCGAGATCGGAGACGAGGATATCGCCTGCCCGACCGAAAGCTGGCGCGGTGTCGGCTTTCACAAGGGTGCGGCCGCCACGGCGTAGAGGCGTCCTCAATGGGCTGGAATCTTTCCGGAGATGAATGGAACGCCAGAACACTGCGTTCCTGGCAACTGGCGATCTTGCGATTCGCTGTGACACTGGACAATGCCGACCGACTGGCCGTCATGGCCATCGCAAACGAGATCGACAGGCTTGGTTCGCAGCACGACGGCAAGCCGGATTTCCGCTTCTTTCGCAGAACCAGCGCGGAGCTGTGCGCCGCACTTCTGCGGCCGAATGAGCACACCCCAACGGTCTTGCGACAATACCTAGCCCGGATTGATGATGACCGCCTCAAGCGCGTCTTCGCGGCAACAATCGAGACCGACGAACCGAAAGTGCCGTCGATCAGCAAGCCTTTCAAACACGACAGCGGCTTGTGGAGAGGGCTCTCCTCGCGCAGAAACCAACAGCTCTGATGCGCGGTTGCTCAGGAGGTTCTTGCGCGGGCTACGCGCCGCCGGCGGAAGGACGATCGAGAAAGTGCTTTTCACGTCATTTCGGGCCGGGACCGCGCATATAATGATCTTCCGGCCGGTATCTCCTGGTTGGACCGTCCCAGGATGGGCCCAAAAAGGTCAGCACCGCGCTGACGGCACTGCGCAAAAAGGAAACGACAACAGATGCGCTGGACAAATTTCGTGGCATGTGATGATCCAAACCTGAACCAGGAATTGGCGGACCGGAGGCACCCTCCTCATCGTGAGTGGTCTGCCGGCTGCGATGTGCGGGTCTCCCGGCTTTCGTTCCGACGCTTAAGGCGAATACCGCGAAGTTCGAGGTCGCGCTCCATACGCCGCAGCTTCGAATTGGCGATAGCCTCGATCATGGTTTGCAGATAGCCGTTGACGCGGCGCAGGGCCGTGCGAGCGTGGACGCGAAGACGTTTCCGATGCACCCTGCCAAACCGATAGTCGTCCGGTTGGTCGCTTCGCGTGATGAGATACCAACGGTAGGCCTCGTCGTATGTCAAATCGCGGTTCTTATCATCGCCAGCAAGCAAGTCAGCCATCTTCGATCTCCACCGTCAGCTCATGTTGAGAGCCGTTGGTTCGAAGATGCCGATGACGGCATAGGAAATCGAGGCGACCTCGCGCTGTCTCCCATAGGCACGGCATAAATGACCAGAGCGCATGAGAGCGGCGCGATCTGGCTCCCGGCATTTCTATATTTCTCTTATGAGACACAACGCCGAGCCATCTGGCTTTCCTACGGCGTCGCCGGCACATCATGCCTGTTGGACTCGTAAGGAAGCCACCATGGCGATCACTGATGAAACCGCAATGATCGCCGTGCGACCGACGAGCTCAGACCTTTCGCCGCGGCAGGCACCGAGGCTTTCGCCTGCTGCGATAGCCCCGGAAAGCGCACGCTCCGGGATCCTGCCGGTCGAGGCCCCTCCAACCGTTACCGCGCAATTTCGGCCTCTCGATTCGGCGATCGTCAACGAGGCGATCCCCGCATTTTTCATCGGCCGCAACAAGGAAGGCTTCTGGGTTGCCCGCGACGCCAACGGGCAGATCGGCGGAATTTTTTTGCTTGAGAGCTCCGCACTGTCGTTTGCAAGAAAGAACAGGCGGCCGGCGGGATGCGCAACAATATTTCCGTCCGAGAGGTTCGAACTTGACCTCGAAAACAACGGCAATCCGCTTGTCGCGTACCTCAGACCGTTGATGCGTCTGGCGACGACCCATCGGCGGCAAGCTGCCGCCTTCATCCGCAAAATGGCCCAAGCGATAACTCGCCGGTCTTGAGATTTTCACGTCCTTCGAATGAAGCAGCCGGCGGGATCGGATTTTCGGCACGATTCCGGACGGCGATTCCGCACACCCGCATGGCGCCGGTTGCGAGAAAGGGCTAGCTTCTCCGCGAAATCCCGGAGATTCCACGATGCCAAGCGGTGCAGACCTGTCGACAATACTAAATCGCATTCTCGACGCGGCGGCGGACAACCTCAGGATCGCAAAGATCCTGATTCAAATGGGTCTCGACCCCGACAACATCACCTACGACGCCATATTCAATCGCCTGCTGGAAATTGTGCTGGCCAACATCACGCTTGCCAACCTGTTGGGCCTAATTGGCGCGATCTTCTTTGTCGCCACTCTGCTCACCCAGACGATGGTGCCGCTGCGCATCGCCAACATGTTCGGCTGTGCATTCATCGCCGCCTATGGCGCGCTCGCCGGAAACGTCGCGACGTTTCTCCTGTATCTCCTGCTGCTCCCGATCAATGCCTTTCGCCTTCGTCAAATGCTCAATCTGGTCAAGAAGGCGCGTAGTGCAACGCAGGGCGATACGTCGAGGGAATGGCTCAAACCGTTCATGACCGAGCGCAAATATCGCCAGGGAGATGTCCTGTTCAGGAAGGGCGACAAGGCTGACGAAATGCTTTTGACCGTCACCGGAAAATTCCTGGTGACCGAAATCGGCGTCGAACTGCCGCCGGGAAGCCTGATGGGCGAACTTGGCTTCCTTACTCCCAATAACCGCCGTACGGCAACGATCGAATGCACCGAGAACGGGCATGTGCTGACCATCACCTATGAGAAGCTATTGGAGATCTACTTCCAGAATCCGCAATTCGGCTATTACTTCCTGGCCCTGACCAGCCAGCGCCTGTTGGAGAATATCGCACGGCTCGAAGCGATTATCGCCCAAAACAAGCTTGCGCAGCAGACTGCGGCTGCGAGCGCCCCGCATTGAAATGACGGGGCGGTTTGCCGCCGCGCCGAGGCAGCAAGCGCATTTCATCCGTCATGAAATCCGATCATTCCATTTGACGGCGGGTTTTCCAGTGCTAGCCTCAAAGCCTTGTCGCGGAGGAAGGTTCAACCGCAACCATCGGGGACGGAGCCATGAACGTCGCGTCATCAACCGTCTTGCCGACCGAGCCGGTCAGCTCGGAAGGTGTGGTCGCCGCCGGCGTCTATGTCGACGGCCGCCGCGTCGCCAATATCGCCATTGATGAAGCCTCGAGCTGGCGCAGCCGGCCGGGCCACGTGGTGTGGATCGGATTGCACGAACCGGACATCTCTCTCCTGAAAAGCGTGCAGCGGCAATTCCAGTTGCACGATCTCGCGATTGAGGACGCCAATCAGGCCCACCAGCGGCCTAAGATCGAACAATATGGCGAGGGGCTGTTCGTCGTGGCGCGCACCGCGCAACTCGACGGCGACAACATGGCGTTCGGCGAGACCCACCTGTTTGTCGGCGAGGGATATCTGGTTTCGGTTCGTCATGGCGCGTCGACATCCTATACGCCGGTGCGCGAGCGCTGCGAAAGCTGCCCGCGCGCGCTGGCGCGCGGCGAAGACTATATCCTCTACGCCATCCTCGACTTCATCGTCGACAACTACTCGCCGGTGCTTGAAACCATCCACGAGGAAGTCGAGGCGATGGAACAGCAGGTGCTTGCGAGCGCCATGACGCGGGCGCAAATCGAGCGGCTCTATCTGCTGCGGCGCGACCTGTTGCGCTTGCGGAATGCGGTCGGACCCCTGGTGGAGATCTGCCGCAGGCTCGAACGTGACAATCTGCCGATGGTGCGGCCCACCATGCGGCCGCTGTTTCGCGACGTCACCGACCACGTCAGGACGATTCAGGAGCAGATCGACTCGCTTCGCGAGGTGCTTGCCTTTGCCTTCGAGGCAAGTCTGCTGGTCGGTCAGGCCCAGGAGACCGCGGTCTCCAAAAAACTCGCTTCATGGCTTGCCATCATTGCGGTCCCGACCGCGGTCGCCGGGATCTACGGCATGAACTTCAAGTACATTCCCGAACTGCAATGGGAATACAGCTATTTCGTTGTCATGGGCGCCATGCTGATCGCGTGCGCGGTGCTGTACTGGCGATTCCGGCGCGCGGGATGGCTGTGAGCCGGAGCTTCTCCCTCGCCCCGCTTGCGGGGAGAGGGTCGGGGTGAGGGGACTCTCCACACGTTCGGACTCGCCGATAGTCCCCCTCACCCGGATTGCTCCGGACGATGCTTTGCATCGCTCGTAGCAATCCGACCTCTCCCCGCAAGCGGGGCGAGGTGAAGCCAAACACCGCGGTTAAACGGCTATCCCATTCACTCCGCCGCGGCGCGGGTTGCGGCGGGTTCGGCCTTGACCGCGCAGAACTTGAATTCCGGAATCTTGCCGAACGGGTCGAGCGCCGGATTGGTCAAGAGGTTGGCCGCGGCTTCGGCGTAGCAGAACGGCATGAACACCATGTTCTCCGGCACGTCGCGATCGGAGCGCACTTTCACCTCGACCGCGCCGCGCCGGGTTTCCAGCCGTATCAGGTCCCCCGGCCAGACCTTCATGCGCCCCATGTCCTTCGGCGACATGAAGGCGACCGCTTCCGGCTCGATCTGGTCGAGTACGTGCGAGCGCCGGGTCATCGAACCGGTATGCCAATGCTCGAGCACGCGGCCGGTGGAAAGCACCATCGGATATTCGTCGTCAGGCAGTTCGTCCGGCGGCACGACCCGCGCCGGCACGATTTTGCCGCGGCCGCTCTCGGTCGGAAAACCTGTGGTGAAGATGATCTCGTTGCCGGGTTTTTGCGGATCGTCGACCGGATAGGTCACGGCGCCCTCGCGCACCAGCCGCTCCCAGGTGATGTTTTGCAAGGACGGCATCACCTG
>Ga0164309_10001764_pt1 | contig 10388 bp, 8 predicted proteins | sample Whisoiple_247_MG_FD_109984 | JGI IMG/M metagenome (GOLD analysis project Ga0164309, IMG submission 109984) | Soil microbial communities amended with fresh organic matter from upstate New York, USA - Whitman soil sample_247_MG | ecosystem: Environmental > Terrestrial > Soil > Unclassified >... | reverse complement strand
GGGTGACCGCCCGCCTCGATCCGACGGAGAAGAGATCATGACCCGACGACCCAGCCGGTGGCTCGCGCTCACCGGGACGAGCACGCTCGCCGCCGCCGTCGCCCTGACCTCGGCCGCACCCGCAGTCGCTGCCGACCCCGCTCCCGGCCCGAAGAACGTCATCGTCCTCATCGGCGACGGCATGGGCTACAACCACATCGACGCCGCCTCGCTCTACGAGCACGGCACCACCTACGCGCAGGTCGCCGTCGACCCCGCCGCCGGGACGATCCAGCACCTGCCCGGCACGGCCTCGCAGGTGTTCCAGGAGTTCCCCGTCCAGGTCGGCATGTCGACCCACTCGGCCAACGGCCGCGCGGAGTACGACCCCGCCAAGGCCTGGGCCGACTTCGACTGGATCTCCGAGGGCGCCACCGACTCCGCCGCGGCGGGCACCGCGCTGGCCACCGGCGTCAAGACGAACAACGGCATCCTCGGCATCGACCCCGAGGGCAACGTCGTCAAGAACGTCGCCGAGCGCGCAGCCGAGCTGGACAAGGCCACGGGCGTCGTCACCTCGGTGCAGTTCTCGCACGCCACCCCGGCGTCCTGGGGCGCGCACAACGCGAGCCGCAACGACCTGCACGGCATCTCGGACGAGATGATCTCGGGCCCGCTCGACGTGATCATGGGCGCCGGCCACCCCTACTTCGACGACGACAACCAGCCGATCGAGGCCGGCCGGTTCGACTACCTGAGCGAGGGCGCCTGGGACAAGCTCTCCGACGGCCAGACCCCGTTCACGCTGATCGAGGGCAAGGACCAGTTCGAGGCGCTCGCCGCGGGCGAGCACGTCCCCGAGCAGGTCTTCGGCCTGGCGCAGGTCGCCTCCACGCTGCAGCAGGCGCGCTCCGGCGAGTCCGAGGGGCAGCTGCCGTTCGAGGTCGAGCGGAACGACGTCGCCTCGCTCGCCACGATGACCCAGGGTGCGCTCAACGTGCTGGAGCAGGACGAGGACGGCCTGTTCCTCATGGTCGAGGGCGGCGCCATCGACTGGACCGGCCACGCCAACGAGACGACCCGCAACATCGAGGAGACGGTCGACTTCAACCGCGCCGTCGAGACGGTCGTCGACTGGGTCGAGACCGAGTCGTCCTGGGACGAGACGCTCGTCATCGTGACGGCGGACCACGAGACCGGCTACCTCGACGGCTCGCAGTCCGACCCGACCTGGACGCCGATCACCGGCGCCAAGGGACAGCTGCCGAACGAGAAGTGGTTCTCCGGCAACCACACCAACCAGCTCGTCCCGCTGTTCGCCAAGGGCGCCGGCTCGGAGCTGCTCGGCTCCTACGCGACGGGCACCGACCCGGTCCGCGGCGCCTACCTGGACAACACCGACGTCGCCCGCGTGGCGTTCGAGTCCTGGGGCTACGAGGACGCGCCGGAGGCCGGCGAGATCCCGCTGAGCGCCACCGTGCCGCAGGCCGGCGAGGTCGAGGGCTCGCTCACCATGTCGGTGGCCGACTTCGGCGAGGGCGTGGCCCTCGGCGGCGGCGCCAACGTCGGCGACAGGCTCCGGTTCGGCGGCGCGCTGCCGACCGTGTCGGTGACCGACTCGCGCTCCAACGCCCAGGCCGGCACCGGCGGCTGGACCGTGTCCGGCCAGGCCGCGGACCTGTCCACCGGCTCGCAGATCCTGCGGGCGCAGCACCTCGGCTGGACCCCCGGCCTGCTCACCACCAAGCCGGGCGTCACGCCTGGCTCGCCGGTGGCGACGGTGCTCGGCGGCGGCGAGGGCCTCGGTACCCCGGCGACGCTGGCGACGGCGACCTCGGACGGCCGCCTCGGCACCACCGACCTGACCGCCGAGCTGAGCCTCGAGGTCCCGGTCGACACCCGCGCGGGCGAGTACGCCGGCTCGCTCACCGTGTCGCTGTTCCCGGTCGACTGACCGCGACGCGAGGGCCCGGCGCCGCCCGACCAGGCGCGCCGGGCCCTCGCCCCGTCCTCCCCCCACCCCCGAGACCCGCTGGAGACCGCCGTGCCGCGCACCGCCGCCCCGCGACGCCGCCGGGCGTCCGCCGCCCTCGTCCTGCTCGCCGCCCTCGCGCTGCCGGCCGCGCCGGTCGCGGCGGCCGCGACCGAGCCCGCGACCGCCGACGCGCCCGCCGAGCCCGTCGCCGCGCGCACCACCTGGGCGCTCGAGCCCGCGACCGCCGACGGGCCGGACGGCCGGGTGTCGTTCCGGCACATCGTCGACCCGGGCACGGAGGTCGCCGAGCACGTCACGCTGACGAACTACTCCGAGCACCCGGCGACGTTCGAGGTCTACGCCGGCGACGGGCTCCTCACCGCCGACGGCCAGTTCGACCTGCCGCCCACCGGCACCGCCGCCGAGGCGGCCGGCTCCTGGATCGCGCTCGGCGACGCCGCCGGGACGCTCGCGGAGCCCGGCGCCACCCAGCGCGTCGAGGTCCCCGCGGGCTCCGCGGTCACGCTGCCGCTCGTCGTCCGGGTCCCCGCCGACGCGACCCCCGGCGACCACCCCGCGGGCGTGGTCGCCGCGCTGGCGACCGAGGCGGGCGCGGGCGTCGCGATGGACAGCCGGGTGGGGGCCCGCCTGCACCTGCGCGTGACGGGCGACCTGGCGCCCGCTCTCGCCGTGCAGGACGTCCGCACGGCCTACACGCCGTCGTGGAACCCGTTCGCCCCGGGCACGCTGCGGGTGTCGTACACGGTGGCGAACGCCGGCAACGTCCGTCTCGGCGCGACCTCGTCCGCGAGCGCCGCCGGCCCGTTCGGCGTCGCCGGCACGACGACCGAGGGCACGGCACTGCGCGAGGTGCTGCCCGGCGGGGCGGCCTCCGGCAGCGTCGAGGTCGAGGCGTGGCCGCTGCTGCGGCTCGGCGGGGCGGTCGCGGTGACCCCCGCGGTCGTCGGCGACGACGAGGTGACCGCCGCGCTCGCTGCGGCGGAGTCGTCCTGGTCCGCCTGGGCGGTGCCGTGGGTGCACGCCGCGCTGGTCCTGCTGCTGGTCGGCGGGGTGCTCGCCGTCCGACGCGCACGCACGCGGCGCGAGGCGGCGACGCAGCGGCGGATCGCCGCGGCGGTCGCCCGGGCGCAGGCCTCGGGCTCGCCGGCCTGACCGCGGGGGCGCCGGGGCGGGGCGCGGGTTCACCCGCCCCGACCGGGCCACGGCGCGGGCGGGTCGCCGATGGGGAGGGAAAGCCGTTCCCTCCCGAGGACCCCGCCATGCCCCGCGCCGCCCGCCCGTACCCGCTCCGCCCGACCGTCGCGTGGTCGCGACCCCTCGTCGCCGCCGTCCGCGCCGCCGCCGCCGCGCTGCTGGTGGTGGTCGTGCTGGCGCCGTCCCCGGCCACGGCGTCCGCTCCCGCCCCCACGGGTGACCGGCTGACCGGCGGCCAGTCGCTCACCGCCGGAGCGTCCCGCACCGCGGTCGGCAGCACGCACGTCCTCGCCGTCGGCGCCGACGGCGACGTGACGGTGCGGCTCGGCACCGGCCCCGCGCTCTGGCACACCGGGACCACCGGCAACCCCGGCGCGCGGCTCGTGCAGCAGCCCTCGGGCGCGCTGGAGGTGCGCTCCGCCTCGGGCGCCCTGCTCTGGACCACCGGCGCGACCTCGGCCGGCGCGCGCTCGATCATCAAGCCCGACGGCGTCGTGTACACCGTGGACACCGCGGGCCGGCTGGTGTGGAAGTCGACCACCGACGGCCCAGCACTGCGGACGACCCCCGCGGACCGGGTCCCGTCCGGCGGTCTGCTCCTGGCCGGCGAGTCGATCGCGACCGGCGACGTCCGGCTGACGATGGGCGCGGACGGCGACCTCGTGCTGACCCGCGGGGCGACCGTCGCCTGGCGCACCGGCACCACCGCGCGCGGCGCGTCCGCCCGCGTGACCCCCGGGGGTGACCTCCAGGTCCTCTCCTCCGCCGGCGCCGTGCTGTGGTCCGCCGGCGCGTCGTCGCCGGGCGCGCGGCTGGTGGTCAAGGACCACGCTCGGATCTACCTGATCTCCACCGCGGGCGCGAGCGTGTGGTCCACCCCGGCCCCGACCGGCGAGCGGGTGCCCGCCGTCGTGACCCTGCCGCTGCCCGCCGCCCTGCCGGTGGTGTCCCGTCCGGGCTCCGGCTCCGGCTCGGGCGGCGGCGCCTCGACCGACGCCGGCTCGGGCGAGCGGGTGTACCGCACGGTGCTGTCCGCCGCGCCGCCCTACGCCGACCCCGCGTCGGACGTCGCCCGCGCCGCGGCCGTCGCCCGGACGGCGGGCCGCACCGGCGACGCCGCACTGCTCGACAAGGCCGCGAGCGGCGGCGCCGCGCGGTGGCTGGGTCCCGCGGACGGCACGGCCGCGGTCCGCGCCCACGCCGCCGCGGCGACGGCGGCCGGCCGCACGCCGGTGTTCGTCACCTACGCCATCCCCGACCGCGACTGCGGCTCGTACTCGGCCGGCGGGTTCGCGACGGCCGCCGAGTACCGCACGTGGGTGGACGCGGTCGCCGCGGGCCTGCGCGGCTCCCGCCCCGTCGTCGTCGTCGAGCCGGACGCCCTGCTGCACCTGGAGCGGTGCGGCGACCGGGACCAGCGGCTCGAGCTGCTCCGCGCGTCCGTCGAGGCGTACCGGGCCGCGGGTGCCGAGGTCTACCTCGACGCCGCCAGCAGCAACAGCTTCGGCTGGAGCGCCGAGCAGCTGCGCGACATGGCCCTGCGGCTGCGCGCCGCCGGCGTCGACCGCGCCGCCGGGTTCTCGGTGAACGTGTCGAACTTCCAGCGCAGCGAGCACGAGGTCGCCTACGGCACGTACCTGTCGGCGCTCCTCGGCGGGAAGGCGTTCGTCGTCGACACCTCGCGCAACGGCGCCGGACCGCTCGCCGGCCCGGACGGCACGGTGTGGTGCAACCCGGAGGGGCGTGCGCTCGGCGCGGCGCCCGGCGCGACCGGCAGCGGGCCGCACGTCGCGGACCTCTGGATCAAGACCGTCGGCCGGTCGGACGGGACCTGCAACGGCGGGCCGGTCGCCGGCACCTACTGGGAGGACTACACGCTGGGGCTGGCGTCCCGCGCGGCGTGGTGACGGGTCCTACGCGCGGACGTCGGTCGCAGACCGCTGGCGGAGGGCGTGGGATTCGAACCCACGAGGACGCCTTTCGACGCCCCAACGGTTTTCAAGACCGTCGCTTTCGGCCGCTCAGCCAGCCCTCCCACGAACGCGGCGACCCTACCAGCGGGGACCCGAGCCAGAAGGGCTGTCGGTCAGCGGAGCGTCGCACCCGTTCGCAGGCCCAGCAGGTCGAGCAGGAACGCGTCCGCCCGGTCCACTGCGGCGTCGTGGTCGCGGACACCGCCGGCCGAGGCGAGGCGTGCGTGCTCGACCTCCGCGAGCGCGAGCTCGGCGACGACGAACGCCCGGAGCTCGTCCGGGACCGACGCGTGCCCCATCTCGCGGGTGCGCGCCTTCCGCGCGACCAGGTCCTCGACGGCACCCCGCGTCGCGGCGGGCAGGTCCGCACCCTCGACGAGCGTCGCGACGTCCATCGGGGGAACGGCGACGTCCGGGTGCAGCCGCAGCCAGCGCAGGCACAGCGCCGGCCGCAGGGCGTAGAAGAACTTCTTCAGCCGGCCGGTGCTCGCGAGGAGCGCGAGGTTGTGCCGGCCCACGTGCAGGTAGTGGCGCAGCAGACCCGGACGGTCGACGACCTCGTCGGCGAGCGCGAGCAGCCCGGCCGCCACGTCCTCGTCCCCGCGGTAGACGACGGGTGACCGCAACCACTCACCCACGGTCGCGTTGCCGCGGACGAGGAGCGCGAGGGCCTTGCGCAGGTCCCAGCCGTTCACGTCGTACACGTGGTCCAGCGGGGTCTCGATGACGTCGCGCCGGCGACGGAGCCCGACGTAGTCCGCCGCGGGGCGGACGTACAGGAACCGGCCGTCGTAGTCGCTGTCGGGGGACGGGAAGCCCCACGCCCGGCTGCCGCTCTCGATCGCCCACAGGATCCGGACACCGTGGTCCGCCTCGACCCCGTCGAGGCGCGCGTCGATCTGCCGGACGACGTCCGGGTCGAGGTCGGAGGGGATGGCGCGCACGACGCGTGACGCTAGCGGGGCCGTGGCCCGTCCCGCGACACGAATCCGGCCGGCCGCCTCAGGGCAGGATCGCGTCCACGTACCCGCCGTCCACGCGCAGCGCCCCGCCGGTCGTCGCCGACGCCAGCGGCGACGCCAGGTACACGACCAGGTTCGCGATCTCCTCCGGCTCGATCAGCCGCTGCAGCAGCGACTGCGGCCGGTGCCGGCGCATGAACTCCCGCTGCGCCTCGTCCCAGGGCAGGTCCTTCTCGACGAGCGAGTAGACGAAGTCCTCGACGCCGCCGGTGTGCGTCGGGCCGGCGATCACCGAGTTCACGGTGACGCCGGTCCCCGCGGCCTCCTTCGCGAAGCCCCGGGACACCGCCAGCAGCGCGGTCTTGGACATGCCGTAGTGGATCATCTCGGCGGGGATGACGACGGCGGAGTCGGAGGCGATGTTCAGCACCCGGCCCCAGCCCCGTCCGGTCATGCCGGGCAGGTAGGCGCGGGTGAGCCGGACCGCGGCGAGCACGTTGACCTCGAAGTAGCGGCGCCACTCGTCGTCGGTGATCTCCAGGGCCGGCCGCGACTCGAAGATGCCGAGGTTGTTGACCAGGACGTCGACGTCGGGGACGACCCCGCGGACCGCCTCCGCGCCCGCGTCGGTGCTCACGTCGCCCGGGGCGGCCACGAACGACCCGGGGCCGTCGCCGAGCTCCGCGGTCAGCCGCGCGACGGCGTCGTCGACCGAACCCGCTGTGCGGCCGTTGACGGCCACGCGCGCCCCGGCGCGGGCGAGGCCGACGGCGATCGCGGCGCCGATGCCCTGGGTGGAACCGGTGACGAGCGCCGTGCGCCCGGTGAGGTCGAGCTGCGTCATGCCCCGACGGTAGGCGGTCGGGCGCGGACCCCGCGAGGCGCGGTCAGCGGACCTCCGGGGGCCCGGCGGCCGCGCGGGCGGCAGCGACCGCCTCGTCGAGCCGGCGCTGAGCGGCGTCGGCGCGGCGCCAGTGCAGCAGCACGGCGGCGACCACGGCAGCGGCGACCAGGACCACCACGGCGCCCTGCAGCCACGGCAACGCCCACGCGCTGAACGGCGCCTGGATCAGCACGGAGGCGCCGGTGTGCGCGTCCTCGCCGACGCCGACCGGAGTGACGGTCACCTCCCCGGACAGCCGCCCCAGCGGCCAGGCGGGGATCTCGGCGGTGACGGGGACGGAGGCGCCGGGCAGCACCTCCCTCGGGTCCGGCCCCTCGGTGCCGCCCCCGGCGAGGCCGAACGGCCCCGCGACCCGGGTGACGACGGTGCCGCCGAGCCGGACGTTGCCGGCGTTGGCGATCTGGTACTCCAGCCGCAGGGTGCCGGCGGAGAACGGGTTCCAGGACGGGACGTAGGTGGCGGTGACCTCGGGCACCGCGAGGGCGGTGACCAGGTCGCCGGTGACCCGCAGGTGCAGGCGGGCGCCGACCCGGCTGTCGACGCCGACCCCGTCGGCGGTGCTCGTGGCCACGGCGGCGACGATCCCCGCGGGGTGGTCGCCGGGCGTGGCGTCGACGGGCACGCGCACGACGAACGGCAGCGTGACGGTGCCGCCTCCGACGACCTCCACATGCTGCACGGTCCCGGGCTCGCCGCCGGCGCCCCCCGGGTCGCCCATCGCGACCCAGGACCCCGCCCCGGCCGGGGTGGTCCCCTCCGGGGTCAGGTCGAACTGCCCGTCGGAGGTGAGGACGCCGTCGCCCGCGTAGACCCGGAAGACCACCGGGTGCTCGCTGAAGTTCGTCAGCGCGACGTACTCGGTGAGCTCGGCACCGGGGTCGAGGGTGTGCCGGTAGGAGACCCGCCCGTCGGGGCCCTCGGGGGTCGCGGGTTCCAGCGCCCAGGTGATGCGCTCGGTGGTGGTGGCGGACGCCGCCGCGGCGGCCTGGCTGGGGGCGAGCGGGCCGAGCGCCGGCAGCAGCGCGAGGCCCAGGGCGAGGGCGAGCGCGGCGGGCCGCCGGGGACGGGGGCTGGCGGACGTGCGGGGCACGGCGGGCTCCGTGAGGGGTGTCGGGGGCGGGCACGGCGGTGCCGACGCGGCCGGGGCGGCCGGCCGCGTCGGCACCCGGGGGTCAGTCGACCGGGAACAGCGTGAGCGTGACGGCGCCCGCGTAGCTGCCGGCCGGCGCGTCGACCGGCACGTCGAGCACCACGCCCGCGGTCAGCTCCGTGGCACCCGCACGGCCGTGCGACGCCGCGGTCGCGAGGGTCGCGGGGGTCGCGAGCCCCGTGCCGCCGGCGAGGCGGGTCGCGACGGGCGACCCGGGCGTGACGCAGTGCTTGTCGCTGATCAGGACCGGCGTCCAGCCGAGGTTGTCGGCGGTGAGCGTCGTGGCGCCCGCGACGAGGTCGCGACCCCGGCCGGACACGGTCCAGCCCCCGTCGCCGGCCTGCGCGTCGGAGCGCGAGTCGGTCACGGTGACGGTCGGCAGGGCACCCTCGAACCGCAGCCGGTCCCCGGCGTTGGCGGGCGCGCCGAGGTCGAGCCCGGAGCCGGCCACCGACATGGCCAGCACGCCGTCCGTCTGCTCCGGGCGCGGCACGGTCGCGGTGACGTCGACGGTCCCCTCGTCGCCCGCCTCGGGCTCCGTGGGATCGACCGGCGGGTCGACCTCCGGCGGGGTCTCGGGGTCGACCGGCGGGTCGACCACGCCGGGCTCCTCGCCCGCGACGTCCACGTCGATGACGTTGTAGAACGCGGCACCGGTGTCGTCGACCGTCCACGCGGCGTAGATGACGTGGTAACCGACCCGGTCCGCCGGGACGTCCACCACGTGCACGGCACCGGCGGTCGGCATCGACCCGTCGTGCTGCACGGTGCCGATCTTCTCGAACGACGCCCGGCTCAGCGGCGCGTCCTGGTCCCAGCCCGGGACCGTCATGAAGTAGTCCCACCTGGTGGTCTTGTGCGGTGCCGTGTACACCCAGCTGATCCGGTTCGGCCCGGGGGAGATCGCGTTCTTCACCCAGCGGTCCGCGGACTGCTCGTCGAGCTCGGAGAACCGCGCGTTCCCCGCCGAGGCGAGCTGCCCGTCGGCCGGGCCCGCCTCCGGGAAGCCCTTGGGGCCCTCGACGCTCTGCGGCTCGTACTGCACGCCGCCGAGGTTCGCGTTGGTGCGCAGCGCGGCCCGGGCCACCATGCCCGACTCGGAACCGCCGACGTAGCCGTGCGACCACGCGGCCGGTGCCGTGGCCAGGGCGACCGGTGCGAGCAGCGCCAGCGCCGCCCCCGTCCCCAGCGTGCGTCTGATCAGTCTCATCCTTGCGTCCTCTCCCACCGGGGGGGCGGCCGGCCCGCGGCGTGCGAGGTCGAGTCGCCCCCGCTCGAACGGCCGGTGCCGGGACGGCCACGGCCTGGTCGTCGACGCTAGGGACGCCGTCGGCAAGTAGGTGTGCTGCCCCGTCGCGCACGAATGCGCACGATCTCCCGCGGCAAAGGCCGCGCGGCACGAGGTGGCTGCCTGTGCCGCCAGATGCTCGGGCCGCGCACGCGACCACCCGGACGGCGTGGAACGCCCGATGGAGTGACCGGTGCACCCGGTGATATCGCTGTACGTACCAGCAACCCGCCGGCGCGCGGGAGCGGGTCAGGCCGCGAGGTCCCACCAGCGGTCGGGCAGGCCCGGGGACACGACCACGAGGCCGTGGATCGCGGCGACCGCGGCGAGCCGCACGTCGTACGTCGCGAACCCCGTGATCCCGGGGTCCGCCAGCGCGACGCCGAGGTGCAGGGACGCGAACGGCGACAGCACGGCGGTGGTCATCGCGGCCGCGCCGACCGCCTGGTCCGAGAACCGCACGACCTCGAGCCGCTCGCCGGCGGCGTGGGCGCGCGCGCGGACGTGCGCCGGCGCCATGGCGGCCGCGTGGCGCAGCTCGCTCAGGGACAGCGGCGTGACGAGGAGTTCCGGCTCGTGCTGCTCCGCCCACCGCTGCCAGTCCACCGAGTGGTCCGGGAACGGCAGGTAGCGCAGGAGGGCCGAGCCGTCGGCGTAGACCCGCACGCCCCGCACTGTAGCGGGGCGCGCGGGTCGTCAGCTCACGCCGCGGAGCTGCGGAGCCGCTCCATGGCGAGCTGCACCAGCTGGATCAGCGTCTGCTTGGTGGCGGTGCGCGACCGGGCGTCGGTGTAGAGCACCGGCACGTGCGCCGGGATCGCGAGCGCCTCGCGCACGTCCTCCAGGCGGTGCTTCGCCACGCCGTCGAAGCAGTTCACGCCGACGACGAACGGGATGCCGCGCGACTCGAAGTAGTCGACGGCCGGGAAGCACTGGTCGAGC
>Ga0164309_10001762_pt1 | contig 10400 bp, 10 predicted proteins | sample Whisoiple_247_MG_FD_109984 | JGI IMG/M metagenome (GOLD analysis project Ga0164309, IMG submission 109984) | Soil microbial communities amended with fresh organic matter from upstate New York, USA - Whitman soil sample_247_MG | ecosystem: Environmental > Terrestrial > Soil > Unclassified >... | reverse complement strand
GGAATCACTCGCCGAGGCCGAGCTCGGCCCCGAGGATGTCGATTTCGTCGTTGGTCACGGTAACGGCGTGCTCGCCAGCGACATCTCCGAACTCAACTACATGAAGCGTGTTTTCGGGGACCGCACTCGAGAAATCCCACTAATTTCAACCAAACCCATCTACGGCCACACACTTGGCGCGGCAAGTGCGATCAACGTGGCGGCGGCTGCGTTGATGATCCATCACGCCTTCGTGGCTCCGACCATCGGTGTCGATCGACAGCGGGTCGTGAATGGTTTCAATCATCAAGCGAACGAGGGCACGTCGCGTCTTCTGCGGAGTGGCGTCGTCGTCAGTTACGGCGCCGGTGGGCAAAACGCGGCCATCATCATGCAACGAGCCAAGCGATGAACAGTTTTAGTCAAATCAATGCGCGCCGCGGTCTGCCGCATTCGAGTGTGATCGCAGCCGCCGAGTTTGCTTACCCGAGCGAGCTGGTCTCGAATGAGACATACGCCAAGCGCTGTCGCTTTACTCCTACGACGAGCTTTGCCGAGCTCGCCGAGGAGAGCGGTATCAAAACTCGTCGTTGGTGTTCGCCCTCGGAAAACACACGCACGATGACGGACGCGCTCGTGCGGAAACTCGTGGTCGCACGCCCTGAGCTCGTCGAACAGATCGATGTGGTGGTGGTCGCGTCGGGGACGACATTGAATCTCGCCCATCCGTCGGATCCGGACAACCGCGTGGTCGCTGACCTCTCGCCCTTCGTGCTCTCGGGCCTCGGGCGTCAGCGGGCGCTCGGACTCGATATCAAATACTGCTATTGTTCGGGATTTTTGCGCGGCGTGCAGGTGGTCGATGCGCTGCTTGCGAACGAAAACTACCGCGCGGCGTTGCTGATCGCCGTCGAACAGGGGAGTCGATTCGCCCTCGCGCCCAGCAATCGGACGTCTTTTTGCTTCATCGTGGGCGACGCAGCAGGCGGCGTGATCTTCAAACGCGCCGAACGACGCGAGGGCGCAGGAATCATCGACTATTGCGGTCATAGCGAAGTCGACAAGTGGAGTTGGGTGGGGATCGGTGAGGATGCCGCATCGATCACCATGCTCGGATCGCAAGCTGCGAATGCCACGCGCGATTTGCTCGTGGAATGCGGCCGCACGCTGCTCCAGCGCAATGGCCTCACGCCTCGCGACGTGACCTGGCTCTTGCCGATTCAGACGCACGCCGGGTTGCTTGCAAGTGTCACGCGCGACCTCGAGTGGCCAACCGAGCGCGTGCTCTGGTTCGCCGACGTAAATGGCTTTTCGGGCAGTGCCAGCATTCCGAGCTGCCTCGCTGAACAAGCTGCGAAGGGCAAGGTGCGCCCAGGCGACTTGGTGCTTTCGGTCGCTGTGGGCGCGGGGCTCAATTGCGCAGGCGCGCTGTATCGGTACTAGGGGGCAAGAGTGGGGACTGAACTGCTCTGCCCGCTTTCGGACGCCATTCGGCGGCACATCGAGCCCGGAATGCACCTGCACTTTGCGTCGAGCCCGAGCCGCTCGAACGCGGCGGTGCGCGAGCTTGCGCGCGTGTTCCTCGAGCGCCGTCCGGGATTTTTGCTGAGTTCGACGGGCTTTCACTCGTCCGCGCATACCCTCCCACTACTCGGCCTCGGGCGTAGCTATCTCGGCTGCTTCTTCGGTGACAACTACCCCGCGCCGCGCCCGAATCGCGTGTACCGAGCGCTGGCGCGTGAAGGCTTGCTCGAGCATTGGTCGCTGCTCACCTACACGCAAGCGTTGCGTGCCGGCGCACTGGGTCATCCGTATGCTGTGACCACATCGCTTGCGGGCACCGATCTCGGCGCCACGCTCGCTGAGCGCGGGCGGCTGTTCGAAGTCCCCGATCCGAAGGGCGGCGAGCCGATTCGACTGCTCACGCCGATCGTGCCTGACGTAACCTTCGTGCACGCTGTGGTCGCCACACGCTCGGGGCGCGCGCTGTTTCCCGCGCCGATCGGCGAGGGACTTCATGGCGCGTACGCGGCGAGCCGCGGCGTGATCGTGACGGCCGAAAAGATCGTGGACGAGCGCGAGCTCGAGCCTTTTGCTCACCTTGCGTCTTTACCTGCGTCGCGCGTGCTGGCCGTCTCCGAAGAGCCCTTCGGTGCTCACCCCCAACCTTTGTATTTGGGGTCCTCGGTTTGCGGCGTTGCGGGTTACAGCGACGACTTTGCCGCCTACGAGACTTGGCGACAGTTCGCCGAACACCCCGACACATTCGCCGCCTATCGCCGAGCCGTGCTCGAAGCTCCCAACGGTCGCCAAGCCTATTTCGAATTCATCGGTCAGCGCCGCCTCGAATCCCTCGCGCAAGCGAGCAACCGCGCAGAGAGCGACCAGAACGACCGCACCCCGGGATTGGTATCCCCGGAGAACGACCGCACCCCGGGACCGGTATCTCCGGGATTGGTATCCCCGGGATCGGTATCCCCGGGATTGGTCACGCGCGGTGGGGGGCTGGGGGCGGCGGAGCGACTGGTGCTGTTTGCGGCGCGCGCGATTGTGCGGCGGGTGAATGAGTCGGGGCATCGCGCGATTTTGGCGGGGATTGGCCAATCGTTTTCTGCGTCGAGGATCGCGCTTTTGCTGGACCCACCTTTGCGCGAGCGCGTGGAACTGTTGGTCGAGACTGGGATTAGCGGCTTCGACGCGAGCGAGGCGCATCCGTTTCTCTTGAGCGCGCACAACATGGCGGCGGCTGCCCGGCTTAGCTCAGTGGAAGACAACCTCGGTGCAGCGGCGTGTGGGCGGCACAATCGCTGTCTCGCGGTGGTCGGCTGCGCCGAGGCCGATGCTGACGGCAACTTGAATTCGAGCTTCGTCGATGGTGAGCTGATCGTCGGTTCTGGTGGCGCGAGCGACTTGACCGCGTGCGCGCGTGAAGCCGTCGTGTTGTGCAAGAGCGACCGATTGGTATCGCGGGTTGCGTTCGTGACGAGCCCCGGGACTCGCGTGCGCACCATCGTCACCGAGGACGGTGTGCTCGAACGATCCGGCGCAGGGCAGACCTGGACCCTGTCGAGTTTCGGGCTCGGATCGCGCCCGGTGGCCGAGTTCTGTGCGGCGCTGCCGTTTCCGGTGCGAGTTAGAGAGACCGATACCGCTTTGGCAGCGACGCCGTTCGAGCTCGCTGCGCTGACTGAAGTCTTATCTTTACGAGAATCAAAGCGCGAAACCGCGCGGCGATAGCGAAATGACCCATGCTTAACTTACGAATCTTAGGTCTTGCCACGTACTTGCCGCGACGTCGTGTTGACAACGTGGCGATGCTTTCGAGCTTTCCTGAACTCAGCGAACGAGATTTCGAGCGCATTGGGGTCAGCAATCGTCACGAAGCTGACGACGACGAAGACGTTCCAGCGATGGCCGTGCACGCGTCGAAGGCAGCGCTCGAGCGCGCGAACGTCGCCGCTGAGTCGCTCGATTTCTTGATCTTGGTCAACTGGAGCGAGCGACGTTACGTTCCGGACATTGCGCCGCGCGTGCAGGAGCTCTTGGGTGCGCGTAAGGCGTTCGCGTTCGACGTCGGCTGCGCCTGCGCGGGGTTCATCTATGCGCTGTCCGTCGCGCATGGTTACCTCCAAAATCCGCGATTTCAGCGGGGGTTGGTGGTCGCTTCCGACTATTCGCGACGGCGCGTGCGTCCCGGCAGCCGTGCCTCGCTGTTATTCGGTGATGCGGCAGCGGCGGCGGTGGTGGGAGCGAACATCAACGCGGGCTTCAATCTGGTCGACTACGAGCTCGGCACCGACGGCAGCCGTAGTGACCTGATGGATGTGGATGCCGAGAATTACCTCGAGACCCATGTCCGTCAGCGCGAGCTCAACGAACTCGCGGTTTCCTCCTTGATTCGGGCGGGCAAGAACGTGCTGGCTCGCCAAGGACTGACGTTTGCGGACGTGGACTACATCGTGCCGCACTCGGGCACCGCGGGGATCCAAACCATGTTGGCGGAAGCGCTGTCGCTGCCGCGAAAGAAGATCCTCACCAATCTGCCGAGCGTTGGCAACGTGACTGCGGCTTCGATCCCGACCGCACTCGAACACTTTCTCAGGGACGGAACGCTGCGTACCGGGCAGTTGGTGCTCGTGCTCGCGGTGGGCGTTGGATGGCACTTCGTTGCCGGGCTGATCGAACTATGAGTTTGTCGGGTCGCCACTGCGTCGTCACGGGCGTCACGTCGGGCATCGGGCGCGCGACGGCGCTCGCCTTACTCGCCGAGGGAGCGAGCGTGACAGGGCTTGGTCGGAGTGAGGAGAAGCTCGTCGCGCTGCGTGAGCAAGCGGGCCCTCGCTTCGACTTCCTGGTCGCCAATCTCGCCGTCCCCGCCGAGCGCGAACGGGTTTGCGAGGTATTGCGACAGAGCGAGCGTGCCATCGATGTGTTCGTGAGCAACGCCGGTGAAGCGGCGTACGTGAGCCCGCTCGCGATCGCCTCCGCGCACTTCCGGCAGCTCTTCGAGCTCAACGTGTGCGCGCCGCTCGAGCTGTGCCAGGCGCTGTTGCCGCGCATGTCAGCTTCCGGTCACGTCGTGCAACTGTCGTCGGTTGCCGCACGTTTCCTGCCCAATCCGAAGTTTGGTCCGTACGGGGTAACCAAGGCGGCGATTGCCGGCCTAATCGAGGCGCTGCGCCTCGAACTCGCGCCGCGCGGGCTGCGCGTCACGTCGATCGCGCCGGGCTTGGTCGATACGCCCATCTACGACAACGTCGAAGGCTTCGACGACTTGCGCAAAAAGCTCGACGAGCAGGTGCCCCAATGGCTCGTCCCCGAGGATGTGGCCGAGACGATCATTTGGGTGCTTTCGCGGCCAACGAACGTGGTCGTGACCGAACTCACCGTCATGCCGCGCGGCCAAGCGCGCTAGAGGCGATATGGAAGAGCGAGATCCAATCGAACAAACCGTCAGCTACGTCGATGCCCTGTTCGGTGAAGGCGCTGGCGAGAAGCATCTGCGCTTTCTCGAGCGCATTCAAAGTCCGGCACTACGCGAGCAAGTCCTGCGTTATCACGCGCTCGAAGCGAACACCGCCGAGCTCTCGCTGGAGGAGAACTACCTGCTCGGCCTTGCGGTGCTCGCGGCTCTCGGTCGCTACGATACGGCGGCCATGTTCGCCAAGACCTTACTTCACCTCGGCACGCGCAAAGAGAAGCTGCTCGAGGCGATCGCGCGGCTATCGATGTGGATCGGCGGTCTACCCGCGGTGGAGGCGGGGTTTCGCATTCAGCGCGCGATCGCCGAATACGAACGCGAGGGTCTCGGTTCGCTCGCGGCGTGGTTTCCCGAAGGTGGTGAGCCGTGACGCACGACGGGCTGCTCGCGCGCAGGCGCGGGCTGGTGCTCGGCGTGTCGAGCGAAGACTCGATTGGCTATCATGCTGCGCGTGCGTTTCGCGCAGCTGGCGCCGAGGTCACGCTCACCCATCGCGCGGAGCGGGCCGCAGCCGTGGCGCCGCTCAGCGACGCGCTCGGTTGCGAACGCGCCGAGGTCGATTTCCGGGACGAACGCGCTGTCGAACGCACCTTCGGCGAATTCGGCGCGCGCCACGGACGACTGGACTTTCTGCTGCACACATTGGTGCACGTTCCGAGCGGCGTACTGGAAAAGCCGGTCACCGAGCTGTCGGCGGCGGATTTCGCCGAAGTGATGGAGATCGGCGTGCACTCGCTACTCGTCGCTTGTCGCTATGCGCTGCCCTGGCTGCGTCGGTCGGATGCTCCCCGCGTGATCACACTGCTCTCGCCGGGGAGCGATCGCGCGGTGCCGCACTATCACGCGGTCGGCATGATGAAAGGGGCGCTCGCGTCGGCGGTGCGTTACCTTGCGCTCGAGCTCGGTCCTGATGGGGTGTTGTGCAACGCCGTTAGCTTTTCCATCGTAGAAACCGACGCTGCGCGGCGCGTGATCGGTGCCGAGCTCACCCAAAAGACGCGCGCCGCGCTCGCGAAGCGAACGTTCACCCGCCGTGCCACCGACTACGACGACGTCGTCAACGCGCTGACATACCTCGCAAGTCCCCTTTGTACGAATCTCGCCGGTGAGACGCTGTGCGTCGATGGCGGGTTCTTGCGAGCTTACTTGTGAGCGGGCGCTGGTGCCCGCTTTCGAACAAAAATCAGGAGAACACGAGTACATGCAGATCCATCTTCGCAAACTGAGTCGGCGCTCGCTGGGGGCCGTTGCAGCTCTGGGTGCCACGCTGACCTGGGCGGGTTTCGCCGCCGCCCACTACGCTCCACGCGAACTGCGGGGACACCTGACCACCCAACAGGTCGAGTGCAGCTCGATGTGCACCGAAGGACCGCTCACGGGCGATCTAAAGGGAACGCTGAGTTGGACGCTTGGTTCCCTCGAGGAAACGCCGACGCCCAACGTGACTCGCTACGTCGGCGTCAACACCATCACCACCCGGTACGGCACATTCAGCGGACCCGACTACGGCGTATGGAACATCGAGACCGGTCAATTCACGGACTACATGGAGATCACCTCGGGCACGGGAATGTTCGCCGGCGCGAAGGGCACGTTGACGATCGTGGGTGCGTTCGACCCGGTGTCGGGCACGGGCTCCAGCGAGTGGCGCGTCGTGTTCGCTCCGCGGTGAACCAATGAGCCGCACGTCGATGAACCAGCCACCGACGATCTTGGTGGTCGATGACAGCGAAGTCGTGCTGACGGTCACGAAGACGCTGCTCGAAGCTTCGGGCTACCGCGTGCTCACGCATTCCGGACCGGCGGGCTGCGTGGCGGTGATTTTGCAAGAGAAGCCCGATCTTTTGTTGATCGACGTGAACATGCCGAAGCTCGGCGGAGAGACGATCGTCAAGCTGTTCGGCAAGGCACAGCCGAACAGCGAGACGATCACCCTTCTATTTTCGACCTTGCCCGCCGATCAGCTCGAGCAACGCGCTCGCTCGGCGGGTGCGCACGGCTTCATCCGCAAGACGGAAGACACCTTCGAGCTCGTGCGCCAAGTCAATCGCTGGCTGCGAAAGGACCTCAGCAACGGGAACAAACGTGCGTCCTCGGCCGAGATTTCGGCGGTCGCACCGGCAAGTGGCCCGCGTGCGAAAGCCGGCGCGGCGGAAAAGCCGCAACCGGACTCGAGTGACGCTCGAACGAGTGGACCGTTGCGGCTTTCGCCGATCGTCTTGTTCATCGACGACGACATGACCGCGCTTTCGGCGTTTCGTCGCGACGTGCAAGGCGAGGCCTATCGGGCTGATTTTGCGCTTTCCGCGACGCACGCGCTGCGTCACATCGACTCCAGCACTCCGCCCGAGCTGATCGTCGCGCGGCTCGAGCCTGGCGGCATCGACGTGTACGAACGTGCGCTCAGCCGTGATGCGGCCTGGGCGAATCGCTTCGTGTTCGTGGTCGGAGGCGCGCGCAGCGCGCGTGCTCACACCTTCCTCGAGAAGTTTCGCGGCCCGGTGCTCGAGCAGCCAGTTGCGCCCGATCAATTGCGGCGTGCGCTGCGCCAGCGCCTGAACGTCGGCGTGGCCGCGAGCCAACGCACCTTCGGAGGCTAGCCATGTCCGCGCACCTGCTGCCCATCTTGCTCGAGTCGAACTGGTATTTGATCGAAACGCAGCGAGTGCGTGAAGTGCTGGGCGCGCAGCCCTGGCTTCCGATCCCGCGCGCACGTGCAGAGCTGCCGGGTGTGATCGTTTGGCGCGGTCGCGCGGTACCGCTGGTCGATATCGCTCGGGTACTGGGCGTTGCGGGTGCGGCCAACGCGCAGCGCGCGCGCACGTTGATCGTGAGCCACGATCAGGGCATGGCGGCCTTGTCGATTGACGCTGCGCGCGAAGTGAAGTCGGTCCCCCAGGATCGGCTGCTGCCGATGCACGACGAGATCATCCCCTACGCCACTCACGAGCTGGACGAAGAGGGCGTCGTCACGCCCGTGATTGACTTGGCGCGGTTGATCTCCGACCTGCATCGCGTCTCGGACCCGAACCATGATGGCCCCGAGCTGGGGCGCGCTCGATGACTCAAAAGAGCGAAGCCGAGCTGACGTTCGTGGTTGCGGGTGCTCCACCGCGCGCGCTGGCGATTGCGGCCGAGCGCGTGCGCTCGATTGTGCCCGTGGGCAGTTATCCAGGAATTCAGCTCGATTTGCGACCACTCCTGCCTGCCGCGCCTCCCGATGACGGGACCCACGTGCTCGTGGTTCGAGGCGAGGGCAATGAGGTCGGCCTGTGCGTGAACGGCCACCTGCGCATACTCACCCTGGCCGCTAGTGCCGTGCTGGCGGTTCCCGCCTCGCTGGGCGCAGCTGCGGGATTCTCTCACTTACTGGCACCACAAGGTGTGCCGTTGATGTTCGTGCTCGATCTCGCTCGCCTCGACGAGACCGCGCACTGCCCCTGGCCGACGCGCGCCGTCGCAACGGAGATCTGATTGCCATGCCCTTCAAGAAGCTTACTACGCGATGCGTGCTTGCCTTCCTGACCCTCGACACGCTGTTCAATCCGCTGCTCATGGTGGCGTTCCTCGGTTTGTTCCACGTCGACGAGCTGCATGGGGTTGGCTTCGTGCTGCCGCTCCTGGTGCTGGCCAAGATCGTGGCAAACTCGATGTTCTTGTCGGTCGAGCTCGCGCCGTACGAACGGTTCGTCGGACGGGGTAATCGCAGTGGTGATGAGTCGCTCGCAGCCGCCGACCAAGCTCTGCAGAGCTTGCCGCGCCGTTTTGGCGTGTTTTATGCGTTCTCCTGGAGCATCACGTATGCGCTCGCATACGCTGCGGTGTACTTCATGCTGCCGGGAGTCATCGGGCCGCGTGCGATCGACGCCGCCGCCATGCTCTTTGCCGCGGTGTGGTTTGGGGGCTTCGCCTTTGGGTTTCCGTTGAGCATCATGCTGACCACGGAGGCTTCTAGTCGCGTCTCCGTGCAAGCGCGAGAGCGCAGCATCGCGCTCGATCGCGACCCGATTGCGCTGCAGACGCGCATCGGGGTGATTGCGCTTGCGCTCGGGCTCGGGCCAACGCTCTGGATGATGGCCCTCGGCTACATGAAAGAAGTGCACGCCGCCGGTGAGCAGCGTGGCACGCTCAGCGCGCTCGCTGCGGCCGAACTTGCGCAAGCTGCGCCGGGTGGCCCCGACGCGGTGAAGGGCTTTGGTGAAGGTTTTCGGCGTGCGCACGCGGCGATGGGGGTTCTGGAAGCCAGCGCGATGATCACGGATGCCAATCTGGTACCGGTGACTCCGATCGCCGAGCGCGATCCGGCGGCTTTTGCGCGTGATTGGCTCAAATCCGAGGTGGCGAAGACGCCATCGGGCGTGCTGACTCCGCGCGATCGCGACGTGAGCGTGGCATTCCGGCGTTTGGACGAGTCGCGCGTCGCAATCGCCGTGGTTCGTACGCCGGATGGTGCCTCACGGAGCTTCGTCTTGAGCGCGGGTGTGTTCGCGCTGATCGTAGCGCTTTGGGCACCGCTGTGCGCGGTGATCCTGGGTCGCGCTGTGTCGAGTCCGATCGAACGTTTGACCCGCGCCGCGCGCGAGGTCGTCGAAGAGGGCAAGCAGTCGGAGATGGCGGCGCTGCCCGTCGCGCGCAACGACGAAGTGGGCGTGCTGACCGATCGCTTCAACGACTTGCTCGACTTGATGCGCACGCTGAGCAGTGCGGCGGGCGCGATCGCGAAGGGAAATCTGCGCGTCGAGATCGACGGCAAAGGCGAGCTGCCGGATGCGTTCCGCGGCATGCTCGGCAGCCTGTCCGGTATGGTGCACCAAATCAGTGAGACCTCGGTCGAACTCGGTAGCGCCGCGACCGAGATCTTCGCTGCCTCACAGGAACAAGAAGCCGCAGCGGCCTCGCAATCGAGCGCGATGGAAGAGATCAGTCGTACCATGGACTCTCTCTCCGAGTCGGCGGCACACGTTTCGGACGCGGTGCGCGGGGTGCTCTCGAACGCCGAACGCACGCTCGACAACACCGACGGCATGGTTCGTCGCATCACCGAGTTGTCGGCACACGCCGGCCGTATCGGCGAGATCCTGGAAGTGATCCGCGAAATTGCGGACAAGAGCGACCTGCTCGCGCTCAATGGCTCGCTCGAGGCGAATCGCGCGGGCGAGCAAGGTCACGGCTTCGCGTTGGTCGCGTCGGAAATGCGGCGGCTCGCCGAGCGAGTGACCGCCTCGGTGCAAGACGTCAAGCGCCTGGTGAGTGACATTCGCGAGTCCGGCTCGACCACCGTCATGGCCACGGAAGAGAGCAAGCGGCTTGCTCAGGGAACCACCGAAGCCGCACGCCAGATCACCTTCGTCACGCAGCAACAGCGCAGCGGCACGGAGCAGGTTTCACAGAGCGTCCGCGGCATCACCGATGTCGTGACCCAAACCGTGGCGGCGACCGC
>Ga0164309_10001761_pt1 | contig 10401 bp, 8 predicted proteins | sample Whisoiple_247_MG_FD_109984 | JGI IMG/M metagenome (GOLD analysis project Ga0164309, IMG submission 109984) | Soil microbial communities amended with fresh organic matter from upstate New York, USA - Whitman soil sample_247_MG | ecosystem: Environmental > Terrestrial > Soil > Unclassified >... | reverse complement strand
TCGCCGGCAAGACGAAGCTGTACGAGGCGGTCAGTCCGAAGAAGACGGTCGAAGGGCTCGTGGGCTCGGTGCTGTTTTCGACCGGGTCGGCCGTAGGTGCCAGCCTCACCTATCTACCGGACCTCCCGCTCGTGCATGCCGTGGTGCTCGGCGCCGTCGGGGCGCTGCTCGGTCAAGCCGGCGATCTGGCCGAGTCGCTCATCAAGCGATCCACGGGCGTGAAGGACTCCGGGTCCATTCTGCCCGGGCACGGAGGCCTGTTCGACCGCATCGACGCGCTCTTGGTCGTGGCGGGGTTGGTCTACTGGTATCGGCTCTGGTTTGCCTGATCAGAACGTGTGGAGCTCGGCTCCATCCCAGTAGAACAAGAACGTCGTGTCGCAGGCGTAGGCCGAGAGATCCGGGTCCAGCACCGCGAGGAAGATCTCCGTGCCGGAGACGCCATAGAGGGCGGTGAATTTGGCTGAGGTCAGGGCACTGTCGAGCTTGGCTAGCTGCTCGAATCCACTCTCGCTGATCCGACCAAACGTGTCCTCGGTGAGGAGGTAGGCGCCGTCGCCATCTGCCCACGAGTCCACGAAGGGGACGTCGAACTCCGCAACGACGATCCAGTCGGTGCCTTCGAGGTGCAGTACCTGGGTGACGCCCGGTACTTCGGTGATCGCGTAGAGGTCCTCCGCTCCTGTGCCCGTCAGGTCGAGCGGGATGGTATCCTGCGGCAGCTCGGGTAGTGCTTCGAGCCCGCCGTCCGTCATGCGGGACAGCTGCTTGCCGACCGCGTAGAGCGTCCCGTCGATGACGCTCAGTCGTGTGAGGCCTTCGACCTGGTGCCCCAGCATTTCCCAGTCGACCCCCTCGAACGACGCGAGATCGAGTGAGGGCCGGGCAGGGGCGTCGACGACGACGTTTGTGAATGCACCGTAGACTCGACTTTCGCCGTCATCGATCAGGCTGCCCGGGTAGCCCGGACTCATCGTGTCCCAGAAGCCCCCGTCGCGACCCAGCGCCAAGACGCCGTCACCCGATACCAGCAGCAAGTCGCCACCCGGGAGGCCATCGAGGGAGAAAGAGGAACGGGAGAGGGCATTCTCGTTCGAAAAACCGGTGAGCCAGGTCCAGCCCGACCCTTGGTTGTACCAAACCTCGCTGCCCTGGACGGCGCAGTCGTGCGCCGCGGTGGTGCCGCACGGCGCTTCGAGCAGCACCGCTACACCTGCGGCGTCGGCCCAAAGCTCCATCCCGTCGACTCCGATCATGCCGGTGCAGATGGGTGTCGTGCTCACTTGCCACCCTGGGTCGCCCAGCTCGAGACCGAGGGAGTAGTCGGCAGGTCGCTCGGGGCGATCGTCGTCTTCGGTCTGTCCGGCCTTGAGCTCGTTCTCGATCCACCAATCCCAGCCCCCCTGTGGGGGCTCGGGAACGATGTCGAGGCCCGTGCCGCCACTGCCGCCCGCCTGGCTTGTACTGCCACCGGCCTCGCTCGAGCTGCCGCCGGTCTGGCTCGCGCCGTCTAAGTTCGGCTGCGCTCCGCTCGACACGTCGCTGGGCGCCGCGCCCCCCGAGCCTTCGTCGTCTTCCGAAATCCGCCCGCAGCCGGCCACCGTCGCCCAGCACGCTCCCACCAGCAGAAATAGGTGTCCCCCTCGCGCGTGCATCTGCTTCGACCTCGATCAGAACGGGTGGAGCTCGGCTCCATCCCAATAGAACAAGAACGGCGTGTCGCAGGCGTAGGCGGAGAGCTTGGGGTCCAGCACCGCGAGGAAGATCTCCGTGCCGGAGACGCCGTGGATGGCGGCGAATTTCCCAGAGCTCAGCGTCGCCAGTGGCTCGAACCCACTCTCGTTGACCCGGCCAAAGGTATCTTCGGTCACGAGGTAGGCACCGTCGCCATCCGCCCAGGAGTCGACGAAGGCGCTGGTGAGCTCGGCGACCGGGCTCCACTCGGCGTCTAACAAGTGCAAGACTTCCGTGCCTGCCGGCCCTTCAGCGACCGCGTAGAGATCGTCCGCGCTGGTGCCCGTTAGGTCGACCGGAACGGCGTCGGGATCCGGTAGCTCCGGCAGCGCTTCGGGCTCCCCGTCCGTGACGCGGTACATCTCGTCCGCGACCAGGTAGACCGCGCCGTCGATGACGCTGAGCCGCGTGAAACCCTCGTAGACGGTGCCGGTCACGCTCGTCCACTCATCCCCGTCGAACGCCCCGATTTCGAACGTTGTCGGGGTGTCGAGAACGGGGTGGAGGAATGCGCTGTACGCCCGACCCTCACCGTCATCGACTAGGCCCGTCGCCTGCTCCGCACGCTCGGTGTCTTCCAGGGTCCCGTCGCGGCCAACCCCGAGGATGCCTGAACCGCCGCTGACGAGTAGGTCGCCACCCACGAGGCCCGCGAGGCTCGATAGGTTTTCCGAGACGACATCCTTGTTCGAAAAGCCGGTGAGCCAGCTCCAGCCCGAGCCAGGGTTGTACCAGACCTCACTGCCGTGGACTGCGCACTCGTGCTCGAGGAACGGGCTGCACTCGTCGGCGTGGAGCAGCACCGCCACGCCCTCGGCGTCCGCCCAAACGTCCACTCGAGAGACGCCCGTCATGCCGGTGCAGAGTGGCGTCGTGCTGTCTTGCCAGCCCGTCTCGCCGAGCTCGAGGCCGAGCGAATCGTCGGCGGGTCGCTCGGGACGATTGTCGTCTTCGTTCGGTCCGTCCTTGAGATGGTACTGGATCCACCAATCCCAGCCGGTGAGCGGCTCTTCGTCGGGTACGATGAGCAGGCCCGTCCCGCCGCTGCCTCCCTCGGCATTCGGGCCGCCGCCGGTCTCGCTCGCGGCGCCATCGCTGCTCGGCTGTGCTCCGGTCCCGACGTCATCCGACGCAGTGCCCCCGGAGCCCTCGTCGTCGTCCGAAATGCGCCCGCAGCCGGTCACGGTCGCCCAGCCGGCTCCCGCCAGTAGAAGTAGGTGTCCCCCCCGCGCTCGCATTCGTTTCGACCTCGACACGCGGATCTAGCCGAAACGCCGGGGGAGCGCCCGTGGTGGTCGCTCACCCTGGCTTTTGCCAAGATGCGGCCCGTGACCGCTCCCAGAGACAGTGCGCCGCCCTCCTCCCTGATCCCGGTCCGCTCCGAGTCGGAGCCGGGGGAACGCGGGGCGCAGGAGTACCGCTTCTTCGAGGTCATCCAGTCGTACCTGGACCAGGCCGCGAAGCTGGTTCGCTTGCCCGACTATATGGTGTCGATTCTGAGCCAGCCGAAGAACGAGCTCATCGTGCATTTCCCGGTGCGGATGGACGACGGGACGTATCGCACCTTCAAGGGCTACCGCATCCAGCACAACAACATCCTCGGCCCCTACAAAGGTGGCTTGCGTTTCCATCCGAGCGCGGGGCTCGACGACTTCAAGGCGCTCTCGGCGATGATGACTTGGAAGTGCGCGCTCATCGGTGTGCCGTTCGGCGGCGCGAAGGGCGGCATCAAGTACAACCCACGCGACTACTCGGCTGAAGAGAACCAACGCATCACCCGCCGCTTCATCCATGCGCTCGGCAGTAACATCGGTCCCGACTACGACATCCCGGCGCCCGACGTCGGCACCGGTGAGCAGCACATGGCGTGGGCCATGGACACGTACATGAACACTTTCGGCATGGTGAACCGCCAGGCCGCCAATCGCGGCGTGGTCACCGGCAAGCCCGTGGCCAGCGGCGGCACCGTCGGGCGCACCAAAGCCACCGGGCAGGGCGTCGTGCATGCGATCGTCGATTGGGCCCAGCGCAAGGGTTTCGAGCTCCAGGGCAAGAAGCTCATCGTGCAGGGCTTCGGCAACGTGGGCAGCCACACGGCGGTGTTGCTCAGTCACTTGGGCGTGTCGCTCGTCGGCGTGGGCGATCACACCGGGTACCTCTACACGCCCGAGGGCTTCAACGCGCATCGCTTGCAGTCCTACGTACGTCAGAACGGGTCCATCGCCGGCTACCCGAACGGACAGGCGATCAGCCAGGACGAGTTCTTCGGCGTGCCCGCGGACATCTTCGTGCCGGCAGCGCTGGAGAATCAGGTGGGCGCGAAGGAAGCCCAGGCGCTGCAAGTGCGGCTCGTGGCCGAAGGCGCCAATGGTCCGTGCCATCCGGACGGCGAGCGCATCTTGCTCGAACGCGGCATCGAGATCCTGCCCGACGTGTTCGCCAACGCTGGCGGCGTCACCGTGAGTTACTACGAGTGGGTGCAGAACCGGCGCAGCGAGACCTGGACCCTGCCGGAGGTGGACGAGAAGCTCGAAGGCGCCATGCGCAGCGGAGCCGCCACCATGTACGACATGGCGCGGCGCCACGGCTGCTCCCTGCGGGTGGCTTGCTACGCCGTCGCCCTCGAGCGCCTGATCACCGCCTACGAGCAGCGCGGGATTTTCCCCTGAGCCCCGCTGGTCCGAAGTGAGTGCACACTGCCGCCATCAGCCGGCCTGTCCAGGTTGTCCTCGCTTCGGCGAGCGGGCCATCGCAGCGCCGGCCCGGCAGCGCCTCGAGGCCCTAGCGCTCGCGGCGGGGATCGCGTCGCCCGAGTTTTCCGAGAGCATCGGCTTCGGCTACCGGCACCGCGTTCGTTTGTCGGTCCGTGGCACCCCGGCTGCTCCACGCCTTGGCATCTTCGAGGAAGGCAGCCACCGCCTGGTGCACATTCCCGATTGTCCCTTGCACCACCCGGCCATCGAAGAGGTGTGCCAGGAGCTGCTCGGCACGGCGGCACGCCTGCGCGTGCCCCCGTATCGCGAGGATGAGCACTTGGGGCTCTTGCGGACGGTCCAGCTGGCGGTGGAGCGACCGAGCGGCAAGGTGCAGGTGGTGCTGGTGCTGCGGGCCCAGCCCGACGCCGCGCTGCCCGAAATCGGGCCAGCCATCGAGCTGTGCTCGGAGCTGGCGGGCCTGCATCTGGTGCACAGCCTATGGCTCAACTTCCAGCCGGAGCGCACCAACTCCCTTCTGGGGCCCCATTTTCGGCACCTGGTCGGGCCGGAAGCGATTGAGGACTGGTCCGGCGGGGCGCGGGTCTTCTATCCGCCCGGCGCCTTCGGCCAGGCCAACCCGGCCCAGCACGACCGGGCTGTCGCCGCCATTCACGAGCAGGTCGGATTCGAACCCGTCGCCGAGTTCTACGCCGGCGTCGGGACGATCGGGCTCGGGCTGGCGGCGCGCGGTCGCCGGGTCGTCTTCAACGAGGTCTCCCCCGGGTCGCTGGCGGGGCTCGAGCTGGGCCTTGCGGCCCTGCCCGGACACCAGGCGACGGTCCGACCTGGACCTGCGGGTCAGGCGCTTTCGGCCCTCGAGGAGGTCGGCGCGGCGGCCACGGCGATCGTCGATCCGCCGCGCAAAGGGCTCGACGCGCCACTCTTGGACGCGCTGGCCGGGGGAGCCGTTCAGACGCTCCTCTACTTGAGCTGCGGGCTCGACTCCTTCGAGCGCGACGCCGCCCGCCTGCAAGCTGGCCGCATGCAGCTGACCAGCCTGACGGGCTACCCATACTTCCCTTTCACCGAACACGTCGAGACGCTGGCCTGCTTCGAGCGGAGCTGACACCCACATCGGCGGCGGGTGGCGCCAACCGGACCCGGGCCCGATTTCTTGGCTCTGTCCGCCCCGGAGTGCGAGGATCGGATACCAGCGTGCGATCTCCTCGGAAATTCGAGGAAAGAACACGCCCGGACCGACACGAGACCAAGGCCCATGGGAGAAGGAAAAAACCTCGTCGGGGTGGATATCGGATCCACCTCCATCAAGGTGTGCGAGCTCAAGCCCGGGCGTAAGGGGCTGCAGCTGGTGCGCTTCGGTTTCGTGTCCTTGGCTCCTCAGGTCATCGTGGACGGCCAGGTCATGGACGCAGCCGCCGTGAGCGACGCCCTGCAGGCCGTGTTCAAGGAGTTCAAGTTTCGCTCGCGGGACGTGGCCATCAGCGTCTCCGGCCAGGCGGCCATCATCCGGAAGATCACCGTGCCGCTCATGACCGACGACGAGCTCGGTGAGCAGATCCAGTGGGAAGCGGAGCAGCACATCCCGTTCGACATCAAGGACGTGCAGATCGACCACCAGGTCCTGCGGCGCTCCCCCGACGAAGGCCAGATGGAGGTCCTGCTCGTCGCAGCCAAGAAGGACCAGATCGAGGACTACGCCCAGGTCGTGCGCTCGGCCAAGCTGAAGCCCCTCATTTGCGACATCGATGCCTTTTGCGTGCAGAACCTGTTCGAGTTCACGCGCGGCCTCGACGGCTCGCAGACGGTGGCCATCATCAACGTCGGTGCCAGCGTCTCCAGCTTGAACGTGATTTCGGGCGGAGTGAGCGCTTTTTCGCGCGAAATCGCCAACGGCGGCAACGCCGTGACCGACGAAATTCAGCGCACGCTCGGCGTGCCGCGCGAGCAGGCCGAGGCCTACAAGGTCGGTGGCGACCGCTACGACGGCATCGTGCCGGCGCAGGTGGCCGAGATCATCGAGGGTTCGTGCGACTCGATCGCTGCAGAAATCCAGCGCAGCCTGGACTTTTTCATGGCCACCGGTGGCGACGGCAACATCGGGCGCATCTTCGTCACCGGCGGCAGCGCCGGCCTGCCGCCCTTGGCGCAGGCGATCGAGCAGCGTTCGCGCATCCCGGTCGAAACGTGGGTACCGACCGAGGGCATCACGTCCGTCGGTCGCGACGTCAATCCGGAGTTGCTCGGGCGGCATGCCCTCGAGCTCTCGGTGGCCCTGGGCCTTTCCTTACGGCGTGAACGCGAGGTGCGCGCGTGATTCGCATCAACCTTTTGCCGCAGAAGAAGCGGCGCGTGGAGAGCGGCAGTACCAGCGAGCTCTGGGTCCTGTTCGCCATGGGGGCCTTGCTGGTCGAGATCGTGCTCCTGTTCGTGCTCCACGGCATGAAAGAGTCCGAGCTGGCCGAGGAGGCCAAGCTGAATCAGGAGATTCAGGCCAAGATCGACGCCTCGAAGGCGGCAGTCGCCAATCACCAGAACGTCATCACGGAGCTCGAACGCATGCGGGCTCGCGAGGACGCGATCGCCAAGCTGCAGAGCGCGCGCACCGGTCCCACGGCCGTGTTGCTCGAGTTCGCACGGCTACTCACGCCGGGCATGGGCCCTTCGATCGACCCCGAAGATCTGGCCGCCGTGCGCCGCGACAATCCGCTGGCGCTCTACAATCCGTCCTGGGATCCGCGGCGGCTGTGGATCACCGAGTACGTCGAAGAAACGCGCCTCCTGCACATCAGCGGCGTGGCGCGTGACGCCGAAGACGTTTCCGAGCTGGCCAAGCGCATGAACCTGTCCGACTACTTCGACAAGATCCGCCTTCTGCCAGCGCATCAGTCCACCGACAGGGACACCGGCATTCCCGTGGTTGGCTTCGCGCTCGAGGCCGAGGTGAAGTACTGATGGCCGAAAGTGCACTTGCCAAATTGCCCGTGCCGGCACGAATCGGCATCTCGGCCGGCCTCCTGGTCTTGTTCGGCCTGGCCTATTACGTGCTCTTTTTCAGTGACATTGCGGGGCAGATCGAGACGACGAAAGCCAACCGCATGCAGCTGGATTCGCAGCTCACGGCGGCCAAACAGGCCGAGCAGGCCTATCAGAAAGACCTGGAAGAGCTGGCCCGGCGTCGCGAACGTGAGCGCGAGCTCAACAAGATCCTGCCGTCGACCACCGAATACCCTGCTTTCCTCTCTGCGGTGCAGTCGGTGGCCAATGCCACCGGCGTGGACCTCATCGCCTGGTCGCCGCAGCCGGAGGTCAAAGAGCAGTACTACGCGCGCGTGCCCATGACCATCGAGCTCGAGGGTCGCTTCCACCAGATTGCCAAGTTCTTCTACGGCATCGGCCAGAGCGATCGCATCATGAACATGGAGAACATCACGCTGTCGAGGCCGAAGGTCGTGGACCAGGACGTGTACTTGAGCGTCGAGGGCCTCGCGACGGCGTTCCGTGCGCTCGAAGACGCAGCGCCGACGACGGCGGGCCAGGACCGACGAGCCGGGGGAGGAGGCTGAGTCGTGCGCCAGCTGATTTTCCGAAGCATTGTTGGTGTCGTTTGCGGCGGCGCGGCCCTGGGCTGTGGAGAGGACAAGGTCATTTCCTCCCCGGACGGCGGCGCCCCGCCGCGGACCGCAACCACGGCCGAGGCGCCCAAGCCCGATGTGCCACCGGTCGTCGACTTCCAGGAGGCCGCTTTCGTGGAGTCGGAGCGCAGTCGCGATCCATTTCGCAGTTTCGCCAAGTTCTTTTTGGAAGAGGCGCGCGGCACGGTCAAATCGCAGCGCGACGTGGTGCTCGAAGAGTACGCGATCGAGGAGCTCAAGCTGGTTGGGCTGGTGACCGGAAGCTCGCCGGAAATGGCCATGCTGGTGGACCCAGTTGGTCTTGGCCACGTGGTGGTCCGAGGCCAGTTCATCGGTCGGGCCCAGGTGGTCCAGCCCAGTGGTGGGGTGGGAGCCGCTTACGAGGTGAATTGGCGGGTCGAACGCATTCGCGATGGCGACCTGGTCCTGGTGCGCGATGACCCGTCCAATCCGGATGTGCCGAGCGCGAGCCGAGTCATCCCCCTGCGCACCGACGAGCTGTCGGTTACCTCGGGCAAGGGCTCGGAGGACAACCTGCGCTCCCAGCTGGATGAGCTGAAAGAGCGTCTGGCCTCGATGGAGGCTGCGGACGGTGCCCGCGATCGGTCGACGTCGACGCCGCCGCCGAACAAGCAGTGAATTGGACCCTGTCGGGTCATTTTTCGGCGCCAAGTGGCGTCCGAGCGGCGGCGCTTGGCCGCTGTCCCGCGAGATCTTGTTAGGAATTTGTTCCTTTCCACGGCAGCAAAGTAGGGTTTGTCAGAAGCCCTTTCGAAACTCGAGCACGCCCGCCGCTGGAGACGCCTGATGCGCCCCGTCAAGACGAAGATGTCCCGCTCCTTTACGCCGCTGGTTCTGGCGTCTTTGCTGTTTTGTCACTCCTTCGGGGCTCAGGCGGCCGAGCCGATCTACGTAAGTGACGTGCGCTTGGTGCCGGGTCAGACGGGCCTCGGGACGCTGACCATCGAAACCACGGGCGTGCCGAGCTACACGGCGCGGGTCGACAAGGCGCAGAAGCGCCTCATCCTGGACATCGTCGGGGCCGAGCTGAAGGGCGCCCCAGAGGCCGTGACCGAGACCACCGGTGCGGTGGGTGGTGTGTTGGCCCAGAGCTTCCGGGCAGGTGGGCAGGTGACGGCTCGCATCACCGTGAGCCTGCAGAAGGACGCTAGCTACTCGGTCGAGACTGGCCCCGGCTTTTTGACAGTGTCGTTCCACGAGGGGCCGCTCGAGGCTCTCTCGCCTCTGTCCGCTCGGCTCGAGGCGGCCACCAAGGATGGGACGCAGCTCTCCGCTGCCAGCGTGACCGACGTGCGCTACCACAAGGAAGCACGCATCGAGGTGGTCGAGATCGACCTCGACGGCCGGGCTTCGTTCCGTAGCGAGGACAAGAGCAAAGGCCGTTCACGCCTGATCGTGCGTGACGTCCGAGTGCCGGGGGCGCTGGAGCGCAAGCTGGACGTGGTCTCCTTCGGTGGCGACGTATCGAGCGTGGCGACGGTGGCCGAGGGTCGCGACGTGGTCATCGAGGTGGAGCGAGATCCGCGCCTGTCGAGCTCCGTCGAGCGGCGTGGCAACAAGCTCGTGTGGACCTTCTACGAGCCCGGCACGTTGCCATCGACGATGACCGGCGTTGGCAAGGACGGCCAGGTGGCGCGGAAATCCCGCACCATCTACGTCGAAGACGACACGGAGGGCCTGCCCGAGATCACGACGGGCCAGGGCCTGATGCTGGAGGCCAGGACCCAGGAGTCCGAGCAGGTGGCGGCCTTCGGGCCTGCCGTCATGGGTCAGGAGCGCGGCGGTTACACCGGTCGTCGCATCGACCTCGACCTGAAGGATGCCGACATCCACAACGTGCTCCGGCTCATCGGCGACGTCTCGCGGCGCAACATCGTGGTGGCCGACGACGTCCGCGGCACCGTGACGATTCGTCTGCGCAACGTGCCCTGGGATCAAGCGCTCGGCGTCATCCTGCAGTCCAAGAAGCTCGGCATGGTCGAGCAGGGCAACATGATTCGCGTCGCACCGCTCGACCAGCTCCAGCGCGAGCGTGAGCTCGAGATGGAACGCCGCAAGATTGCCGTCAAGCTGGCACCGATCGAGACCCGGCTGATTCCGGTCAGCTACGCCGGTGCTCCGGAGCTCGCCGATCGCGTGCGCGTGCTCCTGTCCTCGCGCGGCTCTTTGGCCATCGACGAACGCACCAACACCATCATTGCTCGCGACGTGAGCGCAGCCCTGGATCAGGTGGAAGAGCTGGTTCGTGCCCTCGATACGCAGACGCCCCAGGTGCTGGTCGAGGCCCGCATCGTGGA
>Ga0164309_10001760_pt1 | contig 10412 bp, 10 predicted proteins | sample Whisoiple_247_MG_FD_109984 | JGI IMG/M metagenome (GOLD analysis project Ga0164309, IMG submission 109984) | Soil microbial communities amended with fresh organic matter from upstate New York, USA - Whitman soil sample_247_MG | ecosystem: Environmental > Terrestrial > Soil > Unclassified >... | reverse complement strand
TCGGTTTTGATCGGCGACTCGAGCACCAGCGGCGGTTCCGGCTCGCCGTTCACGAGGGCGATCCGCGGCGCCGGCTTTCCCGCAACAAGCGGGTCCGGCACAACCGAACGCTTCACGGCAAGCTTGCTGGCGCTTCGTCTCGTCTTGATCGTGCCGCCGCGTCCATGCGCGGCGAGCCAGCGGGCGCGTAGCGTTTTGCCGATGCCGAATTTGGCGAGTGGGCCAAGGGTTCTAGCCGGCTGGGCGACCGCTCCTTGGCCGCTGCTTGCGATGGCCGGCGCCTCACATTGCGCGGGCGCCCAATGCGTGACGATTGCGCGCGCGGATTTGCGGCCGTAGTCGAGGTAATAGCGCCGCAGCAGTTGTGCAGCCACGACCGCGCCTTGTTGTGCCGACGCAAAGGCGACATGGCCTTCCGGATCGGCGGCGAGCTCGCCCGCCCATCCTGCCTTCTTGATGCACCAATAATTATTGAGCCGGATGCAGCGCGGCAGATTAGCGGGGCTGTTGCTCGCGAGCCAGCGCAGGGCGGTATCCGCGCCGACATCGAGATCGAGCGCCGCCTGCCTGCGCCAGTTGTCGACGGCACGGTCCGCGGGCTTGAACGACGGTTTCGGGACCGCCGGAAGCGCGCTCATCGCGAAATGCGGCGCGTTCGCGAGCGAGAAAAGGATCGCGAGAATTTCCAACATCAATCGTCTTCGACGCCGGCCTCCAGCGAGGCGGGCGTGACGAAACGATCGAGGCGTCCTTCGTGTTCCTTCACCACCTCCCACCGCTCGACGGGGAAGTCGAGGACGGCGAGACCGGAGGTCGGGAACTTCGCGTTCATACGAGCGAAGGCGTAGCGGTCGCCGAAGCCGGTGAGCAGGGTCGCAAGCTCGGCCATGCCTGGATTGTGGCCAATCATCATAAGGCTGCGTACGTTGCCTGGCGTGCGGCGGACGACCTCCAGCAGCGTGTGCGGCTCGGCGAGATAGACGGCGCGGTCGAGCCGCGTCTGCGGATGCTGGTTCGCCGCTTTGAGCGCGAGATCGAGCGTCTGCCGGGTGCGCCGCGAATCCGAGGCAATGACGAGGTCGGGGAAGAGCTGCTCGTCGGCGAGATATCGGCCGATGCGTTTGGAATCCTCTTCGCCGCGCTTGGTGAGCGGGCGGTCATGATCGCCGCCGCCGGATTCGCGCGCGGTCTTGGCGTGACGGAAAAGCAGGAGCCTGAGCATTGAGACAGGATAAAGCGGGTTGCGCGCGTGTCACCTCCGCATCGGCCTACATCTGGCTCGGCAGCCAGAGCGCGATGATCGGGAAGGCGATCAGGATGATCAGCCGGATGATATCGGTCACGACAAACGGCAGAACGCCTTTGAAAATCGTCGCAAAGCTCACGTCCTTGACCACACTTTTTATGACGAACACATTCATCCCGACCGGCGGATGAATCAATCCGAGTTCCACAGTCATGACAATGATGACGCCGAACCAGATCGGATCGAAGCCGAGATGCATGATGACCGGAAAGATGATCGGCACGGTGAGGATGATCATGGCCATCGCGTCCATGAGGCATCCGAGCACGATGTACATGACCATGATCAGTGCGAGGACGCCGTAGCGGCCGAGACCGAGCCCCGTCAGAAAAGCAGTCAATTTCTGCGGTGTTTGTGTGACGGTGAGGAAATAACCGAACAGCAATGCGCCGATGAGCACCGTGAACACCGCCGCTGCCGTGCGCGTCGCCTGCAACAGCGAATGGCGGATGTCGGCGCGCGACAAGCGTCCGCGCAGCACGCCGAGCACAAACGCACCACCGGCGCCCATGCCGCCCGCTTCCGTCGGCGTGAACAGCCCGCCATAGAGTCCGCCGATGACGAAAAGGAAGAGCACCAGCGGCGCCCAGACGTCGCGGATGCCTTTGAGGCGCTCGTCCCAGCTGGCGCGGGGGCCGCTCGGGAGGAAATCCGGCTTGACCAAGCCGATGATCACGATCGTCGCGATATACATCGACATTGCGAGAATGCCCGGCAGAATGCCGGCCATGAACAGCTTGCCGATGTCCTGCTGGGTGATGATGCCGTAGACGGCAAGCACGGTCGACGGCGGCAGCATCGCGCCAAGCGTGCCGCCGGCGGCGATGACCCCGGTGGCAAAACTCTGGGGATAACCGAAGCGGCGCATCTCGGGGTAAGCGACCGTCGAGAACGTCGCCGCCGTTGCGACGGAAGAGCCGGAGATCGCGGCAAAGCCGCCGCAGGCGGCAACCGTCGCGAATCCCAATCCGCCGCGCAAATGACCGACAAATGTATTCGCCGCGCGGAACAATTCACGGCTGACGCCGGACGTCGACACGAAAGCGCCCATCAGAAGAAACATCGGGATGACGCCGAACGTGTAGTCGGTCACCGTCCGCATCGAGGTTTGGCCGACGAGCTTCAGCGCCGGCCCACCACCGACGAGATAGGCGTAGCCCGAGACGCCGATCAATCCCATCGCCATGCCGACGGGCACGCGCAGAAGCATCAGCGCGAAGAGCGTGATAAAGCCGATCAGGGCGACGGCGTCGGTGCTCATTCACTCCACCGTCTTCAGGGGATGTTCGCCCTCGATCACCTGTGGCTCGACGATGAGCAGCCAGGTTCGTACTGCGATGAGCAAGACGGCGGAAACGTCGCCGATCCATGCGACCGCAAAGAACGGCCATGTCGGCAGGTTGAGATCGAACGTCAGAACATTGTCGGCATAGGTCTGCTTGACCTTGTCGAACAATGTGTAGGTCTGCACCGTCACGACGAAGAGAAGAACGAGCGTCGCGAATATATCGATGAGCCGCTTGTAGCGCGGGCTCGCCGAGGACCAAACAAGATCGACGGTGATATGCGTGCCGCGATAGGAGGTCGCGGCAATTCCCCAGAAGATCAAAATGCCGAGCAGAAGCCGGCCGAAATCATAGGCGTCGGGGATTTGAACGCTGAAAAAGTAGCGCAACAGTACCGAGATGAAGATGTCCGCCGCGACAATGCCGACGAAGAACGCCGCGATGAGTTCAATCGAATCAATGAACCGATCTCGGAATTTGCGCGATTTTGGCGGCGGCTTCAGACTCGCGGGGATACCGGTCATGTAAGGGCGCCCTTCTCACTCACCTCCCCGGACGCACAAAGCGAAGCGGCGTGCGATCCGGGGTCCAGGAGCAGGTGCATTGGTCTGCGTCCCGGATACCGCTTCGCGGCTCCGGGAATGTGCATGTCAGAACCCGGCGTGATATTTGCCGAGCGCGGCCTGCAGATCGGCGCGAATCTGATCGGGATTGGCGCCGACCTTTTTCACTGCCTCCGCCCAGTTATTGGCTAGCGGCTCGATCGACTTCTTCCACGCCGCGAGTTGCTCGGGCGTCAATGTATAGACTTCCTTACCCGACGCTTTCTTCATTTTATCGCGTCCGGCAGCTTCGAAATTAGCCCAAGCGCCCGCAACCTTCTCGGCCCATTCGGTCGTGCAGTGATCGTCGATCACCTTCTTCTGCGCGGCCGACATCGAATCGTATTTCGCCTTGTTCATATTGTAAGTGAACACGGTTGTATAAAGCGGCGCGTCGAGCGCGTATTTAACGACCTTGTCGATGCCGAACAGAAAAATCGAACCCCAGGGGAAAAAGATCGCTTCGGCAACACCGCGCTCCAAAGCATCGCGCGATTCCGGTGCGGAGGCCTGAACATTGGTGCCGCCGAGCGAGGTTACCCATTGTGCGATCGTGCTTTGCGCCGGGCGTACCTTCATGCTCTTCATGTCCTCGGGCACGAGGACTTTCTTCTTGGTCGAAAAAAATCCGCCGGGATCGTGGATGAACGCAAAGCAGAAATGCGTATCCTTCATCTCGGTCTCGGCATATTTCCGATAAAACGCATCGAGTGCCTGCGTGCCGGTATGGCCGTCGGTAAAGGTGAACGGCATCTGGCCGATGGCGATGATGGGAAAACGACCCGGCTGATAGCCCGGATTGACGTACGTCACGTCGGCGATACCGTCGCGCGCCATGTCGTAATGATCGAATGCCTTGCCGAGCTGTTCGGAGGGAAACACGGTGGACTTGATCGTCCCGCCCGAGGCTTTCTCGATGTCGGCGCCCCATTCTTTCGTTGCGGGGACGAGCGGGTGAGCCGGCGGCACCCATAACGAGATTTTCAGATCGACCTGCTTGTCTTGCGCGAGCGCCGGCAGCGCCACGCCAGCTGCCAAGCACAGCGACAATGCGAGTTTTTTCGTCATTCAACCTCCCAATTGTTCCGGCAATTCGTTGCCTGGATTTGCTTTAGTCCCACCGGATTGCCCGCCCATTAGCAGTGCAAGAGCTTAGCGTCGATGGCAAGGCTGCGAGAATGTCAGCTTGAAGGAAGGGCCTTTCGTCGATCGCCACCGCCTTGATCAATGCGTAAACGCGGGCTCCGGGAGCGAGTTCGAGCTCGTTGACAGCCAAGCGGGTGAGCGACGCCGTGAGCTGGCCGCTGCCGTCGAGCGCGATCTCGACAAGCGACAGAGCTCCGCTCTCGGGACGAATCGCGGCCACGCGCCCGGACAACACCGTGCGAATGCTGATATCCGACGGTCGCGTCGTTGCGAGGGCGACGTCGGTCGCGCGGATCACCACCCGGACCGCCTTGCCCTTCGGTGCGACGTGACCGCTGACAATGATTGGCCCTGCAGGGTGTTGCAGAGTCGTGACCTCGAAGCTCGGATCAAATTCGGCGACCTCGCAACCAACAAGGCTGACGATGCCGAATCGATCGGCGGCTGCCGCGCGATTGACTTGCGCAAGCGCTTCCGACGGCGGACCCACGCCGACGACGCGTCCAGCTCGCATGACGACGACGTAGCCGGCGAGGCGCCCGACTTCTTCGATTGCGTGCGAAACATACACGATGGGGATGCGATACTCGTCGCGCAGCCGCTCGATCAGGCTGATGATTTCGAGCTTGCGCTCAAAATCCAGCGAGGCGAGCGGCTCGTCCATCAGCAAAATGCGCGGCGAGGCGAGTAGCGCGCGCGCCAGCGCGACGCGCTGGCGTTCGCCGCCGGACAGGGTGCCGGGGCGGCGGTAGACGAGCGCGCCGATCCCCAACGTATCCACCACTGACTCGTAAGGGATGCGGCGCTCGGCATGTGGCGTGAAGAAGTGGCCGAACAGCAGATTCTGCCGCACGTTGAGATGCGGGAAGAGCAGGGCGTCCTGGTAGACGAGCCCGACGCGCCGCAGGCGGGCGGGGAGCTCGATGTTGCGGGTGGAATCGAACAGCGTCTCGCCGCCGATCGCGATCCGCCCGTGCGTGGGCTGTAAAAGCCCGGCGATCAGGTGGATCAGCGTCGTCTTGCCAGAACCCGATGGACCGAAAAGGCCGGTCAGTCCTGCACCGCTCTCAAATTGCACCTGCAGGGAAAAATCGCCGCGGCTAAATTCGACATCGACCTCGATCACGCGAGACCGCTTACCCGCGCAACGGCACGGCGTTGCAGAAGTTCGGAAATGACAAGTGCCGCGAGCGCAATGGCGCCGGCTACGATTGCAAGCCGCAACGCGGCGAGGTCGCCGCCCGGCGTTTGCGTGAGGCTGTAGATTGCAGCCGATATCGTTTGCGTCTCGCCCGGGATGTTGGACACGAAGGTGATCGTCGCGCCGAATTCGCCGAGCGCCTTGGCGAAGGCGAGGATTGCGCCGACGAGAATGCCCGGCGCCGCGAGCGGCAGGGTGACCAGAAGAAAGGTCCAGAACCGGTTCGCGCCGAGCGTCCCGGCTGCGGTCTCGAGCCGCGGATCGATCGCTTCGATGGATAGACGAATGGCGCGCACCATCAGCGGAAAGGCCATGACGCCGGCGGCGAGGGCCGCCCCGGTCCAGCGGAAGGCGACCACGATTCCCATCTCGGCCAGAACCGAACCGATCGGACCGCGGCGGCCGAACAGGAGGAGCAGGGCGAAGCCGGTCACGACAGGCGGCAAAATCAACGGTAAGTGGACCACTCCGTCGATCAGACTGCGGCCGGGAAAACGGCCGCGGGCAAGCAGCAGCGCGGTCGCCACAGCGAGCGGCAGGCTCAGCAACGTCGCCACGCTAGCGATCCGCAGGCTCAAGCCGATTGCAACCCATTCTTCGGGCGAAAGAGAAAACATGGGGTGAGTATGTGCTCCGGCCTCGCGTTATCCATGCGAAATCAACCCGAAGCCAAATGCAACAGCAGGGCCTATCCGAGCGTTAGAATGGACAAGCTAGGCCATCGCGATGTCCCTCATTGAAAAAGCCGTCAGTCGGTCCGCGGGCGCGGAGCGTTTGAACGACAAGCCCGTGGAGTCCGCTGGCACGCCCGCTCCGGGACGCAAGGAACGTCCCGGCAATAGCGCCTTCTTTGCCGATCTTATCGCGACAATCACCGATCGCGGCCGCGACCTTTTCGGGCTGCGTCCGCCGAAACCGCAGGAGGTCGCCGGGCGCGGCGATGCGCTCGCCGAATTGTGCGAGACACTGCTCGGCGGCAAGGGTGAAGCCTCCGGTACGGCCATGGCGCAGCAGGTCATCGAGACCTACGTGAGACTGAGCCAGGAAGAGCGGCTCACCTTTTTCGAGGCGCTCGCTGAAAAATTCGGCCCCGATGAAGCGCTGCTCGACGCGGCATTCGAGGAATGGCGGCAGACCGGCTCGGACACGGCGGCGACGGAAATCCATTTCGCCTCGGAGCCGAGGCGCCAGGAGCTGTTCCGGCGCCTCAACCGGGCACCGACCGGCACGCGGACGCTGGTGAAACTGCGCGCCGATCTTCTGAAGCTCGCCCGTGAGAACCCGGATCTCCGCCGCGTCGACAGGGATCTCGCGCATCTCTTCTCGTCCTGGTTCAATCGCGGCTTTCTGGTGCTGCGCCGGATCGACTGGTCGAGCCCGGCCAATGTGCTTGAAAAAATCATCCGCTACGAGGCGGTGCACGAAATCCACGGCTGGGACGATCTGCGCCGGCGCATCGATGCGCCGGACCGGCGCTGCTATGCCTTCTTCCATCCGGCACTGGCCGACGAGCCGCTGATCTTTGTCGAGATTGCGCTGACCGAAGACATCCCCGGCGCGATCGCTCCCTTGCTCGCGGAAGACCGCAACATCATTGACCCGACGAGAGCGCGCACCGCGGTCTTCTACTCCATCTCCAACTGCCAGGCGGGCCTCGCAGGGGTCTCCTTCGGCAATTTCCTGATCAAGCAGGTGGTCGAGGAATTGAGCCGCGAATTGCCGCGGCTCGAGACGTTCGTGACGTTGTCGCCGGTTCCGGGCTTCCGCTTCTGGATGAAAGCCGCCGACGACGTGCCGATCAATGACAAGGAACGCACGATGCTTGCGTCCCTTGATGAATGGGATTGGACCAGCAACCCGGTTGCTGCCGAGACGGTGCGGCGCGTGCTGGAGCCGCTCGCGGCGCATTATTTCCTGAATGTAAAGACGCCGGACGGCCGCGCCATCGATCCGGTGGCGCGTTTCCATCTTGGCAATGGCGCTAGACTGGAGCGGATCAATTGGTTAGGCGACCGGTCGCGCAAAGGATTGCGCGAATCGGCAGGAATTATGGTTAACTACCTCTACGACCTCGACGAGATCGAGGAGAACCATGAAGCCTATGCCAATCAGCGTGAGATCGTGGCCTCGGCTGCGGTGCGCAAACTGCTCAAGCCGGACTCAAAGCCGCGGCGTCCGGCAAACGCGCCGGCCAATCCGGTCTGAGTTTTGATGCCCGCTTATCTCTACGACGCGCTGACCGCGCGCTGTCCGAAACATGACAAGCCATTTCTGACAACCCCGGAGGGGCGCACCGTCTCCTATCGCGAGCTCGAGGAGGGCTCAGCACGCATCGCCTCGGTGCTCAGCGATCTTGGCGTCGAAGCCGGCGACCGCGTCGCCGTGCAGGTGGAGAAATCGCCCGAAGCGGTGCTGCTTTATCTCGCCTGTCTGCGCGCAGGCGCGATCTTCCTGCCGCTGAATACCGCCTACACGCCGGCGGAGATTGGCTATTTTCTGAGCGACGCGGAGCCGAAGGTCTTCGTCTGCGATCTCAGGCGACAGAAGCAGCTTGCAGCGGCGGCGAAAAAGGCGAACGTCGCGCATGTCGAGACGCTCGATGAGAACGGCGGCGGATCGCTGAGGGAGAAGGCGAAAAACGCGTCGTCGAAGTTCAAGAACGCCTCGCGCGGGCCGGACGATCTCGCCGCGATCCTCTACACCTCCGGCACGACCGGGCGCTCCAAGGGCGCGATGCTCTCACAGGAGAATCTTGCCTCGAATGCGCACACGCTCGTCGAATACTGGCGTTTGGGTCCGAGCGACGTGCTTCTTCACGCGCTGCCGATCTATCACACGCATGGTCTTTTTGTTGCCATCAACACGCTCTTGATGGCCGGCGGTTCGCTGCTCTTCCTGCCGCGGTTTGACGCCGACACGGTCATTGGGCTGCTGCCAAAGGCAACCAGCATGATGGCGGTGCCGACCTTCTATACGCGTCTCCTGCAGCATCCGAAACTTAGTCCCGAGCTCGTCAGGCATATCAGGGTTTTCACCTCGGGCTCCGCGCCGCTGCTGGCCGAGACGCATCGCGAGTGGCGGGAACAAACCGGTCATTCGATCCTCGAACGATACGGGATGACCGAAACCAACATGAATACGTCGAACCCTTATGAGGGCGAGCGGATTCCGGGCTCGGTTGGTTTTCCGTTACCCGGCGTGTCGCTGCGGATCGTCGATCCCGACAGCGCCGCGTCGGTTTCGCGCGGCGAAGTCGGCATGATCGAAGTCGCAGGGCCGAACGTTTTCAAGGGCTATTGGCGGATGCCGGAGAAAACCGCTGAAGAGTTCACGCCCGACGGCTACTTCAAGACGGGCGATCTCGGCCGCATCGACGAGAAGGGTTACGTCTATATCGTCGGACGCGGCAAGGACCTAGTGATCACCGGCGGCTTCAACGTCTATCCGAAGGAGGTCGAGACCGAGATCGATGCCCTGCCGGGCGTGGTCGAGAGCGCGGTCATCGGGGTGCCGCATCCGGACTTCGGCGAGGGCGTGACGGCGGTGGTGGTGCGCAAGCCTGGCTCGAAGCTAGACGAACGAGAAATTTCGCGGACGCTCGACGGGCGGCTCGCCAAATTTAAGTTGCCGAAGCGCATTCTGTTTACCGACGAGCTGCCGCGCAACGCCACGGGCAAGGTGCAGAAGAACGTGCTGCGCAGCACATATCAAGACCTCTACAAGAAGGCCGCCTCCTGAACGGCATTCGCAAGAGTGTTAATGCGCTCCTGCGCTAATCAAACGCAACGGGCCGATCTCTTGAGGCTGGCGTAAAGCACGCTGCCTACTTCATGAGCAAATACGGGTGCGCGGCCCGCACTGTAGCCGTATCATTAAGATGTTATTCACAATTTGCCGCATAAATTTGTAACAAATCGATATGTGCCTCAGCCGACAAGCATGATCACCTTCGGCGGCGAGCGATCAAAAGCGGGAAAAGCCCGCCCATATCGGTAAATTCAAGGCCCTGCGAGCCATCGCAGGGCCTTGTCTTTGCGAAAAAGACGCTCTCCGGAATGGCTAAGCCAACCATTTATTAACCATACCGGAAGATGTTGCAGGGAAACGTTAACCTTTAACCGGCACGATTCCATGACCAAGATGAGCAGCTTGTACGACATGTGCGAGATTGAGCAAAACCGCGCCGGAAACGGGCGATTCGCTTCCAAGCCGCATCCGGTCGCCGCCGATCCGGTCATGCTCGAGAAGATCGGCAAGGGCCTGCACGAACTCTACGACAGCGTGCCGAATTCGGCGCTGCCGATCTATTTCGGTCCGGTGCTCGGTGAGCTTTATCTGACGCCGCTGCCGCGGCGCCGATCGGCGTAGCCGCAGCAGGCATTATCACTCCCGCATCGCCTCGGAGCCGATCTGCACGAGCGGCGAGAAAATATATTCCAGAATGCGCCGGCTGCCTGTCCTGATCTCGACCGTCGTCGCCATGCCGGCCTGCAGCGGAATGTTCGTGCCGTCGATGCCGATCAGCGTCGTCTCCGGTTTCAGAGTCACCGGAAACACCAGATTCTGCGTGCGCTGCGCCGTGCCGGACTGTGTGCTCCTCGTCGGTTTCGCGCTGTTCTGTTCGGTCTGCTCGGCCTCGGGCTGGGGATGGCGTCACGGGCGACGCGCGTCACCCGCGCGTTGATCGTGCCGTAGCGGGTGAACGGGAATGACTCGATCTCAACGACGGCCTCCTGGCCTCTTTGACGAAGCCGATGTCCTAATTCGGCAGGTAGCATTCGATTTCGAGCGCGGCATCTTCCCGGCACGATGCGCATGATCTCTTCGCCTGACTTGAGAACCTGGCCGACGGTCGTCACCGAAGAGGCCTG
>Ga0164309_10001758_pt1 | contig 10421 bp, 9 predicted proteins | sample Whisoiple_247_MG_FD_109984 | JGI IMG/M metagenome (GOLD analysis project Ga0164309, IMG submission 109984) | Soil microbial communities amended with fresh organic matter from upstate New York, USA - Whitman soil sample_247_MG | ecosystem: Environmental > Terrestrial > Soil > Unclassified >... | reverse complement strand
TTTTCCCCCGTCCTCGCTGGCTCCCGAGCTGCGGTGGACGTTTCCACCACAGCCGCTAGCCAAGCCAGCGAGCAATGGGAAAAGCAATCTCAGCGCTTGAATGGCGGAACGGGTGTCCATGGAGTTGTTGGGGTGACTATGACCCATCCCGCGCAACACGAGTGCGGATAGGTTCTAGGGTATTCGGATTCGTGTCGGGCGATATTCCCAGTAGGAATGAATGCGAATGACCCTTATCGAAAAGATAATCGCCTGGGAGACTCAGAGCCCAGCCGATCGCCGCGCAATCGTCGCTACTGTGGCCACAGCGCTAGGCAACGGCTTTCTCCCGGAACCGGACTTGCTGGGTCGCGCGGGTTTGGGCGCTGTTCGCCACCAGGATACGAACATCGTTTTCCTGCTTATTCCAGGAGGTGAGTTCGATATGGGCTTGAGCAACGCGGAAGAGGCGGAGCTCATCACGCGCATCAGTGGCAGCGCTTCGCCCGATGAGCGCCAGCGTGTGGAGAGCGAGCTTTCCGTCCACTTGGCGGCGTTACGCCCTGTGCATCGTGTGCACGTTCGTCCGTTCCTTTGCGCTCGTGAACATCTTTCATCGGCCTTGGTACTTGAAAAGCTCACACTCTCTTACGCCGACGACCTCGCTGACTTCGGCGACGCTGCCACCCTACGAGCCGCGGACGCCCCGGCAGCGGCACGAACGTTTGGATTTCGTCTGCTCTCCGATGCTGAGTGGGAATACGTCGCACGCGAGGGCGGAGCAACGAGTTGGTGCGTAAGGCCAGAAGCCTTACAAGCGTTCGACGTCAGTGAGAAGTCGGAGAATGATTTCGGAATCCGTCATCTTGCTTCCGCCGCAGGCGAATGGGTTGCTGATCAGTGGCACGAAACCTACGACGGCGCGCCAGCCGTTTCTGTCACGTGGGATGCGAGCGAGACTGCTGGCGTCCACCGTGGCGCGCACACGTCGCTACAGGATCCGATCGAAGCCATGACCGCGCACGCGGCCTTTCGCGAACGGGCAAACCCAAACACTCCTTTTCAGCTGGGTGGGATCCGGCTCGCAATTGACCTACCGGCAGTCACGAGCGACCTGGGCCCGAGCAGTACAGGCAATTAGGGAGCGGCTCGCTGCTCCCGGCCTCGGCGCGCCACTCGCGCAAGCTAACACTCGACGAGCTGCTCGCGGCGCGTGTGGACGCGGCTCCCGGATCACCGCCTCTTTCCGATGACGATATCGAGCGTGCCATCATCCAGGGAGCCCTGGTGTCCTTGGATGCCTTGACCTGAGCAGCGGACCTGTTGCCATCGTGCTCGCTGAACAGGACGTTGTAGTCCTTGGCCGAGTTGAAGGGAGGGTCGAGGTACACCAGGTCGACGCTCTCATCGCGCACGTATCTGCGCAGCACGTCGAGGTTGTCTCCGTAGTACAGCCCGGCTCCCAGAGATACCGACATTGTCTGGAATGGTAGTCTCTCCATAGCGCAACTGAGCAAGTTAGTGGCTGGCCTGGCCTCAGAGAATTCGAGTTGCAGTTGACAGCGCGGGCCAGAGAATCCGAGTCTAATGAACTGTGCACTCTGATCGACCTCCAGCGCGAATCCGCGAGTTGATTGCTTTTGCCGCGCTGGGGTCAGCGATGGCTTGTGCCGGTAGCCGCGCCGCGGAACCCCCTGGACCGCCTCTGCCTGACGTCGTCGTTTTGAGGATCGACCGTGTCGATGTGGCACCTACGCGCCCAGGCACCAAGGACCGGTGGGATGGGCCGGTGCCCGCAAGCGACGGGGCCGAGTGCTCGTTGCTTGCCTTCGGGACCGGGCTGCTCAGCCCCGTGGTGGGCAAAGGAGTCGGTTTGATCTGCGATGTGAGTTCGAAGACGCCGCAAGTTGAGAAGGACGCGACCAATCCGGACCTACAATTGCGGCTGGCCTCGGGTGTCACAAAGCACTTCGAGAGCTACGTCGAGCGGGACGCCACCAGCCACGTGTTCGGCTACCAGTTCGTCGTCCCGGTCGCAGCGATACCCCCCGACGGGCTGCGGTTGGAGATTCTCGATTCTGACGGAGCCGACCCAGCAGAAACCATGGGCGTTTTTCGCCTTTATTCCCAAACTCTGGCCAGCGCATTCTCCGCGCCGGGCGGCGTGACTCGGCTCTCTGACGGGGCGGTCCGCAATGTAGAGCTGGTCGTGTCGACGTATGTTCCCGCCTCCATAACAGCCAAGACTTTCGCGGCGAGCGAGGGGCCACGTGCCCTCGGCATTCGTCCGGTCATCGCCGGCGAGATCGTCTCGTTGCGCATGCGCGGAGACTACACGATCGGAACCTGGGCCTACACGAGCCACATCGGACCGCAGGGCTATCCGGGCAACGAGGGGCAAGGGTACAACTTCGCTCAGGAACCGTTTGCGACCGCCCTGCACGCGTGCGGCATCGCGCTGATTGATTCACCGAGAAAGGTTGAAGGAGTGGTGGTGGGATCCGCCAGGGACTTCGTGATCTCGACCTCAGGAACTTTGCGGGCCGGACTGAATGACAGAGATCCGAGCAATAACAACGGTTGGGTGTCCGTCGAAGGGGCTACTCGCGCCCCGACAGTATTGGAATGGTCTGGCGGCTAATGACCACCGTTGGGAATCTCACACAAGGTTTGCGCAAGAACGTTCAAGATCCGAACTTCCTACTACGGTGCGGAGGATTGACATAATAGTCACAGCGATCGACTCTCGCAAAGATGGGCGGAAAGTCGTTTTTACTGCCAATGGGCGCCGCGATACTTGCGCTGCTCGGTGGAGCTGCAAGGTCAGGGATGCTGGTCCCCGACGCGGCGGCATCCGTCATCAAACGTCGGGAAGAGGAAGAGCGCGCACAGCCCCCGCTGCTCCTTAACCCCTCCGACGATGACGTTGGGGATGGGCTGATTGGGCATCGCTCCCACAGTTCTCATCGCTCGCATTCTTCACATCGGAGCCACTACTCTGGTTCGTCCGACGGTTACGTTCCTGATTACTCAGAACGAGCTCCGGCGCCGGCGCAGCCGCCACCTCCGCCGCCCCCAAAGCCAGCGATCGTCTCCTTGGTCGCATTCCCCGGTGGGCGTGTATTCGTCGATGGGAAGCTAGCTGGGGTGGATGCGACACCAGTAATGGCACTCAAGCCGGGCGCTCACACGATTCGCATCGAGAACCGCTTTCTAGGCTCGGGCGAGGTCACCGTCACGGTTGAGGAGGGGCAAACCGGGGTGGTCAATGTCGAGTGGTAACCTCGCCGCGGACCGCCATGTGGTGTTCGAACGCGACCGCATTCTTCTGACCTTGGACCCAGCCGTCTACGGGCTGAGTGCGATCCAGAAAGCCGGATACCGGCTCGCCAAGCGCTGCACGCTCTTGGTGAGCGCCACAGGTGCCCGCGAGATTCATCTCTCGCTCCTGTTGCCAGCGCAAGTGGATGAACAAGTTGCCCGCGGGGTACTTCTCGAATTTCTCCGCGAGCTTGGGGACCAACAACTACGTGAGCAGGTTCGTGAAGAGACGAAAGGCATCCGCGAGCTTGTGCTTGCCCACGCCTTCTCGAACACGGACCTCGTTAGCCGCGAATGAACGCACTGAAGCCTGCGTTTAGTGATCGTTCGGCTTTCGCGCCGTCGGAAGGGTATCGACTCCTGCCGTTTCGATTCAATCGAATCGGAGATCGCTACATCGCCACGAACGACGTCGGCGAATACGTGTTCCTGGCACCTTCCGAGCTCACGGATCTGGTGAATTATCGACTGGCGCCTACGCTACCTGTCTATCGCGAGCTCCAGTCGCGGCACTTTATCCTGGAGGACACGTCGCGAGTGGCGGTTGACCTGCTTGCGCTCAAGTACCGGAGCCGAGTCTCGCGCGTCGCCGAGTTCACTGCGCTCCATATGTTCGTCGTCACGCTTCGTTGTGACCACTCCTGCCACTATTGCCAGGTATCTCGGCAAACCGAGGACCGCGCCAACTTCGACATGAGCCGAGAACACGCCGAGCAGGCCGTGCGCATGGTTTTCCGAAGCCCAGCGCGCCGCTTGAAGATCGAGTTTCAAGGTGGCGAACCGCTGCTCAACTTCGATCTGATTCGCCACATCGTCGAGTACGCGACGTTGCTGAACAGAGATGAACGGCGTGACTTGGCGTTCGTGATCGCATCCAACCTCAGCCGACTGACCGATGAGATTCTAGACTTCTGCCGTGAACATCGCGTTGCGCTATCGACGTCTTTAGATGGCCCCCAAGACCTCCACGACAAGCAGCGACCACTCCGTGGCGGAAGCTCGCATGCAGCGGCGCTTGGCGGCATCGAGAGGGCCCGTCGGACGCTCGGAAACGACGCTGTATCGGCCCTGATGACAACCACACCGGACGCAATCGAGCGCGTCGACGAGATCATCGAAGAATACGCGCGGACTGGGTTCCACAGCATCTTCTTGCGTGCTCTCAGTCCGTACGGGTTCGCCGCTCGCAGTCTCGTCCGGCGATACGATACCGACGACTGGGTTGCGTTCTACAAGCGCGGGCTGAGGCGAGTTCTAGAAATGAACCGTGCTGGCTTCCGCATGCGCGAGGAATACACGGCGATCTTGTTGCAAAAGATCTTCTCCCCGACGGGTACCGGATACATCGACCTTCAGTCGCCAGCAGGCATCGGGATTGCCGGGATCGTCTACAACTACGACGGCTCGGTCTACGCTTCCGACGAGGGCCGCATGTTGGCAGAGATGGGCGAGACCCAGTTCATGCTCGGGCACCTCGACAAGAACTCTTACGAGGAAATGATGACCGGAGAGCAGCTGCTGGCGCCGCTGGATGCAACGGTTTTGGAAAGCGCACCGCGCTGCAGCGACTGCGCGTTTATGCCGTACTGCGGAGCGGACCCCGTCTTCCATCAGGCCACCATGGGTGACTGGTTGGGACACAAGGCATTCAGCAGCTTCTGCGCGAAGCAAACGGCCGTGCTCGAGCACCTGTTCGAGCTGCTTGAGACCGACCCTGGAGCCCGCGAGACGATGTTGGGATGGATCTGACATGCTGCTGAACTTAGCCGGCAACCTGCGTCCTCTCGGCGATGTCACTCCCGAATCGTTTATCGCTCGCCTAACTGACGATTCGGCATTGAACCAGGTTGAGCGACGTCGCTCGGCTCTACTGATGTCACGGACAGCTGACGCGCCCCCGGGCTTCCGCGCGTACTTTCATCAAGACGAACGCCCATCTACGCATCGAGATGCCTTCATGCTTGCGCCGGATCTGGCATACCTCGGCCCGGGCGATGTGGTCCGGGTCGACCCGGTGAGACGGAAGCTTCGCACGTTGTATCGGCGCCATTCTCCGTCCAACTCGCTCTTGGTGACGGAGCGCTGCGACAACTTTTGCGTGATGTGCTCACAGCCGCCAAAGAAAGCCGATGACAGTTGGCTGGTCGACGAGCTGCTAGAGGCGATACCGCTATTTTCTCCAGACACGAGCTCGCTTGGCATCACAGGCGGCGAGCCAGGATTGCTGGGTGATCGTCTCTTTCACTTACTCGCCGTGCTCCGCGACCACCTCCCGCACACGGCCCTCCATTTATTAAGCAACGGTCGCGCATTCGCCGATTCGGAGTTCTCTCGACAGCTCGCGGCCCTGCACCATCAAGATCTCTTGGTGGCCATCCCTCTCTATTCGGACATTGCCCAAGAGCATGACTTCGTAGTGCAGGCGCGCGGGGCGTACGACGAGACCATCCGCGGCATCCTTAACCTCAAGCAGTTGGGCGTCCGCGTTGAGATTCGAGTTGTCATCCACAGCCAAACCATTGACCGACTGCCTGAGCTCGCGGCATTCATCGCGAGAAACCTCACCTTCGTCGATCACGTTGCCCTGATGGGTCTGGAACTGATGGGGTTCGCCAGGACGAACCTCGATGCGCTGTGGGCCGACCCCATCGACTACAAAGAAACGCTCGAGAGCGCAGTCAAGGTTCTCCATCGCGCGCGGGTTCCCCTGTCCGTCTACAACCACCAGCTCTGCGTCCTGACGCCGTTCGTACGGCGGTTCGCATGCAAGAGCATCTCCGACTGGAAAAACATGTACGCACCCGAGTGCGGCACTTGCGCGAAACGGGATGACTGCGGCGGCTTCTTTGCGTCGTCCGCATTGCGAAAAAGCCGAGCGATACGCGCGATGAGCACGGAGACATTCTGAAGTGACTCAAACCTCGATCTGCCTGACCTGCGGCGACAAAGTTACCGCCGACGCGAGCACGTGCGCGTTCTGTAGAGCTCCTTTGGCACGGAAGCCAGGCGAAGCGCCGTCCGCTCCGACGCGTCCCGTCCGGACAGCGGTCGACGCCTGGGGGGCGTCCGTGTTCGCGACCCCGGCACCACTCTCGCGACTTGTCACCTCAGTCGACGCGAAGGACGAGCAAGTAGAACGTCTAGCGACACATGTCCTTCGGCGCACTCTTCGCGAAGAGCGCCTTCCTGGTTCGTACGGGCAGCACACCGTCCCGAAGTTGCCGTTCGCCGGGGTCGATGCCTTCTTATTCACCGTTGAAGCGTTGCGAGAGGCTACCGCGCACCTCACTGCCTGCGCGTCGTGCAGCGGAGCCCGAGCCGTTCGGTGCGGCCGTTGCGGAGGAGGCGGGAAAGAGCGCTGCTCCACGTGCAGCGGTTCCGGCTCGATCACACGCCACTACAAGAACGGCAACACGCGGCTGATCAAGTGCACCGTCTGCCGCGGCAAGATGGTCATCATCTGCCAGGGGTGCATTGGCGCGGGAAGCATTGCCTGCCCGCCGTGCTCGGGAAGCGGCAACCAGCTCAGTTGGCTGACGTACGACCAGACAGATCGCTGGCTAGTCGATGTTACCAAGAGCCCCATCGTCGTCGCGCACCCGCGACTAAAGGAAGCGCGGCCTACAACAACGGCAGAGCTAGAGGCGTTTAGCATCGTCTCGATGAAAGAGGCTACAGGGCCGCTCGACGATTCGGATGACAATACTTGGTTCGATCAGCACGTACGAACGGTCGACCCGCGAACCGAACGGATCGTGTTCCAGCAGCATCTTCGCGTGGCGGTCCAACGCCGCGACGTGCACTTCGGTTTTTGCGCCTCCAAAGGCACCCTGGTTCTCTCGGGGAACGGTCTAGTCGGCTCGCGAACTCAAGACGCGCTTCGACCGACCCGCACGCGTTTGCTTGTGTGGCTCGTTGCCGTGCTCGTCCTAGCCGTTGCTGCGATGCTATTCACTGGGGCTGCGCTCAAACCATTGCCCTACTTCGAGCGATTCCGCGGCTACTTGCTGGCGGCCACCTGGCTGGCGTGGCTGCTTTCGATCCCCACGATCGGAGCGCTGCTCCGCGAGCTCAAACCAGGCTTCGGGTTCGGTAGGCTTCGTTCAAGTGAGCTCGGACTGACCACTGCAGCCGCTGTCATGGCGCTCTCAGCCGTTGGTCTTGCGTTCGCCGCGAAGCCCCGTGTTGAGGAGGTTCACAAGGCGTTAGCCGCGAACCAACTAGCGACCGCACGAATTACTCTGGAAGCGTTACTCGCAGTTGAAGGCGAAACGCCCCCCGTACTCGCTGCGCTCGACACCACGCAGCTTGCCGAGGCTAAGCAAGCCGCACCCGAACGGCGTCTTGATCTGCTTGATGCGGTAGTCTCACGCCAAGGAGGGCAATCTGCGGAGGCCGCCAAGCTTGCGCGCGCCGAACGAGTCACGCGGATTCGAACTGCGCTTGCTGCGCACAGCCCGGCCGAGGCTCTCAAGTTCGCTGACCGCTGGTTTGCTCCGACGACGCCGCAAGATGCCGACATTGCCGAGCTAAGGGCGCAGGCGAACGACCAGTTGCGCGCTACATGTGAGACGTCGCCTTGTAGATACGCGACGGCAAGGAAGGCAGCAAAAGCGACTACGACCCCTGAACGCGTGCGGGCAGTCGGTGAAGCAACCGATTCGCTGCTGGCCGATCTGAAGTTTGCTTCTGTACCGAATGAAGCGCCGGCCGCCAGGCTGCGGCGCCTTAGCAGGCTCGCCGAGCTGAGTCGCTACGCCGCAGAGGTCAGCGACGGCGAGCCAAGGGTGGTTGAGGCAGCCAAGCTGGCAACCTCCTTTGCCCAGACCGAGCGTGCACAAGTCGCTCTAATCGGCGCCGAAGAAGAAGCGGTAGTCGAGCTACTCGGTCCCCTAACCGCCTCAGGCAAGAACATCTCGATAAAGTTCACAGACACGGTCAGTATCTCTGTCGTTTTCGATGCGCAGCGCCGATGCAGAGGCCTGTACGTGGCCGGTGCTGGGAAGCCGCGAACGTTGAAGTCACGTGACTGGAGCACGGATGCCTTCCTATCGCAGGCCGTCGGACATCCAGCCACGCTCAAGTCAGCAGCAGCATCACAGACGACCGTTCGATGGGTCGAAGCCGGCGTGCCCATCGTCGCACGCTGGCACGACTCCAATCCAGTGGAGCTGCGCATAGCGGACGCGGCGCCCTGAAACGACGGAGCGGAAAGACTGGCGAGTTTGCGATCGCGAAAGCGAACGACATGCCCTCTCGTCGACCGTCGCTCGCCACAGCTGCTCATCGGGCTGCCAGTCCAAGGTCACAGCGCCCACGATCTCTCGACACTGCTTTTGAACAAGTCATGACCATTATAAGAAAGTCAGAGCCTCCGGCCTGTGACAACAGTACTGGCTACCTTGCTGCTGCTAGCCATCACTCTTGTAGCGCCGACTGCTGTCGCTCGCTCACAATCGTGCGTCGGCCCTTCCGAATGTTGCCCAGCTGAGCCAGCGGATACCCTGAGCACAGTCGCGACGGTTCAGCTTGGAGTTCTTCTCGTCGGCTTGTATGGCGTGGACGAAAAAGCGGGGACGTGGAACGCGGACTTCTACTTGAGTGAGACCTGGCGCGCGACGCCAGGGTTTACTCCTGTAACTGAGATTGTGAACGAGGTGGCGCGCCAAACCGAGCAGTTCGATTCAACCGAGCTGAAGGCCGGTCGATGCACACGAACGCGAAGAATTCGCTCAACCCTCCAGAGCACGTACAACCTAAGGGCGTTCCCATTCGATCGGCAGTTCCTGACAATCGAATTCTCAGACGCTTGGTTCGATGTTCACGAAGCCGTCTACTCCAGCAAACCGTCGGTTTCCGATTTCGACAAGGCCGCGAAAGCGCAGCTTTCGAGCTGGAAGATTCAAGGTGACCTAGACTACGGCAGGCACGCGCGTGTTCTCAAGGAAGACTCGGGCGACACGGAATACGACTACGCGACGTTCTCACTGCAAGTCAGACGGCACGTGACGTTTCACTTGACCAAGTTCTTTTTGCCACTCCTGGTCATCATGGTGGTCGCGTTCTCGGCTTTTTGGATCGACCTATCCGATCTCAACTCAAGAGTGGCCGTTGGGGTGACATGCCTACTCGCAGCCATCGCATTTCAGTTGGCCGAGGCAGGTAACTTGCCGGAGGTCGAGTACCTCACCCTGGCCGATCGAGTGTACGCGATTTGCTACGTGAGCCTCGCGCTGGCAATCGTCGCGGCGGTGTACGGAAAGGCCTTGGTACAGAAGGAGCAGCTCGTGGCTGCCTCAAAGCTCGACCGGCGATGCCGCACCCTGTTTCCGATAGCCACTGCAGTTGCAATCCTACTCGGCGCGGCAAGGGCGTTCTCGCAGTGAGGCGTAATTATGGTTCGACCAATCGAACAACGACCCGGTCGAACCCCTCCCAAGTTCGGTTCACCGCATAAGACAAGGGATCGCACCGCCCCCAAGTACGACCAATCGAACACCGCCCCAGTCAGGCCGCCCACCTAGTTCGACCAATCGAACAACGACCCGGTCAGACCGCCCGAAAAATCTGTCCAGCGGAACTCCGACCCGGTCAAACCCCTCAAAACCTCCATCCAGCCGCGCATCGGAGTGGTTCACCCGCCCCCGCCCCAAGCTCACCCTGCAAAAAAGATCTCCCCCCACCAACATTCCCGCAACCCGCCCACACCCCGCCCGATTTGTCGTCACTGACGGAAATCCCGTCAGCAAATCAAACAAGGAGACGGGTCATGGAAACGATTGCGAACTTTGGTGACGAGAAACTAGCGAGTGAAGCGCTCGCGCGCGTGAAGCCTCAACTGGCAACACTCTCGCCGGAGCAGCTGCTTCAAGTGAACTTAGACGTGCAGACGGCGGCGGCCACCGTGCTCGGCGCGCTTCCCGAGATCCGCGCGTTCCGCGAGCGCATCGTGAAGGAACTGCCGGCGTTCGACGTAGCAGCGTTCGACAGCTTGGAGGACTACGTGCTGGCGCTCAGCGCGGCGCAGGCGACGTTTCAGACGGCGACCGCGCCTTCTGACGATCTGGAGCCGTTGGCGGCGGAGGGCATGAAGCTGCGTGAGATGTTGTTGGCGGAGGCGA
>Ga0164309_10001757_pt1 | contig 10423 bp, 13 predicted proteins | sample Whisoiple_247_MG_FD_109984 | JGI IMG/M metagenome (GOLD analysis project Ga0164309, IMG submission 109984) | Soil microbial communities amended with fresh organic matter from upstate New York, USA - Whitman soil sample_247_MG | ecosystem: Environmental > Terrestrial > Soil > Unclassified >... | reverse complement strand
CAGGTCTCCTTCTATCATCACCGCTACCGCAAGGAGAAAGTGCCGCCCTCCTTTGCCTGCTTCATGCACGACGACGCGCGGGCCCGCATCGACAATTACGATATCTATTCAATCGACGGCGTCGTCGCGGTCGATTTCTTCGGGCGCTACGAGAGCCTGGAGAAGGATCTCAAGACAGCGCTCGATCGTGTTGGACTTTGCCTCAAGACAGAGCTGCCGCGCGCGAAAGCCACGTTCCGACGTACCAACCTCCTCTATCGCAATTATTACGATGACGACACCAGAGCCATCGTGGCGCGATGGTATGCGCGCGAGATCGAGTTACTCGACTATGAGTTTTGAGCGTTAGGTACAAGCCGCATGATCATATCGCACGAGCACAAATTCATTTTCCTGAAGACGAAGAAGACCGCCGGCACGGCAACAGAGGCCGCGCTGTCGGAGCTCTGCGGGCCGTCCGATGTCATCACGCCCTATCGGGAGGAAAGCGAGGGGGACCGCAAGGGCAGACCGCCGCAAAATTACCGCATCGAGCATCCGCTGAAGCCAAAGCGTCCTTTGTGGCGAAAACTGCTCGGGCGGCCGGAGCGCTATTATCACCCGAGCATCGGCTATTACGAGCACATGCCAGCGCATCTCGCGCGCGCTTATGTGGGCGACGACATCTGGCGGAGTTATTTCAAGTTCGCCTTCGACCGCAACCCGTGGGACCGGCAGATCTCCTGGTACTTCTACAAGACCAAGAGCAAGGGTTCGCGGCCGAGCTTCGAGCGCTTCATGGCGAGCCGGCGCCGCGCCTATGTCGACAATCACGAGATCTACATGGAGGGCGGCGCGCTCGCGGTCGATTTTCTCGGCCGCTACGAAACTCTCGACGCCGATCTCGCCAAAGCGCTTGCGATGATCGGCGTCGCCCGCCGGCTGGCGGTCCCGCAGTCCAACGTCACGCCCAACAAAGAGTCGCGGCAGGACTATCGGAGCTACTACACGCCCAAGACCGAGGCGCTGGTGCGCGAATGGTACGCGCCGGAGATTGCCCTGCTCGGCTACGGCTTCTGAGGGCGCTATGGCGCGACCTTCCTGCGGGCCACGTGCTTCAGATACGCAATGATCAGGTCGATCTCGTGATCGCCCAGCAGGTCTGGCGGCAAGCCCATCATCCTCTGCCCCGGCCAGGGGGGCGAACCGATTTCGGGTTGCGGATCAGCGTGTGTAGCCCGTGGGTCATACTCTGTGGCGTTCATGGTGTTGGTTGAGGTGCAGCTCTCTTACCCGCCGAAGGCCGCAATACGAATACTGTGAGCGACAGTCGGAGTGCGGTATTTGGTAAAAGTCTCATCAACGCGGGGGGGTATTCCTATGAGATCGCCTGTCATTGCTCTCGCTTTGACCTTCGCCGTTGCCTGCAGCGGATAATGCCTTTGCCGAATCGCAGCCGCTGACGCGCGCGGATTGCGACAAGGCCGGCATTGAAATGGGATGATTCGGCAAATGTTTGCGGTGGCGGAGAAGCCGCGGCAGCCGCCGCGCCGGCTCCTGCCGTGACCTCGCCCGAAGAGGAAAAGAAGGAGAAGGGCGGCAAGAAGGTCGTGGTCAAGAAGGTGACGAAGAGCAATCGCACCACGACCGTCATCACGCGGAACATCATCATCATGCCAAAAAGGAGCAGGAGCAGAAGCGAGGCTTCTTCCAGTGGCTGAACGGAAAGAACAAGAACAAACAGTCCTGAGCTGACAAGGGGCGCTGGCCAATGCCGGCGCCGTTCGAGTTTCGGAGTGAGGTGGTGGGCCCGGGAGGGCGGAAGTTGCCAAATTAGAGCAGCAACTTAGCGCTGTCCCAAACTAACAATCACCTCATTGTTTTACAATGAGTTCCATCGAGGACTGTCCCAGACCGGCACTCCCCTTTTCGGTGACTGTGGTATGCACCTATAAGTGCAGAATGTTCCTCTTCTTCATCGACGATGCTCAGCAACAGAAATGCGCGCGCCAAGGCATCCAAGAGCTTGTCGCCATCGGCGGCATTATCGTCCTCGCTTCAGAGGCGCGAAGCCTTCACGACGATCTTGACCGCGTTTGCGCACTATGGCTTCCCCGAGGGCGAAGTGTTCAAGTGGTCACCCGCGAAGGACCATTGGATGCGGGATAACCTCGTTGGTGACTGGCGCACACAATTCTTTTCCGCCGTACTGGAAGCCGCCCATCAGCACGGTGCTCGCGCCGTGGTCGCGATGGTCGAGCCCAACTGGGGTCGCGCCGTAGCGAAAACACCTCCAATGGATGCCATGACTTTGGCGCTGGAGAGATACGACAACTTCCTGGCCGCGAGCGACTGCTCTGGCGTCGTGATGGCCGCAGAGAGTGGCAGCGCGCAGGACGAGGACCGCTTGTTGGCGGAATGCCTAACGACGCTCAAGCTAGGAACAGACTTCGTGCGCTTTCGCAGGATTGCAACGAACGTGGTCACAATGCCATTCAAGCACTCGCGCTTACTCCACGTTGCTGACGTGGTGGCGTCAGCCTCAACGGCCCTCGCTGCGGGCAACACGGAATTCTCGCAGCCGTTGGTGCAGCACATCAAGCCTATGCTTCTGGTCAATGGCGCTGGCTGCGTGGGAGGCGTCGGCATGAAGATGCACCCTGACTACTGCTTCGGCAATCTCTATCACTGGCTCTGGGGCGATCTGGTGGACGCGGAGTTCGGCAAGCGTACACCGCTTCCTCAGAAGGGACGTCCTTATGAAAGCGGGCCTGATGTCTTCCAGTGAGCTAGGGGTCTTCCTGCGAGGCTGGGACAGTTTCGCAGCCCGATTGTTCTGCAAAATCAGAGAGAGTGCGAGCCCCAAATTCACTGGGACAAAAATTCTAGAAATTTTGCAAGTAAAATAAACTAGTTATTTGGTATTTGGTGGGCCCGGGAGGGCTCGAACCTCCAACCAGACGGTTATGAGCCGCCGGCTCTAACCAGTTGAGCTACGGGCCCCGCTTCGCTCGCTTCTCACGCCTCATAGCAGACTTCAATTGCCCCGCGAACCGGGTAGAAGGCCGTTGCACGGGGCCCCCTCCCCGGTTCATTCTCGCCCCTGGGCAACTCCGGAAGGATGCCGATGACCGCCTCGCTTCGCTCCGTCGCCGCTCTCGTCCTGATGCTCGCCGCCGCCGTGCCGGGCCTCGCGCGCGCCGACGACGACAACGACAATAGGCGCACCATCTCGCTCGCCGCCACTGGCTCGATCAGGACCACGCCAGACAAGGTCGACATCTCGACCGGGGTGACCAGCCAGGCACCGAGCGCCAAGGACGCGCTCGCCAAGAACAGCGCCGTTATGAGCCAGGTGATCGATGCGCTGAAGGGCGAAGGGCTCGACCCCAAGGATATCCAGACCACGAATTTCTCGGTGCAGCCGGTCTATGAGGAGCGCAAAGAGGGGCGCGCGCCCGCCATCATCGCCTACCAGGTGACGAATTCGGTGCGCATCACCGTGCACGACACGTCCAAGCTTGGGGCAATTCTGGACAAGGTGGTGAGCCTCGGCGCCAATGACATCGGCTCCATCGAGTTCGGCGTGTCGGAGCCCGAGGCGCTGAAGGACGAAGCGCGCAAACAAGCCGTCGCCCAAGCCACCGCCAACGCCAAGCTCTATGCCGCGGCTGCTGGCGGCACGCTCGGCAAGGTGCTCACCATCGCAGAGGATGAAGGGATGGTGGTGACCCGCTACGCGTCGCCCGCTCCCATGGAGATGTCCGCCAAGTCCGTTCCCATCGAGGCCGGAACCGCGACGGTCGAGGTGCGGGTGCGCATGACCTTCGAGCTCGAATAGGCGACAACAAATTCGGCGACGTGAAGGGCTGGAACGCCACCGTCGGGCCTGCGCGCGCGCCGCCGCGACATCCTCTCGCAATTCTTGATCGAAGCGGTGACGCTCTGCCTCACCGGCGGGCTCATCGGCCTCGTCATCGGCGCAAGCTCGGCGCTCGCACTCGCCAATTGGGGCGCCTGGCCGATCGCGTTGTCGCCGGCGCTCGTGCTCATTGCCCTCGCCGCCGCGGCGCTGGTCGGCGTGTTCTTCGGCTACTACCCAGCGCGCCGCGCCTCGTTGATCAACCCCATCGACGCATTGCGCACGAGTGACGGGCAGTGGGAGCTGTGGTCTAGTCGGGCCCGGGTTCAACTCCCGCCAGCCAAGGACCAGGACCATGCCCAGCCTCGCCTTCGACCCGCTGATCGCCGCCGCCGTTCTCATCGCCACGGCGCTGACTGACGCCATCTAGGTCATGTTCACCAACGCGGTGTTGCGGCGGAAGCGGTTCCCCGCGGCAGCCTGGAGCAGCGTCTGGTACATGCTCTCGTCCTTCGCAGTCATCAGCTACACCCATCACTGGGTTTATGTGGTGTTCGCCGCCGCAGGCTCGTTCATCGGCGCTTTTGTCACCATGACCTTCCTGCATCCCGGCGCTGTTTATCCGACGCAGCCTCCGGGCTCCGCGTTGCAGTAGTGTCCTTTCTTTTCGTTCAGCTATAGGCGTTGCGGGGATCTCGTCCTATAAGATGATTTACGCAAGCTGGAACCCGGACTCCGTTTGGCGAAACCGGCGGGCACGCTCCATATATGAGACCAACCACCGGCCAAGACGGATCGCTGACCGATGACCCCTTACACCGATGCCGACGAACTGCATGACGACATCATCTATCCGTCGGCTATTCCCTTCATATTCGTCCATCTCGGCTGCTTCGCGGCGATCTGGACGGGCGTCACCTGGCAGGCGCTGGCCATCTGCGTGACGCTCTATTGGCTGCGCATCTTTGCCATCGGGGCCGGATACCATCGCTATTTCTCGCACCGCGCCTATTCGACCAGCCGGGCGTTTCAGTTCGTTCTCGCATTCATGTCCCAGACGACCGCGCAAAAGAGCGTCATCTGGTGGGCGTCCAAGCACCGGCATCACCATTTGCATTCCGATACCGAGCAGGACGTCCATTCACCGCGGCACCACGGCTTCATCTACAGCCATTTGGGGTGGATCTTCTCCCGCAAGCACGACGGCCCCGATCTGGCGAAAGTCTCGGATCTGGTGCGGTACCCCGAGCTGATGTGGCTGCACAAACTCGAGATCCTTCCGGCCATCATTCTCGCCGGTCTCTGCTTTCTCGTCGCCGGCTGGTCCGGTCTCGTCGTCGGGTTCCTGTGGAGCACCGTGCTCGTCTATCACGGAACGTTTTGCATCAATTCGCTCGCCCATGTGCGGGGCAGCAAGCGCTACGTGACGGGCGACGATTCGCGCAACAACTTCCTACTGGCGGTCTTCACCATGGGCGAAGGCTGGCACAACAATCACCACGCCTACCAGTCGAGCGTCCGACAAGGGTTCAAATGGTGGGAAATCGATCCGACCTATTACCTGCTGCGGGCGCTGTCCTGGATTGGCTTTGTCTGGGACCTCAAAACGCCGCCAGAGCCGGTCTTACGGAACGAGCAGCGGCTCGGCGCCAAGGTCGTCAATCGCGCGGCGGAGGAGCTCGCGGCGCGTTTCAATTCAGAGCGGATCGCCGCCGCCATCACCTCGGCGCTGCATACCCCAGAGCTGTCCGTGCTGCAGGAGACACTTCTTCGCGCACAGCACCGCACGGGCGAGATGCTGAAGACCCTGCACGTGCCGCATATCCCGAGCCGCGAGGAATTCTTGCGCGAGGCAAAGGCCATGTTTGCGCGGACGCGGTCGCTGGACGAGATCGTCGATCGCGCCTACGAGCTTCTCATCGCCTCCGTCGGCGCGCGCCTGACCTCTCCCGTTAGGAATTGATCGCAGCGCACAAGTCCCCTAGTGCTTCAATTCCTCCGGGACCTTCCCGCCATTGGCGGCGAGCTTGATCATCACCTGCTTGTGCAGCCAGACATTCATCTTGGCTGAGTTATTGGTGTCGCCGGAATAATGCAGCTCGCCAGCGAGCTTCTTGCGCGCGGCGTGGCTGCTGTCGAGATCGAGCAGCTTCATCAGATCGACGATCGAAGTGCGCCAATGGAGCTTCTGTTTGTTCTTCTTGGCGAGCGCGTCGAGCACGGCGGCGACATCGACGCTCGCAGCAGGAGCGGCGGCAGGGGCGGCCGACGGCGCGCTGGTCGCCGTCGGCGAGCTTGACGGCGACGCGGCGGCAGGCTTGACCGCGGGGGCTTCGGTGGACGCCGCAGGCGTACCTGCCTTGGCCGAGCTGCCGAAAATTGCTGACATGATATCTCCGAAAATGCTCATGACTGGACGCTCCTCGGGTTCTATGGGGACGTCCGGATCATAGTCCACCTCGCTGTCATGCATAAGGGGCCGAGACAAGGCGCCCCATTCCGAATTAAACAGAGGCATGAGCATGCAGCCTCCCTCCACTTCCCCTCCCCCTCGCAATAGCATCCCCGGCAGCAAATCCTCCCGCGGCGGCGCCTCCGCCGACACCGGCACGAAAAGCCTCGGCACGCTAGTCGGGAAGGTGGTCGGGCTCGTCGTCGCGCTCATCATCCTCGCGCTGATCGCGCGGTTCTGCGGCATCGAGCAGGACGTGCACTTCATGGTTAAGGACAAGGTCGCGGCCATCGACGGCGACACGCTCCGGTCCGCCAACGCGGAGGTGCGCATCTACGGCATCGATACCCCTGAGCTCGACCAGACCTGCATAGATCAGAACGGCAAGGATTGGACGTGCGGCCGCAACGCGCAGGCGAAGCTCAAGGCGCTGGTCGCCCGGCGGGCCGTCGACTGCACGCCGAAGGGTCGCGACAAGTTCAATCGCACCCTCGCCATCTGCCGCACGAGCGCCACGCAAGATCTCGGCGAGGCTCTGGTGCGCGAAGGGCTCGCGGTCAATTTCGGGGTGGGCGACAAGCCTGGCCCCTACGAGGCCGCGCAAGAGGACGCGCAGGCCGCTAAGCGCGGAATGTGGCGCGGAACGTTTCAGCAGCCGTCGGAGTGGCGGCAGGCGCATCCGCGCGGAAATTAGGACGAGACTCTCATGGACCTCTCGCACATCCCGGTTGGCGAAAATCCGCCGCACGAGGTCAACGTCATCATCGAGATCCCGCAAGGCGGCGCGCCGGTCAAATACGAGGTCGACAAGACCTCGGGCGCCATGTTCGTCGACCGCTTCCTGCACACGGCGATGTTCTATCCGGCGAATTACGGCTTCATCCCGCATACGCTGTCCGAGGACGGTGATCCGCTCGACTGCATGGTGATCGCGCCGACACCGGTTGCCCCGGGAGTGGTCGTCCGCGCGCGGCCGATCGGCGCGCTGCTCATGGAGGACGAGAAGGGCATCGACGAGAAGATCATCGCCGTGCCCGTCGACAAGCTTCATCCATTTTATAAGCGCGTCGCGAGCTACCGCGATTTGCCAGAGATCCTGATGGAGCAGATCGGGCATTTCTTTCAGCATTATAAGGATCTCGAAAAGGGGAAATGGGTGAAGGTGCTGCGCTGGGTGGAGCCCGCCGAGGCCATCGACCTCATCTGCGCCGGAATCAAACGCGCCGAGAAATAGCGAAGCGACCTCGATAAGCACCGCGCGCACGCGTCACCCCCTCGCCGGGGCCCCGCCCCGCGAGTCATGCTTTGATGCTCCATCGCTGCGCAACTTGAGCGCGAGGTTTGATGCACTATCGCTGCGCTACTTGAGCGCAAGCGAGGGAAGCGCGGAGCGCCAAGCGGCCGCGTCCGACTAGAGCAAGGCAGCCTCTCGTTTCGCGGTTTTCCTCAGGCGCCGCACCCTTCCCCACGTAGCAGGACGGTCCCGGTCACGCATCCCTCATGGGGAAGAGATGGCGTGAGTTTAAGGGAAGCGTGAGTGCCGGGGATAAATGGTGAATAGACCATCGCCGGGCTGCACGATTCGATGACGGCTCTTGATTGGGTGTGCAGGAACACAGAGCTTGTTCAGCATGGCTGCGCATGGGACGTCGTAATGCCCGCTCTGCCTTTTTGGGAGGACGACATTGAACCTCATAAACGATCTCTTGGAGAAACCGTCGAGCTTGACGACTGCGTCCAGGTACACGGCACTCAACGGTGTCGTCTATCTGATCGCGGGAGCAACTCTCATCGTTTGGCCCGGCGTGCTGCAGACGCTCTTCAGGGAGGAGGCTTTCGTGGGCCATGAAGGCGCGCTCATGCGCGTGATCGGTCTGACGATCGTCGTGATCGGGTGGCTCTATGTGTTCGGCGGCCGCTCCGGCGCACGGCAGATCGCCGCCGCCTCCGTGATCGACCGTTTGGTGTTTGTCCCCCTGGTGCTTTTGCCCCTGGCGATAGCGGGGGTCTTTCCCGGCTTGTTCGTGGCGTTCACGATACTCGACGCGTCGCTCGCTATCGGTGCTTGGTGGCTGATCCATCGCAAATGAATGTCTGTTGCCTCCTCTTCCCTTGGGAGAGGAAGACATGCGAATGTGATTGAACGTCGAGTTAGCGCGAAAGGCGGCGCTTGTTCTTGCTCACGCGGGAGCGGACGCGGCGGACGACCTTATTCATCGAGCCGCCGGTGGCGAGCGTCGCCGCGGCCTCAGCGAAGGCCACGCCCTTCTCAGCCACCATGCGATGCGCCTCACGCTCGGCAGCCTTACCGCCCTGGGCAAGCTTCAACATGCGCAAGGTTATCACCGTCTGCACCTCGAAACTAAGGCGCGCGGCATCAAGAGAGAATTTCATCCAGGCTGAGAACATGGCCTGCGCATTAAGGGGGTGGGTGGGGCGAATGCAAGGGGGCGGATGTTTTGCTCAGGATCCCGGCTGCCGTGCAATGACCAAGTTTGCGTCCCGAGGCTCGAAGGGCTGGATACAGGCGGGCCAAAATTGTCGCTAAGTTCGATCTGCTGACTTGGTGGAGGTGCTAGACATCCGTTCAAGCATATCACAGCGGTTCATTGACCATCGGAACGCCCCGATAGATCCAATCGTCCCAATGAATGCCTAGTTGCCGCAAAACGAACTCGCGCGAAATTGGACCCGGCGTTCCAGCAATTCAACCGGATACGAAAGGCAAATTTGACTCTCTACGAGGGCGCCTACGAAACGTTGGAGCGTCTCTCGAACATTGTGCCTGTGGTCGCGTACACCGACGCACGTGTTATCAATTCTCTCGTTTGCTTGAATCACCTGGGCATCAAGAAATTCTTGCCCGCTTGTGCGCTCCCGCTCCAATCAGGTTGATCAATCGGTTTTAAGCGACGATTTTGTGTGGTTGCTCCCGGCGAGTGACCGTAAGCCAAACCCCCAAACGCTAGTCGATATTTGCTCGCAGCATTGTCCCATCGAATGCGCTTTCATCGGAGATAGCGTTGTCCGCGACGTATATATGGCAAAGAGGGTTGGTTTCCATTCAGCTTGGGCGAAGTATGGAACCCTCTACGAAGGACGCTCTGGCCTCAATTAGTTCGAGTGGGACGCATTGGAGTGAGGAAGATGTGGAAAGGGAAAAAAGATTGCGCCTTCAATCGCGATTTCAGAGTGCTGCGGTTGAACGCTGAATTGCGGTTAACTGCCCTATCACCCCTCATCCCAACTCCATCGCGCAACTCGCTGCGCTGCTTGAGCGCAGGGAAATGCCTCGACCCATGGAAATAAAGGGCGCAGGGTGAGTCTTGGTGGCCCGCTATCGCGGCCGGACAACGACCAGACTTCATCCTCAAGGGTGTGAAACAGGAGCTTCATGCGCCCCGCTGATGACAACGAGACTGCGAGTCGCCTGCCGAGCGCGGCCTGGTTGGCCGTGCTGTTGGTATCCGCGGCGATCCTCATCTACGGGACCTTCGTGGTCCTGAACCTCGTGGGCCTGCGCTAGCCGCGTCCCCAATTCGCGCCCTTTGTGGGGCTCCCTCGCCTTCAGGTTTCCCGAAGCTCAGACGCGAAATGGCCGGACCTGGCTCACGCGCCGGCCCGGCCATGGGACGAGATACGAAGCGCGCTAGTTGAGGATGTGGGAGGAGACGAGACCGACCGCGGCAATGCTCAGAACTGTCAGAAGCGTGCTCTAGAACAGGACGTGCGGAAATCGGTGGTCGGGATAAACACTTGGACAGTCATCAATAATAGCGATGATTTTTGAAAGATGATCGCTCAGAGTCTACTTTCCTCATATATGTGGAGAATTTCAAATGAAACATTCAACTGCAACCAATACTTCTGCAAAAACGAATCTGCCGGACCAGAACAGACTGGCCGTCATGAAGGACATCATTGCGAAGTGGAGCCACTTTTCCGAGCAGGAGGTCTCTGCGCTCAAGGGCAAAGCCGACCTCGTGAGTCAGGTCGTGGCCAAGTATGGTCTCGACAAAGCGCAAGCCCAGCGTGACGTCGACGCACTGTTGAAGGGCCGCCAGATCGGCGCCGGCGCCTAGTTAGGCCGCCAATCCCCGAGGCTATTTCAGCCTCGGTTTCATTTCCAT
>Ga0164309_10001756_pt1 | contig 10428 bp, 7 predicted proteins | sample Whisoiple_247_MG_FD_109984 | JGI IMG/M metagenome (GOLD analysis project Ga0164309, IMG submission 109984) | Soil microbial communities amended with fresh organic matter from upstate New York, USA - Whitman soil sample_247_MG | ecosystem: Environmental > Terrestrial > Soil > Unclassified >... | reverse complement strand
GCTTCCGGGGCGAAGTTGATATGGCTTGGAACACCATTTCGGCGATCAAGCAGCGCAACGATATCCCTGCAAAAATCACCGACGCGATCAACGATGTCGATAACGAATATTTCCGAGACTACGGCCAAACGCGCGATGCTGTGTTCGCTTCCGGTGATAGCGGCGACTACAAGATCAGCGGCGGCGACTATGTCGCGCGTGCCACAAAGGCGATCAATTCGATCCTGCGGCTTGCCGACGTGATCGGAGCTACCGCCAATGAAGCGGCTGACGTGGATTTGGCGGAGAGCGCATCGAAGCTGACGCTGTACGGCGCGTTGCTGCTCGCCTGCGTGGTTCTTGCCGCTCTGAGCTTCTGGATCGCGTTCTCACGTATCCTGCGGCCGCTCTCCGCCATAACAGTGGCAATGCGCGAACTCGCGAAGGGCAACTTGCAAATCGTGTTGCCCGGCCTTGGCCGAGGTGATGAGATCGGCGAGATGGCGCAAGCGGTGCTGGTCTTCAAGGAAAACGGCATCGAAAAAATTCGCCTGGAGGAAGCACAGATGACGAGTCGGGCGGCTGTGACTCGACGCCAGGAGGAAATCGATCAGTTGATCGGCCTGTTCGCCCGCAGCGTGAGCGGTTCATTCAAATCGCTCTCCGGCGCGTCCGCTGATATGTCGCAAACATCGATCTCGCTTGAAAGCGCGGCGCAGACCACAGGAGCTCAGGCCACGCAGGTTCTGAGCGAGGTCGAACAGACCTCGCTTAACATCCAGACTGTGGCGGCGGCTTCGCAAGAGCTGTCAGCGTCGATCTCCGAAATCGGCCGTCAAGCCAGCGAATCGGCGCGCGGCTCGAACGGAGCGATGCGACAGGCCGAGGCGGTCGTGGCCAAAGTTGAGGAATTGCGTCACGCGTCAGCCGAGATCGGCAGCGTCGTCAATCTGATCAACACCATCGCGGGGCAGACCAATCTGCTGGCGTTGAACGCCACCATCGAGGCCGCGCGTGCCGGCGAGGCCGGGCGTGGTTTCGCGGTGGTCGCCGGCGAGGTGAAGGCACTGGCGGAGCAGACCGCAAAAGCGACCAGCGAGATCGCTCATCAGGTCGCCTCGATCCAGTCCGCAACCAACGGCGCCGCCGAGGCGATTCAGGAAATCTCCGGCACCGTCCGCGGCGTCAACGAGACAGCCGTGGCGATCGCCACCGCGGTGGAGCAGCAAAGCGCCGCAACCGTGGAGATTGCACGCAGCATCGAATCAGTGACGGCCAACGCCGCCAGCATGACGCGCAGCATGGGACAGGTGCAGGGGGCCGTCGATGCAACCACTGGCAATGCCGCCGAGGTGAGGCGAACATCCTCGGCGCTTTCGCACGACACTAACATGCTGAGCAGCGAAGTAGAGGAGTTTCTTGCGGCTCTGGGCGATCTTGGCGAAAGCCGGGAACTGCGGACGCTGGATGTCAATCTTCCGGCAACTGCGATCGTCGGTAGCCAAAGCGTCGCCGGACGGGTGCTGAAAGTATCGCCGGTAATGGTGCTGTTCGATGGCCAGTTGGCGGTTTCGGCCGGAACGTTGGTGGAATTGAGTATCGATCGTCTGGATCGGCCGCTACGCGGCCGCTTCGTCGATCGGATTGCCGGCGGCTGTCAGATCCAATTGCTGCTCAACCACGAACATCTGACCTTCATGGAAGGCGCCATGACCCGGCTCGCAGCGGCGGCATGATTACCGCGGCGCACCAACCCAGCGAGCCATCGGTCGTCGGGGGCCTGCCCCCCGACGAAGCCGACAGGCTTGCTGCGCTGGCGCGCTATGAAGTTCTGGATACGCCGCCAGAGCCCGCGTTCGACCGCATCGTTCGATTGGCCGCGCTGCTGCTCGACGTTCCAATCGCGCTGATCTCGCTGGTCGACGCCGGCCGGCAATGGTTTAAGGCTCGGTACGGGCTCGACGTGCGGGAAGCGCCGCGCACTATCGCCTTCTGCGATCATGCGATGCGCGGCACCAGCATTCTGGTGATACCCGATGCGAAACTCGATCCGCGGTTTTGTGAGAATCCGGCGGTGACCGGCGACATGGGTCTGCGCTTCTATGCGGGCGCGCCGCTGGTGACGCCCGACGGTTTTGCACTGGGCACGATATGTGCCATCGATCGTACGTCCCGGCAATTGAGTGCAAGGGACACAGCGATCCTGGCCGCGCTCGCCGAACAGGCTCTACATGAGCTGGAAGTCCGCTCCGCGTTGGGCGAATTGTACCGGGAAGTGGCTGAAGGACGCCGCACCGCGCATACGTTGCAGGGCGAGGGAGCCAAGCTGGCGGCGCTGCTCAACGCCACCGAGAATGCCGTTGTGACGACCGATACCGATGGCCGGGTAGCGAGCCTTAATCGCGCCGCCGAGGCGATGTTCGGGTTCGAACCCGGCCAATCCATCGGCAAGCCGATTGCCGATTTGATCTCTACCGAAGACGATGATGCCGATGGCGCGAATCTAACCCGATCGATCAATGGTTACGGCCGGCGTCAGGATGGGACGCAATTCCCGATCGAGGTGTCACGCGCGCGCTGGACCGACGCCCGAGGCGAGCTGGCATCCGGAGCGATCGTGCGGGACGTTACCGAACGTCACCGCGCCGAGGCCGAAGCCCGCCGCCGCTTAGCTGCGGCGCACTCCCACGAGACGCTCGCCGCGCTTGGCCGCACCGCCGGCGGAGTGGCACATGAACTGAATAATCTGCTGCAGCCGATCATCGGTCTGACCCAGCTGGAACTGGATCAGTTGCCGAGTGAAGGTACCGACGAGCAGATGGAGAGCCGCGAGAGTCTCGCAATGATTCTAAGCTCCGGCAACCAGGCCCGTGAAGTAGTCCGCAGGCTGCTGACGTTCGCCCGAAAGGCCAAACCGGCAGTGGCGCCGGTCGACTTTCCCGCCGCGCTGTGCCGGAGCATAGCGTCCCTTGGCGAGCTGCTGCCGCCGGGCATACATCTCGAACAGATCATCGACTCCGCCGCGACCGGCGTTGCCACCATCAACGAGAACGAATTGGCGGAGGTCATGGTCAATCTGGCGACCAACGCGGTCGACGCCATGGATGGCAAGGGAACACTGACCATTCGGCTCGATCGACTTGAACTGACCGAGGCCGCTGCGTCGCTGGGAATAGCGGCGGGTTGCTGGTTCAGAATATCGATTACCGATAGCGGTCATGGCATGAATGCCGAGACCAAAGCGCAGATCTTCGAACCGTTCTTCACCACCAAGTCGATCGGGCAGGGCACCGGCCTCGGGCTGTCAATAGTCTATGGCGTGCTGCGCGACTGGAAAGGCTCCATAAAAGTCGACAGCACGGTGAACTGCGGCAGCACCTTTAATCTGTACATCCCGGTTTCCCAAACACCATAACCAAGAAGGAGAAATATCATGGCCGACATTCTATTGATCGACGATATGAAGGGTGTTCGCCGCACCGTCAGCACGGTGCTGAAACGGGCTGGCCACAACGTCACCGAGGCCGACGAGGGTGGTGCTGGCCTCGAGCTTCTCAAGGGCGGAGCGCGATTCGATCTCGTTATCACCGACATGCTGATGCCGAAACATGACGGCGTGGAAGTGTTATTGTTCCTGGAACAGATGCGCAACCGTCCCAAGGTGCTGGTGATCTCCGGCGGCGGCAGTCAGATTTCGGCCGACGAGGCCTTCATGCTGGCGCGCAACAAGGCTGACGCCACGCTGGCCAAGCCGTTCGACAACGCCGACCTGCTTGCTGAAGTCGACAGGCTGCTCAAGGTCAACGCTTAACTACAACGGCCGGAGTGCGACGGGCGGTTCGGCTCCGTATGCAGAACATGGCGTCGGTTACCCGACAAAATGTAAAGCGAGCGACGAGCATTCCGATCGAGGCAAAGTGGCCTCGATCCGCAACGAGATTTCGTTGGCTTGCTGGTTTAACGCAGCCGTCCTGTTGGTTGTCGGCACGTGAGCGGCTTAAGACCATGGCGGTCTGACAAAGTTGCGCTAGGGGCGCGTGACTCACCGTCGATCCATAGCCAATTGCGGCAGGTAGCACGCGCATCACAGGGAAATCGATCGTGACGCGGGGCAGCGGGATCTGGGCGCGCTTCGCAACGCCGCAAGCCGCATCCCTGACGCGCTGCTCTGCTTGCGACAGACGCTCGTCTAAAGAGCCGTCCATGACGGTGACGTGAAGCTGCTCGCCGCCCTCAAGGCATCAGATAATGAGGATAGCTTGATCATTTATCCCAAAACTTTCGGCGCGAAGCCACGCGGGCCGGTATCGCGGATGGTGATGTTGGTGGCGGCGGCCGTGATGATTGTAGTGATCGCCTGCGGGGCCGGTTTCGCCATTTGGACTTTGCGCGAAAGCGCTTATGACGTGGTTGCCTTGGGCGAAAGCGGAGTCACCGCATCGTCGCGGCAAGACGTTGTGATGCTGGCTCGGCGTGAGGCCACGATCCTGTTGCTCGGCGCTGGAGGGACCGCGGCCGGCGTGCTCATCTTGCTGTCTTCCCTGGGGAGAGAGATCCGCGGCATTCGGCGCTCCGAAGCTTGGCTGGCCGAGCAGAATCTGGTGATCGATAAAAGCAAGCGGTTACTACTGGACACCCAGCGCATCGGCAATCTTGGTCACTTTGAAACCAGCCTGGGATCGGATTCGGTCTGGTCGCCACAATTGTTCGAAATCGCGGGACTGCCGGAGGCCCCTTCGATCGCGTTTGAAGCCATTGTAGCGCTCTCACACCCCGACGATAGCGATGGCTTCCGCCGCGCGTGGGAGGAGAGTCGGGCTTCACGGTCGAAGATGGTGCAGGAATTGCGGTGGATTCGTCCGGACCGGGAACTTCGCTGGATCCATATCGAAGCCGATCCGCGCTACGACGCGGATCACCAATTCATCGGCCATTTCGGTGTAGCGCAGGATGTCACCCGGAGAAAAATCGCCGAACAGACGGCGGTCGATTCCCGGCACCTGCTGCTGGATGCCATCGAAGCGATCTCGCAGGGCTTTATCCTGTATGACAAGGAAGACCGCTACGTGCTGGCCAACTCACGCTTCCGCGAAATGTTTCCGGAGCATGCCGCTTTCATGTATCCCGGCATGCACTATGAGGACATTCTGCGTATCGGCTACAAGCTCGGTTTGTACGAGGATCCCGGCCGTGATTTCGACGCCTGGTTAGCGCGGACGCTTGAATGGCATCGTTCGGCGCGGCAGCCGATGATCCGTCATTTGCCGGATGGCCGCTGGATACGGCGGGATGAGCGTCGGACCTCGGACGGTGGGATCGTCGGCCTGCGTGCCGACATCACTGACGTCAAGCGGGTGGAAGTCGCGTTGGAACAGCGCATCGCCGATCTCGAACTGGCGCGATCTGATCTTGAGGCACAGAAACTCCGTCTGGTGGCCAACGCAGAGGAGCTCCGCCTTGCTCGCGACGCTGCAGAAGCGGCGACCCGGACCAAGTCACAATTTCTGGCGATGATGAGCCACGAGATCCGTACGCCGATGACCGGGATGATGGGCATGATCGGGTTGCTGTGCGATACCGCGCTGGACGACGAGCAGCTCAAACTGGCCAATATGGCGCGTGCCGCGACCCAAGACTTGTTGCTTGTGATCAACGACATTCTGGATTTCTCCAAGCTGGAAGCCGGCAAGCTCACTCTGGAATCGATCGATTTCAGTGTGCAGGCGGTAATCGGCGGCGTGGTTTCCCTGCTCGGGACCAGCGCCAGCGCCAAGGGCGTCCGGCTGGAGGGTTCGTTGAGCGACCAGATGCCAGATTGGCTCAAGGGCGATCCAAACCGGATTCGGCAGATCCTGCTCAATCTCGCTGGGAACGCCCTTAAATTTACCGAGCAGGGCTCCGTCCGCATCGTGGCGTCACATCGCCAATTGTCTGGGGAGATCATCGAAGTTCGCATGGAGGTGATTGACAGCGGCATCGGCATTCCAAAAAACGTGCAGGAGAACCTGTTCCGTCCGTTCACCCAGGCCGACAATTCGACCTCACGCAAATATGGCGGTACCGGCCTCGGTCTGGCGATCTCCCATCAGCTCTGCAAGATGATGGGCGGTTCGATCGGAGTCGATAGCATGCCCGGACAGGGCAGCACGTTCTGGTTTACCATTCAATGCCGGCGCGGCGACATCCCGACGGTGTCCGCCCCGCCCGTGGCGCCAGTAATCGAAAAATCGGGTCGCAAGCTCAACATCCTGGTAGCCGAAGACAACCCCATGATCCGGACGCTGATCTCCAAACTATTGAGGAAGCGGGGGCACATAGCCGACATGGTCGTCGACGGAGAGGAGGCGGTGACCGCCGTGCAAGGCAAGAGGTACGATCTGGTTCTGATGGACATGCATATGCCGAAGATGGACGGCGTTTCTGCCACCATGACGGTGCGCAAGCTCCCCGGCCCGGAGCGGTTGGTGCCGATCATCGCATTGACCGGCAATGCCCAGGTAGGCCAGCGCGAAAACTGCCTCGCCGCCGGCATGGACGATTACCTTTCCAAGCCATTCGAGGCCGCCGATTTCTATGCCGTGATCGATCGTTGGGGCGAAGCTAAGGTGGAGTCTGAAACGCCGCACATAGTGACCCGCGTGCAGAGTTAGCCTTGAAGTGCGCCTTTCCGATCGGGCGGATTAAGAGCTGCGGTGATGTGTACCCGCCCTCGCATTATGCCGGATATGTGCCAACATGTACCTGACGAGCATTCGTAGGATTCGATAGGTCTGGGAACGGCGCGCATCTCGTCTCGCGTCGGCGGCTTCGTCAGGAATATTTCGGTTCGAAGTGCAGGCGCGAGGTGATGTCAAGCTGCCGTTATCGAGACAGTTGTGGCAGCTTTGGCAGGTATCTTGCGCCTTGTGTGCTCATGAAGTCGAGCACCGCCTGGGCAGGCGGCAACATGATCTTGTCCTTGCGTCTGACCACGAACCATTGTCTGACCACGGGCAATCCTTCGATATCAAAGGTCACCAGCCGGCCATCGTCCAGTTCACTCGCGACGGTGTGAGCGGAGATGAATGCGATACCGAGACCTGCGATCACCGCCTGCTTGACCGTCTCGTTGCTGCCCATCTCCATGCCAATTTTCGGATTTAGGCTGTTGGCTTCGAACAGGCCCTCCATCAGCAAGCGCGTTCCCGAGCCAACTTCCCGTGTGATGAACACCTCGCCAGAGAGATCCGACAGGGAACGAACGTTACGGCCGGCCACCGGATGCTGCCCGGAAGCGACGAGAATGTGCGGGTGATCGCCAATCAATTGGACTTCCACGTCGACGTCGGAAGGCGGATGACCCATGATCGCTATGTCCATTTCGTAATCGTGGACGGCGCGTCGTATGGTCTCCCGATTGCCGACGGCAAGTTTAATATCGATCTTGGGGTACAACTTCGAAAAGGCGGCGATGGCGTAGGGGACGAAGTATTTGGCCGTGCTGACGGCCCCAATCGATACTTTGCCGCCCGTTCTTCCAGCCAATGCCTCTAGCGACAGTTCGCAGGTCGCGATCGACGCCTCTATCCTCTGGCTTAACGCCAATAGTTCCCGACCCGCCTCAGTCAGCCGCATGCCCTCGCTTGTGCGCTGCACCAATGGAAGCCCTGCCAGATCTTGCAGATTCCGTAACTGTTGCGTCACCGCAGGCTGTGTCAGGTTAACGCGGCCGGCAGCCGCAGTAATGCTGCCACTGGTCGCGAGTGCGGCAAGAGACCGAAGTTGGCGAATGGTCAGGTCGCGAAGGCCGGCAGGCATATTAGAACAATCTATATCATGTCCAATTTCTTTAGATTTTACTAATCTGGCTTTTCGAGTCAAGATAATCCCAAGGAAAAAGCTGACAGGGCGGGGAGCTACCAATGGAACAACCACAGCTGCAGTTGAACGATTTTCTCGAGAAGTACTCGCAAGGCGGACCGCTCGAGCTTCGAGTCTCGGCTGCCATCGATGCTATCGCTGCTGCCTCCGTACGTCTTTCGCAAAAGATTTCCAAAGGAGCTTTGGGCGGAATAACCGGCGAAGCCACCAGCAAAGAACAGGAACGGAACGCGGACGGAGATATCCAGAAGGATCTTGACCTCTATGCGGATCGTGTCCTGCGCGAGCATCTCCAACGGTTGCCGCTCGCGGCTCTGGCTTCTGAGGAAGAAGTAGGTTTGGAGCTTCGTGATCCCGGCGCGTCCATCTGCGTCGCCATCGATCCGCTCGACGGATCGTCGAACATCGAGGCCAATATGAGCGTAGGCACGATCTTCTCGATCGTCCGGACGCCCGCCGAGGTCAGCGCAGCCTTCAGTCTGGCCGGAACAAACCAGCTCGCCGCTGGATTCGTCGTGTACGGTCCTCAGACGTCGCTCGTGCTCACGACGGGAGATGGCGTGGATATCTACACGCTCGACGATTCCGACAATCTCTACAAGCGTACGCGCAGCCGGGTAACCATCCCGGCGTCCACGTCGGAATACGCGATCAATTCGTCGAACTATCGACATTGGGACGTGCCGGTGCGCACTTACATCGATCAGTGCCTGGCCGGTGTGGATGGACCGCACGAGAAAAACTTCAATATGCGCTGGATCGGCTCTCTCGTGGCCGAAGCCTACCGCATCCTAACGCGCGGAGGAATATTTCTCTATCCGGGCGACGCACGGGATGGATACGGCGAGGGCAGGCTGCGCCTGGTTTATGAGGCGCATCCGATGGCATTCATAATCGAACAGGCTGGCGGCGGTGCCACGACGGGTCGTGAGCGCGTTCTCGATGTTGCCCCCCGCAGCCTCCATCAAAGGATTCCGCTGATCATGGGTTCACTCGACGAAGTTCGTTATATTGAACAGCTTCACGCGGACTTCGGAGCGAGGGACGGAATGTCCGCGCCCTTGTTTGCGAAGCGCGGTCTGTTTCGAGTTTGATAGAGAACGCCGGTGTCACGCAAGCATCCAATCATATCGATCACGGGTTCGTCAGGCGCCGGTACGACGTCGGTCAAGCGCACCTTCGAGCAAATCTTCCGGCGCGAGAACGTGCAGGCCGCCTACATAGAAGGGGACGCCTTCCATCGGTACAATCGGACCGAGATGCGCCAACGAATGGCCGAGGAAGCGGAAACCGGAAACAGTCACTTCAGTCACTTCAGCCCGCAGACAAATTTGTTCGAGGAGTTGGAGAAGACTTTCCGGGACTACGCCGAGAGCGGCGCGGGAAAGACCCGTTATTATGTCCACGACCAGGACGAGGCGGCTTTTCATGGCGTTCCGCCCGGCACATTCACGGAATGGCAACCATTGCCGGCGGGCTCGGATCTCCTTTTCTACGAAGGTCTCCATGGTGCGGTCGTCACGGACAAGGTGAACGTGGCGCAATATGCCGATCTCAAGATCGGTGTCGTGCCTGTCATCAATCTCGAGTGGATCCAGAAACTTCATCGGGATCGTGCGGCGCGAGGCTATTCGACCGAAGCGGTCACGGATACGATACTGCGCCGTATGCCTGACTACATCAACTATATCTGTCCGCAGTTCGCCGAAACCGACATCAATTTCCAACGCGTGCCGACGGTCGATACGTCCAATCCCTTCATCGCCCGGTGGATCCCGACAGCGGACGAATCGATGGTCGTGATCCGTTTCAAGAATCCGCGCGGAATCGATTTCCCTTACCTGCTCTCGATGCTGGACTCGAGCTTCATGTCGCGCGCCAATTCAATTGTAATTCACGGTGCCAAGCTCGACCTTGCGATGCAACTCATTCTGACACCGCTGATCATGCAACTCATTTCCCGCAAGCGGAGTTTGAAGTGACAGATCTGGCGACGCCACTCAACGAGGCGACGTTGAACGGATCTCTGACGGGGGGGTCGGCGAGAACCCATGTGTCCCATCAGCAGATGGCAAACGCCATCCGGTTTCTGGCCGTCGACGCGGTGGATAAAGCCAATTCCGGACATCCCGGAATGCCGATGGGAATGGCCGACGTGGCGACGGTCCTGTTCACGCGTTTCCTGAAGTTCGACCCATCTGATCCGGCATGGCCGGATCGCGACAGGTTCGTGCTCTCCGCGGGCCATGGGTCGATGCTGCTTTACGCGCTGCTGTATCTTGCCGGTTACGCAGGCGTCACTCTCGAGGAGATCAGATCCTTCCGCCAATGGGGTTCCAAGACGCCAGGCCACCCTGAATACGGACATACACCTGGCGTTGAAACCACGACCGGACCGCTCGGGCAGGGTATCGCCACCGCAGTCGGCATGGCGCTCGCGGAACGAATGGCCAATGCGCGTCATGGCGACGAACTGGTCGACCACTTTACGTACGTGATTGCGGGCGACGGCTGTCTTATGGAGGGCATCAGCCACGAAGCGATATCGTTGGCTGGCCATCTGAAGCTGGGTAAATTGATCGTTCTGTT
>Ga0164309_10001753_pt1 | contig 10441 bp, 11 predicted proteins | sample Whisoiple_247_MG_FD_109984 | JGI IMG/M metagenome (GOLD analysis project Ga0164309, IMG submission 109984) | Soil microbial communities amended with fresh organic matter from upstate New York, USA - Whitman soil sample_247_MG | ecosystem: Environmental > Terrestrial > Soil > Unclassified >... | reverse complement strand
GCGTCTCGTGGCTCGCGATCTCCCTCAGCTGCACGCTCTGCCTGTTCCACGAGGGTATGGCGATCGGTTTCGGGTCACGCAAAGAGGAATACGTAGACAAGCTCGACTCCCCGAAAGCGCTGTTTTCAAAGGCTCGCGTTTTCATGCAGGCGCTGCCCATCGAATTGCGCGGGGGCTGGAACATCGCGAAGAACGCGCCGTTCATGCGGCTGACGTTTCCCGAGACGGAGAGCGTCATCACTGGTGAGGCCGGTGACAACATCGGGCGCGGCGACCGCACGGCGATCTATTGGGTTGACGAGTCCGCGCACCTCGAGCGCCCGACTCTGGTTGACGCGGCACTGTCGGCCACGACGGACTGCCGCATCGATGTCTCCAGCGTCAACGGTATGGCGAATCCTTTCGCGGTCAAGCGTCACTCCTGGCCAGCGCACCGCATCTTCACGTTTCACTGGCGTGACGATCCTCGCAAGGATGAAGCGTGGTACGCGAAACAGAAAGAAGACCTTGACGCGATCGTTGTCGCGCAGGAAATCGACATCAGCTACACGGCCAGCGTGTCGGGCGTCGTCATTCCGCAAGCCTGGGTGCAGGCGGCGATTGATGCCCATGTGAAACTCGGCATCCCGATCACCGGGCAGCGCACCGGGGGGCTCGACGTTGCGGACGAAGGGCCCGATCTGAACGCCTTCGCTGGGCGCGCGGGGATCCTGCTCGACTTCGTTGAATCGTGGTCAGGGGAAGGCAGCGACATCTACAAGACCACGGAGAAAGCGTTTCGGATCAGTCGAGACGGGCGCTACGGTTCGTTCCGATACGACGCGGACGGCCTGGGGGCTGGTGTCAAGGGCGATGCGCGCCAGATCGCCGAGCGCGATGAAGCGTTCAAGGGGATTGAGGTTTCGCCGTTCCGAGGTTCGGGCGCGGTGCTGGATCCCGAAGCTCGGGTGCCGGCCATCGACAACGATAAGGCCGATCCCGACCGGCAACAGCGCCTGAACAAAGACTACTTTGCGAACGCCAAGGCGCAGGCGTGGTGGAGTCTGCGCATGCGCTTCTTACGCACATATCGCGCGGTTGTGGAGGGTCATCCCGTCACCGACCCTGATGCGCTCATCTCGATCTCGAGTCACATCCCGCAGCAATGGCGGCAAAAACTCTGTCTGGAATTGTCCCAACCCACGTATTCCCTGAACGGCGCGGGCAAAATCCTCATCGACAAGCAACCGGACGGAACGCGCTCGCCGAACCTGGCGGACGGGGTTATGATCGTCTATGCCCCATCGCCGCGCCCAAGCCGCGGCTTTTTCTCAGCTTGAGAGGATTTGCCCCATGTGGAAACGCCTGCTTAGTTGGTTGGGCGGTGCATCCAGCCCCCCACCGCCGCCGTCCACGCCCACGCGGCGACAGTCGTACTTCTCGACAGAGATGGAATATCTGGAGGATCTGTTACCCGCCGAACGGCAGGCGTTGATTCAGCGTCGGGCGTTCCCCCGCACCATTGCGAACACGGCGGTTTTCGATCCGAAGACAGACGGCAAGCGCCTGCAGAAATTCTCTGCAGTGATGGACGACAACGAGGGAACTGTCCCGGTGTTCAAGGCTGCCTTCGCGATGGGCGGCGAAATCGGCATCCCCGATGCCCTGGCGTATTGGTACGCCTCCCAAAGTTTCATCGGCTATCAGATGTGCGCTTTGATCGCGCAGAATTGGCTGGTTTCGAAAGCCTGCTACGTCCCCGTGCGCGATGCGATCCGCAAGGGGTTCAAGATCGTCACCCAAGGCGGCGAGAAACTGGATCAGGATGTACTGAACGCGGTGGAGCGCGCGAACAAACGCTACCGGCTCTACCGCTCGCTGCGCCGGTTCGGGTACTTTGGCCGCGTGTTCGGCATCCGCCTGGCGTACTGCAAGATCGTGACGGACGATCCCGAGTTCTATGTGAAGCCGTTCAACATTGACGCGGTGACGCCGGGAAGCTACCGGGGCATCGTGCAGATCGATCCGGTCTGGGTGGTGCCTGAGTTGAGCATGTCGGCGGCCAGTGATCCGACGGGACTCGATTTCTATGAGCCCGAGTGGTGGATCTGTAACGGCCAGCGGATGCACAAATCTCATTTCGTCATCATGCGCGGGCCCGAGGTGGCGGACATCCTCAAGCCGTCCTACCTCTACGGCGGCATTCCTCTGACCCAGCGCATCTACGAGCGGGTCTACGCTGCCGAGCGCACCGCCAACGAGGCGCCGTTGCTGGCGATGACGAAGCGGCTCACGGTGTTTTACACGGATGCTGCTGCAGCCCTGGCGAATGAGGATCAGTTTCAAAAGAAGATGCAGAAATGGACGGCGATGCGCGATAACTTCGGCATCAAAATGGCCGACAAAGATGCCGACGAGGTGGAGCAGACTGATACGAGCTTGGCCGATCTAGATGCGGTCATCATGACGCAGTATCAGCTCGTTGCCGCCGTGGCCAACATGCCGGCTACGAAGCTCATCGGCACGACGCCCAAGGGATTCAACAGCACCGGCGACTACGAGGAATCCAGCTACCACGAGGAGTTGGAGCAGATCCAGACAGACGACCTTGAACCGCTGATCGACCGACATCACGCCGTGCTGATGCGTTCAGACATCGTGCCGCAGTTCGAAGGGATGACGGCCAAGACGCTGCAAGTGGTTTGGGAACCGCTGGATGCGATCACGGAGAAAGAGCGCGCGGAGATCAACAAGACCAAGGCTGACACGGATGCGATCTTGGTTCAGGCCGGGGCGATCGATGGCACCGACGTACGTAACCGGGTCTCAGCAGACGAGGCAAGCGGGTATGCAGGCGTGGAGATTTTGACCGATGGCGATGCGTCCGATCCTGACCAATAAACGCAAGGGCTGGGCGGAGTCGCGCGGGGAAGCCCCCGTGTTCAACGGCTTGACGATCCAGTACAGCGCGGGGCTGCAAGTGCGGTATGCGAACGCGCTGAATCGGCTAGTCGCCCAGATGACGGCGCAGACTCGGCGCGAGATCGAAAAGCTCTTCCGTTCAGAGGTGGGGTCGCAGTATTTCGCGCAGGACGCCACGATTGCGAGTCAATCGCGCATTCTCATGGCGGCCCTGGGCGCGAAGTTCAACGATCTGTTTGCGAAGAAATCCCGACCGCTCGCGGAAACGATGGTCAAGCAAGCCGCCGACGCCAGTTCACCCGCGCTGCATGCAAGCCTCGAGAAACTAAGCGGCGGCATGTCGCTCAAGACTTCGAACATCCCGTCAAGCCTGACCGAGATCTACAAAGCCTCGGTAGCTGAAAACGTGAGCCTGATCCGCTCCATTTCCTCCAAATACTTCGAGCAGGTAGAGGGCTCGGTGATGCGCTCTATCACCTCGGGGGCTGGCTTGAAAGATCTGGTGCCCGCGCTGGAGAATTACGAGGGGATGACCAAGCGCCGCGCGCGCAACATCGCTCTGGATCAGACGCGCAAGGTTTACAACTCGGTGAACCGGGGGCGCATGGAGGCCATAGGCATCAAGCGTTTCATGTGGCATCATTCCGGCGGCGGGGCGCACCCGCGTGAGGATCACATCGAAATGGACGGGAAGATTTACGCTTTTGACGATCTCCCGGTGATCGATCCTCGCACGGGCGAGCGTGGTATTCCGGGCCAGGCTCCGAACTGTCGCTGCACGATGTCTCCGGTCTTCGATTTTTCAAAGGATCAATCATGAGTTTTTCTTTCCTCCTCACGGCGGCTACGAAGGAAGCGGTTGCCGAAATCGTTGCGGCCAAGCTGGCCGAAGTTGTCGCGGCCCAGCCGATTCACGAAATCGATTGCGGGCACGTCGCCCATGCGGTGAATTCCTACATGACCCTGGTGCCGGAAGTGGAAGATCACGATTTCAATGTGGCGGTGGGCGGCTGGCTCACTACCGACGAAACCCAAACCGTGCGAGGCGCATCCGTGAATGTCAGTATCACGATGTCGCCTCGCGTGGCGCTTCCGGCGGAAATTGACCGTCAGCCTGTTTGACTGAGCTATGCCCCTGCAACAAGGAAAATCCCCGGAAACCATCTCGGCCAACATCGCCGAGTTGATCCGCTCCGGTCGCCCGCCCGAGCAGGCGGCGGCGATTGCCTACCGCGTCGCGCGCGGCGAAGATGCGGCGTCGGGGGTTCTCTTTCGCTCGGGCCCCGCGGTCTTGTTGCTGCGGCGCTCGCCTGACGCCGGAGACTACCCCAACACCTGGGGCTTTCCTGGCGGCGGTCGCGAAGAGGGCGAAACGCTGGAGCAAACGGCCATCCGGGAATGCATGGAGGAGATCGGCCAGCCCCCCGCGCCGGGTATGCTACTGATCGACTCGGACGGCAATTTCACTACCTACCTTTGCGACGTTGAGCAGCCGTTCGCGCCCACGCTCAACCCGGAGCACACTGGTTACGTGTGGACTCCGCTGGATCAGCTGCCACAGCCGATGCACCCGGGCGCCGCGTCGACGTTGCTTTACTTGCTGACCCAGGCGCTCGGCGGCACTGCTGCGATGGATGCCCGGCAGATCGACGTGAACGGCTGGATTGAATCGAAGCGCAATCCCATCTCGCGGGTCGGCGTCTTTCCCTACTCCGGGCGCGCGCTCGGTGGCCAAACTTCGGACGGTACGCCGCTCGACCCCGATCGCATCTACCAAGTTTTGCGCCCTGCCGAAGAGCTGGGCGATCCCGCTTGCGTGGAATCCTTCAAGCTCCTGCCGTGGGTAAATGACCACACGATGATTGGTCCCGTGTGGCAGCAGGCCAGCCCCGGCGCTCTTCCGGCGGAAGAAAAAGGGGTGGACGGAGTTATCGGAGAAGAGGTATTCTTCGAAACTGACACGCTTTACGGTAACATCAAAGCGTTTTCGAATAGACTCATGGCATTGATAGGTGCCGGCAAGCGCGAATTGAGCGCCGGTTATCGATGCACTTGGGACTGGACTGCGGGGGTGTTCAACGGGAAACCGTATGATTGCATCCAACGCAACATCCGGGGCAATCACCTAGCCCTGGTTCGGAGTGGTCGCATGGGCCCGAGCGTGGCCGTCATGGATCGACTCTGTTTTACTTTCGATGCAAAGGAAACCGAAATGGCAACCGCACCTCAATCTGCAGGCGGCGCCGGCGCTGACATGACGCTTGCTGACGCCGTGAAAATGCTGGGCGAACTGGCCCCGCAAGTCGCAAAACTCACCGCCGCGGTGGCTGCCTTGGGCAAGCCTACGCCGGAAGGTACGCCGTCCACCGAGGGTGAAGACAAAAAGCCGGGCGCAGACGCTGCCCCCGGTGCTGTCCCTGCTACCCAGGGCACTGCCGGCGAAGGCGGGGGCAACACGCCCGAAGGCGCCAAAGCCGCCATGGATGCGGTTGAGGGCCTGAAAACCCAGGTCAAGACCCTGACCGAACAGCTCGCCGGCATGACCGCCGCGAATTCCGAGGCCGCCGTCATGGCGCGCGTGGCCAAGCGTCAAAAGCTCGTCGGCGAACTAACGAAAGTCGTCGGCGCGTTCGACCACTCAGAAATGACGCTGGGCCAGATCGTCGCCTACGGTGGCGAAAAGCTCGGGCTGGGCAAGGAAGTTTCCGAAGACACGCTGCGCGGCTACCTGACCGCCGCGGCCAAAACTCCGTCTGCCCGCGTGGATATGTCCATGGACGAGGAAGAAGACGCCGGAACCTCGGGTCAATCCGGCGGTTTCGTGGACAAATACGTCAGCGGCACGACCGCCAAGTGAGGGAGAATCATCATGTCTTTTCAATCCACTCTGCGATTCGCCCAAGCGTTGGGCGTGATCGGCGAAATCCTGCTGGACGGCCCGAACCGCACGCAGCCCGGCATTGTCGAGGCTGGCGACGCGACGGTAGATGACATCATCGTGGGCCGGGCGTTCACTCAAGATCCGGCAACGGGCAAGTTCCAGCCCGGCGCCGGTGGCGGCGTCTGGGGCGGCATTCTGGCATCGCCCAAGTCCTACGCCTCCGTGGGCGACGGTTCGAACACCCTCGCGCCGACGCTGCGCCTGCCGCCCGAAACGGTGGCGCAGTTCATGACCATGGGTTTCATCGTGGCCTACCTCGAGTCGGCGTTCGACATCGGCGATCTGATCGCGTACGACAACGACGATGGCAAGCTCTACCCGCTCTCGCCGGTCGCGACGTTCACCGGCGTGATCGCGGTCACCACGGGCATTCTGACGGTCAGCGGTGCCAGCGCTGACGCGCACCTGGGCGTGGGCACGATCATCAAGGGCACCGGCGTACCAGGTGGGACGACCATCACGGCGCTGGGCACCGGCACCGGCGGCAACGGCACGTACCAAACCAACATCGTCACTGCGGTGGCGTCCACGGCGATGACGGCGGCCAACAACGCCCCGGCAGGCCAAACCCTCATCAAAAACGCAGAGGTGGTGCGGGTTGGCAACGATGCCGCCAACATCGGCGTTATCAGCCTGACCGGCGCCTGAACCAAAGGGAGCACCACATCATGAAACTGTCCCCCATCTATTCGGCCATCGCGGGTCCGGACGTTCGCCCGCTGATGATGTCGGCGGAAGACTGCGCGGAATTCCGCCAGTTGCGCCGCCTGGGCATTGATTTGCCCGTGCAGTTTGTGCGCGAGGCCATGCGTGACATGCGAATCACCGGCGCGGTCGATGACACCTTGGGCACGCTCACGACGCCCAGCATCAGCACGCCGATTCAGTTCCTGCAAGCGTGGCTGCCCGGCCTGGTGCGCGTCATCACGGCGGCACGCCGCATTGACGAGATGCTGGGCATCATGACAGCGGGCGCCTGGGAAGACGAAGAAGTCGTGCAAACGGTGCTGGAACCGACGGGCGACGCGATCCCCTACGGTGACTACACCAACGTTCCTTTGGCTTCGTGGAACGCCAACTACGAGCGCCGCACCGTCGTGCGTTTCGAACAGGGCATCATGGTCGGTACGCTGCAGGCCGCGCGCTCGGCTCGCGTGCGGATCAACGACGCCGCCGAGAAGCGCAATGCGTCCATGCTGTCCCTGGAAATCATCCGCAACCGGGTGGGTTTCTATGGGTACAACGATGGCGACGGACGCACCTATGGCGTGCTGAATGACCCCAGCGCCCCGGCCTACGTGCCCGCCGCTTCCAATGGTGGCTCGCCGGCGTCCACGCAATGGAAAGACAAGACTTTCCAGCAGATCACGGCAGACATCCGCGGCATGTTCGCGCGCCTGCAGACCGTCTCGAAAGACACGATCGATGTGCAGCGCACGCCCACGACGTTCGTGGTGGCGACGTCGGCTTTCCAATACCTGACCGTGACGACTGATCTCGGCACGATTACGGTCATGGAATGGATCCGTCAGAACTACCCGAAATGCCGGGTCATGTCGGCGCCGGAATTCGATGCGGCCAACGGTGGCGAGAACGTCGCCTACCTGTATGCCGACAAGATCGATGACGGCTCCACGGATGGCGGTGCCGTCTGGGCGCAAGTTGTGCCGGCCAAGTTCCAAGCTCTGGGCACCGAGAAGCGCGCCAAGGGCTATCTGGAAGATTTCAGCAACGCGACCGCCGGCGTGATGCTAAAACGTCCTTACGCCCTCCAGCGTTTGACCGGCATCTAACCAAGGAGCCCGTGCCATGGCACGTAACTACGTCTATTCCACTCTGTCGGCCCCCGTCGACTACATCAACTTCGTCAAGGGGGCCAACAACGTCCCTCAGGCTTTGCGCTGCGCAGGCCGCGAAGGCGTATTCATCCATGGCGGTCATGGGGTGGCTACCTTGGGTAAGTCCTTGATTACTCCGCAAGGCGTGGTCACGGAAGTTTCGGACGAGCAATTGACGTACCTGCAGGAAAACCCGGTTTTCCAACGTCATCAGAAAAACGGATTCATCATCGTCGAGTCGAAACGGGTGGACCCTGAAAAGGTCGCCGCCTCGATGGCTACGGCTGATGGATCCGCGCCCCTGGCGCCGTCGGATTTCCCGGGGGATGGCGTTGTCGAACCGAAGGTGATGACCGACGCGCCGACCAAGCGCCGGGGATTCCTCGGGCGCGGCGCCAAGGACGAGTAACCCGAAGTCAGAGTAAAGTAAGCCCGGGGTGCATTCTGTTCCCCGGGCTTTTTCGTAGGGGCGTTCCGTGGCCGTTATCACCATCGATTACTCAGTTTTCCGGGCGCAGTTTCCTCAATTCGAGAACGCCACGGCTTTCCCTGACGTCGAACTGCAAGCCAAGTTCGACATGGCGACGGCCTACGTGCAAGATCGGGTAGGGAGTCAGATGCCCGCGGCAGCGCGTCGCCAGGCCCTGTACCTGATGACGGCGCACCTCTTGGCGCTGGCCGTCCTCATCGCCACGGGTAACTACACCGGGCAGCCGGGCATCGTGACGGCTTCCTCCGTGGGGGATGTCTCGGTCAGTCTGATGGCCCCTCCGGTCAAAACGCAATGGGCCTGGTGGCTCAACCTGACACCCTACGGCGCGCAACTTCTCGCGCTCTTGCAACTGCAGAGCGTGGGCGGGATGGGGCCTTTCGGCTCATTGCCGGAGACCGCCGCTTTCCGCCGAGTCGGTGGGATCTTCTTGCCATGAAAGTTACTCGCAAGGCCGGGAAAATTGACGTGCTGAAACAGGCCATCCGGGGCTTGGGGCGCGCAAAGGGGGAGGTGGGTTGGTTCGAATCTGCTCGCTACGAAGGGGGCCAGCCGGTCGCCGGGGTTGCTGCGGTGCAAGAATTCGGCAACGCCCACATCCCGCCGCGGTCCTTCATGCGGTCCACCGCAGCAGAAAAAAGCCAGGAGTGGGTCCAGAAAACAGCGCCGGTGGTGCGCGCCGTTGCGACCGGGCAACTCGCGCCGGACAAAGCGATGGATGCCGTGTGCTTGGCCGCCGAGGGCGATGTCCGCGCCAAAATCACCGAGATCTTGGATCCCCCACTAGCAGATGCCACGGTGGCCGCTCGCAAGCGCCGGTTGGCCAACGGTGGACGGGGCGCGAAAAAAGGCATTCAAAAACCGCTCGTGGACAAAGGCATCTTGCTCGCCACTCTCACATCTCAGGTGACGTCATGAGGGTGCCCGGTTCCAACTTGCTGTCCATCGCTATGCGAGTGATCCAGCCCCAGAACGCGGACTGGCGGCGATGGGAAGAGCGCACTCTGAATGCTCGAGGGGTCTATGTGGACACCTACGCCGCCGCCGTGCCGGTGGTCGGGGCTTCGGTTCAGCCCGTTGCGCGTGCGCTTTACCAACAGTTGGGGCTCGATTTTTCGAAAACCTACTGGACCCTCTGGGTGCCTCCCGACATCAAGGTACTTGCGCGCGACACCACGGGAGACGTGGTGCTCTACGGTGGGTCTACCCTCAAATGCGAGTCTGATACGAACTGGCGTCAGGCGGACGGCTGGCGTAAGATTCTGGCCATCGAAATCCCCCCGCTGCCCACGCCATGACTACTGACGCAGCTATTGAAATCGCCGTCATGGCCATTTTGAAACCTACGATGGTGGCGAATCCCGTGCTTGCCCAGGTGGGTCTGCAGCGCGGTAACCAGCCCCGGCAGCAGGGCTCGCCGTCAGGCTCCTTCGTGTCGTTCTTCAAGATCACCGAACGCAACGTGGGGAGCCCGAAACGCGGGGCCGTGTGGAATATGCTCACGGGTCAATTTGACGCCAACTTGTTGCAGGCGTGTGCGGCGATCTGGCAGTTTCAGGCCCTGGTGCCTCAAGACCCGACGAACGTAGATCAGCCTTCGGAATCTGATGTGCTGCAGCAATTTCGCGCCATAATGCAGACTGACGCGGCGCTGGATGCGTTTCGCGCGCGCGGAATTCGGATCGAACGCATTGTCGATGTGCGCAATCCTTTTTTCACGGATGACCACGATCAATTCGAGGCGTCCCCGTCGTTTGATGTGACGTTTACCTTTGATCGCGATTTGGCGGGCACGATACCGGCGGTGTCCACCTATAACGCAAACGTGAGCCGGGTTTAGGGGCTAGACATGGCAATCAGTTTTTCGCGATACGTCGCCATTACCTCCGGCGTCGGGGGCGGTGCGGCGGTTCGCCAGCGTGACCTTATCCTGCGCCTGTTCTCCAGCGATACCCGCGTGCCCGCAGGCGTGGTGATCGAGATGGATACCGCCGACGACGTGAAAACCTACTTCGGTGAGAGTTCCCCGGAGTACGCACGGGCGCTGTTCTATTTCGGATTCGTGTCCAAGAACATCACCGCGCCCAACAAGATCAGTTTTGCGCGTTGGGCGGAAACCGCCGCCGCGCCTCGCATCTACGGTGCGACCAAAACTTTTACGCTGTCACAGTTCACGGGGATCACGACGGGCAGTTTCAAACCGACCCTGGGGGCCTACACGTCTGATCTGACGGGCCTTAACTTCTCCGCGGCGGCAAGCCTGGCGGCGGC
>Ga0164309_10001750_pt1 | contig 10447 bp, 9 predicted proteins | sample Whisoiple_247_MG_FD_109984 | JGI IMG/M metagenome (GOLD analysis project Ga0164309, IMG submission 109984) | Soil microbial communities amended with fresh organic matter from upstate New York, USA - Whitman soil sample_247_MG | ecosystem: Environmental > Terrestrial > Soil > Unclassified >... | reverse complement strand
TTGAGCAGCTTGGGTTGCACCGCCATGTCGAGGTCGCCGATTTCGTCCAAGAACAAGGTGCCGCGGTCGGCGAGCTCGAGCAGGCCCATCTTGTCCGCGCTCGCACCCGTGAAGGCGCCCTTCTTGTGGCCGAATAGCTCCGACTCGACGAGCTCTCTCGACAGCCCGGCACAGTTCAAATCGACGAACGTGTCGTCGCAGCGGTCGCTCGCTTGGTGCAGCCAGCGCGCCAAAATACCCTTACCAGACCCTGTCTCCCCGCGAATGAAGATGGGCACGTTCGAGCGCGCGACCGAGCGTGCGACCTCTTCCACCCGCTGCATGACGACGCTCTGACCGAGGAACGGGTTCGTCCGATTCTTCCCTTCGGTGTATCGCATCGCCAGGTCGCGCCGCGTCTCGCGGTTGCGTTCGGCGAGTTTGTCCAGGAGCACACGCAGAGAATCGAGCTCCACCGGCTTGGTGAGGAATTGCTCGGCTCCGAGCTTGATGGCCTCGACCGCGAGCGGAATGCTGCCATGGGCCGTGAGCACGACGATGCGAGCTTTGTTGTCCTTCTCGCGGGCCCAAGTGAGGAAATCTATGGCGTTGCCGTCGGGCAACTGATGATCGAGAAGGATGATCTCGGGTGCATGATTTTCCAGGTGCGCAAACGCGAGCGCAAGTGAGCCAACCGCGGTGACCTTGTGTCCGTCGCGCTTGAGCGTGTGCATGAGCAGACCGATCACGGACGTGTCATCGTCGATGAGCAGTATGCTGATGGGGATCATCTCGCGGTCCTAAGGGGAAGCGGCGAACTCTCGCGCACCCCACTTTTTTCGATGGTATCCTCGCGCTGGCCGTCCGCCCAGCCCTGGTGGGCGGGCTAGTTCGTCGGGCCGGGCAGGCGGATGCGCACGGCGGAGCTCGCGTTCCCCGCGACTGCTGGACCCCTGGGATCGTCTTCGAATGCGCCCCCGGCTGCAGCCACCAGGTCGCGAGCGACGGCCAGGCCGAGGGCAGCCTGCGCGGGTCCGTGGGGCTTGGCTGAAGAAGGCTGAGGTGCGCTCGCCCCTCCGTCGGTGCCCCGGACCTCGGCCGACAACGTGAGCAAGAGGTCCTGCGATCGCACGTCGCAGGCGATGGTCCACGTGCCTCCCTTCGGCATCGCGTCGCGTGCGTTCTCTGCCAGGCGTAAGACGAGCGAGCGCAGAGCGTCCTCCGACATCGCGATCTGGGCCCCTGGCACCGAGCGGAGCTGAAGCGCGATCTTACGATCCGCTTTGTGCTCGAGCACCGCTCGGAGGAGGGGCCGCATTCGTTCGAAGGCCTGTCCGAGGTCGACAGGGCCGAGCTGGAGTGCCCGGCCACTCGTCGTCCGAGCGGTTTCGTAGGGCAGGAGGTAGGACATGGCTTCCAGGTAGTCCGCCGCCTGAGACAGCGTTGCCAGGGCCTCTTGGCGCTCGGCTTCGTCGCGTGCATCGCCGAGGATCTCCGCCCAGCCGAGGGCAGCCATGAGCGCATTGTTGACGTCGTGCGCGAGGCCGGCGGCGAGGTGACAGGCGAAGCTCACGTCGCTCTCGACGCGGGCGGCTGGCTCGTCCCCTGAGCATGGGAAGACGAGCCCCACCCGGGTTTCCTCCGGACCTGGCACGATGTCCAAGCGTCCGCCTTGGTTGTCCGCGGCGATGTGGACGAGCGACAGGCCGAGGCCGCGCCGGCCAGGCTTGGTGGTGTAGAAGGGCGACGGCGCCCGACGGGCCGCCGCCGCCTCGAGTGCACCACGATTGATCACCCAAACCGCTGCCCCCCGGCTCGAGTCAGCCGGGGCGGCTTCGAGTCGGGGAGCTTCTGCGCTTGCCTCGATGGCATTGTCGAGCAGATGTCTCAACGCCGAGCGCAAGTTGGGTACGGACAGAGGCAGCTCGACGGCCTCGAAGGCGCTCGGGACGATCGCCGCTAGCGTTGGTTCTCGGCGTTCGGCCAGCACCGCTTGCAATTCTCGGCCAAGATTCGAGCTCGCCGTCAGCGGTGGCTCTGCGCGCAAGCCGAGCACGACGGACACGCGCGTCGAGCAGGCTCGCGCCGCAGCGAGGATTCGCGCCGCTGCATCCTGATCTGCTGCTGCCGATCCCTGAGCGGGTGCTTCCGCCACGGTGGAGCGAAGCGTCTCGAGCAGACTGTCGATCTCGGCGCCGAACCAAGTGGCCACGCGGCCCGCCGCAATACGTCGCTCGCCTTCGTCTCGGGCGCTTTTGACCTCACTCATCCCCGCTCGTCCCTACCGAGCTCAGACTATAGCGAAGCGGGGCCCCGCCGGTCGGCCGATCCCCGGCGCTCGCGACGGGCGGAGCGGAGCCTGGACGAGTCGTCCGAGTCTGGGATCCAAGATCTGGATTTTCCTCGGTGCGCGCTAGGACGCTCGCACGAGCCCCTCGGTAACCTCCTGAAACTACGAGAAACTCCTAGCAGCGGCGCTTGGCACGTCGCCTGCACGTGCCACCAGCGCATGAGCGAGTGGTTTCAGCGCAGTCGACCTCGCGTCGGTCGGACGGTGCGCGGCGACGAAGCGCGCCGTGCGCACCTCCGCCGCGGGGACGGGAAAGGGTAGTCGCGCCATGCTCGACAAGGACCGTTCCCTGCGCACCGTGCTGCGCCTCGAGACCATGGCCGATGCACCGGTCGTGCGGGCAGTGACGTTACGACGCGGACTGTCGGCGGGCCTGACCAAGCTCCGTGCAGGTGAGGCGGCGCTCATGGCCAGTGAGCTTGCCACGAGCATCGTGAAGTTTGGGGACGGCGGGCAGATCGTGCTCGACGTCGATCTCGCCACGAGGACCTTCTGGATCGTGGCGCTCGATCGCGGGCCGGGCTTGCCGTCGCTCGAAGACTATTTTCACAGGGGCAGTAGAGCGGGGTTCGATTCGGGCGTGGGCGCGGTGCGGCGCTTGGCCGACGACGTGCGTTGGGAAAGGCGGGACGGCGGTGGCAGCGAGATCAGCTGCCGAATTTCACTCGATGCGGTGGGCGGACCGCTGGGGAAGAGCAGCGAAAGAGAGAGGACCCAGTGACCAAGACCGACCCACTCAACGATACCTTACCCTCTGGCCGGCGAGCGCCCCTCGCTGCCTTACCGACGGCCGCTTCGCTCGTGGCGCTCGGCGCCGGGATTGGCGGCCCTCCAACCATCCAGCAGATTCTCAAGCCCTTGCGTGGGCCCGTGCCACCCATCGTGATCGTGCAACAGCTCGAGCCGGCCTACCAGCGCGGCTTCGTGGCCTGGCTAGACGATTCGACGGAGCTCGAGGTGCGGCTCGCCGCCGACGGGGACGAGCTCTTGCCAGGGCACGTGTACGTAGCCCCACACCAGGGACAACTGCTCCTTGGCTCACCGGCGCGCGTGGCCTTGCTCGCCGAAACCACGGCAGCTCAGAGCAAGCACCGCCTGGATCGATTGTTCGAATCGGCCGCTCAGCACCTGGGCCCGCGGGCGGTGGGCATCGTGCTCACTGGAATTGGCAGCGACGGCGCCAAGGGCCTTTTGGCGATGCGGGTGCGCGGCTCGACCACGGTGGCTCAGACGGAGGACACGAGCGTGGTGGCGGGCATGCCACGAGCCGCCGTGGACTCGGGTGCGGCCCGGGTGACGGCCTCGCCCGACGAGATCGCGGCGTACCTGGCTTTCCTGACCTGGACGCCGCCGCTCGCGACTTCCTCGGTGCTGCTCGAAGCAGTCGTGCCGAACTGAAACCCCCGGCTGGTGCGTTTCAGCGATCGAGCTGAGACAGATCACGCACGGCGCCGCGATCGGCACTGGTCGTCATGAGCGCGTAGGCGCGGAGCGCCGTGCTGACGGCCCGTGGCCTCGGCTCGGGCCGATACGCAGCTGCGCCCTTGGCCAGCATACGCTCGCGTCGCCCTTGGAGCTCGGCGTCCGAAACGGCCAGCTGGATGGTACGTCCCGGAATGTCGATCTCGATGCGGTCGCCTTCTTCCACCAGGGCAATGGTGCCGCCGGAGGCTGCTTCCGGCGAGACGTGACCGATCGATAGGCCACTCGTACCGCCGGAGAAACGCCCATCGGTGAGCAGGGCACACTGCTTACCCAGGCCTTTGCTCTTCAGATACGAGGTCGGATACAGCATCTCTTGCATGCCGGGGCCGCCCTTGGGCCCTTCGTACACGATGACGACGACGTCGCCCGGCTGGATCTGGTCGGCCAGGATCGCGGCGCAGGCGGTATCCTGAGATTCGAACACCCGCGCGCGCCCGTTGAACTTCCAAATGCTCTCGTCGACGCCCGCGGTCTTCACGATGCAGCCTTTTTCGGCGATGTTGCCGTAGAGGACGGCGAGGCCGCCTTCCTTGCTGTAGGCGTGCTCCACCGAGCGGATGCAGCCACGCTCGGCGTCGTCGTCGCGCTTTTCGAAGTACTTGTCCTGGCTGAACGCCACCGTGGTGCGAACGCCACCGGGTGCTGCCAGCGCGCGCACCAGCGTCTGCGGGCTGACCGTCTTGCGCCGGACGTCGTTCTTGTCGATGGCGTCGCCCATCGTCTTCTCGTGGACGGTGCCCACTTCGCGATGCAAGAGGCCGCCTCGGTCGAGCTCGCCCAGGATGGTGAAGATACCGCCCGCGCGATGCACGTCCTCGATGTGATAGTCCTGGGTCGCTGGCGCCACCTTGCACACGTTGGGCACCTTGCGACTGAGCCGATCGATGTCCTTCATGGTGAAGTCGACCCCGGCTTCTTGGGCAATGGCGAGCAGGTGCAGGATGGTGTTGGTCGAACCGCCCATGGCGATGTCGAGCGTCATCGCATTCTCGAACGAGGCCTTGGTGGCGATCGAGCGGGGTAAGACGGCCTGATTGCCCGCCAGGTAGTGTTCCTGCGCGAGCTCCACGATGCGTTTGCCCGCGTTCTCGAACAGCTCCCAGCGCATCGCGTGGGTGGCCAAGAGTGTGCCATTGCCCGGCAAGGCCAGGCCGAGGGCCTCGTTCAGGCAGTTCATGCTGTTGGCCGTGAACATGCCCGAGCAGCTGCCACAGGTGGGACAGGCCGAGCGCTCGAGCTCGTCGACCTCGGCGTCGGAGACGCGCTGATCGCCGGCGGCGACCATGGCGTCGACCAAGTCGAGCTTCCTCCGGATCACCTTTCCCTCGCGGTCCCGAGTGCCCTCCGTCTTGCCGGCCTCCATCGGGCCGCCCGAGACGAAGATGGTCGGGATGTTCAGGCGCATCGTCGCCATCAGCATGCCGGGCGTGATCTTGTCGCAATTCGAAATGCACACGAGCGCATCGGCGCAGTGGGCATTGACCATGTATTCCACGCTGTCGGCGATGAGCTCGCGGCTCGGCAGCGAATACAGCATGCCGTCGTGACCCATGGCGATGCCGTCGTCGACCGCGATGGTGTTGAACTCGACGCCCCAGCCGCCGGCCTGGTCGATGACCTTCTTCACGCGCTGGCCGACGTCGTAGAGGTGCACGTGCCCCGGCACGAACTGGGTGAAGCTGTTGGAGATGGCGATGATGGGCTTGCCAAAATCCTGCGTTTGCATGCCGGTGGCGCGCCAAAGGGCGCGTGCGCCCGCCATGTTTCTGCCATGGGTGGAGGTGCGACTGCGGAAGCCTGGGTGGGTGGACATGCCTTTCTCTTGCTCTAGCCGAAATGGCGGCACCCCGCACCTTCGCCTTGCCTCGGGGCCCCCGGCGCCCCCATGATCCAAGTCGCCATGACTCCTGGGGAAAAGAACATCGTCAAGTCATTGATCGCCGTCGCCTGGGCCGATGGCCGCATCGAGGAGTCGGAAACCAGCGTCGTGGAGGGCATGCTCGCTGGTTTCGATGCCAGTGAGGCCGAGGAAGCCGAGCTCGTGGAGTACGCCAAGACCCCACGCACGCTCGATCGCGATATTCCGCTGACGGAGCTGAACCAAGAGGAGCGCGAGCTCTTGCTGTCCAACGCGGCGCTGCTGACCCTGGCCGACGGCAAGCGCAGCCTCGAGGAGGCACGTGCTCTGTCCCACTTAGTCAAAGTGCTCGGTCTGGGTGCCGAGGAATCCCGCCGCATCATCTCCGAGGCTCAGGACGGGGCACTGCAGTTGCCGCAGCGGTCCATCGAGTGAGCCCGTCGGTCCCCGGTGCCCCATGTCCGAGCTGCTCGCCGATTGGGTGAGACGTCACGTCGAGCTCTTGCGTGAGCAGGGCGACGGCATCAGTCTGGATGCCGTCGGGGAGGTGGTGGGCGCTCAGCCAGTCAGCGTTCAGCACATCGAAGCCTTGCTCGATGCCCTGGAGGCGGATGGGCTCGTGGTGCGGGAGACCTTCGAGGCGAATCTCGGCGGGCTGCTCGAACGGGTCCTGCTCGCGGCGCGCACGCTGCGATCCGAGGGGCGCTCGATCGCACCTGCCGAGGTCGCCACCCGCTCCGGCCTCAGCGTGCGCGAGGTGCGGGTGGCTCTGCTCTACGCCCACGTGCTGGAGCGCTAGCGCAAGTCAGCGCACCTGAACGATCTGATACGACCAACCGGGCAGCTTCATGCGCGGCTCGGCACGGCCATCACTGATCTCGTAGAGCTGGGTGGCCCAGCTCACCTCGGCTCCGCCGGGTACCAAGAGGTAGGAACGACCGTCCAAACGAGCGGGCGTGAACGCTCCTCCGTTGAAGTCGAGCCCCTCGAGCACGCTGCCAGTCCGGTTCTCCAGATCGACGGTCCACACACGCCAGTTGTTGCTGCCGACGTAGCTCCAGGGTGCGGTGTCTTCGTCGAAAGTGGTTCGCTCGTCGTAGAAGGCAGCGACGAGCGCTTGCCCGCTTTCCAGGTACGTGAACATCGCGCCGTGATGGCCGTCGGTCACGTCCTGGTAGCGGAGCGTCCAGTCCTGGTCGAACTCCGTCTCGTTGGCGTTGATCCTGAGCACGCAGGTATCGGGAGCGTCGCGCAGGATGACGCTCTCGACCGGCCAGACCCAGTTCGAAAAGTAGATGTTCTGCTCTTCGTCCATGTGGGCGAGGTTTCCCGGCACCGGGCAGCGCGTCTCTTCGATCAAGTCGACGATTTCGTCTGTACGGACGTCGTAAATCGCCAGCAAAAACTCGTGGATGTACGTGTTCTCGTCGTAGTTGGCCCAGTCGATGGTGCGGAACAAGAGGCCATCGCGGACGATGCCGGGCGAGCTCTCGAACTGCCAGCCTTCGCGCAAGAATTCGTCGGGCGGCGGAATGTCCCCCGTGATCGTCATCGCCGTTGGATTCCAGATGATGGTCGTGCCATCGCGGAAGTCCATCAGGTAGGCCTTGTCGGGGGCAATGAACGTGACGTTCCAGGAATCGAACTGCCCCGTGGTCAGGCCGTAGTTGGCAAAGCTGATCTTGTCCTCTTCCACGAGGGTGTTGTCTGCATCGACGGAAAACCTCGTGACGGTCGGCGCATTGGCATCACCCACGAACACCTTACCGCCATAGGTCTGAACGAAGGCCCTGCCGCCCCCGTACTCACGGCCTTTGGCTGGATCGACTTCGTCGATGTCCAGGTTGGTGAGCAGGTTCAGGTAGCTGTTCGAATCGCCGCTCGCGTCGTACACCTCGTACATGACGGCAAAGAGCGGGCCGTCGCTCGCGCTGCCGTCCAGTCCACCGAGAGGCGCCTCGCCACCAGTCCTGTCGCTTCCGCCCGATCCCGGCTCAACCCCGCCGAGGCCGCCCGTCGAGCCGTGGTCGTTCGTGGTCGATGCCTGGCAGGCGGTCGCGGCAACGACGCCGATCAGGAGGAGCGTAAAGTCGTAAGTATTGATTTTCATGGGGTGAATCCATTCCTTTCGCCTGCGCCGCCTAGCCGCGTCTATAGATAACGCAGTCGATTCGCATTGTCGAATAGAGCGCGCGCTGCTATTCGACGCCCCCATGAGTCGCTTCCCCGTCGCGTCGTTTTCCCTCCTGGTCTGTGGCGCGCTCGCGCTTGGTGCAAACGCTTGCAGCGGGGAGGCAGGCGAGACGGATGGTCCAGGCGGCGCTGGTGGTGGAGGTGCGACCTTCGACGCGCCGCTCTACGCGATGATGGTGCAAGTCTACGACACCGAAGACCGCACGGTGTACGCGCACCTCACGCACTCGCTCGATCTGGGAGACATCGATTTATCGGGCGCGCGTGAGTTCGCAAGCGTTGCCAATTTCGTGGCATTCGGTGGAAAGTTGCTGGTTTCGAGCGGCCTCGAGCCCAGCATCACCCGGTTCGACGTGTCCGACGCCTTCGAGTGGAACGAGGGAGCAACCATCGGCTTTTCTGGCTTTCCGGTCGGCGACAACGCGAACCTTTTCGGGCATCACTTCTTGGACGACCACACGGCCTACATGCCGTACGACCTGACCAAGCGCGTGATCTGGGACCCGACGAAGTTCGAGATCGTCGGTACGCGGGAGGATTCCAGCATCGAGCTCCGCCAAGGCGATCTGATGTTGGATAACGCCGGAAACCGCAACTCCGTGCATTTCGACGGCGAAGTGCAGCAGGCGTTCTACTACGTCACCGAGGACTGGTTCCGGCTGGGTCCAGAGTCGATCATCGCCTTCTACGATCGCGAGACGCACGAGGAGGTACGCACGCTGACGATTCCGTGCCCGGGCCTGTCGGTCGCCACGCGCGACGAGGAGGGATACACCTACTACGGAACGTGGACCTCACCGATCAACCTAGCGCTCTTCGGCGAGGGACCTCTGCCGTGCAATATCCGCCTGACGCCGGAAGGTGAGCTCGACGAGGACTGGACGACGGACTTCACCGATTGGACGGATGGACGTTACGTCAATAACTTCCGCTATATCGGCAATGGTCGCGCGGTCGGGAGTGTGCTCCACCACGAGCTGATCGATGCCGATTGGGACGCCGGCTACGATCCGGACATCGACGACGTCATCGCCTACGGCGGCTACTGGCGCTTGTGGCTGTTCGATCTGGACGCCGAGACGGCGCACGAGGTTGACGGCATCGACGTCAGCATGGGCGACGCCGTGCAGTTCGCAGTGCTCGACGGCCGCACCTTCGTCTTCTTGCCCTACGACGAGTGGGCGCGGACCCGCATCTACGAGATCGACGAGAATGGAACCGCGACCGAACGAGGCGACACGCTCGGCGACGTCTTCAAGTGGGTCAGGGTGCGGTGAAGCTGCGACAGCTCGCCATCGTAGTGCATCGCTACGTCGGCCTGGTACTGGCCGTTTTCCTATTGGTCGCTGGCCTGACCGGTAGCTTGCTCGTGTTCTACGCGGAGCTCGATCGGCTCTGTGCTGCGCGTTTGCAGGTCGTGGCGCCGCCCCACCCCGGGGCCCCGTTGCTTGCTCCCTTCACGCTCGCGGATCGGGTGCAAAAGAGGCTGCCTGACGCCGGAGCAGCGGTCATCTTCCGTCTCGAGCCGGACACGGCCGTCAGCGTTTGGACGGAGGTCCTACCTGGCGAGTGGCGGGAAGCCTTCGTCGATCCCTACACCGGACGCGTGCTCGGCAGCCGGAACTGGGGCGAGCTGTCGGAAGGCTGGGTGAACCTCATGCCGTTTCTCCTCCGACTCCATTACTCGCTCGCTCTCGGAGACGTCGGAACGCTGCTGTTCGGCATCGTAGCGCTCTTGTGGACGCTCGATTGCTTCGTCGGTGCCTACTTGACCTTCCCTCGGGCCGAATCCCGCCTTCGCCAAACGCCGAAGGTCTGGCTGAGGCGCTGGGCGCCCGCATGGCTCGTCAGAACCAACCGCTTGTTCGCGTTCGCCTTCACCTGGCACCGGGCGAGTGGACTCTGGCTGTGGGCGATGCTCCTGGTCTTCGCCTGGTCGGCGGTCAGTCTGAATCTAGGCCAGGTGTACGTCCCCGTCATGAACGCCACGCTGGGCATGCGACCCAAGGTGCACGACACGCTACCAGAATTGCCGCGGCCGCATCCAAGCCCCGGGCTGTCGCTGAGTGACGCTCATGCCCGGGGACGGGAGCTCATGCGAAGGGAGGCGGCGCAGCGGCATTTCGAAGTGAAGCGCGAACGGTACCTGGTTCACGCGGCGGAGCACGATGCGTTCGTTTACACCGTCGAAAGCAGCCTCGACATCTCCAAATATCCCGGCACCGAGGTCTATTTCGGCGCAAAAGACGGGAGGTTCCTCGGCTTCGATGCGCCGACGGGCCTCGCCACCGGTGGTACGATCACGAGTTGGCTCTACGGTTTGCATTTCGCTGCGGTCGGCGGCTTCTCGTACCGCATGGCCGTCGTCTTCACCGGCCTAGCGATCGCGGTGCTCAGCCTGACCGGTGTGTGGGTGTGGTGGGTGAAGCGCAGACGGCGCTTGGTCCGACCGCTACTCGTGAATTCGGAGGCGCGACTCGTGAGTCCTTCGTCCCGCCGCTTGGCCGCCCCACAGACCGACTGAGTAGGTCGCCAGCGAGGCCACCACGGCGGCGATGTATTGACGCTCACTGAGCGCGTGC
>Ga0164309_10001749_pt1 | contig 10451 bp, 7 predicted proteins | sample Whisoiple_247_MG_FD_109984 | JGI IMG/M metagenome (GOLD analysis project Ga0164309, IMG submission 109984) | Soil microbial communities amended with fresh organic matter from upstate New York, USA - Whitman soil sample_247_MG | ecosystem: Environmental > Terrestrial > Soil > Unclassified >... | reverse complement strand
TAACCCCAAAGGCATGACAGGCGGCTATGATGTTGCCGTTTATGGCGACATTATCATAGATAAAATCGATAGGATGATCTCGATTGGCTTTGACTCCTCCAACGCGAGCCGCGCAATGTATAACCGCGCTAGGATTGAGCCGATTAAAGAGCCAATAGACTTCATCTTTATTCCTCAGGTCAATTTTCTCATCACCAGCCGTAACTACCTCATAGGACTTACTTAGGACCTTAACGCAGGCCGATCCAAGCAATCCTTTGTGGCCGGTTATAAGCAAACGACTCATAGTAATGATTTTCTTAGGATTGAGGCGTGAATTTCTCCAATGTGCTGTAATCTATGGCAGTTTGAGCATAATGTCATGAAGTTGGATGGGATATTATTATGATGGTTATGATCTATATGATGAATGTCCAGCTGACATTCGTTCTCTGGATTAAATCCACACCTTTCGCATTTCGTTTTTAGATGCTTCCTAAATGGTTGCCTTCTTTTTTGATTCCATCGCCTATTCGATAGTTTTCCATTCTCCGTTCTGCTCCACCTGCGCGCCAAATCCCTAACCTTGTTTCCGCATTTTACATCAAGGTGCGGAGATTGAGGTCTATGTCTAATATCGACATGCCCACAAATGGAGCACACGCCCATCTTGGCCACTAAATCGACATTTGTTAATATATGCCTTTGAGGTCCCTTGGCTCGCTTCATTTACTTCTTGGTTTTAGGCCTCCCGGGCTTCTTTTTTACAACTACCTCAGGTTCCTCAAATACAGGAGCCTCAACCGCAGGACCAGAATCGGATGCAACCGGGTCTGGCTCAGGAACATAATCGTCGATAATGTATTCATCGGCAGGCTTTACCTCCTTGGTAGAGACAGAGGCAAGGGCATTGCCATCGAAGTACCTGCCGCCAAAAAGCGACTTCTTTAGCCAGCCATCAATGAACCCAACCCAGTCTCCATCCATCCCAAGAGAGTCAGGAATGGCGTGGAACAGGTGCTCCATGAGCGTGCTGGAGATTACAATTGCAGCAGGGGAACCAGCAGGTCCGAGATACAGACCATATGCCCGCTCGATTCGATTGGCGTCCAAGTGGTTGAAGATTCCGGAGGCATCCCCTAGGATGGAGCTATCAGGCCTCAGAAATACAGCCAGTTCTCCACCCCTAATCTGGGAGATGTAGTGGCCAATGACGTTCTTGAACTTAGGAACGCTTCGATGGCCAACGATAAGGATGCCATAGCCACGATCATCGGATGCGCCAATTCGATGTGCGATGACGTATGCCGACGATTGGTTGTGCTTGAGTAGATTTGTAAGCTGTTCATCGTTATTAACAAACGAAAGGACTGAGCCAAACTTGGTGCGCTTCTTTTTGATTTCGATAATCATTTTGGATTTTTTGTGGTCGTTGGACCGTAGAGAGTATTGCCGTCGGCGTGCAAGCACACCAAAGAAGCATCGAGATAGGATTGGACACCGATTTTCTGCATACGCAAGCCGAAACTTACGTCTTCACCGATACCCACTGACAGGGGGGCGAAGTAACCGTACCACCCTTGTCCTTCCTTGGGCTTGCACTCTGGGAACATTCCATCGTCGATGGCCTTCTTTAGCTTCTCGATGGCCGTTCTCTCGATCTTGATAAAGCCTGTAGCTACCCAAGGCATTGGGATTAGACCTTTGTGCATACCACGCCGGAACTCATTATTCTTCTCCATGGAATTGAAGCCCCATTCGCACTGGGCAAGACCGTGCTTATGACGGCCAAAGTACAGGGCACCAACGATTTCCTTGTCACGGCCATGGGACATGATGCGTGAAATGGCGTTGTATCGTGCCGACTCTGGACTGACACCGGCCTCCAGCCTGCCATTGAAGTAGGGCTCACTGCCACACGGAAACACCATGTCGTCATCTGGCATGATGAACGTTTCTGCTTCCGGGTTTCTCATTGCCCTGTCCACCAAGATGTTCCGGGCTTCATGAATCACCGTTCCCTCAACCGGCTCCACCATGCCTATCTTATCGGGACCGTAGTCCTTGTAGCAGGCAAACAGAGTGAAGTGGGTCTTGGCGTTGAATGATCGGTAAACCGGATGCATGAGGAAGACCTTGCGGCCCTCCCACATGGTCAGGGTTGCCTTTGCCGAGGCTTCTTGGGCCTCTTCATCAATTGGACAGGGCTCGTGGCTCATTACCGTTCGCTAGACTTTCCTTCGGCAATGGCGTTGAAAGCATCCTCAAGCGTGGGCAGAGGGGCGTCCTTGGCAGACTCGGAGGCGGAGGCGGACGGAGAGGCCCGGAGAGAGCCACCGCGCTGGATGGAGGAATCCGCCTTCTTGAAGCGGTCGATTTCATCCTGCTTGGCCTTAAGCTGCGACTCAAGCTTCTTGTTCTTATCCAGAACCGAAGCGAGCTCCCTTCGCTCCTGATGGTAGCGGATGGAGTCAACCAGAACCTCAAGCATGGAGTCGATGTCCTTGGCTCCAAGGTGCTTGTCGATGATCTGGTTAAGCTGCTTGGCGTGCTTGTTGTGGTCCTCAAGCTCGGCCTTCTGCTCGGGAGTGAGCTTGGCATCAAGGGCCTTCTCCTGCAACCAAGCGTTCTCGGCCTTGAACTTGGTCTTCCATTCACCAACAACCTTGTTGGCCTGCTCGAAACGCTGCTTCTGCTCCTCGATCTGCTGCTTGGTAAGGTTCTCCCTCTGGGAGAAATAGTCCTTGGCCTTCTTGGTTTCCTCCTGAAAGTAAACGTCCTTGTCGCGCTTTGTCTGGATTTGCTCCAGTTCAAGGGCATCAATGGAGCGACGCTCCGAGGTGGGAAGCTGGGCCTTGATTGCTTCAGCCAGTTCGGCAGCCGTCATGGACTTGCCGTTCTGAAGATCGATGACCCTCTGGGAGTCAGAGAACTTGAGCCATCCACCCTCATTCTTGATAACCGTCACAAGGGACTCGGGAAGTCCGTGGGTGGTGAGCTTCTTGGCAATCTCGTTCTCGGCGTTCGTTACGCGGCCATCGAACTTCTGGTTAATCTCGGGGTCGCTCTCAAGGGAGTAACGGCGTCGGTACATCGCCAGTTCGTCGAGGTGCTGCTGAACCTTCTCGTTGGCCATGGGGTCAACGCCCTGAACCTTGGCGAGGTCCTCTTCAAGCTTGGCCAGCTTGAGTGCCTTTTCCTCAGCCTCCTTGCGGGTGTTGGTGACAACATCCTGAGCCTCGGAAAGCTTCTTGAGGAGCTTGTTGATGCGCTGGGCGGTCTTGGGCTTGTCATGCGGGAGAACCTTGAGTTCATCCTCAGGAACGTCGTCCTCGACGGGGGCGGCATCGGAGGGCTTGGCGGTCTTCTTCTCGACCACAACCTCGGTCTTGGCCTCGGGCTCAACCACCTCCTCGGGCTTTTCGTTGGACTCAACCTTAACCTCCTCCTTGGGCTCAAAGAGCGGACGGGCCTTCTCGGCGGTCTTGGTCTTCATGACCACGTTGACCGCATCCTTGGCGGTCTTGCCCTCTGCGATGTTCTCAAAGATTTTGCTCAACGGCGAGTCGCTGGTCAGCGTCTTTCCATTGGCATCGAGAACTTCGGTGGAGCGTTGTTCGGTTGTAATGACAGGGCCGGACGGGTTGGACGAAACCTCGGTTTCCTGCGGTTTGATTTCTTCAGCCATTTTTGTATTTGTTGTTGGTTATCTAACTAAATCACTTGGACTCCAAGTCGCCATCAGGAACGGAATCTGGAGCAATGAGCTCATAGATTGCGCTGATGGCCTCGTTGTATCCCTCGGCCTTACCGGCACCGAAGATGATGGAGTGGGCCTCACCAGAGGCGGAAATCCTAGGGCAGCGTTCCTTGATTACAAGGATGCCCTCAATGCCCTGCTCTGACTGGATAAGGCGACGCCATGCCAGCTTGGTAATCTTCTTTAGCTCGGTTGCCATGCACTAAATAGAACCGATTATTGCGCGGGCGCAAGCGATTCTTGCGGATTTTGTTCAATTTGTGGCTGGGCTGGAGCCTGCTGTTGCTGGGCACCGGCCTGAACCGCAGCCTGAGCCGTCTGCTGCATCATCTTCTGCTGCTTCTGCTGGCCGATAGCCTTCTCCATCTGGGCAATCTCGCTCTTGGTAGGATTGATGGCCTCCTCCGGAATCTCCTTCTTGTCAACACCTTGCGCGTAGTGGGCAGAGTAGTGGCGAAGGCCGATTTCTGCGAGGTCGGGGTTTCCTCCCTGAATGGCCTGCATAAGGCCGGGCTTCATCGTCTGCATATGAATCCAATCCATATCCTGAGGAAGAACCGGAACGTCCTGACCGATGGCGATGGCGGCGTTTTCCATGAGCTGCTGACGCTGGGCGGCAAGCTGGCTGGATTGGTCTCCCTCGGGAACGCAAATCTCCTGAATGAATGATTCATCGCCGACGCCAGCCGCCATTACGCGGGCAACGACAGACTGCTTGAACAATGGGTTCTTCTGGACGGAGGCTGCAAACGCGGCCCTCTGCTGGGCCTTGAACTCCGTGAAGTCCATGATGGACTGGAGTGCCGTGGCGTTTGCCAGCATCAAAATCTCTTCATCGGTGAGTTTCTCGCGGAGCTTCTGAACGAGCTTCTGGGCAACCGGGTCCGGGCTCTCAAAGTCACACAGCCTGCGAGTCATGCTCTTTACCAGAACGGCGAACTGAATCAGCCAGTTCTCAAGAAGGGCCTCCTGAACTTCCTTCTCCTTGGCCATGGCCGCGTTAATCTGGGCGGCTTTTACATCAGAAGGCTGGAGCGGGATGGGCGGTACGAAGGCACCGATCTTCTGCTGGGCAAGCTGGGAGAGCTTGGCATCAAGCATCTCGTACCCTTCCATGTCCGTCTGCAAACCGGCCATGTTTCCAGAGAATTGGGCATTGGACACCAACATCCATTGGTCGTTGATGGACAGCTTGACATCATTGATGTTCTTTCCGTCCTGAACAACAATCTTCATCTTGTTGCTCATCCGCATGTTATCCATGGAATCGCAACGAATCTTCTCAACCTGAACGGACAGGTCGTAGAGAATCTGTCCAGCGCCCCATGAACCGTGTACGGTGCCATCACCATAGTCGAATACAGCCGTATTCACGGCGTCGCTCATTGAGGGGAACTTGTCCAAACTCTCGTAAAGAAGCCTGATGTCCTTTTGGTTCTTGCCGGGGACCGGCTTGGAGGTGGCTGGCTGGGCACCAGACAAAAGAACGTAGTGGCTAACCATGCCGGACGCTTCCTTGACGAAAAGCTGGTAGGTAGAGATGGTCCTAACGCCCTTTGTGTAGGTGTACGACCAAGTGGCCTGACGGATAAGCTCCTCGTAGGTTCTGGCGTTTGGATAGGTAGCGTCAACCGGGGGAGGGGTAGCCTCGGAGATGGCCTGAACCACGTTGTCCTTAATCCAGTCATCACGGCCAGCATCCACCGACTCCTTGAGGGTGTCGAGAAGCTCGCCAACCTTGTAGTCGTACTTAGCCATGAAGAAGCCGGGCTCCTCCATGATTTCCGTTCCCTGAGGGACAAACCCCTTGTCCACCCGCATCAGGTTGGGACGCCAGTCGTACTTGCTAAAGAACACGTTGGAAGCCCACCCGTAGAGAGTGACCTCGCGGGCAAGACCGCGAACGTAGAAGTTGAACTTCGGCCACGCCCGGATGGTATCGGTGATGGACTGGCGGAAGAACTCGCTCTTTTGCATCCCGTTCGGATAGCCGATAGGCAGGGAGGCAGCCGTAAGGTACTTGGCCGTCTTGATCGGCATGTAGAACCTAGGGGCAACACGGGCGCACTCGGTAGCCAAGAACCCGGTTGAGATGTTGGCCTTGTAGTCCTTTCCTGCGTCCTTGAGCTTCTTTTGGTTGTACGGCTTCTGGCCGTTTACCTTGGAAGTGATCTGGGTTGCGAACAAGATTCCCTTCTTCCAGTCCTGTACCATTGTCTCACAAACCGAGAAGGCTTGATCGACGCTGTTCACCACGCGGTTCTTGACCTCCAGATTGTCTTTGATTTCTGGGGCAGAACCAACCGCGTCCGGAAGGACTTGGTTCTGTGATGTATAGGTAGAGTCTTCCATTTTTACTCAATCAGTCCTATTTTAGGTCGTTTGTCAACAAAATGATACGAGTTTAGGTCACTTTAGCTCAAAATACGGCAGAGATTGCTCCGCCCCTAGGTGGAACTGACAGGCGTCACGCGAGAACCAAGTGGCAACCTCACACTCCTCGCCATCGCCATACCGCTGCTTATCCAGAAGGATTTTACCATCAGGCTGGGCCTGCCACTCGGCCATGGCCTCAACGTTGTTGGTTTGCTTCGCTTCATCCATCTTCCTCTTCTTCATCTTGTTGCGCCAGACGATGATAACGTTGAATGCGGCGTTGGTGATGTCAGATGAACCGGCTACGTCAGACTTTGTGGGAATGGCGTACTCGTTGCCGTTCTGGGTCTTGCGAGAGTGGGCCACAAGGATAACATGGACCCCGGTGTTGTTGCAGAACGTGGTGAGGCGGTCAGCGAAGTCACGGGCCCCGGCGAAGTCCTCACCGGAAAGACCGCACTTGAACAGGGAGTCGATGATGAAAACATCGGTGCCGTACCTCTTTCGGGAATACTGCATTGCAGACAGAAGCCTATCGACATTGACGGTGCCGATGCAGTCCAAGAAGTGCAGGCTGTCGTTAAGCCAGTCAACACAGGCCTCAACCTCCTTCTTCTCGGAATACTTCTTGGCCAAGGCGCATCGAGTCATGTAGTACAGCGTCAGCGACGGCCTGACCTCAAGGGAGGCGTTCATGATGCGGGCACCCTGACTGATAAGGCTAATCATCAGCTGGTTAAGGGCCTGAGACTTACCGTGTCCGCTGAACCCGCTGAGCACAGTAAGCTCGCCCTTGCGGACGCGCCAAGGAAGCTGGGAGTCCCAAGGGGTATTGTACCCCTCCTTGTTGGGGTCGTTCTCGTAGTGGTCAACAACGTCCTTCTTGAAGGACTCAGGGCTCTTGATTTCATCGAGCTCGATGGCCTTGGCAGACTCAAGGAGCTTGAGCATTTCATCCCGGGTGGTCCCTCCAACCAAGCAGTCGTTGGCATCCTTCTTGGGCAAGCTGACGATGTAGCAGCGATGAAGGCCGAGACGCTTGCAGATTTCAGGAGCGGCCTTAACACCGGCCTCGTCCATGTCCATTGAGACGTAAATCTTCTCAAAGCGCGACAGCCACTCCCAGTCTAGGTCAACCCACTCCATGTCGGATACGCCATTGGGGATTGAGACTGCCGGGATGGACCAAGACTGCCAAGACAGGGCATCAACCTCTCCTTCGGTAAGGACGATTTCGCTCACGTTCTCGTCTATCAGGTTCTTGCCGTACAGGACGCGCTTGGTGCCCTTGGTGGCAAAGCAGTCCTTCTTGCCGTCAGGACGGGCCAGCTTGAGCGTCTTTCGGTGAACCAGCATCCATTGCTTCTTCTCTTCGTCAAAGTCGGCGTAGTTGAAGATGATGGCATCGGAATCGGGCGTCTCGGAAATCTTGGCCTTGACGACTACGGCAGGGTCGATCTTCCGGTCCTCAACCAGATACTTCATTCCCTTTGAGTCGTCTTGGGCGGTGGGGTAAGAAACCACCGGGGGCTTGGCGTACATCTTGGGCTTGTGACGCTTAACGCCATAGTCGTCGGGCTTGACGCCAAGGAACTCGCCAGCCTGCTTCACGGCCTCGCGGTAGCTGATTCCACGAACCTTGCCCCACAGCCATAGAAGTGTTGCGCCCTTGGTGTCCTTGTTCTGGAAGTCGATGAACCGGCCAGAGGCGGAGCCGCTGAGCGTAATCTGCATGGACTCTCCGGAACCGCCGTCGATTCCGCCCACTACCCAGTGGATTCCCTTTCGTTTGCCGTTGGGCAGAAGGTGAAGACATACCTCTTCACCGCGTTCAAGAAGCATCCTGTTAATCTGACTTGCATCGAAGCTCATGTTTTTTCCTTTGTTGTTTTTTGCCTAAAGTGAATCGGGGGCGTCTAACTTCCATCGACGCGCATCCGAAAGACATTTTCAGCCGAAGCTGAACGAGGGGAACAAGTAAACCTCGTTGGAAGGTGGATGCTCTATACAGACCCCAAATTTGTAAACCAGCAAGCGGGATAATCTTGTTCGTCTTTCATCTTCCCGCTTACCGATATTGGATTCTCTACAAAAGAGGCTACCCCAACATCACACCGATGCAAGGAACAGAATGCATATTTTTCATCAACGAGGCTGCCCCTCTTGAGCATCAGCGACTTGCGCTCAAATTCAATTGATTCGTCGGTGTCATCCCAAGTCTTTTGCACCAAATGCGGGCATGTTTTGCATATCTCAAGACGCATGGATGACTCCTTGCGAGAGAGTAATCGGCCTGACGGCTTGCCCCATTGGGAGGCTATCCAGTCCCTCCATTGGATATAGTCCTCGTCAACCTCATCTGCTTCAGATGGTTGCGTATCCAGCTCTACCATCCAAGGAGACTTCCTTGCGTAGTAGTCTATCACCTCTTGGGTGGGGTTGCCTACCGTCCTTGAGTTGAACAGCCTGAAGTTCGTCAGCATGTCAACAACCTCCAAAAAGCTTTCGCCCTTTATCGTAACTCCCTTCTCAGGAAAGTGATGCCCGCCAAGAGGTAGCCGTCCGGGATTAGTCTTCAGTCGAAAGCTCATAAAGGTCCTTTTCTTCGTCTCCGTCCTCGGTGATTGAGTCCGGCTCCTCGGTAGGTGCTTGCTTGGATGGGGTTGTTATTGGAACCTCAAGATGTTGACGCTCAGGCGCAGCTTTAGGTCTTTCCACCATGCCCGGAAGGGTGTCAGTTATCTTTCTCACAACGTAGGTAAGCTGGATTACAGCGTCGGCCTCGTCTGGGGACTTTTGATTGCGAGCCTTGTACTTCTCCTTAGACTCCACCTTGATGCCCTTCTTTCCGGTGTCGTACTGGCGGGAGGTCATCTGGGTATTGAGCGGCTGGGGATGGATGATTGGATTGATCAGGATGGCCCTCACGGTTGGGTCAATCCACCTGCGGAACGTCCACCACATCTCGGAGGAAATACCCTCACATTGCTTTGATGCCGGGTCTTGGTCCTCTGCCAGAATCTTCATGTCTGAAGCACCCTCAGACCAAAGGATTCCAATTACATCTCCCCAGCTGGCCTTGAGATGGTCGTAGGTTCCCTGCCCGATTCCGGTGCGGTCAACCCCTACATTCTCAGGGGCGATTCCAAGCCTGCGGCACCTTCCGATAATCTCCTGCGCCATCAGGATTGTGTCGTCGTGCTTGGCTAGGGGTATGAGCTGGTCGATCTGGAGTACATGCCTAGGCCTGACAGTCTTGATGTTTGTCCGGTCATGGAACTGGATAAAGTTCTGCGGGACTCCATCATGCCCGAGCGTTGCGTGCTCCGTCTTGTATCCCGACGCCAGCCCCCACCTTCCAACCGCCATCTGCGCGGTGTCCTCTCCCATGAAGGCCAAGTCTATGGCAGCTACCAGAATTGGCTTCTCGATGAACGTTGCCTCTCCCCGGGCCTCATGCGGCCACATCGGAGGAATGATGTTGTTGTTGGACCCCTTCATCGGAGGGAATCCGCGAGCAAAGCAGTAATAGCTGGAGGAGGTGTCTCCACCCGCTTTCAGGTACCCCATGAACCCATCATAGGTCTGGAGTCCTTCGTAAATAAGTTTCTTCTGGCGGACATTCTCGCTGAGGGCGGCGTCCAGTCGGCATACCCTCCATCCGGCCCTAGAGGTCCAATCGTACAGGGTGTCGATCTGGTCAAGGTGGTATCCACCATCGGGTTCGGCCATCTGGCACACAATACGGTCAACACTTACTGGGTTAAAGGCCACCACCACCTTCACCCGGCCAAGGTCAGAGATGGAGGCATACAGAGAATTGAAGTCTTGGAAGGGACCGCCGGGGGCGTCCTGTCCTTCGTCCAGAAGGACGCGTATGCGTGACATCTTTCCAAACTTGGGGTGGGGAGTCTTGCGGACGGGGAGGGACTTGTATCCCTTGAACTGACCGCCCCTCTCTTGCGATTGCTTGAACGCGATGCCGGAGATTCCGAACTCGTATCCTGCTTCCTTAATTCCAATCCACAGGTCGGCGTCACGAACTATGATGTCGTGCTCGCAAGGGATGGCTAGGTTCCTGAAAAGCTTCGCAAGGTGCGCGAACAGGTTCTTTTTAAGATGGTCTTCGTTGACGGCAGCCAGCTTGACCGTGGTGTAGAGTGGGTCCCTTAGATAATCCAGAGCCATCCATACACCAGCCGAGTACGACTTACCCATGGAGCTGGCTCCGATCAGAAGCACCTTGGAGGACTCTTCGATTGCCTTGAAGGTGCGCCTTACCGACTCGGGACCGGCGTTGAACATATCTCCACCAAACTGCAAGGTGGCTGCTTCC
>Ga0164309_10001746_pt1 | contig 10458 bp, 7 predicted proteins | sample Whisoiple_247_MG_FD_109984 | JGI IMG/M metagenome (GOLD analysis project Ga0164309, IMG submission 109984) | Soil microbial communities amended with fresh organic matter from upstate New York, USA - Whitman soil sample_247_MG | ecosystem: Environmental > Terrestrial > Soil > Unclassified >... | reverse complement strand
GGCGTGGGTCGCGGCGGCCGGAGGCGGCGTGTGGCGAACGCCGGATGCGCTCGCCCAGGACGTCAAGTGGAAGGCACCATCGCAGAAGCTGCCCACCAACTCGTTCGGCTCGCTGTATGTGGATCCGAACGACAAGAGCGGCGACACCATCTACGCGGGCTCGGGCGAGCCCAACGGCTCGGGTGACTCCGAGGCCGGGCTGGGGCTCTTCCGGTCAACCGACGGCGGCAAGACCTGGCAGCTCGTCAACGGCTCGCGCTCCGTCGCCATTGACCGGTCGATCGGGACGATCGCGGTCAAGCCGGATCACCCGAATGTGATCTACATCGGCACGGACCTCGCTCGCCACGGTTCCTCGTCGGTCAACGGCGGCCGGCGCACGCCGCCCAACGCGCCCGCCCTCGGTGTCTACAAGTCAACCGACAACGGCCGCCACTTCCGGCTCATGACGGACCTCCAGCGCCAGACCCCGGCCAACCCGACGCCCCCCTCGACCGGCGTCGACTGGTTCCAGGGCGGGGTCAACAAACTGATGATCGACCCGAACAACACCCGCCGGCTCTACGCCGCGGTGTTCGGCTACGGGGTGTGGCGCTCCAACAACGGCGGCAAGACCTGGCGGCAGATCTTCCACACCGTCAACCAGACCGACTTCTCGAACCCAAGCGACCCGGGTGACACCTTCGGCGACCGGACCGAGTTCGATCTCTTCAACAAGAAGCACCACACGGGCGTCTACGTCGGGGACTCCTCCGACGACCTCGCTGTCGCCGAGGTCTGGCGCGTCAACAAGGCCGACACCAAGCCGGCCACCGACCTGCTCGGGAACGGCGACAACGCCGGCTGGACGAAGCTCTCCTCGTCCCAGAACGGGACCAACGGCTTCCTCTCCTACTACTACTGCCAGAACGGGCAGTGCGGCTACGACGACTTCGTCGAGAGCCCGCCCGGGCACCCCGGCCAGCTCTGGCTCGGCGGCTCGATGAACTACGACGAGCTCCCGCTCTACGGCGGGCTGCCGCCCCGTTCGAACGGCCGCGCGGTGATTCGCTCGACCAACGCATCGGCGCCGGCGTCGCAGGTCACGTGGCAGGACATGACCCAGGACGCCCGCCCGCCGGGCGCCACCGAGGGCATGCACCCCGACGAGCACGCGATCGTCTTCGATCCCAAGAACCCGGCGATCGCCCTCGTGGGCTCCGACGGTGGCGTAATCCGGGTCAACCTCAAGCACCCGGCCGACGACTCCTCGCAGTGCGCCCAGCGGCGCTACGACTACGGCTCCGGCCCGCAGCCGCTCGAGCCCGCCGACCTCAAGGACTGCCAGAGCCTCCTGGACGGCATCCCGAGCCGCCTGGACTCGCTGAACAAGGGGCTCAACACGATTCAGTTCCAGTCGCTGTCGGTGAATCCGAGCGATCCGAAGCGCCAGCTTCTCGGCGGCACCCAGGACAACGGAACGTTCTTCTACCGGGGCAAGCCGACCTGGACCGAGGTCGTCGGCGGCGACGGCGCGCAGTCCGGCTTCAACCCGGACGACGGGAGCATCAGCTACCACACCTACTACGACGCGACGCCGGGGGTCAACTTCGACAACAACGACCCGAAGCAGTGGTACGACACCTACGACCCGCTGCAGGCCTCGCCGGAGAACCGCTCCTTCTACACGCCGTTCATCGTCGACCCGAACGTCGCCGGCCGCCTGTTCATCGGGATGCAGCACGTTTGGCGCACCAACGACAACGGCGGCTCCGAGTCCTACCTCAAGTCACACGACTGCAACACGGTCTACTTCAACCCCAGCCGGCCCGGTTGCGGCGACTGGGTGCCGATCGGCCAGGACCTGACCTCGCCCGCGTTCGGCAACCGCGCAGGCGAGTACGTCGTCGCGACCACGCGGGCGCCTTCCGACGACAAGACGCTCTGGGCGGGGACCCGGATCGGGCGCGTGTTCGTCTCCAAGAACGCGGACGCGAGCCCGGGAGCGGTCAACTTCACCCGCATCGACACGAACAAGACGCCCGGCCGGTTCGTTTCGGGAATCGCGGTCGACCCGAACGACCCCAACCACGCAGTCATCTCCTACTCCGGCTACAACGTCTACACGCCGGGCGCTCCGGGGCACGTGTTCGACGTGCACTTCGACCCGTCCACGGGCAAGGCAACCTTCAAGGACATCTCGAACAACCTGGGCGACCAGCCCGTCACCGGGATCGTGCTCGTCCCGTCGTCACACGGCACCGCGAAGGGCGGCTTCGGTTCCGCGGGCGGCGACATCTACGTCTCCACCGACTTCGGGGTCTCGAAGCTCTCGAACGGCTCGACGAAGTGGGTCGACGCGGCGCCGGGCATGCCCGCGGTCGCGACCTACGGGCTCACGTACTCGCCCGAGGCGAACCGGATCTACGCGGCCACCCACGGCCGCGGGGCCTACTTCCTCAGGGTGGGTTAGCTACTCCGCGTACAGGCTCTCGGACGCGATCGGGCGCAGCGTCCGGTTCCACAGCTTGACCTCCAGGTAGAGGTCGTCTCCGAACCCGCTCACGGCGTCGACGGCGACCAGCGTGAAACGCCCCTCGGTGACGGCCGCCTGGTCGATCACCTCACCATCGAGCTCGGCCGTCGCGGCGATGGCCCCCCGGACGAGCGGCAGGCCCCAGACGAGGGTGATGTCGCCTCCGCGGTCGCCCTCCGCGTTCCAGTTGCCGATCACGTCGTCGGAGAGGTCGATCTTCCAATCCGGGCTGTCCTCCGCGGTGACGTCCGTGTAATCGGCGGTCGATCGCAGATCGCCGGGCTCGCCATCCGTGAGGCGCTCGTACGAGACCCAGCCGAAGTACTCGATCGGTCCCCCATCCTCGCCCTCGCCCGGCTCGCCCTCGGCGCCCAGACCCGTGGCCGGGACGTAGACGCGACCGCCCCACGAACGCTCGGGGAACCAGTTGAGGGTCTCGGGGTCGAGCGGCGCCCCCGCCTCGCCGGCGTTGGCCGAGCAGGCCTTGGCGAACTCCGCGCTCAGGCGCTCCTCCCAGCGGCCGTAGGGCTTGCTCTCGTGGGGAGGGTCGGCGATGAATCTGGGAAACGGGCGCGGGATCGGCGGCATCGGGGTGGGGAGCCTAGTCGCCCAGCGCTTCGCGAAGGTCCGACGCAGCCCGCTCGGGCGGGTAGGTGTTGACGTCCACGCCCGTGCCGAGCTCGAATCCGGCGCGGATCGTGAGCCGGGGAACGATGTCCACGTGCCAGCAGAACTCCTCGACCCCGCGCGGGGCGGTCCGTACCCAGAGGTTGAGCTGCGGCGCGGTGCCGAAAGCGCGCGCCAGCGCCGTGATCGCGCGCCGGATCATGGCCGTGCCCACGTCGCCATCCGCCTCGAACGAGGGCGCGGGGATTCGCGGAATGACGCGAAGCTCGAAGGGCGACCGCGATGCCCACGGGCAGACCAGGATGGCGCTTTCGTCCACGGCCACGAGCCGCTCGCTGCGGCGCACCTCCTCCGTCGCGACGTCCGAGAGCAGGTGCCCTCCCATCGTCCGCTCGTGGTACGCGCCGGTCCGCTCGCGCTCCCGCGCCACCTCGGCCGGAACGAACGAGAGCGCGTAGAGCTGAGCGTGCGAGTGCGGCAGCGAGGCGCCGGCATCGCGGCCCTCGTTGACGATCAGATGCAGGAAGGCGGCGCTGTCGGCGTGGGCGCGCATCCGCTCGCGCCAGGCGGCGACCGCGCCGGTGAACCGCTCCTCACTCAGGTCCGCGAGTGACGTGACGTGCTCCGGTGCGTGGATGATCACCTCGTGCTCGCCGACCGCCGGTTGCGACGCGAAGAGGTTGGGCTGGCGGACCCGCGACGACTGGCGCAGCGGGTCGACCGAGCTCGCCAACCCCGTCTCGGCGGCGCCTGCGTCGTCGCCGGCCCCGGCCTCCTCAGCGGGGACCAGCACCGGGTAGAGGTTGGGGACCGAGCGGGCGGTCCAGCCCGGGGAGTCGGCCTCGCCGCCGTCCGGGCGGGACGCCCAGACCTCGGGCGGCGTCCGGTCCTCGCGGCCCTCGCAGAACGGGCAGGACTCGGCGGATTCCTCGCGTGCCTGGGGCTGCGCGGGCGCGAAGGCGTCCGGGCGCTCGGCCCGGCCGGGCGCGAGGATGACGCGCTGCCCGGTGAGCTGGTCTATGCGGACTTCAGGCGCGGCCAGGTCGCTATGGGCTCCGGCGCTCGCCCGACGCGTCGCCGCCCTCGGAGGGCCCGAGGAACGGCTTCACCATGTCGAGCGGCAGCGGGAAGACGATCGTGGAGTTCTGGTTGACGCCGATGTCGAGCAGCGTCTGCAGGTAGCGGAGCTGCAACGTTGCGGGGTTCTGGCTGATGATGTTGGCCGCCTGGGCCAGCTTCTCTGCCGCCTGGAACTCGCCGTCCGCGGAGATGATCTTCGCGCGCCGCTCGCGCTCGGCCTCCGCCTGGCGCGCGATCGCCCGCTGCATGTCGGCCGGCAGCTCGACGTCCTTGACCTCGACCGTGCTGACCTTCACCCCCCATGGCTCGGTCTGCTCGTCGATGATCTGCTGGAGCTCGACGTTCAGCCGCTCGCGCTCCGACAGGAGCGAGTCGAGCTCGGCCTTGCCGAGCACCGAGCGCAGGGTCGTCTGGCCGATCTGCGATGTGGCGAGGAGGAAGTTCTCGACCTCGGTGACCGCCTTGTTCGGGTCGATGACCCGGAAGTAGGCCACCGCGGTGACCCGCACCGTGACGTTGTCCTTCGTGATCACCTCCTGCGGCGGGACGGTAAGCGTCACGGTCCGGAGGTCGATCCTGACCATCCGGTCGACGATCGGGATCAGGAAGATCAGCCCGGGGCCCTTCTGGGCGATCAGGCGGCCGAGGCGGAAGATGACGCCGCGCTCGTACTCACGGAGGATTCGGACTCCGGAGGCGAGAGCGATCGCCACGAAGATGATGAGCAGGACGACTATCGCGATGACGACGGTCACGTCGGCGCTCCTTTCCCTATGAACCCACCCGGCTCAGTTCCGAGGGCTCCTCGGCGCCGACCGGTGAGACGTGGAGCGTCAACCCCTCCACTGACTCCACGCGCACTCTAACGCCGCGCTCAAGCGCCCGCCCATCGCCGTTCGCGCCCGCGACGTCAGCGCGCCACAGCGCACCCTGAACGAAGATCTGGCCCACGGGGTCGAGCGGCTCCCGCACCTCGCCGATCAAGCCGACCATCTCCTCCCAGCCGGTTCGTTTGGGCCTGCGGCGGGCCTGCACCGCCTTCCGGACGACCAGCGCCAGGCCGCCGCCGAGAATCAGGCCGACAATGACAACGACCACGGGCGAGATCTCGACGGCGCTGGTGTTGGTGGGGTAGAGAAGGAACCCGGAGGCGATGATCGCCGCGATCCCCGAGGCGCCGAGGATCCCGTGGGTTGGCAGGTGGGCCTCGCCGATGATCATCAGAATGCCCGCGACGAGCAGGAGCACCCCCGCGAGGCTCACCGGAAGCTGGAAGGAGCCGTAGAGCCCCAGGAGCAGCGAGATGATTCCGATGGTCCCCGGTGCGATGAGGCCCGGGCTGAACGCCTCGACGATCAGGCCGAGGATGCCGACCAGGATCAGGAGGTAGGCGACGTTCGGGTTCACCAGGACCTCGAGCACCTGGTACTGGAACGGCATGTCGTGGTTCTGGATCTGCAGGCCCGAGGTGTGGAGGACCTGCTTCTTTGGGCCCTGGACCTGGAACCCGTCGAGCTTCTGGAGCAGCGCCTCCTGGCTCGGCGCGATGACGTCGATCAGGTTGTCGTTGAGCGCCTCCTTCGCCGTGAGGTTCTTCGCCTGGGTCACGAGGAGCTGGGCCAATTGCGCGTTGCGCCCGTGGTCCTGAGCGAGGGCCCGCATGCCGGCCGCGGCGTCGTTCTTGATCTTGCGCGACAAGTCCTGGCTCTCGCCGTTGGGGCCGATGGCGATCGGCGTGGCCGAGCCGATGTTGGTGACCGGCGCCATCGCGGCGACGTCGCCCGCCTCCGTGATGTAGGCCCCGGCCGAGCCCGCCCGGGCGCCGTTGGGCGACACGTAGACGACCACCGGCATCGGTGCCGCGTACATGTCCTGGATGATCGTCCGCATCGAGTCCGATAGGCCACCCGGCGTGTCGAGCCGGATGATCGCGAGCTGGGCGTGCTGGCTCGCCGCGTCGTCCAGAGCGCTGCTCACCCACTTCTGGGTCGCCGGGTCGATCGGGTCCTGGAGCTGGATCGAGTAGGCGACACCGGTCGAGCTCGACGGGGCACTCCCCTGGCCGAGTGCCGGCGTGGCCACGAGCACGGCGCCCACCACGGCGACCGCGGTCCAGATCCACACGCGGAGCCCGAGGGTCCTCATGGACTCATTATCCGCTTCGGCGAACTCCGCGTGAAATCGCTCGACTTCGGGCCGCTCCCGGGTTAGTCTGCGGCCAACGCCGGGGCGTGCTTGAAAGGGAAGGGAATCCGGATGACCAACCGTCGGGTACAGGGGACGGCGAGCCTGGGGCTCACGCTGGCATTCATCTTGGCCGCGCTGACCGCCGCACCGGCGGCCGCGGCGCCTCCGTCCACGCCGCTGCCTCAGTGCGCGGACACGGTCACCCCGGGTTCGCTCACCCCGGGGCAGAACGCGATCGGCTTCAGCGTCACCCAGGGGACGACACCGACTAGCTTCCACGTGAAGATCCTCGGCGTGATGCCCAGCGGCATCGCGCCCGGACGCGACCTGATCATCGTCGACACCAGCGGCCCGGCGATGGACCAGGCCGGCGGGATCTGGTTCGGCATGTCCGGCTCGCCCGTGTACACGATGGACGGCAGGCTGATCGGAGCGATTTCCTACGGGTTCTCCTCCACCAGCAAGATGGCCGGGATCACCCCCGCGAACCCCGACATGCTGCAGTTGCTGCGGCCGAGCGGGGGCTTCGGCGTCTCGGGCGCATCGGACCCGCGCCGCGTGCGGCTGTCGCACGACGTCCGCGAGCAGGTGGCAAGCGAGTCAGGGATGCGCACCTCGCGGGTAGGCGGGTCCGTGTCGCAGCTCGAGGTGCCGCTCTCGATCTCCGGCCTCGCCCCGGCCCACCGGGAGCGGCTGCGCAGGGCCGCGATCAAGCACCACCTGCCGTACTTCATCCCCACGATCGGCGGCTCGGCGGCCTCGGGCAAGGGCCTGACGGGCGGCACGATGCGACCCGGCGAGTCGTTCGCGGCCGCGCTCTCCTACGGCGACATCACAATGGCGGGCGTCGGGACGACGACCTACGTGTGCCAGGGGCGGGCGCTGGCCTTCGGGCATCCGTTCTTCTTCACCGGGCCGAACCGGCTCGGCGCAAGCGGGGCGAGCACGTTCGGCATCGTCCAGGACCCGGTCTTCGGCCCGTTCAAGATGGCGAACGTCACCGGGCCGGTCGGCATCGTCGACCAGGACCGGCTCCCCGGCCTGGGCGCGCAGCTTGGCCAGGCGCCGCCGCTCGTGCGAGTCACCCAGCACACGAAGTCGCTCGACACGGGGCTCGCGCGCACCGGCGAGACCGACATCGTGCGCGGCTCGAACGTGGACCGGGGCGAATCGCTGCCCCAGATCGCGTGGATCCACAGCTTCTCGAACATCGACTCGATCTTCGACCAGGTGAGCGGCGGAAGCGCGCGGATCTCGTGGACCATCCGCGGGGACATCAAGCACTCGGGCAAGTCCTGGAAGGTGACCCGCAAGAACCAGTGGGTGTCGAACCGGGACCTCTCGTTCGCCTCGACGTTCGAGCTCGCCGACACGCTTCAGACCCTCACTACCCAGAAGCTCGCGCCGGTCGCGCTGAAGGGCGTTCACATCGACGTCGACGTCCAGCAGGCGATCTCCGAGCTGCGCATCCGCGGCGTCAAGTGGTCCGCCGACGGACGTCACTACGAGAAGACGAGGACCCTTCGCGTGCGACCGGGTGGGCGGGTCTTCGCCAAGGTGAAGCTGCGCAATTCGGACAGCGGAAAGATGAAGACCGCAAAGCTCAAGATGCGCGTCCCCCGGCGTCCGGAGCAGCTGCTCCTGGCGACGGTGGGAGGCGGCCAGTCAGGCGGCGGCGGTGGCTTCCTCTGCTCGTTCCTGGGCATCTGCCGGCACAGCGCGAACGCAAAGAGCTTCGACGCCCTGCTCAGCAAGATCCAGGACGCGCCTCGCAACAACGATCTGGTCGGCTCGATCGGATCTCCGCGGCACACGTCCTCCCAGGTCACCAAGCACCAATCCAGGGTGGTCAGCGGGCAGGAGTTCGTCGTGCTGAGGACCAGGGGGCGCCACCATCACCACCATGGCGACGGCATCGCCGTGCCGACCCCGAGCCCCTAGGCGGGCTCGTCGACGGCTCGGCGGGCCCTGAGCCTGGTCACGATCGCGGTTGGGCTGGGCGGCAGCCGGCCGCCGGTTGCAAGCCACGACCCGGCGAGGATGAGCAACAGGCCGGCGATCGCCCCGGCGCCCGGCCGCTCCCCGAGGACCGCAACGCCCAGGCCGACGGCGATCACCGGGTTGATGTACGTGACCACGAGGGCTCTGCCGGCGCCGACCTCGGCGATCAGCATTCCGTAGAGGACGAACGCCGCCGCGGTGCACAGCAGGCCGAGGACGACCAGCGCGGCGATTGCCTCGCCCGAGATCGGCGCGGTCGGCGGATCCAGGGCGACGGCCGGCGTCAGGAAGAGCGCCGCAAGGGCGAGGCTCGCGCCCATCGACGCGCGCTGATCCAGCTTGGCGAGATGTCGCTTGAGGACCATAGGCCCGACCGCGTAACAGAAGGCCGCGACCAGGATCGCCATCGCGCCGAGCAGCTCGTCGCCGCTGCCCGCGACGTCGATGCCGACCAGCGCGGCGACCCCGCCGAGGCCGATGAGCAAGCCGATGAGCCGCCGCCCGGTGACCCGTTCGCTCGCGTCGAAACGGAGCGCCAGGAGCGCCACGAAGAGGGGCGCCGTCGCGATGATGATCGCCGCCAGTGAGGAGGCGACGTGCTGCTCACCAGCGGCGATCAGTGGAAAGGGAACCGCGATCTCCGCGAACGCGAACACCGCCAGCCAGCGCCAGTGACCGCGAACCGAGGAGAGCGTTCCCGCGTGCTGTGCGAGAGCAAGTAGAAGCGCGGCGGCGAGGATCACCCGGACCCAGGCGAGGAAGGCCGGCGGGACGCCGTCGTCCACGGCCACCTTGATGAACAGGTACGGGATGCCCCAGAGGACCGATACCGCCCCGAACGTGACCCAGGCCCGCGTGCTCATGTCCGCAGAAGCTAGCCGCCGAGCGCGTAGCGCTTGATGTCCGCGGCGAAGTCGCCCTCGCTCGCGTACTGGCCCTGCTTGACGAAGACCTGCTTGCCGCTCGCGTCGTAGTAGGCGGTGTCGGGGAGGCCGACGGTTGCGCCCACCGACTGCGCGATGTCCTCATTGGGATCGGTGTAGCTGGGATACGGGAGCGGGAGCTCGGCGAGGAAGGTGCGGGCCGCCGCGTCGTTGTCGTTGGTGTCGACGCCGACGAACGCCACCCGCTTGCCGTACTTCGCCGAGAGGCGTTGGAGGTAGGGGAACTCCATGCGACAGGGCTCACACCAGGACGCCCATACGTTGACCACCACGGGGTGCCCGCGGAGGGCGCGCAACTGGCTTCCGAAGGCGCTCGTGCCACCGGAGACGAGGCGGTCGCCCTGCGCGTAGAGCTTCGCCAGCGGCTTCGGCGCGCCCGCGAGCGCCTGCTTGTAGTCCGGCGCCTTGGCCGTGGACGTGCCGCCGCCCGAGCTCCCGCAGGCCGAGACGCCCAGGGCGACGACGACCGCCGCCAGGCACAAGAAGCGATTCGGGAGCTTGCTCAGTACGGTGGAAAACACCGGGTCAGCCCCAGTATCCGACCGCGGGTGGTTTAATTAGGGCTAGGTCCACGCTTCAACCTGGACCGCGGGGGAACCGCCGACTCGTCAAGAGGGGTCAACCACGAGCGGGCCGGCGCGCCTCCAGCGAGCTTACAGCGCGCCCACCCACGGCCTGTGGGACGTCGGGCGCGGGATGAACTTCATGAGCGAATCACTCGATGTCGCCGCCGGCAGTGCGGCCGACCTGATCCAGGAGGATCAGCTGGAACGCGTGCGCGAGTTCACGCGTGAGCCGATCGTGCTCGAGGGCGAGACGATCGCCGACCTGGTTCCCGGGACTGCCCGCCGCCGCGCGGTGGACGCCGCGATCATCGAGCTCGACGAGGGCCGCGAGACGCCGTCGCCCGAGTGGCGCCAGAAGTACTCGCTCCTGCTCGGGTTGGAGCGCCTGCTCTCAACGGAGCCCGTTCACCTCGCCAAGGACACCCAGCTCACCGAGCACCAGGTCGACGTGCTCTCGGGAACGCTCGCCGCGCTCACCACGGAGCTCGAGGAGTCCGATCACGACGATCACTCGAACGGCGCCCGCGCTGCCCGGAGC
>Ga0164309_10001745_pt1 | contig 10460 bp, 8 predicted proteins | sample Whisoiple_247_MG_FD_109984 | JGI IMG/M metagenome (GOLD analysis project Ga0164309, IMG submission 109984) | Soil microbial communities amended with fresh organic matter from upstate New York, USA - Whitman soil sample_247_MG | ecosystem: Environmental > Terrestrial > Soil > Unclassified >... | reverse complement strand
CAAAGCCTTTTGTAACCAGGCTTACTCTTCGCATAAAAAATGTTATGTAGCAATAAATGGAGATTGCGCAAAGCTGTGCTGTATAATTACCGTGATGCGCATCACCCAACTGCAAAGTATCCTGGTAGCCCGCGCCACTCTGCGCACGGCCGTTAAGTACAAGGTTTAAACCCAGCACGATCAGCATGAAGGGTACAAACCGGCGCGTGGTTTCAAGCGTTTTAAGATTTTTTTCTGTGGGATAGTTTATCAGCACCCTTAAATAAAAAATATAGAATATGATCTTTATAGACTTCATTATAGAATGCAGAACGGGCGACCATTTTGCATGCATAAGAATAAGATTTTTATAGTTCTGCGGATACTGGTAATAAATAATCACTCCCTGGATAACAAAATACAGGAATATTACATAAAAGATCACGAACCTGTACGGTATTCTACGGCTTATTTTATTGTGTATAAGATCATAGAGCAACATGGGCGATACAGCAGCAAGAATAAGTGATTCAGCAAAATCTGTGTCTTGCGTGGCGCCGCTGCCGGTAACCTCCGCTGCTTCAAATGCGCCCTGACAAAGGGCAATAGTGAGCAGCATGGGAAAAATATAAGAACGGTCGTACAGGCATAAAGGCACTGCTACTGCAACAAGCGGCATTGAAGTTGATTCAACCAGGCAGAAATAAAGTGTGATACTTATCACTGCCATGATGGAAACGAAAATAAGGTCGTCAAGTTTTATTAAAGACGACTGGCTACTTTTTAGTGGATTGTTTGAAACCGGGTAAAACATAATCAACTCCGCATTTATCAATTCAAAAATATTAAACTTGCCGCAAACAACTCTTATTCAACTCTAGAATCGTCATTTATAACAGTATTCTTTTCAATAACAGCCTGCGCTTTTTTTTGTTTTTTCTTACCTCTTTTTTTAACCATGCTCAACAGGTCTGGCTGGATGTAGGCTATATCTTTTCCTAATAATGCAGGCTTTTTTACAAAAAGATACAGTGCTACAACTGTGGCAACAGCACATAAAACCGAAAAGGCGATAATGGAATCTTTTATTACCACATGAATGCCAAGGTAGGCTAGGTAACAGGGTACTGCAAAACCAATTGCCAGCATGAGGCCGTTATAATAAGGTTTAAAAACAAGTTTCTTCCAGTCTTCGGGGAATATTCTTTTCCTGATAATGGCCATCATCATTACATACGAAACCACGGTGGAGATAAGAATGCTCCAGGCAATACCTTCTAATCCATCTAACCAATAACCTATGTATATCAGTACACAAATAATGACTGAATTCTGTACTTTTCTTACAAGGTTAAGCCGTATGTAACCGTGTACGCGCATAAGGGTATCTCCAAGGCTTGCAGCCGTACGCATGGGCAGGTTCAGAAAAAATATCTGTAATAAAGGCACCGCATCCAGCCATTTTCTGCCTAACAGGATCAAAACGATCGGCTTGCTGAATAAGATAAGAAATACGGAAAGCGGCACCAGGATGGTTAATATAAGGGAGAGTGTTTTTGAGAAAACCACAAAGGTTCCTTTTTTGCCATCGCTTTTTTTAACCATTGCGGGCATCATTACCCTTTGCACCATATCATAAATAAACCGTTGCGGAATATTCATGATGCGGAAACTGCGTTCAAAAACACCCAGCGCAGCAGTGGTGATCAATTTACCGACCTCGAGTATAATACCGGAGTTTACAATATAATTATTCAGGCGTATCAAGGTAAGCCCTGATCCATAACCAACGAGGTCTTTCCAGTGCCTTTTATCTAAACCCAGCTTAAGAGGGATGGGCTGATAATACAACAGCAATATCATTTCTGCGCCGAAATAAAATATCTGCGACCAAACGAGCGACATAAAGCCACCGCCATTATACGCCAGCACAATGCCGAGTATGTTTGATAGCAGCAGCATTCCGCCATCAGCAATAAATATTTTTTTAAAGGCAAACTTGCGTTGCAACTGTGCAAAAGAAGCAGAGTATACGGCAGCAAAAAGAAAGGTTATACAAAAGAGCCGCAGGGAATAGGTAAGTGCCGGCTGCTTATAAAATTCGGCCCATAAAGGAGCGGTAAAGAAAATTAGTACGTATAAAATTGCACCGAGCACCAGGCTTGAATAAAAGGCAGCGTTTATATGTTTCTTTTCAATTTCTTTACGCTGAACAAGCGCATCGCCCATGCCGCCATCGCCCAGCATATTACCGAAATTCATAAAGGCGGTAAGCAAGGCAAAAACACCGAGTTCCGATTTTTGCAACAGGCGCGCCATAACACCGTAATAAGCAAACTGTGAGAACACTTTGATGCTTACATTCAGCATTTGCCATGCCCCGGATTGTATAACCTGCTTTTTTTTAATCATAAACCAGCACGGAGGCTTTTATATAATGATGATGCCATAAGCCTGCATATACACAGTACTTATGGCACGATCGTTTTTTATTTAAACATTAAGCTGTTTGCCTTTTTCTACCGAAAAGCCGTTCAAAGAAAGATGGTTTTTCAGCGGTGTAATAACCCCGTGCATACCTTTTGCCAAAACGGCTGCTATAACCCGGCAGTTGTTTTACATCGTTAAAGATCACATTTATTTTCTTAAAACGCTTATCGTTAGCCAGCCCCTGTATAAGATTGATCTGTTTTTTATATGTATAGCGCTGGCGCACCACATATAAAACCATATCAGCATATTTATTCAATAATAAAGCATCTGTTACAAGCCCTACAGGCGCACTGTCAACCAGGATATAATCAAACTGGTTTTTAACGTCGGCAAAAAGCTGGTCAACCTTAGGATGCGTGAAAAGTTCAGCCGGATTGGGAGGAAGCGTGCCTGCGCTTAAGAAATATAAATTGGGGTGGATATCCAACGGCTGAATAACATCCGCAATTTTCGCGTTTGAAATAATATAGTCAGAAAAACCAATTGAATTATTTGCATTGATCATGGAAAAAATATTCGGCTTGCGCAGATCAAGTTCCATCAACAATACTTTTTTGCCAGACAGTGCGATGGCTGATGCCAGGTTAAGCGCCACGAATGATTTTCCTTCACCACCCATGCTTGAAGTAGTTAATATAACTTTTTCAGCACCATCCGTTAAAAGAAACTGGAGGTTGGTACGCAGTGTTCTGAATTGTTCAGAGATCTCTGTACGCGCTTCCTTGTTTACCACCAGCCTGGTTTTTAATTTAGTGTGGCTGATGTTGGCTACAACCGGCACCGTGGTAGTGTTGCCAATATCATCGGTAGAAATAACGCGCTTATTCAGTAGTTCGCGCATGAACATTGCCACTGAGGGTATTAAAACACTCAGGAATATTACGGCTGCACCCAGAATAATAATACTTGGGAAATAAGGCAGCGGCGCTCTTATCGGTTCATCAATAATACGAATAGGTGTTAAAGAACTTGACTTTGAAACAGCAGTTTGCTCGCGTGTTTGCAACAGGTAAGAATAAAGGCCCTGTAATACATTCTGGCGGCGGGTAAAATCAAGATACACGCGCTGTTGCGTAGGTACTTTTTCAATAGAACCCTGCATCACCTGGTTACGCGCAACAAGATCTTCCTGTTCTGTATTAAGTCCTTGTTTATAGCTTCTCAACATAGTTAACAGGTCGCCGCGTAGCTGGGCAAGCTGCAGATCTATATTTTTAATAGCAGGGTTGGCTTCAGTTGAAGTTTGCAAAGCCGTCTGGCGCTGCAACTCAAGTGAATTGTATTTATTCAATGTTTGTACAAACGCGGGATCTGAAATAGGCGCTGTGGTAGGCATTACACGGGTGCTGTTATCAGCATCTGATAAATATTTATCAAGATCATCCACTACCCGGTATTGCACCTGCTTGGCGGCCATGCTTTGGTTTACAGTAGTACTTGTTTCTACCAATTCCTTCGCATCACTGCTGAGGTCTGTAAGTTTATTTTGTTTTTTAAAGCTTTCTATATTCCTGTCAATATCGGTAAGTGCCGCAGATACGCCAATGAGCCTTGAATCAATAAATGCAATGGTGCTATCCGCAATATTATTATGGTTGGAAATATCTGACTTAACATACAGGTTAATAAGATACCTGAGTATATCCTCATTTTTTTGAGGTGTTGGGCCGCTTAACGTAAGGTCGATGATATTTACATACTCATTTGTTGTTAGCGCCTGTATATCGCTCATGTAAGTATAGATGGTTTGAGACCAGCTATTGATCACCATGCCAAGCGTATGCTTTGGGTTATTTTCTGTTACATCAGGATTTTTAAGCAATACCCAGCTTCCATACGAAGTATGAATTGTATCGCCAAAAGACATTATAAAAGATGTATCACTGTCTTCATCTTTAAAATGCACTTTAGTACCGCCATCAGTAACTCTTACATCATATTCAACAGGCTCTGTTATATTTTTAAGGCTAAGCAGGCGTATAAAGAACGGGGAATTTTTATAAGACTCATCGAAACGTATAGGCCCCTGTGCCCAATAAGTAACATTCAGCTGAAGGTCGCGCACCGTTTTTTCAACAAGCGTCCTGGAGTGGAGTATCTCCATTTCATTGCTTATTGAATTAGGCACTGAGAACATATTGCCGAGGTCACTTAACACGGTAGACTCATCCATGCCTGTTACAGCTTTACCCTGCGGATTATAACCGCTTACCATAACCCTGCCTGTAACAGTAAAGCGTGGAGCAGTAAACAAATAAATGATCATGGCCACAATAGCAAGTAACACAAACGATATTACGTACCAGTACCAGTTACCAAACACTTTTGCGAACAGAAATTTAATATCAACATCCTGTTGTTTGGCATTTATTGGAATCTCATTGTTATTATTAAAATCCTGCATAAAATCCTCCAGTTTAGATTTACTTAATCAGCTTTATAAGGGAAAGGTGATGTTCCTATTGAATAATACGTGCTACTATAACAATCATCAAAGAAATAGCGCTGGCGATAATTGCAATGTCTCTTGTTCTGTATGCACTTTCGCTGGCTACCCTGTCTTCTGTTGGTTCTACGTATAAAACATCATTGGGCCTCAGATAAAAATAAGGGGATGATATTGCTGTTGAACTATCTAAATTAAGCCGTACAATCTGTTTTTTGCCATCCTCAGCACTTCTTATCAGCATTACATTATCGCGCCTGCCTGATATGGTAATATCACCTGCCAAACCCAATGCATCAAAGATGGTTGGGTTTTCGTTGGGTATCAAAAATGTTGTTGGATTTCTTACTTCACCCAACACCGTTATTTTAAAATTTGTGAACCTTACATTTACAACCGGGTCTTTAAAATAAACGGAAATTTTTTGTGCTACAAGATCTTTAACCTGGTCTGAAGTGAGGCCTTTTACCAGCACATCTCCAATATAAGGCAGATGCACATAACCCTCTTTATTTACAAGATACCCGGAGATGATTGCCTGCGTGGTTGTATTGGTACTTGAGCCGGTAACGCCGCCTGAGTTTACAGGAAGGTTGCCCTGGTTTAGCACTCCATTCGCCGCAGGATCAAGTGTTTGAATAGTTATATTTAATACATCATCCGGATGCACAGTGGCTGACTGTGTTGGCGGAATAGTTTGTAAGATCTTTTGTGTTGCAGTGCTGTCCGATACATCCTTAAAGTAAGCAGTTCTTTGAACTTTACAGGAAGTCAGGTTTGTCAGGAAAAGGATAAGGATTAAACAGGAAGTACAAAAACGTAAAGCAGTTTGAAACATTCTTAGTTGTTTTATTTCTAAAAGCACACAAAAGTAACTGCATAGTTTGTTTAAGCAAAATTAAAAATAACCTTATATGTGTTAATTCATTGTGAGTAGTTACATTTTTTAGCCTTCGCTTTCAAAATACTAAAGAATTATTTTGGAGTGCTTGATTTTTTGTTAAAATAGCCTTTATGGAACTACTATTTTATTGTTAATCTTATTTACATCTGCCATGCGCTGCGATGGATCTATCTCAATTGACCGGATATCAGTAACAGGTTTTGTGATGATAAAACTGTACTGCGGGTCAACCCATTTCCATTCATCGTGCACTACTCTTTGTATATTGCTTTCTGCAGGTTTTAGGCCGTACATTAAGTTCATGGGTATATAATGCATTTCCTGGGTTCCATCTTTATACGTTACCAGCACATCAACAGGCATGGGCATTAAACTTAAACGTTTTAGTGTAACAACAGCCGTATTGCCATTCATGCTTATATCACCAATTGCATAATCAATCGTGCGGGTTGTATTAACCCAATATTCTTTATACCACTGCAATTCAATACCGCTTAGTTTTTCTGCCAGGCGTATAAAATCATTCACATTAGGGTGTTTGAATCTCCATTGATTATAGTATTCGAGCAAGATCTTATTCAGCGTTGAATCACCAACTATATAACCCAGTTGCGATAAAAATACCGAGCCCTTTGAATAAGAGGCAGTGGAATAAGCATAGTTGGTATTGTAATGATCTGCGTGCGTACTCAGTGCTTCTTCCTTACCGCTTTTTATAATCCTGTAATAAGAACTATATGCATTGGTGAATGCAAATGACGTATCGCCTTTTAGCCAGTTGCTCACCCGCAGTTCGGCATAGGTAGTAAAACCTTCATCCATCCAGGGGTATAAGCTTTCGTTGGTACCCATCATGCCCTGGTACCAGCTATGCATAAACTCATGTATGGCGGTGCCAACACTTGCATTTTTTATCAACGTCGCCATCGGGTATTCCATACCACCATCACCGCCTTGTATGAATGAATAATTTTTATAAGGATAAGCGCCAAAGGATTTTGCTATGTAAGGATATGCTTTTTCAATCGTGTTGGCCACATTTTCCCAACGCGATTGCAATGAATCTACTTTTTTATATACAAAATAAAACAGCGGGCCACCCGGCATTTGCTTTTTTATCATGGTATACGCTGTATCTGCGGCCCAAACAAAATCATGCACATTCTGCGCGTTGAACTTCCAGGTTAACGTTTTTGCATTTGATGATTGGCCCTGCCCGGCCGAGCCGTTCGCGCGGGGATCCACATTTGACGTTTCATATCCAAACCCGATCTCATTCGCATTTTGCAGCGTGCCGGAACCTGCCAGCATATACGTTTTATCAATGGTAATATTTACGTTATAATCGCCCCAAACGCCATAAAATTCTCTTGCTATGTAGGGGTTTGCATTCCATCCCTGGTAATCGTATTCTACCATTTTAGGATACCACTGGCTCATGCTATACCGTATGCCTTCTTCGTTGTCTCTTCCGCTTCTTCTTACCTGGATGGGAACCTGGCAGTTAAAAGAAACTTCAAAGCTGTTTTTAGAATGTGGAAGCAACGGTGCTTTCAACTGCACTTCCAGTATGGTTTCATGATACACCAGTTTTTGCGCAATGCCGTTCAGTTTTACATATACAGCACTGTCGTAGCCGATTTCATTAGGTTGCAAATGCTGTATCCTGTCTCTTACACGGTCGTCCCAGTCATAAACAGTATTGCCATTGCGGTCTGTACCTATTTCGGTTTTACCCAGTTCACGGCTGCGTATATCCATCATACTGTTTGGCTGAAAGGCATTCCAGTACATATGAAAAAAAACGCGGTTCAATGTATCAGGCGAATTATTCCAGTAATCGATCTTTTCAACACCCGTAAACCGGTTTGTTTCCACATTCATGTTTACGTTAATAGCATAAGCAATGCGTTGCTGCCAGCGGTCTGGCTGGGCATGAATTTGCAAAGAGAGCGTGATCAGGAGAACGAAGAAAATTGCTTTGATTGTGTTGTACATTTTACAATTGGTTATCAAACAAAAAGTGTTGAGATTGCAATATGCGAAACAAATTGCTGGTAAAAAATTTTATAAAGCAATCACGTCTTTTAAAAGCCTGCCATTTGCATCAAAATATAAATTCTTTTTATGAATGCCTGATTTTTGGATATTGATCCGGTAATGCAATGGCTTGCCTAATTCCTGCACCTCATATACTGTATTTTTCTGCCAGTCAGCATATTTGCTTTTTTTAAACCCTTCTATTACATCACTGGCAAGGTCTTCAAAGTTTAACTGGCGTTCGCTGCTTTCCCATTCTCCTTTGGAAGAAAAATCAGCAGAGATATTAGCGCCATTTAATACAAACGAAACCTGGAAATAGTGCAATTTATCGCGCCATTCAACCTGGGTTGCGTGGGGATAACGCGTGGCAAAGGCATCGGTAACCTCGGACGGGATTTTTCTGAGTTGCGCCTGTGTAAAAAAAACAGCAGCAAAGAATAAAAGGGACAGTACTACTTTTTTCATAATGGATTTAAAGCTTGCCTTCTACAACAATAACAATTTCACCTTTCACATTTTTCGCTAAAAAATGTTCGCAAACTTCGTACAAACTTCCCTGAAAATTTTCTTCAAACAGCTTTGTTAACTCTCTGCTAACACTGCATCTTCTTTCTTTACCAAAATATTCTATAAAATCTTTTAAGGTTTTTACAAGCCGCACAGGGCTTTCATAAAAAACCATTGTCCGCTCCTCATTTGCAAGTTGCGTAAGTAAAGTATGGCGGCCTTTTTTTAAGGGAAGAAAGCCTTCAAATACAAAGCGGTTTATAGGCAGGCCGCTGTTTACCAGCGCGGGCACAAAGGCAGTTGCACCGGGCAGGCATTCTACTTTTATTCCGTTCTTTAAACATGCGCGTACCAATAGAAAAGCAGGGTCTGAAATACCGGGCGTACCAGCATCCGTAATCACCGCCATTTTTTTACCGGCCTGCAACTGTTCAATTAAATGAGCCAGGATTTTATGCTCGTTATGCTGGTGATAGGGCGATAATGGTTTTTGCACCTGGTAATGCTGCAGCAGTTTGGATGAGGTGCGTGTGTCTTCACACAAAATAACATCAACAGCATTCAACACTTCCAGCGCACGGAATGTTATATCTTTTAAATTGCCAAGGGGTGTGGGAACGAGATATAAAGAAGCCCCCATGCCCTGAAGGGGAGTTTTAAAAGCATCTGTATTTATTGAGGGCATTAATTTCTTTTAGTGGCTATAAATAACTCCCTTTAGGGCTGGGGTTTCACCATTTCAATTTCGTAAAATTCCATTACCGGGTTTACGAGTAATTTTTTACAGGCTTCTTGAGCAGCAGATTTGGCTGCGTCTTCAGAAGATGCCTCAATTTGCAAAGTAATGTGTTTGCCAATGCGTACATCGTTCACGCCATTTAATCCTAAACTCTTTAAGCCTGATTGTACTGCTTTTCCCTGCGGATCGAGCAGGTCTTTCAATAACATAACTTTTATCTGAACATTATACGTCATGCGGTGTGTTTATTGAGCAAAGATAAAATAACATATACCAAAAAACTTAAAGGTGCTGCCAGCCAGCCAATAAAGAATGCTGATACAACAGCAACTATCGCGATAATTATAAACGGCATTAATTTTTTTATGCTTGCTTCTTTAAACTTTAATGCGAGCATTGGCTTTGTTGAAACCATCAGCCAGGAAAGAATAAGAATTAAAGCATACCAAAACCACGGGCTGATCAACACCTGTGTAACGAATGTATAATCATTCGTCCAGTATATCAGTGGAAAAGCTGCGATCAGCAACCCATTTGCCGGTATGGGAAGCCCTTTAAAATAAGTTGTTTGTGTTGTATCAATATTAAAGCGGGCAAGCCTGTAAGCACCGGCGCACGCAACTATAAAAGCGGGTAATAAAAAAATTGTGCTTACAGCCAGGCCATTTTCCTGCTGGGCAAAACTTAAGCGCAAAAACTGGTATATAATCAGTGATGGCGCCACACCAAAACTTACAATAACCGCCAGCGAATCTAACTGCGCACCCATAGGCGAAGTTGCCCTCATCCATCTTGCAACAAAGCCATCAAAAAAATCAACAACAGCAGCCAGGCCAATAAACAAAGAAGCCATGAACATTTGCTGCGGTATGCTTATGTATTGCGTGCCCAGGCTTGCAACATCCGGCACAAGGCCCAGTTCATCTGCATTATATAAAGGCACTAAGCCGGGCTGAAGAATATAAACAATGGCCATGCAGCCAAAGAATAAATTAAGCAGCGTGATGATGTTTGGAATTTGTTTCATGTAGTAAGTTGACCGATTACCGTTAACTGTTGTCCGAATCATCAAGTGATTTTATTAATGCTTGAATCATGGCAACAAGTCTTTCGTATTTCTGATATTTATCATCAAAAATATTTTCATCAATATATTTTCTTTGAATGGATAGATACAAGCAGGCAACAACTTCTAATGCAGAACGGTTTGCAATTACAAGAAATCTTTTAAACTCTGCTTTTGATTGAAGCGTTGACCCCTCAGCAATATTTAAAACAACAGAATCTGCTGCTCTTTTTATTTGAGAAGTAAGAATAAATAATTCATCTTTTGGAAAGCTTTTGACCAT
>Ga0164309_10001743_pt1 | contig 10471 bp, 7 predicted proteins | sample Whisoiple_247_MG_FD_109984 | JGI IMG/M metagenome (GOLD analysis project Ga0164309, IMG submission 109984) | Soil microbial communities amended with fresh organic matter from upstate New York, USA - Whitman soil sample_247_MG | ecosystem: Environmental > Terrestrial > Soil > Unclassified >... | reverse complement strand
TTAAGACCACCCGCGCTGATGGTACTGGATTCAAATCCGGGAGAGTAAGTCGTTGCCTTGATACATTAACCCTGACAACTCAAATTGTCAGGGTTTTTTTTTGTCTAATAATGAAATAGGAAATAGCATAAATCTTTGCCCACTTCTAAAGAGACAAAGCCTAACAGGAAACATTCTTATGAGGAGCTACTAGTTCCGAGGTAAGGAAACTAACCTACTGTAATCTGACTTAACTCGTCAATATTAAAATACCGCTGAGCAATCGTGATGAGATCTTGTTCCTGAACGGATAGAATGCTTGCGAAAAGATTTTGATAATAGTTTTCGGGAAGCTGATGAAGCTTAATGTTTTTGATTTTTTCAGCAACCGAAAATGGATTTGCCATGTCGAGCTGAAGACTTCCAAGAAAATGATTCTTTGAAACTTCCAATTCTTCTGAACTTATAGGCTTTGTCTGTAGCTCGCTGATTTCATTTTTTATTTCCTGGATGGCAAGATCCTGATCTCCCTTGCTGACATCAGCACTGATGGAGAAAAAACTATCATGAAGAAAGGGATTGATTGAAGAGTGGATGCCATACGTTAATCCTTTTTCCTCCCGTATGTTCTTCATAAGACGCGATCCAAAATACCCACCCAAAATATGATTCAGGAAAATAATTTGAGGATAATCAGCGTGGGATCGCAAGACGGTTTTCTTTCCAAGTCGAATTGAAGTTTGAACACTATTTGTCTTCTCTACTTTTTGAATGGTAGAACGATACGTGGAATTATGAGAGTTTACCTCATTTTTGTTTCGTGCGGTGAATTCAGAAAATTTGCTTCGAATTTTGTTTTGAATGTCCTGATCTATTTTTCCAATCACATAGACCTCAAAAGGAGAGAATCTTGCTTGATAAAAACCGATAAGATCTTCCTGAATAATATTTTTAACATCCGACTCTTCCAAGGAGTTTCCATAGGGATGATTCGCCCCAAAAACGTTTTTGCGTATTAGCTTCGATGCTACATAGCTGTTTTTCTCATTGTTAACTTTTATATTCTGAAGTTGAATATCCGTTAACTGTTTAAATTCATGCTGAACAAAAGCAGAGTGCTGCAGAATCTCAATGAAAAGAGACAATGCATCATCAAGTTTCTTCGTTAATGAATAGAGGGATACGGAAACAAAATCAAACCCAGGACTGATTTCCAGAAATGCACCACATTGATCAAATATGTTTGCGATCTCGGCAGACGATTTTGTAGCGGTGCCCTTTTCAAGCATGGAGGCTGTGAGATTGGAAACACCATTCTTCGGTTCAAACCATTTACCAGCTTTAAACAAAACATCAATCTTAACAATGGGCTGCTGTACCTCATCAATGAAGTAGACTTTCAGCTGATCGGATGTATTGAATTCTTGCGGACTCGGCAGACTAATGGTGTCAAACCTTGAAGAAGGCGGGGGCGTTTTTCTATCGAGCATTAGTCAACCGGAGCAGTCTCCTGAATTGTCTTTTTCTCCACCATTACACTAAATGTGAAGCGAATTGTTTCAGCTAATGCGCTCTCCCGTTTGTTTGTTGGTACGAGATAGGCAACATCAAGTCCGAATTGATTCAAGCGTCCGCCAACGCCCATTGTCAGGTATTTTCTATTTCCTTTGTCCCATGCTTCAAAGAAATATCCAGCTCTTCCAGCAAAACTTCCTCCGGTGCCATTATTATACCAGTATTCCAATCCCAATGCAGTAGTAATCTCTCGGATTTCCTCGGAGAAGCCACCTGCCGCATCCGTAAAGGATCCGAACATTCCACTCAAAAGTGGCTTGCCTTTACTTCCTGGGCCCGGGCTGGGGACAAGTAATTTATTAAAATCAAGACCAAACGTGAGGCTGTTATACGGATTTATATCTGTCTTGAAAGCCCCACCTAAGCGTAAGTTGGTTGGGATAAAATCTTTATTGTTTGCATCAGAATAGGTAATCTTTGAACCAATGTTTGTAATGGAACCGGCAAATGAAATATTGGAATTTTTTGACACTAATGGTTTGGAGTAAAACAGACCAATATCAACAGCTACTGACTTTCCAGGGCGGGCATCATTCGCGCCTGTTGATAAAGCTCCTGTGAGGTTGGAGTTGATGTATCGAAGAGAACCGCCTATGCCCAAATTCTCTGTGAGTAACTGTGAGTAGGTAACATCAAAAGCAAATTCGCGTGGATTGAATCTTCCTAAATTATTAGCAATTGGGTCGGGGCCGTTGTTAAATTGAATCTCACCTAAGTCAAAGTACTTCATCGATGCAGCAAGTGTCTGCGTATGATTTAGTTTATAAAACCCGGCTAGATAAAAAATAGACATGTCGTTGATGATCTTTCCAAGCCAAGGCGTGTACGAACCTGACACACCATAATCCTTATCGATGAATGCCATCTTGCCCGCGTTCCAATATGCAGAGTTCGCATCCGCTGAAGTGGCAGCTCCCACATCGCCCATACCGGCAGCCCGAGAGTCTGGTGTAATGGAAAGAAACGGAACGGCAGTTGTGATAACATGATTTGAACTATCACTGCCAATGAGGTTTACCCCTTGTAGAGTTTGGGCACTTGACCCAGCGCAAATAAAAAGTAAAAGAATGCCAACTCTTAACCTATTCATAATCAAGTTCTAGGGGGATAAAGATAACTAATTCAATATAATTAACTTGGTAATTTGCTCATTTTTCGAGCCATCCTGTAGGGAACGAACCAAAACCTTCATTATATATAAACCCGGGTCTAATTTTGTTCCATTGGCACGCGTTCCATCCCATGCCATAAGCCTTACTCGTGCCTGACTTGCCGGAATATCGAAGGTATACTGATTAATGCCGTGTCCGGCAATGCTGTAAATCGAAAGAAGCGCCTCCAGGTCTTCCCCTGCCCGATTGTGAGAAAAAAGAATTTCTGTTGATGCGGAGAAGGGGTTGGGATAATTAAAAAACTCCTGAATTTCTAATCGTTGAGCATCGGTGACAACAAATTCTATTTGTGACATCGAGGGATTGTTATGGGTATCCCACACTTTTACAATAATGGAATGTTTCCCTGTCGATAGGCCCATGAGCGGAAATTGAATTGTTCCTTTGGTGTAGTCATCAACATCGGACTGATAGTATGAATTGAGAATAATTGTGTGTGTGTCATCAAGAATGGCAACTGCACTGTGATCGGTGGCACCGTAGGCTGAAATATTGATGCCACTTTGATCAACAAGCTTTGCAATTAGGGATGTGTTGGGTCCGGTAATGCCTCCATTTATGAATGTGGTATCACCCATAAAAAGTCTCACTGAAGGAGTGTTCAAATCAATAAGGGGTGATGACTCAATTTTTCCTACCGCAAAGTTTAACAATGCGCCAGCCGCATCGATGGTTTTGCTCTGGGCGTAAATATTTAGTTTCCCTTTGCTTACTTCCGTTGCCATGTTTTGCGGAAGGATAAAGTCAAATTGAAACTCACCATTTTTTACAGAAGCCTGACCACTAAAGAGTGTGTTGTTCCAGAGTTTATAATTGAAAACTGCATTTTCATCACCCAATGTTTTGAGTGTTGCCTCCTTATCAAACAAGGTTGCCTGAAGCGTTCCTGTGAAATTGGTTTGAGTTACTCCAGCTTGTTGAACTTTCCCTTTTACGATAACATGAGATAGCGCTTTTAGTGTATCAGAATTTGTCACGGTTTTTATCTCATCAATAACAATTTGATTTTCCGGGATGGCCAGATGCATAGAGGGATCGCCCAGCAAAGAAAAATTTCTATTGCCTACACCGCTGAGGCTTGTGTTTTTTGTGTCGCGAAATTGTGATCCAAGGTCACGGTATTTTCCATTTTCTTTTTTGAATAAGGCAGCGTAAAAAGATTGATTTAAGGTGAAGTTGCTACTTGAAAATACGGGCCTTGACGTTGTCACCAATCCAATAGCGCCACCTTGATTCTTTAGTAGCGCTAATTCACTGGTGGAAATTTGAGCAGGATCATCATGTCTTCCGAACTCGCAAGTGGCCGTTACCATTAACGGATATCTATTCTTTGTTGTCCAATTCGTGATGGTTGTTGCATCAAGAATTCTTTCGTCCATCCAAACTTGTTCTGATCCGTGGCCTGTAAAATTTACAATAAGTGAACCGTTTCGAAGAGATTCCTCCAATGCCAAGCGAGCATCGGGCGAAGTTTGACCGCTTGGCTTAGTGACCTGGGCAAACGCATCAACATAGATTTTCTTTAAGGTGAATTCTGGATGCGTAGTGCCTATTGAAGTTGCTAACTGTTCCGCCTGATCCTGATGAAGGTTATAATCTCCATCATCGGCAACAAATAGAATTTCACTTCTCCATTTTCCTTTTGCGGCAGGATTGGTATCGTAATCAATGAGTTTGTCAACGACAATTTTTGCTTCTTCAATTTTCTTTACGGGTAATCTACCGACACCAATTTCCAATGTATGATTTTCGATGGGATCTTCACTCCAGGTGCCCTCATTGATATCCATAAAACCAAAGTAGTCATCAGAGGAATAAGTCTCTAAGGGACTTAATGAATTTTGCGATTCATAGGTAGGAACAAAGTTTGTGTTATTGAATACGCGATTTTTAAAATCGTAAGAACACCTTCCAAAGAGCAGAAGATTTTTAAGTCGTTTGTCTGAGTTTATATATACACTCCGAATAAAATCGCGAATAGCAGTTACATCTTGTTTGCCCCCACTGTATTCGTTGTAAATCTGTGTCGTTGTAACCACCCTTACCGATAATTGATTGTATGAAGTTCGGTGACCTGCCAAACGCAGAGCCTCTGATTCAAAATCAGGATGCGTAACAATAATCAGATCTACCTGATTTGTAACGTGAAGATTTTGATTGGGGACGGCACTTTCAAAAGTAGGTACTGGAATGGTTGAAGGCGTAAATACAACAAAGGTTTTTAGTGATGTTGTATTGGTTGAGAACGAAGCGATTGTTCCTGATAATGAGCTTGACTGAATTTGTGCATTCATCGCATCGCTAACATCCCAAATCAAACTTTCTTGTGAGAAAGATGAAACGTTGAATGTTGAAACAGCATTACTTAGACTTTTGGAAGAAGTGAATACTGTCTCCTTTCCGTAGAGCGCTAGTTTTCTCTTGATGGATATCAGGAAGTAGTTGAGGAATCCGTTGGATATACCACCCGGGTCTTTAATGTATTGGTATTTTATTTCCTGATTGCTCCTAGAAGATGCTAGCACTGTTGTAGCATTGACCGTAATCGTGTCCGCTTTGTATCTACCCTTGATTCCGTATTGCGTATTGGGAATCGACTGAACAAGTTGTTCTGCGATTTGTGATCCATTAAACGAAATGCGAAAGGAAGACCCATTAAATGACTGTGCCATTACATTGGAGATAACCTTTATGGGAGAGTTATCGACAATTCCCGGCATGTCAAAACCAAATGTTAGTTCTGTTACACCACCAAATTGTTCACCTACCCATTCCCGACCTGATTTTAAAATATTATAGGTGTCTTTTTCATAAAAGGCCAAGTCATCAAACTCATTGACAATAGGAAATCCTGTTCCTAAGTCGGGAGCTGCGGATACTCGCTTGCCTACAGATGATGCAATTGTGAGGAAATAGAAATTCTTATCCGCGTAGATATTATTTTCATAATTAAAGACTCCTTTGTCAGGATTGAATGAATAGGTATCGGGTCCCTTTCCATAAAAAAGAATATAATCCCCTTGGTTAAATTTTCCATCAGATTCTCCGGCAACGTAAATGGCTAGTTCTGTAAGATCAGCCGGACGTTCTGCGCTATTTGCCTGAGGCAGCATGCCATTGTAGCCGGTGTATAATTTTATCTTTTTTGGATCAATCTGATCAGGATTGAAGCCAGCTGTTTTCAGGAGATTGTAATCAATCCGGTAGACACCATTGCTCGTAATGGAAAATTTTGACCACTGTCCATTGCCAAGGACAGAGCCTGAATATTGAGCATAGGATTCACTCCAAGAGCAAAGGCACAGAAAAATTGCGCATTGGATATACCTTTTGAGCACGGAGGATTTTGAATTTTACTTTTTTGACCTGCCCAATAACGACAAGCCGATATACAAAAGTATGATAAATGTAATTCCAGCAGCCTGGAGGCCAATTAGCAATAATACGCTGAGCAGCCCAAAAGTAAACTGCAACTTATTATCGGCCCAGCTAAAATTTTTAAATTTTAGTGCGAAAAGAGGAATGGGTGATATCAATAAATAAGAAAAAAGAACAGTAAGACCTACAAGTATAGCCGGATTGGACGTTACTGTGGAAAGTGACCCACCTAGAAAAACGAGAGATGTAATGAATAATGCATTGGCAGGTGTGGGTACCCCAATGAATGAATCCTTTTGATTTTCATCGATGTTGAATTTTGCAAGGCGCAGCGCTGAAAATATGGCCAGCAGAAATGCAGCATATGGCAACCATTCGTTGTGCGTTGTGCCAGCAATAAGCCTAAACATTACCATCGATGGAAGAACCCCGAAGCTTACCATGTCAGCAAGCGAATCAAGCTCTTTGCCCATCGGTGAGTATGCTTTTAAAGCCCGAGCGGCAAAGCCATCAAGAAAATCAAATACACAAGCTGCCCAAACAAAATAAGCAGGAGCAATGGGTGGGTATTGAAATGATGCCATAATCCCAAGACATCCGCAAAGCAGGTTGCAGCAGGTTAAGGCATTGGGGATATGTTTGCTCAATGCCATTAGCGGAGATTTAAAGCGCAATAAGGATTGTTGATCTTTTCTTCGCCAAGGGTTGTTTCAGGTCCGTGGCCACAGTACACAATGACTTCATCGGGCAACACGAAAAGTTTTTGATGAATGCTCCTGATCAGTGTATCGAAGTCGCCACCCGGTAAATCAGTTCTGCCAATACTGTGTTGGAACAATACATCTCCACTGATTATTATTTTTTGTTCAGCATTATAAAATCCTACGTGACCTGGCGCATGACCGGGAAGGAATAAAACCTTGAATTCACTTACTCCCCATTTTATCACGTCTCCTTCTTTCAAAAAATCATCAGGTAATTGCTCCCGATAATTTACAAAACCATAATTGGATGAATAGGATTTCACGGCCCTTAGAACAGGTTCATCGTTTTTGTGAATAAGAAAGGGAACCTTGTATTTTTCTTTTACATAATCATTGCCCAATACGTGATCGATGTGACAATGCGTGTTTAGAAGATACTTTATCTTTAAATCTTGCGATGAAATAAATTCGTCTAGCTCTTGTTTTTCTTCGCGCTCATAGCAGCCGGGATCAATAACAAGCGCCTCTTTTGTTTCATCGTATACCACATAGGTATTCTCCTGGAAGGGATTGAAGACGAAACTTTGAATCTTTATCACAAGCTAAATTTTCGATACCCTATTTCTCAACACAAAATCAATCAGTACGAGTGCAGCCATAGCCTCAACGATGGGCACTGCTCGTGGCACAACACAAGGATCATGACGACCTTTACCACTGACGGTTACTTCATTTCCATCTTTATCCACGCTCTGTTGATCTTGCATGATGGTGGCAACTGGCTTGAAGGCAACATTGAAATAAATGTCCTCGCCATTGGAGATACCTCCTTGTATTCCCCCGGAATGATTTGTTTTTGTCCTGATGCGATCACCTTCTTTGTAGAACTCATCGTTGTGTTGAGAGCCACGCAATTTTATTCCCTCAAAGCCGCTGCCATATTCAAATCCTTTCACAGCGTTGATGCTGAGCATGGCCTTCCCTAATTCAGCATGAAGCTTATCAAATACAGGTTCGCCAAGTCCAACCGGTGTATTTTTAATCACGCAGGTCACAACACCGCCAATGGTGTCACGATCTAATCTTACCTGATCAATGAGTTCTATCATTTTTTCTGCAGTTGCAGGATCTGGGCAACGGATAATATTGTCTTCGGTCTTTGATAAATCAAGTTGAGTGTAATTCGGAGCACTGATCTCACCAACTTGAGAAACAAAAGCATTGATTTCAACTCCGTATTTCTTAAGTAATAGTTTGGCAATGGCACCAGCAGCTACGCGTGCTGCAGTTTCTCTTGCGGAGCTTCGACCACCACCGCGATGATCGCGAATGCCATACTTCGTTTGATATGTATAATCAGCATGAGAAGGACGAAAAGTATTTTCAATGTGACTATAATCTTTGCTGCGCTGGTCACCGTTTTCAATCACAAGAGCAATGGGTACACCCGTAGTCTTGCCTTCGAAAACACCACTCAGTATTTTGAAGACATCATCTTCTTTGCGTTGTGTTGTGATTTTCGATTGGCCAGGTTTTCTGCGATCCAGTTCAGCCTGAATGAATGATTCATCAATTTCCAATCCCGCAGGACAACCATCAATGACTACTCCAATAGCAGGTCCGTGCGATTCTCCAAACGTACTGATTCTGAAAAGCTTTCCGTAAATATTACTCACAGCGTAAAAATAAGGGATTCAGGAGCGGCAAAAAATTATTTTTTAAACATCAGGTATGCCGAAGCTCCGAGAAGGAGAAGAATGAAAACATTCGTGCTGATATTCATCCATGTGTCAGCAGATGATGAACGCAGCGTACTGTCTGCTGTTTCAATGCGATCATAGAATGAACCTCCGTCACTACTCTCAATAGCCTGATATTGCTGGCTCTCGCCTGTAACCGTGATTATTTGCTTTGAATGAAGCGTGTCATACTTTGCTGTACGAGGATTGAAGAATACCCAACTGAAGAAATCCCTGAGCTTGTACTCGCCTGGCTCTTTGGGGATCATGAAGTAGCTAAACGATTTTAAGCCAGTAACGCGCCCATTATTGCGATTTATGCTTTGTTTTACATTGGGTTCGTAAAAATCAAAAAGACTATCTTTTCGTACCATCGGTTTTTCAATGGACGAAATGTTTCCTTCGCCATAGACTTGAAACTCATAGCCGATGCTTTGGCCTGTCTTTACAAATGAGGTTGCAATTTTTTCTTGAAGATGATAATCGCCAACGGCCACTTTATCTTTTAATGGATGTTGTGGCAATTCTTTTACTTTGATGGTCTTGCGTTGTGAGCTAAATGTTTTAAAATCTTCTTGACGATTCTGTCCGAAGAAGGAAGGATTTTTCGCCACGCGGTATTTAATCATTTCAAGACTTACACTCGGCAATATGATTGGATCTGTATTGAGCGGAAAATATGTGGCCTGGTAAATCTTGTATTGCGAGTAGCCTTTGCCTCCAATTTGGATAGACTCAGCTTCTATGTTTTCGATGTTAAAGTTCTCCTCCCAGCAAGAGGCGGGTTTTAGTTTCTTTAATATTTCCGATAACTGCTTACCCAGTTCGTAGAATTGCATGGGTGCCCGGTTGTTATCGGCAACCAGAAAGGAAAGCGTAGTGGTGAAGCCTTCGCCCACATACACTTCGTTTTTATTAGTTGTTACTGCCAGCAATGCATCTTCCTTGATATCTACAAATTCAGGTTCATTCCTTCCTGAGGAGCGTGAGTCGCGTCCAAAAAAGCTAGCAAAAGGATCATTCGATTGTGATTGCACGGCAGGACCGACTTTCACCTTTTTTCCAGAAGAGGATACGGCCACTCCATTTATTTTCATTTTGAAAGGAGGCACTGTAAATGTGCCTTGTTGCAAAGGAGCATAGGTCATAATGACATTTTGCGTTGAGCTCACACTTCCGTTAACGATACTCGTTTGCGTTTGAGTAGAAGTCCCTCTTTTTTTGAATCCGTCAATGTCCGGGAAGTTGTCGTAACTTTTTAATGTTTCATTGTTTACGGTGATGGTAATTGTCCATGCCTGATTCTCACCGATATCGCTAGGGCCCAATGTTAATTGGACGTTTTGGGAAAAAGCGGTTTTGAATAAAAACAGCAGAAAGAATGCGAAAACGGTTGCAAAACGGGGCATACGATAGGAAATTCTAATACGATTAAACAAAAATAGAATGTTCTTTTTACTCTTTTGTCAAATTTTATATATTAACGGTTGCTTACGGACGTTAGGCATAAAAGATTAAATTTTTTCTATGAAAAAAATGCTGAATTATTTCAAAACTGTACTCTCTCGGGTAAGTTTTGATGCTCGTCTTTTCGAAAAGGAATTGAGGAAGGCTATCAAGATGTTGATAGCGGAAGAAGTACAAGAACTCAGAAATTGGTGTTACGCCAACTATGAGAATCAACACCAGGCGATACTCAATCGTTGCTTCGTGGTGGCTTAAACAAGATTTAAATTAGAAAACCGAAGCCCTGAGAGATCAGGGCTTATTTTTTTGCCGTTACAAACTGAATATTTCGTTTTAACCCTTCCAGCTTGGTTCGCTTCACTGCCGATTTTTCAAAAAGCTTTTCAAACACATCTTCTGTGATATCCTGCCAATCATTTTTTTTCATGCTCATGAGTTGATCAGAAGGTTCAAAACG
>Ga0164309_10001738_pt1 | contig 10490 bp, 18 predicted proteins | sample Whisoiple_247_MG_FD_109984 | JGI IMG/M metagenome (GOLD analysis project Ga0164309, IMG submission 109984) | Soil microbial communities amended with fresh organic matter from upstate New York, USA - Whitman soil sample_247_MG | ecosystem: Environmental > Terrestrial > Soil > Unclassified >... | reverse complement strand
CATGCTGTCAGTCCTGATAGTGAACATGCACCTACAGGAAGGAAGTATGATTCAGTGATTAGAATCAATAGTGATGAAGTTAAACAGTATCCAGGAGCTACCTACTTTTATTACCTGTTGAAAAACAATCACACTAAAAGCTTTGACACCATTGTAGGACATACTCCTACTGATGTTATAGAAGAAGTAAAAAGGGTTAGCAGTAAAGAAGAAGAAAGTAATACTGGAACTATATTTATGGTTGCTTTTGGTATTATAGCTGTAGCTGGGTTTGTATATTTTGGACATAAAAGAGCAAAACAAAATGGAAAATAGAGTAGACAAGTTAATTAAATTGGTAGAAGAATGGAATGGAAAACACTTGAACCAAGGCTTGGATCTTGGGCAGATAAAATCAAACCTTTCTATGATAGAGGTGGCTTTATTCCCATCTATGAATACTTAAAGAAACAAACTAGTTTAGGGGCTAAAATAGCCCCTATTTCTATGAATGTATATAGAGCGTTCAAAGAGACAGAATTTAGTGAGCTGAAGGCTGTAATTGTATGTCAAGATCCATATTTTAAATTTGTTGGAGAGCAATGTGTGGCTACAGGAGTAGCTATGGATTGTAGCATTACCAAAAAGGTTCAGCCAACCCTTAAACAATTCTATGGAGGTATAGAAAGAGAACTCTTTAAAGGACTATGTCTTAACTATATAGATAGTTATGACTTAGACTATTTAAGTAAGCAAGGAATACTATTGCTTAATGCTGCACTCACAGTAGAGAAAGATAAACCTGATAGCCATGGTAATCTATGGGAAGAGTTTATGATATTTCTATTAAGAGATGTTATAGAACCAACAGGAGTTCCTGTGTTGTTCTTAGGGAAGAAAGCAGGAGCTTATGATTTGTTACTTCATAATTGTCCCACTATGACTGTTAAACATCCAGCATCAGCTGCTTATACAGGTGGAGAATGGGATAGTGAAGGAGGATTCAAATGGCTTAACAAACAGATTTGGGATAAGTTTGAAGATTCTGTATGTTGGCTTCCTGGAGAAATTGAACCTAATTTTTAGAACTCATGCAAATACTTATTGAATTAGAGCTAAAAGAAGAACCTAATGCTTGTAGCAAATGCCCTTTCTATCAGGAATATCCATATCAATGTCATAATGAAAGAGGAATGGAAGCTAACTGTAAGCTTGGATTTATGACTGGAGATATGAGAGACATATCTTTCAGGAGTGAGAAAAGAAAGAATGAAAAGTATAGTGGATGTAGATTAGAATATAAAATTCTTTAACCATGAAAGTAGCAGTCATTAGAATTAGTCCTGAATCTAAAACAACAAAGATGGATGTCAAGAGTAATGGAGTCAGTAATCTGGATATGTTAGAGTTTTTAAACGTCTTAGTAGAACATTTTGCTAAAGCTATTATAAAAGAAGCAAGAGATTTGGGCTGCAAGAATGATGAAGACTTTGAGGGTTATGTAGAATTTCTAAGAAAGAACAAGCTATGAAAGTAACTGTTGATCAATTAGAGGAAGGAGATGAAATCATCTTGTCAGGTTGTGATCTTTATTATGCTAAGGTTGTTAGGAAACCATTACTAAGGAAGGGAGTGACAAAACATTGGAGGACTGGAAATCCTATTTACAAAGCTGTGAAGCTTATGATTGGTAGAGAGGAACATACATCTCCAAGTGGGTATAAGTACACAACAATAGTTTGTGATCCTACCAACTTAAACAGTTCAGTGTTTAGAGATCTTAATTATAAGGAAATTTGGTTAGTTAAACGAGAAACAAAATAAGTTATGATTTTAAACAGCACATCAGACGTTAAGGTACTATCAGAAGGGCAAACCAAGGAATCAATTGGAATGCAATTAGACTTAGAATCAGCTCATATTCTTATGACGATGTTAAGTAAGAATCTATATTCAGATTCAATAGGCAGTACCATTAGAGAAACTACTAGCAATGCTTTAGATTCTCACAGGAGAGCAGGAGTTGAGTCTCCCATTATTGTAAGCTTTGGAGTGAACAGTAGTAACAATTATGAGTTCATAGTAGAAGATTTTGGTACAGGTCTAGATGATAAGGATGTAGCTGAAATCATAAGTAAATATGGTAAATCAACCAAAAGGGATTCTAATTCTGAAATAGGATGTTTTGGATTAGGATTCAAAGCCCCACTATCTTATGCAAGTTCATTCATATTCATTTGTAGAAAGGATGCATGGGAAAGAAAGTATATGATGTGTGAGGGAGAGAAGGGAAATACCATTGAATTATTATTTGAAAGTGTAACTGCTGAACCAAACGGTGTAAAGATTATTGTTCCTGTTCAATATAAGGACAAAAATGTATTTGTAGAAAAGATACATGAACAACTAGCCTACTTTGAAAATGTTTATTTCAATGTAAATGGTGTGGACAATGAGTTTCATATCCTAAGGGAAACAGATTTCCAAGTGAGTGAGTTAAGTAATGATCACAATATGCACATCTGTTTAGACAATGTGTATTATCCTATTGATTGGGGAAAGCTTGGTATTAATTGTATTCCATTAAAGATTGGATTAAGATTTAGTCTTAATGATGGATTGGTTCCCACTCCTTCAAGAGAGAATTTAATCTATACAGATCAAACCAAGAAGGTTATAATCAGTAAGATTGAAAGAGTAGCTGATTGGTTTATGTTAAAACACAATGAGGTTGTGTTAGAAACTGAAGACCCAAAAGTTATATTTCATTATCTGAGCTCTAAATCTCACACTGTAATGATTAACAACACTCCATTCATTCTTGATGGCTTAGAAAAGTTCACAGAAATAGAACCTGTTCCACCTACATTAAAAGGTGTAGAGAAACTAAACCTAAGAACTTTATATGGTATCAAGGATGCTTTGACAGCTGAGTATAAAGTAACTCATAGATTAAGCAACTACACTATCAACCACATTAAACATTCTGGTTATAGTGGACATCTGGCTGAGAGAAACTTTCCAATGAAGAACCTGTATGTATATAAGGATGAAATTCCTTTCTTGAAAAAAGAATTTATGAAAGACTTGACACATGGAAATGAAACTTTCTTTGTGAAAAAGATATACAGATATAGGCTATTCAAGAAGAGTATAGGTTGTGAGAGTTTATATACTTTGTTGGGCTTAAGAATGAAACCAAAGTCTGATTGGAGACAGATAATTAAAGAGTTTCAATATGTTCAAGAGAAATACACCAATCAGTTTCATAACCTTGACAACATTGACATCACTCCTGAGTGGTTGGAAGACAGAAAGAACAACAGGAACTATAATCATGTTGGAAATAAAGCTCTTCCTAAAGGAGAAATCCATTGTAAGATTGCTAAACCTCTCGAAAGATATAATGGGGACAGACATTGTAAATTTGAAGCTGCCACTCTTAAGTTGGAAGACTTTTCCAAACACTCTTGCTTACATTTATATGCGAAGTATGATGACACTCTATTATTGGATGGACTTTATAACACTGATTCCAAACCTTATATAGTTACTAAGGGAAATAATCTCTGGAAGTTAAGACTGTTCACTGTATCTCCTACAGAGTATAAAAAGTTGGAGAGTATATCTATTCACAATCTAATGTCTTATGAGAAATTTATGGAAGGGAATAACAAAGTGTTCAAAAGAATTGTCACAAGCCAGCTAATACATAATCTTGTATATAAACACAAAAGTGTATTTGATTACTTAATTTGTGTAAAACTTCTATCAAATGATTTGTTTAATAGGATGAATAGTTTACAAGTGTATAAGAATCAAAACTTTTATTCTATTAAGAGTGAAGCTGTAGAGGCTATGATTCAGGTGGCTGAAGAACACAATCTGTTTGACATGGAATTCTATAATGAGTATCTAGAAATCAAAGACCTACTGGAGAACAAACTGTATTTCTTGAATCCAATTATTGGAAAGATAGGATATTATAATGACTATTCTAAACATGAATTGTTTCCTATCCTTGTAGACCTTTGTAAGTTCCATAAGTTTAAACTAAACCTTGAACACTACGTAATTCCTCTGCCTCCTGAATCTGAACCAGTTACCACTGATGAAGATATACAGGATATTACATCTGTTTAACTTTTAAGGAAGAGAAACCCTCTTCCTTTTTTCTTATTTTTAATAACTAAAATAAATAATTATGAAAAACAAGTTTTTGTCATTGGATTGGTTTTTAGAGATGCTACATCTTAAGAAAAAGGAAGAAAAGATTGCAGAGGAATTGATTAACAAAGTTGGTGAAAAACCTTATAGTGTAATCAAGATGGTTAATGGTGTAATCACTGTAGTTCTTCAGGATGGGACCATTTTAACTAGAGTTAATGCTACTGATGCAGATTTTGATTTGTGTACAGCTGCCAATACTATAGTGGAATTGAGAGACATCATGACAGGTAAGGAAGCTCCAAAGGTTGAGAAGAAAGTGGAGGAAAACAAGCCTACTAAAGAAGATGTTGATTCTGTAATCAAAGGTTATTCTATAATACAACATAACCCTGAGTTTACTATTGAAGGGAACATTGTGTATTGGGGTGTAGTAAGAAGAAGTCTTCCTCAACAACTACTTGAAGCTGTATGTAAATTGGTAGCTAATGATGGAACTCCATTGACAGTGGAAGAAACATTAGCTAATGAAAAATATAATAGCTTAAAGAAGTTCTGGATGAAGTGTTGTTTGAATCCTAATGCTCAGAGTGCAGAAGACCTGTATACATTTCTATCCCATCACAAGTTTAAAATTGATAAGCATGGAAATTTTTATGCTTACAGAAAAGTTGTTAGTAAGAAAACAAATGGAAACAAAGACCTAGCTGAGTTTGTGAGCAACACATACATTAAAGTCAAAGCTATTTGGAAAAAGAGTCCTAAGAATTATGTTGTTGTAGTTAATGAAAATAACTATTCTTTCCATCCTAAAGATTATCAGTTTCAAAAAGGGGATCTTGTTTTAGGATCTTTAGATTCTATGTATGATGACTTACCTAGAATGACTGAGAGAACTTATACCTCTGCTCATACAGGTAAGGAAGACTACAGAATAGGAGAGGTGATATCTATGCCCAGACATGAGGGGGATGATAATAACAATGTAAGCTGTAGTAAAGGATTTCATGCTGCCAGTAAAGCTTATGACTATAGTGGGTTTGGAGACACATATATTCTTATGATTATTAATCCATTTGATGTGCTGTCTGTACCTATAGGAGAAATAGGGAAGCTTAGAACTTGTAGATGGTTCTTTGCCTGTGTACTTGATGAGAAAGAGAGATACATTTTAGATGAAGAAGCTTTTGATGTAACAGATCTTGGTGATGCCTTTGAAGAGAAATGTATGACTAACCTCAGTGAGCATATAGAAACTATCTGTGCTGAAGAGATTAAGAGACACCATTTCAATCTACCTAAGTGGGAAGATGGAGAGGTGAAACAAATAATCAACACTTTAGAAGAAATGACAGCTGTGGTTAAGAGTAGGGTTAGTAAATTTGATAGTGATGCCAAAGGGTAAAAGAAAATCCTCCGTTCCTAAAAATAGAAATGGAGGAACTCTTTCTGAATCAGGCTTTTGGGCATTCATCAGAAGTGGGTTGAGACAGAAGAGCAGATGGTGGAAACCAATAACTGATTGTAAACTTCATAGCAGAAGACCTTATACAGGTACTAATAAAAGACAGAAGTTTGAGTATCAATGTAACCATTGTAAGAAATGGTTCCCAGAGAAATCTATTAATGTTGATCATATCATTCAGGCAGGAGCACTCAATTGTTCAGCTGATTTACCAGGATTCATAGACAGATTATTCTGTGAAGAAGGGGGATTTCAAGTGTTGTGTGAGACTTGTCATAATATTAAAACTCAAGAAGAACGTAAATCAAAAAAGTAATGGAACTTAGATCATTATTTCAATGGTGTGACTTCTGTAAAACAGAAACAGTATTTGATTATGAAACAGTCAGATGCTTAGGATGTAAAAACAGACCACTTAATTATAAACCTAAAGAAGAAAAAAATGTTACAGATACCACTAACAAGGGGAAGGATAAAGAGCCTGGGTTGGAAGGAACATAAGATTGGTGAGTTCACATTAGAACAGAACAACAAGAACTATTGGTTTCAAATGCAGGACAAGAAGTTTAATTCTACACTTAAAGATATAACAGGAGGTAAAGACTTAGTGTTGTATTATGGAAAGATTAAATACTTAGAGAAGTTTATTGAAATCTGTTTTAATCATGGGATAGTTTATGCGAACTACTAGTATAAAGATTCCAATTTACTTTGGAAGGCTTGTGATAATTCAGACCAATGATTTTAAATCATTGGATAAGAAGTTTGATATTGATGTAGATGATAATCAGTTTGAAGCATTTGTTTTCTATAAGGAAATAGATGAAGTTGATTGTTATCACATTGTTATGAAAGAAGGGGATGTTCGTTTGTCTGTAATAGCTCATGAGTGTGTTCATCTGGCAAATGAAGTGTTTATTAAAATTAGGGCTAAGCTTGATCCTTATAATGATGAGCCCCATGCTTATTTAGTTGGATGGTTCTTCACAGAAATAGAGAACTTTTTAAAAAAATAGAAATCATGAGAGTAGACTTTAAAGATTTTCATGGACTTGAATCCTATTTAAAAATAAAAGGATACAAGAAATATGAGAATCAGAAATACAAACATGAAGACATAGCTTTCTGGAAATCCTTTGATATTACATTTGATAATGAAGGAAACAAACAGGAAGGTTATCAGGTAGGACTATTATTTTATGATACTTCTAAGTATGAAATTCCAGACAATATGTACTATGGTGTACAGTTTGAATTCATAGGAGGAGATAAATTAATTTATGATAGAGTAGATTTTAGTATTTCTGATAATATCACTATCTATTTGTTTGAAGATATTTGTCAGAAGCTTTATGAATTTCTAAAAGGAATGAGCAAAGACACTGATATTAAAGTTGATCAAGTTAGAAAATAATATAACCAATTAAATTAATTGTATGAGTGAAACAGAATTTGAAACATATGCTAGTAAACTAGCTATTGATTTTGCAGAATGGTTAACATCCAATTGTGGATATATGGATCAGCACTGGTATCATATGGAAAAACAAGATCAAACTCCATATACAATGGAAGAAATATTTGAACTATATAAAAAGCTTAAAGGCTTATGATAGTTGAAATAGAAATGAGAGGTATATGTCTTAGAGTAGAAGTGGAATTGAAAACTAAGGACAAAGAGTTTGCTATTGGAAGAGTGTTTATTGAAGATACAGACTGTTATGATCTTCTGGAAGAACACATGGATGAGATTGAAAAATTAGTTACAGAACAATTAAACATTGAATAAGTATGGGAGGTCAAAGATTTCAAAACAGGGTGAAGGGTATGTCTATGTCTGAAGCATATAGAGATGCCTGTAGGTTAGCTGAAGCAGAGCATGGACACTGTCAAGGATACAGTGGAGAGATTAATAGCACTGGAGGCTTCCATGATATTACAAAAGAATGGAAAGAATCCAAACTAGGTATCAATGAATTTATTGATAGTAAGGAAGACAAAGGAAAGCTTATCAAAGGTAATGCTTACGGTGTGTGTGTAAGAGATCCACATCCAAATAAGAACAAAGTTAAATCTCAGGTGAAACATAATATAGAACCAGGAACCAAGAAATGGAAGCTGGTATACACTGTTTCCACTTTAAGTGAAGATTTTGCTAAGGACTATTCAACCAAGGGGGAAGCTGTTAAAATTGCCAGAGATTACACTGAGAAAACAGGTAAAGCCACTTTTGTTAATATGGAAAAGAAGTTGGACACTGGGTCCAAAAGAGTAGCAACTATCACCTATAAGAAAAGTGATAAAGAATCAGAGGGAGAATATTATTTCTTTGGTGTAGCACCATGTTAAATCAAAAAGCTATGGAAATAGAATATGAAGAATGGGTTAGATTATATCAACCCAAACAGAATCTGATAGGTAAACATACACCCTATAATGGGATGATGTTTGAAACTGATGGAGAAGATTTGAAATTTGTTGAGAACAAGATTGCTAAAGATGAAGAACACGTTTGGACTTTAGTTGATTGTGACAATGAAAATCAATATATTATTCCAGGCTTTCATCTTGTCAATAGAGCAGGATATTTTATTACTAAAAAGCCTTGGAGAGATGCAGACATAGAAGTAAATGTTAATGAGAAAATAACAATAGGTAATGCTAAATATGCTTGCATAGAATTTCTAGAAGATGTACTAGGACTAGACTCAGAAGAGTTTGAGGACAAAGTACATGATTTTTTTAGTAAAAAATTCTAATAACAAAATCATGTTAATCGCAATTCCAGAATATTTTGATATTAAGAGAGACTCTTCGAGCTCTCTTAAATCGTTTGTTGAAGACAGAAGAAAGTATTATAAAAGGTATGTTCTGGGAGAATTTGTAGAAGAGAAATATAATCAAGCTATAATGGTGGGAGATATAGTAGACTGTTGTCTGCTATCTCCTGACACATTTGAAAAAAGATTTTTCATGTCTACATGTTCTTCTGTACCTACTGGATTGATGCTGAAATTTGTTGAAGCTTTATATAGGTGTTCTGTGAACATGAACGGTCTAGCATTTGAACAAATTGCTAAGGCTGCTTATGAGCAATCTGGTTATAAAATAAGTTTTGAGCAAGTGCTTAAGTCCTTTTATGGTGGGGAAGCTGAGAAGTATTTCAATGATATTATGAGTGTAAGAAGCAAAGGGCTTAAGGTAGTTACAACGGAAGATATGGTTAATGCAGAAAGAGTTATTATTGAATTAAAATCTAATTTTGTAACTTCACATATTATCAATCTAGAGTCTGGAGATAGGTTTTCTGTATTAAATCAGTTTCAAGTGTTAGAATTTGAAATAGATGGATACAAATTTAAGGCAATGATGGACAAGGTTATAGTGGATCATCATGCAAGAACTATTCAGATTTATGATTTGAAATGTACATGGAATGTAGAAAACTTCTTTACAGAATATTATCTGTTTAGAAAATCCTACATACAAGCTTACCTTTATTGGAAAGCTTGGGAGCAAATAGTAAGAAATCCTGATAGTCCTTATTTTGGATATGGTGTACTGAGACCTCAGTTTATAGTTTGTGATTCTATCAATTATATGAATCCACTAATATTCAGACTGAGTCATGATGATTTGATGGATGCCTATCTTGGATTTGATTACAAAGGTAAATGGTATAGTGGGGTGAGAGACATCATTAAAGATCTGAAATTTGCTCAAGATAATAATATCTGGAACATCTCCAGAGAAAATTATGAATCAAAAGGAATAGTTAATCTTAGAGATTAGAACTAATGAGCATAGCAAGCACAATAACCACTATATTCTTAGTTCCTACTTTGAAAGTTCCCAAAGGGAAATTAGTGGAAAATGGATTTATTAATGCTTATGTAAAAGATAGCCTACAGGATTTACAATATCCTGTAGATGTTATCTTTTTACTTTTTAAACCTAAGGATCTGAACAAGTTTAGAGAATTTCTTATTGAAGAATATTCAAGAACAGAGTCTGTTATTGATGATTATGATTATGAAAAAGGTTATGTAGTTGTAGTTTATAAAATATCAGAGTCTATTAAAAAGGATGTTATACTAGTTAGGCAGGGACAGTATTCCAAAACCTCTCCAGAGTTTCAGAAAATGTTTGATATTCCAGTAGAAGTAAAAAGAGGAGACACAATAAAAAAAGAAGTTTGTTTACAAATGAGAATCTTTAAAAAGAGTGCAGATCTTAGAGAATACTGGGAGAACAAGATAGGTCAGCTTATAGGTCCAAATCAGGAAGTGTGGGAAACTTATAATGAAGAAAAGGAAATTTTAAATATAAAAAGTATGGCAGATGTACAATGAAGATCTTTTTAATAAGTTAGCCAAAGAGTTTCCTGATGAATCTATGGCTAGATTTTGTCTTATGACAAGTAGAATGTATGATCATATGTATAAAGAGTTTATAGATACAGAAACTGTTGGTATATTTGATCATAGACTAGAGTATGAACACCAGAGACAATGGTGGTTGGACAAATTTTTTGAAATAAGTAGAAAAGTAATTATTAATAATAAACTTAATACAGATGAAAGAAGTTGAATTGGCTATTCTAAACCTACTAGAACAGCATCCTAAATGTTTATCAGTTATAACAGATCATTTTATGAAAGTTATGATTGATTCTTTTGACACTGAAGAGGTTCCTGAAGAGTTTAAACAAAGTATGAGAGAGACAGGAATCTCCAAAGAAAGACTTGCTATGATTATTGGAGGTGCTCCAAGATGTCTATTTGATGTGTTTGATGAGAATGAAATCTTTATAGAGGTTTACAGGACTCAGAGCAAAGCTTTTACTTTTAATATTGAAGATTATGTAGACCACCCAGAT
>Ga0164309_10001735_pt1 | contig 10503 bp, 8 predicted proteins | sample Whisoiple_247_MG_FD_109984 | JGI IMG/M metagenome (GOLD analysis project Ga0164309, IMG submission 109984) | Soil microbial communities amended with fresh organic matter from upstate New York, USA - Whitman soil sample_247_MG | ecosystem: Environmental > Terrestrial > Soil > Unclassified >... | reverse complement strand
ATGATGATGGCCATCATCAGCGGCCCGAGTTCACGCGTCATCGAAACCCCGACAAGATCGGCCACGTAGATGCTCGCGCCGAATTGCTTGAGTTGGGCCGCACTTTGGTAGGCCATCACGAAATCGATCAGAAAATTGATCAGCAACACGATGGGCGCAGCATCGGCCCCGGCCCGCTCGATCGTCAGCCCTACGTCGCGCAGATTGAGGCTCTTCGGTTGTCTCAATACCTGCAGCGTCGACATCACGAGTCTGCCCAAGAAGTCGAGGATTTGCTTGGCTTCGCCGATCAGGTTCAGGGTCGCGGTTCCAACCTGTGCAATCGCGCTGACCGGCCGGCGCTTGGCCATTGCACGGCGAGGCTTTCGGCGTCCCCCGTAGAGATCGACGATGCGTCGCACGTCCGCGCTGCCACGGACAAATTCGCAGCGCACTTTGCGAGCCCGCAGATCGGTTCGGAATTGGACCAAAAGAGCCATGCACGCGCCGTCAATCATTTGAATCCGCGACAGATCGACCTCGACCTCGAGCACCGCTTCCATGTGAGCGAGCGTCTCGCTGACTCGCTTCCAAAAGCGCTGCAGCGTCCTCGATGGTGATTCGACCGCCGAGCTCGATGCGGGAGCGCGTAGCGTTGAGCGCGTGACTTTCCCAGGTGAAGCGCTGCACGCGGCCACACGCTGAATCTCGAGCTTCCCAAAGAGGGACGGGAGGCGGGGTTTGATCGCCGCTTGGTCAAGCCCGCCGATCTTGCCCAACTAAATGCGGTGTTGAATGCTGTGCGAGAACGGAAGGCGGAGCCGAGAAGCGAGACGGAAGCGCTCAGCGTTTAGCACGACGGCGCTTTGAAGCCAGCAATAGAAAGTGCGCTACGCTCTCGTCGCTTGTCGACCTAATTGCCTCGTGGCCGCAACCATTCTGCGCCGGCACGGCTATCACGTGCTCGACACTGCGAACGGCATCGAAGCCGTCACCGCGAGCGAGCACCACGTTGGCAGCTGATCGACTGTCGGCCGTGGGTCAACCCAGCGCCAGCCGATCGCCGCGCGCCGCTGAGGTTCGTGACGTAGAGCTGGCTGGCATGTCTCGAAATGCCGCGTTGTGGAACATGTGTCACAGCGCGGTTACGCAGAAGCCCGTAGCCCCTGCGGCTCGGGCGGCTGATTGATGGATCCCCAGAGCTCTCGCTTGTAGCGCTGAAAACAGCGTGCCCCAGCGCGCAGGCGAAGTAGCGCGCCCTCCGCGATGCAGCGCGCCGCCTCGGGCGCTTCTTGCACCAAGGGCGCCAGAACCTCGGTGTTCCAGGCCACAGGAACAACGGGTCGTGCTGTCCTGGCCCTGTTTGCTCGATCGATTCGAACCAGCTCACGAAGCGCGCCGGATCGCGAGGGACGTTGGCGACGGCCGCTGCAACTTCCTTTCGCTCTGCTTCGACGAAGCGGTGCTCGACCAGGCGGATATCGAACTCTCGTTGCAGAGCGCGCTCCCAATCGCCCACTTCGGTGCTGGGGTTCAGGCGACCGCTGTGAGACGCAGCGAGCAAGCGATGCAAACGTTCGGGATCAGCGGTGCTGGTCATGTCGCTTTCCCTGCAAAGCGAGTGCCAGTGGCACGATTTCTGCTGCACATGGGCGCGAATGTCTGATGCCTTAGTCGAACTGGGCCGAGGGTTGCGTGGGCTGGGCTACCGCTTCACCGCGGTCACGCCGGGCACCCAAGCCATCGTGAATAGTCGCGCCGCGACGGCGGAGGCGCGCTCCCTGCGCGACGTCTTTGGTTGGAATAGGCCGTTTGCCGCCGAGATATTGCCCAAAACAGTGTTCGAGTCGATGCGCTCCGCGGACGTGCTCGAGTCCACTGGGGCAGGGAAGTGGCGCTCGACCGTCCGCTTCTCGACGATAGACGACCAGTTATTCGTCCATTCCGCGTTCCCGACCGACAGCCAGGACGCAGTCTTTCTGGGCCCGGACAGCGTTCGCTTCGTGAACGCTATTGTCCGATCGGCGCCGCGCTCGGCGCGCATCGCCGATATTGGTTGTGGCACTGGAGTCGGCGGTATCGTGCTGGCGCGGCGCGGCTTTGCCGAGGGGCGCGTCGTCTTGGCGGACATCAATGAAAGCGCGCTGCGCTTGGCTCGAGTCAACGCGGAGCTAGCCGGTGTCGATGTCGACTTGGTGCAAAGCGACGTGCTGAGCAACGTCCGGGGTGAGCTCGATCTGGTGATTGCGAACCCGCCCTACCTGAAGGATGACAAACATCGCTGGTATCGTGACGGTGCCGGCGAATACGGTGAAGGGATTGGCGCGCGCATGGCGCGGGCAGCACTGAAGCGCTTGGGCGAGAACCCGCGAGGGGGAACATTGCTACTCTACACGGGTGCCGCGATTGTCGCGGGAACCGACACCTTTCTCGCCTCGCTGCGGGCTGATTTGCAGCGAGCAAACGCGCGCTACGAGTACGACGAAGTCGATCCAGACGTCTTCTCAGACGAGCTGACCAAACCCGCTTACGTGAACGTCGAGCGCATCGCAGCGGTCTTTTTGCAGGCGCGCGTGGGGCCGATTGCCCGGTGAAAGCGCAGGCAGAGCCCAGCGGTCTTGTGCGCAAGCATTTGAAGCCGGATGATCCGTTCGGCGCGTGAAAGCACGCAGCGCGCGCGCGTTGCAAAAGGCGTCGGAGGCGACCGGATGTCGCCGAAGGCCTCCTCATTGGCGCCGTGCTTCCGCCCACGCATGGCCAGCTCGGCGCCCTTGTTTGGTGAGCCCAGCTCCAGGGACGGGCATGTCTCGGTTGGCGAAGGTCCAGCATCTCGATCACGGTCCGCTTATTGCACCACCGTGCATCGTGAGGCTTGCAACGGAGCGGGATCCGTCGCGTTGGCCGCGCTGCCGAGGACTCCAATTTGAACTCGCCCCCTAAAAGCCCGAACAGAGTTGCCCTCGTTCGGTTCGAGCCGACGCCCAAGGGGCTTGCTCTTACCGCGCTCGCGCTCGCGCTCGTCTGGGTTGCGCTGAAGCTTGCGCCGGTACTGCTCGTCTTAGTGGTGGCGCTCATGTTAGTGGGCACGCTCAACCCAGCCGTGGAGTGGCTGCAGAAACGGCGCTGGCGAAGGGGCTGGGCAATCGGCTTCGTCTTCTCCGTACTGCTGCTCGTTGCGCTGTCGCTGATGGCAGTCACCATCCCCGCGCTCATCACGCAGGTCTCTGAACTGGTGAAACAAGAACCACAGGTTCGCGAACGTGTGGCAAGCTTACTCTCGCGCTCGCAGCTCACCGCCTCGCTTGCGCGCTCAATCCGCGAGGTTCACTACTCGGCGTTGGCAAAGTCTTCCGCAGGCACAGCGTTGGATTATTCTTCACGCTTCGTCGAAGTCGTCGCCTATCTGTTGAGCGCAGTGTTTTTGGCGCTGTACACCATGATCGATCGCGATCGTTTGCGCGGTGCGCTGTTCGCGGCCGTGCCCCGCAGCCATCACATTCGCTTGACGCGAATCATGCTCAACTTGGAAACCATCGTGGGCGGGTACATTCGAGGACAAGCGCTCACGTCGCTATTCATGACGGCTTTTACGGGCGTGCTCTTGTTGGCTTGCGGTGCGAAGAGTGTGCTGGCCATTGCCATTTTCGCCGGGCTTGCGGACGTTCTGCCGTATGTCGGAACATTCCTGTCCATAGGACCGGCGTTGGCGGTCTGTGTGCCGCGGGGACCAATCGTGGTCGTGATCGTGCTCGCGGTAATGCTCGCTTACGAGGAGTTCGAGAGCCGATTTCTCGTGCCGAAGGTGTATGGCAATGCGTTGCGGCTGCCTGCCTCGGTCATTCTTTTCGCCCTTCTCGTGGGTGGCACGTTGATGGGGATCGCCGGCGCCCTTCTCGCGTTGCCTGCGGCCGCTGCCATTCGAATGTTAGTTACGGAATTGCGCATCGCCATGCCTGGTGAGGTGATCGACGACGACGAGCTCCGAGTGCGCGATGAGCGCGCCGAAGACGAGTACGTGCGGCGTGCGGAGGGTTTGCCGGCGGAGCGAGCTGCAGCGATCGCGGTGAACATTTCTGAGCAACGGCAAGAAGAAGAAGAAGGAGGCGCACGTAAGGCTGCAGAGAAGCCAGTAACCTCGGGAACCGGGGCGCGCGACTAGCACTTCTGCCACAGTTCTTAGCTACGGACGAACCTGCGCACCCATTCGCGGAATTGATTATAACGAAGTCGTGCGATATGAAGAGGCGTGTTTCGAAGTTTCGGCGATACTAGGCCACGGCGATGAAAGGATCCCGCCCAGAGCTGGGATCTCCGTCCTCCGCTCGACTTCGCTCGCAAACTCCCGCCCCAGAGCGCCGAGCGCATGTTTGGATCATCGATGATAGCTCGCTGCAGGCCGAGTTCGCACGATCAGCACTGACAGCGCGGTTCGATGTCTCGATGTTCAATGGTGGCGCTGCTGCGATTGAGCAAATGGCTATTGGCGTGAATCCGCCAGACGTTTTGGTTGTGGATTGGCACATGCCTGACATGAGCGGTGCGGAACTATGCGTCTTCGTTCGCTTCCAATTCGACGCAGCTCAGTTACCCATCCTGATCCTCACCGCAAATGCGACTCCGGACGGCGTGCTCGATGCCCTTGCTGCGGGCGCCAACGACTTCGTTCGAAAGCCATTTCTGGAAGCCGAGCTGAACGCACGAGTCGGAACCCTCGCGCAATGTGCTCAGCTCCATGCGAAGCTCACTGCTGCGGAGCGCGTCATGCGTGTCGAGGCGGAGTTTCGCGAACGGTTCATCGGCATGCTGGCTCACGATCTACGGCAGCCGCTGAATACTATCTTCGCGGCGACCCAGTTGGCTGAGACGGCGCCCGAGAATGACAGTCGCTTTCGGAGCATGCAGCTGCGCGCGGCGCAGCGGATGAAGCGCATGATCGCAGAGCTATTGGATTTTACCAGAAACCGCCCGGAGACAGGCATGCCGCTCGAGCGCCGGCAGGTAGACTTTGCCGCACTCGCGGCGAGCAGCGTCGAGGAAATGCGCATGGCGCACTCGTCTGAGAGTCTTCTGCTCACCGTCGACGGGCCGTGCGTCGGCAACTGGGACTCTGACCGGTTGGCTCAGATCTGCAGTAATTTGGTCGGTAACGCGATCGAGCACCGCCTAGCCGACACACCCGTGTTGATCTCCCTCCGCGGCACAGAGACGGAAGTCGTGCTCACCGTATCGAACCAGGGTACACCTATCCCAGATGCGCTTCGTGCCACGATTTTCGCACCGTTCCGTCGAGGCCACGGAGCGCGACCTGCCGGCGGAGTCGGTCTGGGGCTTCACATCGTGAGCCAGATTGTGCAATCACACGATGGCAAACTCTGGCTTGAAAGCGACGAAGCAGGCACACTCTTCGGCGTCAGCCTTCCGACGAACACTGGGGGAACGCAAGTTCTATGACGATCAGTAGTGCTGGAGCGAATCGCCCCCCCTCGTACGTTACACGCGCGCCGCGCTCTTCCCGCGTTTCGGTGTCTTTGCACGCACTGGCTTTCGCAACGTGTCGTCGAAACTAGCGAGCACCGCTTCGTGCCCACGCTTCACATTTACTGCGAACAATGCGTGCATTTTCGCTCCGAGCTTCCGGAGTGCGGCATCCGACATCTTTCGGCGGACGGCGGGAAACAGCTCGCGCTCTTCTTCGTGATGATGATTCGTCATTAGCTCTTTGAGCGCCTTCAGACGCGCTTTCAATGACTTCTCGGTCGCTCGCGTGCCGAGCAAGCGTTCGAGTGCAAAGCGGCCCATCGCGTGCTCTTCGAGCCCTTCGAGGATCAAGTCGGGATTCACTTTGCGCACCGCTGGATAGAACAACTGCTCCTCAATGGAGATGTGCGCGCTGAGATCATCGGCGAGTTCGCGAAGCGTTTGATTGAAGCGCTTCTTCGGAGACTCCAACCGCTCGAACAGCTCTTCCACTCGCCGATGCTGATGCACGAGCAGATCCGTGGCACCCGGCGAAGGTCCAGGGTCGGTGCCCTTCGTGATGGGGGAGGCTAGGTCGCGAATCAGTTCTTCAGTTTCACGCACCACGCCGGCCGCAAACGACGCCGTTGAAGCGATCGCGCTGCCGACCATCCCGACCGTGCGGTGCGCCTTCTGCCGAGTCGAACGCTTGCTGGGTCGCTTCGCCGTTTTCTTTTTCATTGCGCCTCAGCCTAACCCAACACGTCGCGCGCCATTGCTAGCATAGCTGCCACAGTAGGAACTTGCCGTGCTTGCAGTTCAGCCTCGCCGTGCGCGCAAGTGATCGGTCGTCTACTTCATCACTTTGCCCACGACTTGAAGCCGCGAGAGGAAGCTCGTCTTCGCGCCGCAGTCAGAACATCTGCCCAGCTGAGAAGTAGCCGCTCACGGGATTTGCATCGGGGGAGGCGGCAACATCCAACCGAATCACGAACGAGGAGCCGGATTGGACGCGCAGCCCACCGCCGTAGCCATACTTGAGTCCCAGCCCTTGCCCGTCGAGTTCTGGTTGTGGCTTGGTGTCGGCCCACAGCCTCCCGACGTCGAAGAACGGTGTGAGGCTTAGGGTCAGCCATTTCCCGACGGCGCGAAAGGTCGCCACTTCGAGCCGCAGCTCGATGTTACCAAGCAGCTTGCGCTTGCCGTAATAGCGTTGGGCGGGCACCCCGCGAACGCCGAGCGTGCCACCAAGCGCGTACGTATCGTCAAAGCGCGCGAGCTCGTAGAAAGGGACGGTTCCGAATAGCCAATCGCCAACGACACGCGTGGCGAGGGCAACGTGCGGCGTGCCGAGTGTCACGAAGTGACGGAGGTTCACGGTCGCCTCACCGTAGCGATAAGGAAAAGCAGCCGTCCCGCCCGGGCTCAACTTGACGTCCAAGGTGTCGAACGCGCCACTGTGGGTTGTGGTCTCGTTGTCCCGAGTGTCGAACTGAAGGCCGTATTTGAGGAGCCCGACCGAGTGCGATGTTGTTTCGCCGATCAGCTGCTTGACCTCCGCGCTTCCGCTTCGTTGATCCTCCGCCAGCTGCGAATCCTCTGGCACGCGAATCGAGTTGTAAATGTAGCGAAACCCGACGCGCGCCGCGAGGTGGTCGACGACGCGCACGCGCACGTCGACGTCGAACTGCGGATGTCCGCGTTGATACTTCGAGTAGTCCGGATTCGGATTGTGGTCGGCGGCTGTTCGCGATGAGGCGTTCCCCATGCCAAAGTAGTCGATATTTTCCCAAGTGTAGGAGGGACGAACTTCGAGCCGCAGGGGGGCTCCGAGGAGTCGGGGGATGGTCAACCGAGCGTACACATCTTGGTAGGGGCTAGTGAAGCCGGAGCGCGCGCTGTACTTGAACGTGATGAGCCCTGAAGAATCGATGTTCCACAGAAAGGGGACCACTCCTTCCTTCACGCGCGCGAGTCCTGCGAAATAACCGCCGCCGAACCCAAGATCCGTGCTGCCCCCGGCAACCGGCACCACATTGAGCTCGTTGTGTGCGGTGTCGTCGCTCGCCCGCGCGTCCGTCGGCGCGGTGATCGGTGGCTGCTTGTCCTCGGGACGATTGCTCGAATTCAACGGATCGAGGGCATACGCCGACGCGCTCCAGCATGCGGCGAGAACGAAGGCAGGGCACGAGCGTTGCGCATAGCGCGCGAACCATGCGGGCACCGTTCGCGAATTGCACGTTTCATGCCGCTGCCAGGAGCGGACGTTCACTTCGGATCGCGAGGCCTTGTTGGTTTTCGGGGTCTGCGTCGGTCGCGAAATGTCACGCGGCGGCAGCGTGACGCGCCGGACTAGCGAAACGCCGAGGGCTGCGGTGTCTGCAACTGCGGTCCGACTTGCCCTCTACACCGACCACAGGTCAGCGAAGCTTGCGACGACGGTCACAGATCTGGCTTAGGCGACTAGTCGTCGCTCTAGCCCGAGCAATATCGCGGTATGCAGCCCGCGCTGCGCCCCGGCAACTACACGTGGAGGGTCAAACACTGCTCCGCCCTGCTGGCGGCACGAGACTCAAGAGCGATTGGGGCAGAACGCACTGCAGCCGGTTGCCGAGCCTTTGGCACACAACCTGCGTCTACATGGCAATGGACCTCGCTAAAGCGGCTCAACGAGCACTCGGCGGCATGCTCGTCTTCGCGGGGGTCAGCCATCTGACTTTTGCCCGGCGAGACTTCAGGGCGCAGGTGCCGGACTGGGTACCTCTGAGCAAAGACGAAACCGTGCTCGCTTCCGGAGTGGTCGAAATCGCGCTCGGTGCGAGCTTGATAGTCGCCGATGAGTCGCGGCGAGACTTGGTGGGCAAGATCGCAGCTGCGTTTTTCGTAGCCGTCTTTCCGGGCAACGTATCGCAGTATGTCAATCGACGAAGCGCGTTCGGCTTGGACACGGATGCGAAGCGATTGGCACGCTTGTTCTTGCAGCCCGTGCTCGTCTATTGGGCGCTCAAGAGCGCGGGCAGGACGCTTTGAGGAGGGCAACCCTTCGCCGTCGAGGCAAAATGCGTCGCATGCGACGGATGTCGCCTCGAGCCCGCCTCGTTGGTGTAGTGCCGACAGCGCGTGCACCCCACGGCTCGGCGCCTCTTTTGGTGCCTCGGTTGTGCCATTTCTGGCCGTGCGGCACTATCGCATGATGTGCGACGAGGGCCAGTACGCGGGAGCTCTTCAGGGCCTGTTGAGCGGGGAGGGGCCAGCGGCGCTGGACGCGATCATCGGTAGTGCCTCGGACGTGATTGGGGTGGTGGACCCTGATTTCGTCATTCGCTACGTCAATTGGACTGCGCCCGGGCTGACACGGGAGGCGGTGGTCGGGCACAGCGTCTTCAATCTCGTGCCCCCAGGCTATGTCGATGTGGCTCGAGACGCTTTCGAGACCGTGTTGAAGACCGCCTCTCCCTCGAGCTTCGAGACGATGTACCGCAATGAGCACGGGGTATTGATCTGGATGGTCCGTGTCGGACCCATCGTGCACGCGGGGCAGGTAATTGGCCTGGTGACCATCAATACGGACGTCACCGAACAACGCCGTGGCGAAGCCGACCGCGATCGGTTCTTCGCCCTGTCCAACGATATGCTCGTCGTGTTTACCGAGAAGGGCCGCTTCAAGCGAATCAACCCGGCATTCAGCGAAATGCTGGGTTTCGATTGGCCCCAGCTCAGCGACAAGCTCTTCATCGAGTTCGTCCACCCGGACGACGTCGCGACTACGATGACTCGGTTCGCGGAGGCCCAGTCGGGCAACCCGACTGGTAACTTCGAAAATCGCTACCGGCGACGTGACGGGACCTATCGCGTGCTGTCGTGGCGGGGAACGGTCGATCCGGTGACCGGCGACGGATACGCCGTGGCGCGCGACGTGACCGAGCAACGCGCAGCAGAGAGCCGCTTACGGCACGCAGAAAAGATGGAAGCGGTCGGGCAACTCGCCGGCGGAATTGCACATGACTTCAACAATCTGATGCAAGCCGTGCTCGGCAGCGTGGACATCGCGCTCACCGCTTCACCGAACCCCGACGTTGCGGAGAGTCTGCAAGAAATTGCCCAGGCTGGGCAGCGCGCCGCCGATCTGACCAGGCAATTGCTCGTGTTCAGCAGGCGTCAGCCGCTGCATCGCGTGCCCGTCGACTTGAACGAACTGATTCACGACTTGATGAAGCTGCTCCGACGCTGGATGCCGGAAAGCGTCGCCATCGAGCTGAAGATGGATTCACGACTGAACTCGTTGAGTGCAGACAAGACTCAGCTCGAGCAGGTCGTCATGAATTTATGCGTCAATGCTCGCGATGCCATGGCGGAGGGCGGACTGCTCCGCATCGAAACCGAGAACGTGAAACTGACCGAGCGCGATTGCGAGGCGAACCTCTGGGCGAAACCCGGCAGTTTCGTGCTGCTTCGGGTGACGGACAGCGGCGCAGGCATGGCTCCAGAGGTGCTGGCGCGTGTCTACGAGCCGTTCTTTACGACCAAGGACAGCCACCGCGGAACCGGCCTCGGCTTGGCGACCGTGTACGGAATCGCTCAACAGCACGGCGGGTTCATCCAGGCTTCGAGTGAGCTGGGGCGAGGGACCACCTTCGCCGTCTATTTGCCGACCGAAGGGACGAGCATCGCCAAGACGCGCCCCGCCGAGCCCGGTGTGACGCCCGTCCAGGCTAGCGGAGAAACCGTGCTCATCGTCGAGGACGAAGAGATCGTGCGAAAGTCGATGATCCAGATCATCGGACGCGCAGGCTATCGAACCCTCGCCGCAACGAATGGACGCGAAGCGATCCAGGTCCTGTGCGAGCATCTCGAGGCCGTAGACATCGTGGTGATGGACGTCGTGATGCCCGAACTCGGCGGACCGCAAGCCTGGGAACAGATGCGCGTGATGCGTCCTGACCTCGGCGTGGTGTTCGTGAGTGGTTACGCGGATGCCCAATATCGTGAGCGTATTCCTGCAAACGCTGAAGTGCTCGCGAAGCCGTTTCGCGCCGAGCAGTTGTTGCTCGCGATCCGCGGCAAGCT
>Ga0164309_10001734_pt1 | contig 10508 bp, 7 predicted proteins | sample Whisoiple_247_MG_FD_109984 | JGI IMG/M metagenome (GOLD analysis project Ga0164309, IMG submission 109984) | Soil microbial communities amended with fresh organic matter from upstate New York, USA - Whitman soil sample_247_MG | ecosystem: Environmental > Terrestrial > Soil > Unclassified >... | reverse complement strand
TCGCCGAGTTCGAGGCTCATCAGTCGTTCGACCGCGGCTTCTTTCTCTTCACGCTCGCCGGGCGAGTATTGAAACTCGATGCCCATTCCGCACGGGTTGGCCTTGGTGGCTTCTTCGGCGGGGGTGGTCCAGATCACTCGACCGCGTAGGCGCACGGGTTCGGGCATGTTGGGCACGCCGAGGGCAAACACGAAGTCCGTACCAATCGGCAACGGTTTGTCGGTTGCGATGAACGTGCCGCCCCGCGAGATGTTCTTGGTGTAGTCCGCGAAAAAGGTGTTGAGCCGTTTGTATTCGACCTTCAGCTCGATGGGCGCTCGGTAGCCGGCGCGCCGTTCGTCCTTTTCGCTTGCGCTCATTCTCGGATGGACAGGTTAGTATATTCTACGCCTGCCGGGCCAAGTGCGTAGCCTTCGGGGGAAAACTGCGGGCGAAAATGCTACACCCGGCGGGTGCGAGACCCTTATGAAGTGCTCGGCATTGGCCGAGGGGCTTCCGAAGCCGAGATCAAGACGGCCTTTCGTCGGCTGGCTGCCATCCATCATCCGGACAAGAACCCGGGCGATCCGGAGGCCAGTGTACGTTTCAAGGAGGCGAACCTCGCACATCAGATCCTGAGCGATAAGGACAAGCGAGCCGCCTACGACCGTTATGGCGAAGCTGCGTTCCGTCCCGGCGGAGGCGCGCCGGGCGGGATCGACTTCAGTGATATGGCCGGCTTCGAGGATCTGTTCGGCGATCTGCTCGGCGCATTCGGCATTCGCACCGGTGACCGCGGCGACATTCGCAGGAATCTAGAGCTGAGCTTCGAAGAAGCGGCGCTCGGCTGTGAGCGCGAGGTGAGCTACGAGCGGCTCGACACTTGTGAAGGCTGCGCCGGGCGCGGCGCGGAGCCGGGCACGCGGGTAGAGACTTGTTCGGCGTGTGGGGGGCGCGGCAAAGTTCGCTTTCAGCAAGCGCTGTTTCCGATCGCGGTCGAGCGACCTTGCTCGCGCTGCCGCGGCACCGGACAAATGGTGCTGACGCCTTGCCGCGTGTGCGGCGGCAAGGGGCTTTCCAAGAACGAGCGCACGCTCGCCGTGGAGATCCCCGCAGGCATCGAGGACGGCGCGACGCGCACGGTGAGCCAAGCCGGCAATCGCGTACGCGTCGATAAGCCGCCGGGTAATTTGGAGCTCGTGATCCAAGTCGCGAGTCACCCGTTCTTTCGCCGTGTGGGTGAGGACGTGGTGTGCAAGGTGCCCATCAGCTTCGCGCAAGCCGCGTTGGGCGGGGAAATCGACGTGCCCAGCCTGGCCGGGAAGCTCAAAGTGCGCGTGCCACCGTCCACTCAATCCGGCGCGGTGCTGCGCGTGCGCGGCAAGGGTTTTCCCTATCGAATGCGCACCGGGCGCGGCGATCAATTGGTGGAAGTGACGGTCGAGGTGCCCTCGCAATTGAGCGATCGCGCGCGTGCGTTGATCGAAGAGCTGGGCCGCGAACTCGGCGAAGACGTGCAGCCGCAGCAACACAGCTTCCTCGAGAAGCTGCGAGGACTCTTTGACTGATCATGACCGAGGACCGATGCGTGCAGTGACGTTCGATTTCGGACAAACCCTGGCCGAGCTCGATCATGATTTCTTGTTGAAGCGCGTGCACACGTTTGGTGCCGAGCTCGATCCCGTGGCGTCGCGCGCGGCGACCGTCAGCGCCTGGCACGCCTACGGCGCCGCCAAGTCGCTCGGCCACGCGCGCGCCTGGCAAGCGATGATGCTCGAGATTCTGCGCGGCGGCGGCGTGCGCAAAATCCGCGCAGATGTCGCCGATCCCGAGTACGCCGAGAAGATCGCGCAGCTGCTGTGGGATGCGCAGCCCACGCACAACCTATGGCGCAGGCCGATCGCCGGCATGTTCGAGTTGGTCGCCGAGCTCGGCGCGCGAGGCGTGCCCGTCGGAATCATCTCGAACTCGGAAGGTCACTTAGCGGAGCTGGTCGAGGAGCTCGGGCACCACGCGCTGTTCGCCATGGTGATCGACTCCGGTCGCGTCGGTGTCGACAAACCCAACCCGCGCATCTTCGAGTTGGCAGCGGAAGCGCTCGATGTGAAGCTCTCCGAGATCGTGCACGTGGGCGACGCGTGGGAAGCAGATGTTTTGGGCGCGCGTGCCGTCGGCGCGCAAGCCGTTTGGTACGCACCGACGGATGATCGACAATTGCCAGAAGGCGTCGTGGCGTGCCGCAATGCCGATGAGCTACGACGCGCACTGCAAGGCTTTGGAGTCGTGTGACGCGCTCGGGAGAACCGATGGAAAATCGCAAAATTGGGCTATTGGGCGCCGGCAACATGGCGGGCGCGCTGCTCCGAGGTCTGCTCGGCGGAAAGACACTGCGCCCGGAACAAATCCGCGCCAGCGATTTGCGCGCCGAGCATTTGGCTCAGCTCGAACAGAGCTATGGCATTCAGACTCACACGAACAACACCGAGCTCTTGGCTTGGGCAAACGTGATCGTGCTGGCAGTAAAGCCACAGGTGATCGCGCAAGTGCTCGAGCAAATGGCGAGCGTGGTCAAATCGGACACACTCGTGATCTCGATCGCTGCAGGCGTGCCGCTCTCCGCGATTGAGGCTCGCTTGCCCGGCGTGCGCGTACTCCGAGCGATGCCCAACACCGCCGCCATCGCGCTTGCCGGAGCGACTGGCATCGCCGCGGGCGCGCACGCTAGCGCCGAAGACTTGCAGTTCGCGCGAACCCTATTCGACGCCGTCGGTCGCTCCGCGCTGCTCGACGAGTCCGCGCTGGACGCAGTGACGGGCCTGTCCGGGAGCGGCCCCGCCTACGTCATGTTGATGATCGAAGCCCTCGCCGACGGCGGGGTGAAGGTCGGGTTGAGCCGCGAGACCGCGCTGATGCTCGCCGCGCAAACCGTTTACGGATCAGCGAAATTGCTGCTGGAAACGGGCGAGCACCCCGCCAAGCTCAAAGACATGGTGACGAGCCCCGGCGGCACCACCATCGCCGGCTTGCATGCCATCGAGGCAGGCGGCGTGCGTCACGCGCTGATGAACGCCGTCGAGGCGGCGACACGCCGCGCGACCGAGCTTGGTCAGGCGATGGCAGCAAAGCTCATCAAGCGCTGACAAAAAAATAGTGTCCGCGCAAAGGGGCCGGGGGGGGACAGCCTCGCTCTACGCGGACGAGTGGTTTGTAGCAGCCAGCAACTGGAAACGCAAACCTACTTCGCGAAAAACTCATACGCTTTCACGCGATTGACGTCGCAGAACGCAACATTTCGAAATTGATACGCGACTGATGTGCTGCAGCAAGATCCGGCACACGGCTTCGCGAACATCAAGGGGCGCATACGTAGCCCCAACGCCGTCCCAACGGGCGACGATCAGTGACCGTGAGTGGGACGGTTGCGCCAGCTAAGGTAGAGCCTTTACCGAGCGCACGCCCTTGCGGGCCGTCACTCTCGGCTGCCAGCGCGCGCGTGCACAAACCACGCGCTGACCACAGGAATTGAGCCTCGACACGCCGTGCACTGAGCCCGTCGCTCGCCGGCAGGAAACGTAAATTCGGTTCCAGCGAGGGAGCTCCAGTGAGTAAGAAACCGTCTGCATCCGAGACACAGGGCGGCGGCATCACCGATAGCTCTGCTGGGCTTGCGTAGAGGGGCGCTTGCAGCACGCGGCTCGCCGGATCGATCGGATACAGGTACCAGCCGCGACCCTGAACCCAGATCCCAAGCTCCTCACCGCGCACGCCACGAACCAAGGAGGCCGTGCCAATGTCGTGGCCGGGATCTGGATACTCAGCCAGGCGATCCACGCGCCCACCTGACATCTTGGACAGGATCAGACTGTGATTTTCGTTGAAGGAGGCCAGGTACCAAGCGTCCGCCAGCTTTGCCACGCTGCCCAGCATCCCGAAGTTGAAGCCGAGGCGACCAGCGTTCGCGAGCCGGACCACTGTTTTCCCCTCCTCGAACAATAGCAGCTCGAGCATTCCGCGAGAGCTCACCAGAACGGTGGCCGCGCGCTGGTTCGGATCCAACACCGCCCGCCACGACGCTGGGTTGCCCGAAGCGTCGAAGCCCAATGCTTCGGCGGCCCCGGCGGCGTCCGCCCAGGGACTGCGCGTGACCGCGCTTTGAAACACGCCCCGCCGGACCTGGAAGCGATCGAACAGGCGCAGCTGTAGGTGACCAACGCGTGCCCAATCCGCGCCTCGTTCACCCCAGACATAAGCGCGAAAGGCCGCACCTTCACTATCGGTCGGACCCACGTCGTAGCCGGTCTCTCCCGCGCTCAGCGTGGGCGGGGGGGCCTCGAGGAACGGCGCCCAGGGCGGCGCAGCGGAGTCGTCCGAGTGAGTACTGACGCGGGCGCGAGAGACCGGCGGCTGGGCAGGCTCGCTACTCTCGCCGTTCGCTTCGCAGCGCAACACCCAGCGACTGCCTCCCGGTTGCAACAGACGCGTCGTGTCAGGCAAGGTGGCAACACGCAACCGGGGGGCGGCGTCGCGCGTGCGAAAACCCACGCGCACGAAGCCGGCAAAGGCGCAACCGAGCTCGGAACAGCCCTGTAAGCGCGCATCATCGCGCAGCTCGCGCGCTGGGTCGAATTCGGTGGGCAGGTCCACGTCCGTCCATTCGAAGCCGCCGTCGGTGCTCTCTCGAGTGCGACCAGTACGCCCCACTAGCAGCGCGCGGCTCGCGGACAGCAGCGCGCGATCGATCCCCGATTCGGGGTGGCCCATGGTGACTTTGCCATCGAGTGCCACGCGCACCCCGGCAAACGGCTCGCTCCCCACCACCCAGCCCGCGAGAACGCTGGTGTTCTTCGCACTGGTCGACACGGTCTTCTCCGGCAACTCCACGAAGCCGTCGAGCCAGAGACCCTTTTCCAACAGCTTGGCTGGGCTGGACGTCGGCAGTTCGAGCGCCACGCGTTGCTCTTTGCCGCCCGCATCTATCAACGACAAGAAGCCGGCCGCGCCGAGCCGCGGCGGAACGATCACCGCAACGCGGCCGTCCGTGAGTGCCACCACGCGTTCGACGCCCAGATCGCCACGCACGTTGATCTCGCTGAATTCGCCAGACTTTCGCGCGATACAATAGCGCCCGGCCGACGCCGTTTCCCGCGCCGCGCAGGAACCGCGAATCACTAGTGAGCCGTTGCCGCTCGCAGCCACGTAGCGGGCGCCGTTGAAGGTGCGCACACGTCGCATGCGAAACGGCGGCTCGAATGCGTAGAGCGCCGTTTGATTCGGCCCGTCATTGCACACGAAGCCCGAGTTCTGGCCATAGTTCAACGCCGTGCACTCGCCGCCACCCGGATACGCGTGCTCGTCGCTCTCCAGCAATTTCCCATCGCTACCGCGCAGGCGCAATAACTGCCCGGAGTTAGCAACGATCAGCGAGCCGTCATCGCCGCGAAAACCGCGCAAGACCGCGAGCTTCAGCGCATCACGACCGAGCCGTTCACGCGCGCGCGAATCGCTCGGTCCGCCGTCACCGCGCAACGCTTCGGCGACCGCGTTCTCGCGTGGCGCGGAGCTTGGTTGATTGCGGCGCGTGAAGGTGCCCGTGCGGTCCAAATCGAGCACGCCTTCAGGACCAGTCAGCCGCAAGGCGCCGTCTTGAACGTCGATACTCGTCGGCGCCATGCCCAGCGAGTGCCACGAGACTCCGGCGTCGAAGCTGACCAGCGCGCCGCGTAGAGGCAGCGAAAGCGCACCGAACCAGGCGTCGACGAAGGCCATCTTCCCGTAGCTGGGCGAGGGCGGCAAACTACCGAGGCTTTGCGCCGTTCCGTGCTCGGCGTCCAAAGCGACGATGCGATCCGGATGATGCGCAACCACGTACAGCCGATCGAAACCGGCGATCACCTGCTCGGCCTCGAAGTCCAAGCGCGCAAATGGCTCGAGATCGCCGGTGAACGTGCGCGATCGAAAAAACAGCGTCGCGTTCGACGACTGCACGTAAAACAAGAATCCAGCGCCGAGCCGCGCCGGCAGCTCGATCGCGCGAACCGTGCGCGCAGCCGGCAGGTACTCGCGCGAGAGCTCGATCGCGCCATCCGGACGGGCGAGCACGCGCAAGCCGTAGCTGACAATGCGCCGACTGCCGTCTTTGTCTTCACCGACCACGCTGACAGCTGAGCCCTCGAGCGGCGGAAAGAGGCGCGGGCCTTGCTCATTGATCAGCGCTGCATCCGATGCGAGCGCCGGTACCGGCGAAAGCTGCGTGCTCGGCGTGCTGACCTTTGCGGCCGTGGGCGCTTGCGCCGGCGCGGGCGAACGCAGCCCGCCACCCGTGCACGCCAGCGCGGACCATGCGACGAAAGTGCTGGCCGAAAGCCAGAAATACCGCGCGCGCCGTGCCATTGCTTTTAGCGTAGCGCCTCGGCGGTCGCCCGCGTAGTGGTATCCCCAAATGAGCGAAACGCGGCGCCCCACCTCGCCCTTGGCCGAAGAGATCCTCGGCCTGTACTTCCCAGTTCTGGACCACGGCTTCGTGTCGCTGGTCGACTACATGGGCACCGATGAGTGCATCGAACGCGCGGCCCGCGTGAGCTACGGCTACGGCACGCGCCAGACCAGCCAAACGCGCGGACTGCTCCGCTACCTACGTCGGCATTTGCACACCACGCCGACCGAAATGGTCGAGTTCAAATTCCACTGCTCGATGCCAATGTTCATCGCTCGCCAGTGGATTCGTCATCGCACCGCGAACCTCAACGAGTACAGCGGCCGCTACTCGTTGATGCCCATGCTCTTCTACACGCCGAGCGAAGAGCAGCTACAAACCCAGAGCCGAAAGAACAATCAAGGCCGCAGCGGCACCCCTGTCGAGAGCGCCAAATACGCGGAAGCCGTGCAGCGCTGGAACGAGATCCGCCAGAAGAGCCGCGACGCCTACGAGTGGATGACCCTCGAAGACATGGCCCGCGAACTCGCGCGCATCGACTTGCCCCTCTCCACCTACACCCAGTGGTACTGGAAGATCGATCTGCACAACCTGCTCCACTTCTTGAAACTGCGCGTCGACAGCCACGCGCAGTGGGAAATCCAAGAATACGGTCGCGTGATGGCCGGCATGCTCAAACGCGTCGCACCGCTCAGCTACGAAGCCTGGATCGACTACGACGTGTGCGGCGATCGCATGAGCCGCATGGAACTCGAAGCGCTGCGCAAGCTCGTCACTCCCGAGGGTGAATCAGTGCGCGCACGCGACGGCGCCAGCTTGGACGCCGCGGCGCTCGCCGACGGAGGCCTTGCGAAACGCGAAGCCGCGGAGTTGCTCGCCAAACTACAGCCCAAGGACGTGCCGGATTTCGAGCTCGATCTGTCCAAGGCGAGCTCGGCCGAGGTGTACGCGGAGCGCTTCGCTCAGGCCGTGCCCAAGGTCGATCGCTCGAAGCCGACCGTCTGAGAATTTTGGGGGGCACACGCGGGCACGGGCGCGCTTCGACGCCAGACGCGCCCGTGTGGCCCCGCGCCCGGCGCCGCACGTCACAGCGGCCACGCCTGCCCGTCGCAATAACGAGCACCTTGGTCTGACGGAATCCGCTGGTCCGCTCCAGAAAACGGCGGTTGCACGAATCCGACCGAACCTTCCGTGAGGCTCGGGCATTGTAATGCTCGTACCCGGGTGAGCTCTTCGATCACAGAAAATGGTGCTGAAGCTCGATACTCGCGCGACTTGCGCGAGCCGGCGGTGGCGCGCCCAGAGCTCGAGAATTCGCCCCAATCAGCGCGACAGGCGCACCAAGACGAATCGCCGTTCAAAGGTCAGAGCGACGATGATTTGATGAAGCTCGCGCGTTCGGGCGTCGACAGCGCGTTCGACGAGCTCGTCCGCCGTTATCAGGTCGAGCTGCTGCGCGTGGCCGCGCGACATCTCGGTAGCAGCGCCTTGGCACCCGATTTGACGCAGAACACGTTCTTGCAGGTGTACGGCGCGCTCGACCGCTACCAGGCTCGCGGCGCGTTCCGAGCCTACCTGCATCGCGTGCTGCTCAACCAATGCCGGATGGCCCATCGCTCGGCTCGAGTCTCCCTCAAGGCATTGGAGCAATCCGAGTTCGAACCGAACGCCGATGACTCGCAGTTCAGTGAACGCGACAAACGTCGTGATTTGGAACGCGCACTCAACCGTCTGAGTGACAAGCTGCGAGACGTGGTCGTGTTGCGCTATTGCGGTGACCTCGACTACGAAGAGATCGCCGAAGCACTGGCGGTGCCCATCGGCACCGTCAAGCGTCGACTCTTCGACGCCATGGCAAAATTGCGGGAGATCGTGGAGCCGCGATGAAACCTAGCCATTCGAGTATGCCGCCAGCGCGGCCAATGGCCGCGCATCTCGAGGGAGATCTGGGCGCGTTGGACGCGCAATTGTTCGAGTTGCTGAACACGGATCACCAATTCGATGACGTCGACTTGGTGCCATCGATCCGAGCGCGTATCCGCGAACGCAGGGCGGCCCAGGTACGTCCGTGTGAGAGCGTCATCGAACGCTGGATGCGCCGCCCCGTAGCCGCGCTGTTCGCGACGGGCTTGGTCGCCGCGGCCGTGTGTTTAGGGATTGCGCTCAAGCCGCGCGGCCACGCTGCGGACGAGTATCGAAGCAAGTCTGCCGGCGAAACGTTGAACCCAGCGCGCTGGGCCGGGGTGCATGCCTATCGCGTCCACGCGGGCAAGTCAGAGCCACTCGCGGAAAGCCTGGCGCGCGGCGACGGACTGCTCTTTTCGTACACGAACCTGGGCGGCGCTCCATTGCAAAACCTGATGATCTTCGCGGTCGACTCGAACCATGAAGTCCATTGGTTTCACCCAGCGTACGAGCGCGAAGGCGAAAACCCGAGTTCGATTGTCATCGATCGCGACGCCGCCCAGACTCCGCTCGCCGAATTAATCCAAGACGAGTACCCGACCGGTGCGCTCAGCATCCATGCGCTGTTCAGCAATCGCCCACTGCACGTGCTCGAGGTGGAAGCCTGGCTGAAAGACGACCCTCGAGTTCGGTTGGAAGAGAAAGAACCGGGCAGCGTCGAACAAGTGCTCACGACGCGAGTGGAACGATGAGCATTGCTCGATGCCTCGTCGTGTTGCTCTTGCTCGGACTTTCATCGCGCATCGCGAGTGCGCGCCCCGCAACGTCCATAGCGCGCTTCGCGATCGTGATTGGCAACAACGAACCTGACGGCAATGGTGCGGAGCGCTTACGCTTTGCAGACGATGACGCCGTCGCCACGCACCAGCTGCTCCTGGATGCCGGAGTCGAGAGTCACCTGCTCGTGACTCTCGACTCCAGTACTCGCCAATTGCACCCCTCGCTGCGGCGCGACGGGACCCCGAGTCTGCGCGACCTGGAGCGGGTGTTTCTGGCGATTTCAGCCGAAATGCGCGCTCATACCAAACGCGGCGAGAGCACCGAGCTGCTGCTGTTTTATAGCGGTCACGGGGACGCCGAACACGGCGAGGGCTACGTGGTACTCGAAGACCAACACCTCACTCGCGGCCGCTTGTTCGGGCTACTGAGCCGCTCGCCGGCCACGCGCAATCACGTCTTCGTCGATGCCTGCAAGTCGTACTTCTTGGTCTACGCCAAAGGTCCAGGCGGTCACCGCACGGCGTACAGCCCCGACTTCGTCGAGAACGCGATCCCGGGACGACTCGCCAATACCGGCTTCGTGCTCTCTACCTCGTCGGATCGCGAGAGCCATGAATGGACCCATTACAACGCCGGCATCTTCAGCTATGAGCTGCGCTCCGCGCTGCGCGGCGCCGCGGACGCCAATCAGGATGGCCGAATCAGCTACGCGGAGCTCGGTGCTTTCCTCACAGTCGCCAATGGCGACATCAAGAATCCAAACCTCAAACCCGACTTCATCGTCCGCCCTCCGAGCTCCGGTCCGGAGCGGGAGATCTTGGGCTGGGACACAAGAACGGCTGCGCTCCGTTTGAATGGCTCAGAAATCGGCCATTTCTACGTCGAGACCGAGGATGAACGGTTGCTCGACGCGCACCCGACCGCCGGAGAGATGGTCACTCTGCACCTTCCGGACGCGCGTCCCCTGTACGTGCGCAAGGACGATGGCAGCGCAGAATACCTGCTGACCACGCAGCGGCCGGAAGGTGACGCGCTCGCACAGCTGACTCCGGTCGAACCGCAGGTCGGAGACAAAGGCAGGGTGGATCTGGCCCTATTGCACCTGTTCGCCAATCCCTTCGGCCCAGCGAATGTTCGCGCATTCGAGGCCAGCATGATCACTCGGCCCACGTACGCCGATCAACCGCACACGCCAGCAGCCAGCTCTCTTGGTACCGTCGCCGGCTGGACCGCGATCGGCGCGGGCGGCGCGGCGCTAACGTTGAGCACCGCTTCGCTCGTCACGTCGCTCAGCAACAAAGGAGGATCTCAGGTCGAAATCGAGCAAGCCAACCAGCGCGTTCGAACGTTGAATATTGCTTCCGCCGTGGGCTACGCAATCGCGGGAGTCGCGGGCGTCACTTGGGGCTTG
>Ga0164309_10001732_pt1 | contig 10513 bp, 5 predicted proteins | sample Whisoiple_247_MG_FD_109984 | JGI IMG/M metagenome (GOLD analysis project Ga0164309, IMG submission 109984) | Soil microbial communities amended with fresh organic matter from upstate New York, USA - Whitman soil sample_247_MG | ecosystem: Environmental > Terrestrial > Soil > Unclassified >... | reverse complement strand
GGCGCCATCGGCGGGCATCCGTCGGCGGGCAGCAGCACGTCAGGCGAAGGCGGCGAAGCTGGTGGCAGCGAGGCCGGCGCCGGTGGCGAAGCGGGCGCGACGAATGGCACCGCGAGCGATTTTCCCAAGCAGCCCATCCTCGTGGACGGCGCTCCTGCAAACGCACCTGAGCTGTTCGCTGCCGCGACGGACACATCGACGAAGCCGCTGTGCGTGCTCGAGCCACAGTTCTCCGCCGACACCGTGCCCGGCGCGATGTTTCCGAGCAACTGGCTGCGGCCGCGATTTCGCGTGGCCGCGGCGGACTTCGATCTCTACGAAATCCGCCTGCATTCAGCTGCGGAGAGCAACGATCTCGTGGTCTACACCAAGCAGAAGACTTGGTATCTACCAAAGGGTATCTGGCGCGGCTCGGGGGTCAATGCAGGGCTCAGCGTCGCGGCTTCTGGTGGCCCTGTCAGCGTCACGATTCGCGCACTCAACAGCAGCACACCGCAAACGGCCGCACGTGTCAGCGGCAGCTTCAACATCGCGCCAGCCGTTGCATCGGGGAGCATCCTCTTCCCGACCGCGGCTCCGCTGCCGCCGACCCCGGACGAAAGCAAGGTGCTCGGCTTTTCGATCGGGGATGAAGGCGTGCAGTCAGCGTTGACGTTGCCCCAGCTCGCTTGGTCGGGCCAATTCGTCGAAGATGGCGTGTTCTTCAATGGCTACTATGACCGGGTACCGCTCGCCGGCTTCGCCAATGGTCAGGTGCGCCGCATCTATCGCCCCGTGCTGACACCTGATAATCAAGCGCTCGCCTTTGGCGACGAGTGGCCGTATGCGCTAGCAATGGCGCAACTGACGGGTGGCACCGTGGGTTCCATCCCCACGTATGTCGGTACGGGCGCGCAAGGGATGCTGCGCATGTCATGGCTCGGTAGCCCAACATTCTCCGCTGCGCATTGGGCCCCAAAGGACCGCATCCTGGTCTCGAGCTACGGCACCACGTTTACCTCGGGCAAAGCACGAAACAATCCGTGGCAATCGCTGCCGGCCTATGTAGGGACGGACGGCGCCACGGCTGACGACTTAGTAAAGTGGCATCAGCTGGCGTGGTTCGATCTCGAGGCAAGCTTTGCTGTCCCGCTCACCGAACTCGACTACGGGACAATCGACACGCGCTACAAGCCGGTCACCGCCGCCAAAGGTTCGTCTTGGGGTTTGATTGCAACCGGTGACGCGAACGTGAGCAACGTGACGCCCAGCTTCAACCCAGCGGGTGACAAGCTCGCCTACGTCGCCACGGATTACTCCCCGCTCGGCTTTCCGGATTCGCTCGCGACCAAGGCGGACATTCGAGTCGTCCCGTACAATTCTCACAACGGAGGCGCCTCACAAGCCTTGGTCGGTGCCTCGGACGCAAACTACTTCGAATACGAGCCGTCTTTTTCACCGGACGGCAAGCTGGTCGCGTTCAGCCGTGCCGCAACAGGAGGCCCCGATGGCCCGTTCCGAAATCGCTACGCAGAATTGAGCGTGGTGCCGGCGACCGGCGGCGAACGCGCCCGGCTCGTCGCCAACGATCCGAACGCGTGCGCGAGTGATCCGACGCCACTGGCCTTGCTCAACGGGTCACCCGCGTGGGGTCCGAACCCGGTCCACCAGGAAGGGCGCACCTACTACTTCTTGATCTTCACTTCCGCCCGCAAATACGGGGACGAATTCTCGACTCAGTTCGAACTGGCCGACAAGCAAGACACCGCCGGTACACACACCGACTCGACGCTCAGCGCCTCGACTCAGTTGTACTTGACGACGATCGTCGTGGATGACGCCTCAGGTAGCATCACCAGCTATCCAGCCATCTACATCTGGAATCAGAATCGCGTGCCGGGCTCGGTGAACGGTTTCTCGGCAAGGAGCCCTGTTTGGGGCAGCACGATATTGCCTCCGCAGAACATCCCGCCGGTGCCCTGAGCGCCGCTGGCACGAAGTGATGAGCCGCGACGGCCGCGCTTCGACGGGAACAGAGCGCAGCCGCGAGGTGCGTGGCGGGGGCGCGACCGCCCCCAACCTCAGAGACTCGTCATGGGAGCGGTACCGCGCCCATCTCGTGGATGAGCGCGATACTTCCTACGACGAACGACTCAGCCGCGGGTCGACTTGCGGCGACGCGACACGAGCGCACCCACCGCGCCGAGTGCGCTGAGCAACCAGAGCGCAGAACCGGTCTTGCTCGAAGAGATCGAGCAGCCGCCGGAATCCGAGCTGGCCGGGGCCGCGGGGGCGACCGGCGCCGAACCACCAGCACCGCCAGCACCACCAGCACCACCCGTGCCAGCCGGCATGCTGTCAGTCGGGTACTTCGCGAACACCTGGGCCATCGCGGTGTAATCCGCCTTGGGCTTCAGGGCGGTGTCGAAGAGGTGTGCGTAGTCATACGCCGGGAACGTGCTCGGTACCCAAGAGTCGAGATCGCTGAGGCCCCAAACCGTGAAGTGGTCGCAGTTCTCAGCGTCGATGCAGGCTTGGAGCATGTCCGCGTAGAACTTGTTCTGCAGCTGCTGCTTGGTGTCATCGAGCGGCTTGCCGATGCGGAAATCACACTCGGTGATCTGCACTTCGATACCGATGTCCTTGTAGCGAGCCATGTTGTCTCGAATGGCCTGCATGTCGGGGACGCCGTTGGACGTCGTGCCATCCGGCTCGACGAAGTAGTGGCCTTGGAAGCCGATCGCGTTGATTGGGATACCGCGGTCCTTGAGGTCTTTGACGAACTCGAAGACGCGATCGCCCTTGGCGTTGCCCTTTTGTTCGATGTTGTAATCGTTGTAGACGAGCTTCGCGTCCGGGTCGGCGGCATGCGCGCGTTGGAACGCGAGGTCGATGAACTCTTTGCCGATGGTGTTGTACCAGAACGTCTGGCGGTAATCGGTGTTGTCGATCGCCTCGTTCACGACGTCCCAGTACTTGAACTGGCCCTTGTAGTGCGACATCAACTTGTCGATGTGATCGTACATGATGGCGATCATCTCGTCCTTGGTGAACACCTTGGCGTTACCAGCGTCGTCCTTCGGGCTCGTGAGCCAACCAGGAGCTTGGGTGTGCCAAACCAGCGGGTGGCCGCGGAATTCGAGGCCGCTCGCCTTGGCCCACGCCGCAAGTGCGTCCGTATCCGTGAAGTCGTACATGCCCTGCTTCGGCTGAATCAGGTTCATCTTCATGGAGTTCGCCGGAGTGATCATGGCGAACTCGCCGGCAACGATCGAGTTGTGCAGCGGGTTGCTGAGGAAGATCGGCGTGTCCACCGCGGTGCCCATCTTCACGATCTTGGTGTATTCCTTGAAGGGATGACCGGAGGGCGCTGACGTGGTGTACGGCGGCTGCATGGGCGTCGCCACCGGCTCGACCACGATGTCGTCGACACAGACCGTGCCCGCGGACGGGGCATCGTCGCCACCGTAGTGGCCGATTTGGAACTGAAACTGCGCGTTCGTGTCATCGCGCAAGTTCATGTACGTGTACTCGATGGTCTTTGCCGTCGCGTCGATCATGAACGGCTCGATGAAGTAGTCGCTGTAGGGATCGACACCGAGCCCGGTCTTGAACTTGACCTTGCGGGCCACGTCCGCCGTGATCGAGAACTTGATGTGGTAAGCTTGGCCCTTCACCAGCGGCAGGCCGCTGTAACCAATGATCACGTCCCACGGGTTCTTGCCACCGTTGACGATCGTGGCGCACAGCTGACCGTTGGTGACGGCCATGCTCATGTCAGCGGGCGGGTCGACGCTGGTGCTTGCGTTCTTCCACCACGGGTCGGTGGCGGTGCCGTCGAAGCTTCCGTTCTTGATCAGATTCCCGCTCATGCCGCCAGCGGCGGACGCGCTGCCGCCCGCGCTCGTGCCACCAGCCGCAGTTGATCCGCCCGCGTCCGACCCACCGCTCGAGGTGCCGCCGCTGGACGTGCCGCCGCCCCCGTCGCTGGCGCCGCCAGCGCCGCTCGAGGCCGTTGCCCCGCCTGAACCGCCGTTCGCGGTGCCACCGGCTCCGGCCTCGGCACGGGCCTGCGCCGAGCATAAACAGAGGGTGATGATGGAGGAAAACGTTGCGAATCTAAGGGCAGAAGAAGGTACGACCATGTGACACCTTTGTGGTTGGCCGGGACGGGCGGCGCTTTTCAGACAATGCTAACCAAAATCGACCAGCCGAAGCCATCGCCAAAGCCGGTCCGGCTACTGTTCTGACTATCTAGCACGAACCTTTCGCCCCACCCTTTCTCGAACAGGTTGATCGGAAACCTTCAACGAGTGAATAAGCCACTGCCATGCCACATGCCCTTACGCCTCGACGCGCTGGGGACTCGAGCCGGCCTCACCGAGCCCGAGCCCGAGGCGATGCCGAGCGAAAAGCGACAGCCCCCGGCGTGGCGTGGACACAACTCGGAGTACCTTGCTTTTGTCATTCTATTCACGACTCCTTAGCTTCAGTTTCTTGCTCAGTGTCTCCAGCCTTTTGGCATGCGGCTCCACCACGAACTCTCCGGCGAACAGCGGCGGCAAGGGCAACGCGCAAGGCGGTGACGCGCAAGGCGGCAGTGGCGGCAGCGAGGAGGTTGCCACCGGCGGCACTGGCCCAGCCGGCATGGGCGGAATGATGGACACGCCGTCTGAGTGCGGCGTCCCCAATTCGGCCAATACGACCGCGCGCGCCGAATGCATGGCGCCCTCGGGCTATCGAAACCTGTTCAGCGAGGTGCTGTGTAAGTCGACCGCCGACGTGCAGGCCAAGATGAACGGCGTCGTTCAACAACTCTTCCACGGCAGCGGGGAAGATCAGCCGATCTACTATCAGCTCTCGGCCAACGCTTCACAGGCGTACATCGAGGACATTGCCAGCGGTGACGTGCGCAGCGAAGGGCAGTCGTACGGCATGTTCATCGCCGTGCACATGAACATGCGCACCGAGTTCGACAAACTCTGGGCTTACGCGAAGGCATGCATGCAGCAGCCGAGCGGCGTGTTCGCGTGGCAGATGAACGTGGATTCGTGCACCCCCAAATCTACCGGGCAGGCGCCTGACGGCGACGAATACTTTGCCGAGGCGCTGCGGCTCGCAGATCGACGCTGGGGCAGCACTGGTGCGACCAACTACGCCAATGAAGCCAAGAAGATCATGGCGGCGATTGCCAAGAACGATTTCAGTTCTAACCCCGCGATCGTGAAGTTCAGCCAAGGCTCCAATTTCAGCGATCCGTCGTACGTGCTGCCGCTCTTTTACTCGGAATGGGCGTGTTTCGACTCGGCCAACGCGACCTTGTGGCGGAACGCGACCAGCTACGCGCGCACCTACTTTCCGAAGGTGTACAACGCGAGCACCGGCCTTTCGCCGTATCAATCGAACTTCGACGGTTCTGCGTATCAGCAGGGCAACACGTTCAACGCCGACGCCTGGCGCGTACCCATGAACATCATGTCCGACTTCGCCGTGAACCGCGCGGGCACGTGGCAAACGGGCTACGCGACGACCCACGCCGCGTTTTGGACCAGCCAAGGACTCGACACGTACGGCAGCTCGTACTCGCTCAGCGGCATGGCCTCCAACATGTATCACGGCGCCGGACTCACCGGCGCGAACGCGATGCTCGCGTTCGGCTTGTCCGCGACGGACGCCAAGCCGTTCCTACAAGCAGCGTGGGACCAAGACGCGCCCACGGGTCAATACCGCTACTACGATGGCACGCTCTATATGCTGTCGATGCTGTACCTGACCGGCACGTTCAGCTTGTTTTATTGAAACGGTCTATCCTGCGCGACGCGCGTCGGTACCCGCGGCTTGCACGCGCCGACGCGCCACCGCGCACAGGTCCTCACGCCAAGCGTCGAACACCGACGCCAGCGGCACTTGCGAGGCTCGTTGGCGATCGTGAACTCGCAGCACGTGCTCGTACGCTTGCAGTGCTTCGGCAGGGTGCCCGCCATTTTCGTGACAAAGCGCGAGGTAGAACGCGGCGGGCCACAGATTTTCGTCGAGGAAGAGCGCCGCGCGTAGGTCGTGCAGCGCGAGCTCGATTTCTCCGCACAAATAGCGGGCGACCCCCGCGTAAAGGTGCGTATCGGCGCGCGTCCGATCGCGGCTGAGCGCGGTGACATAGGCGAGGCGCGCTTGAGCCACATCGCCGGCTTCGAGCAAGCGATGCCCGTGCGTGAGCTCGCGCTCGATTTCGCAAGGAGGTGCTGGCGGAACGCTCTCGAGCGCCGCGGCCGCAGCCGGAAGTGCCGAAAACAACTGCGCCTCTTGCCTCACTTTGGCGGGTTCAATCAGCCAGTCGCGCGCGACCGTTGTCGAGCGCGCCGCACTCGTTCCAGGCTCGTTCTTGCGGAATACCAGTCGACCGGCGACGTAGCACGCATCGAGGCCGCTCGGCACCTCGCACACCACTTCACTCGCACCCAGCACCAGGTAGCCGCCCGGAGCGAGCGACCGCGTCAGCAGCTCGAGCACCCGCCGCGCAGTATCATGATCGAAGTAGATGAGCACGTTTCGACACAGCACGATGTCCCAGCCCTCACCGTTTGCCGGTGCGGGCGGTCGCTCGATTAGATTGTGCGCTGCAAAGCTCACTCGTTGCCGAAAGCGGCTTTCGACCTCGAAGCTTCGATCGCGTAGACGCCTGAGGTTCGTGGCAAAGCGCGGATCCATGTCGCGCACGCTCCAGCTGCCGTAGGTCCCTCGACGTGCGAGCTCGACCGACTGAGTGTTCAGGTCGGTGGCCAATATCTCGACCTCGCGCTCCGCACTCTCAGCCATGAAGGCGAGCGAATAGGCGTCCTCTCCCGTCGAGCATGCGGGGATCCAGGTTCGTACCCTGCCCGGCCGTCCGAGCTCGCTTCGAAAGAGCGCTTCGATCGCCGCCAGCTGACCCGGATCGCGAAAGAACCAGGTGTATCCGACGGTGATCGAGTTGACGAGCCGTTCCAGCTCGGCCGCTCCTCGATCGCTCGCCAGTAGCCCGAGATAAGTGGCCGGTGTGAGCGCAAGCTCCTTCTGACGACGCGTCGCATAGGCGACGAGTGCGCGATCGATGCCTCCGCGACTCAGTTCGATGCCCGTGCGCATCGACACGAATGCCGAGAGCTCGCGATCTTTGCTCACCGGGTGAGGCCTCGCGCGGTTTCGAGCGCCCAGTTCGTGACTTCGCGCGCGAGTCCCGCCGGATCGAGGGCGCGTTCTGCCGCGCGCGCCTCGAGCGCCGCGCGCGGCATGCCGAACACACCCGAACTGATTTCGTCCTGCGCCAGTGTGAGTGAGCCGCGCGACTTGAGCTCGAGCAGACCGTTCGTGCCGTCGCGTCCAATCCCGCTCATGACGACGCCGCAGGCATTCTTACGCAAACAATCGGCGAGCGAGCGGAACAGAACATCAACGGCGGGTCGGTGCCCTTCCACCTCTGCCTCATCGCTTGGCCCCAGGTGATGGGCATCGAGCGCGATCAAATGGCGATCGTCATCGGCAATGTAGACATGTCCTGCCTCGGCCGCGGTGCGACGCGACACGACGCTGACCGGAAGCGGCGTGCGCGCGCGCAAGAACTCGCAGAACGCCCGGGCATAGCCCTTTGGCAAATGTTGAACGACGGCAACCGCCGCGGGTAAGCTCGCCGGCAAAGCTCCGAGCACAGCCGCCACGGCGAGCGGGCCTCCCGCCGAGGCGCCGATCGAGATGACGGGCACGCCGCGCGGCGCGAGCGGCAACAGAGGCGCTTGGGGCGCGCTAGCGCAAGTTCGCGGAGCGCTCCGGTTTCCCGCCACGTGCCGCACGACCGGCACTTGTGAGAGTTCGCGCACGCGGCCGCGCAGACGCGCTTCGGCACTCGCATCCCCAAATTCTGGCTTTTCAGCGAGATCGAGCGCGCCGCGGCGAATCGATTCGAAAACGGCGGTTTGATTGTTCGCCGAGGGCTGACCCGTCACCACCAAGATCGGCAATGGCTGATTGGCCATCACGCGCTCGATGGTTTCGTGTCCACCTGTGCCCGGCATTTGCAGATCCACGAGCAGGATCGTGGGGCCGACTTGGCGCACCAATTCCAGCACGCGATCGCCGTTTTCCGCCTCGCCAACGACGCTGATGTCGCGGTCACGAGTCAGGATTTCTCGCAGCCGATCGCGACAGATCACCGAATCGTCGAGGATGAGCGCGCGAACCGGCTTCACGGGGCAACCGGTCGCACGCTGGCTGGGGCATTGGGCACGAAGCGCCTGACCAAATCGAGCAGGGCATCGCTCTTGAACCCGGTTTTGAGCAAGTAGGCATTTGCGCCGAGCTCGGTCGCGCGCTGCCGATCTTCGACCGAGCCGCGCGTGGTCAGCAGAATCACCGGCAGTCTTTGATTCTTTTTACGGATCTCGGACAACAATTCGAACCCGCCCATGGTCGGCATTTCCAGATCGGACAGCACCAGGTCCGGCTCTCCGCGTGCACGCATGGCAGAAAGCGCCTCGGTGCCGTCGTTGGTGACCTCGACCGAGTAGCCAGCAGAGACCAGGATCTCCTGCACCAACTGAGTCACGACCGGCGAGTCGTCTGCCACCAGGATCCGACGACGACGTGGCGCGCTTCGCGCGTGCGGTGCCGGCGCGTGCGGTGCGGCATCTGCCAGCGATTGTTGCAAAAACGCGACATCGAGCATGAGCACGAGCCGGCCATCGTCGAGCAGCGCGGTCGCCCCGATGCCAGTGAGCGCGCCGAGCAGCGCGTCGGCGGGACGGCGAATGAGCTCGACGTCTCCGACGATCACCGGGACACGCAACGCAAACGTGCGTCCACCGAGTTCGACCACGATCCCTGACGATTCTGGCGCTTCACTCGTGAGTCGTAGCGCGTTCGCGAGCGAGACCAGCGGCAGCGTTTGGTTGCGGTGACGCAGCACCGGCCGCCGCTCGTGGTTGGGCGCGGGCAGCTCGTGTGCGCCGAGTACGGCGCGCACGGTGCGCGCCGGGAATGCGTAAAGGCCCGATCCGATCTGGACGATCAGGCTGCGTTCCTTGGTCACCGTGAAGGGCACAGTCAGCAAGAAGCGGGTGCCTTGCCCCGGCTTGGATTCGATGCGCACACTGCCGCCCAGCGCCTCCACTTGGCGTCGCACCACCGCAAGTCCCACTCCACGACCCGAGACACGACTCACCTCGGTCCGCGTGGAGAAACCGTGCGCGAACAGCAAATCGAGCACCTCTTCGTCGCTCAGCGGCGAGACCTCGGAGGAGCGGCCTGCGCGTTGTGCTGCTGCGCGGACTGTATCGGCATCGACGCCGCGCCCGTCGTCTTCGACGCAAATGACGACGTTTGGTCCTGCTGCGTGCGCCGACAGCACGAGTGAGCCCACCGCGCGTTTGTCGCCGCGCTCGCCCTCTGCCTCGAGCCCGTGGTCGACCGCGTTTTGCACCAAGTGCAACAGCGAGTCCCACAGCTTATCGAGCACGTTGCGCTCGAGTTCGACGCCACGCGCTTCGATCCTAATATCGACATTCTTGCGGCATTCGCCGGCCAGCAGGCGCGCGTGCCGTCGCAGTTCGCGCAGCACGGGCTCCACTGGCACCAGGCGCAGCGCCCAGGCGCGCGTCGTGGTGTCCGTGACGAGCGCGCTCACCCGTGCGAAGTCTTCGACCAGCGCCGTGTGCGCTTTGGCTCCCCCGGGCAGCGAGTGCATCAGGCCGAGCGTGCGACCGCGCAGCCCGCCGTACAATGCCGTGAGCTCCGCCAATCGTTCGCAAAGATCGTCGACCACCTGGGCGTCGACCTGCACATAGCGGCGACCGTTGTTCCCCCGCGCATCGTGCGCGGACACTTCCACCGTCCGTGCCTCGGGCTCGGTCGCGTCACCCGAGTCGCTGTCGCTCGCATCACTACGTTCGGCGGCGCCGTTGCTGCGGGTCGCGCTGTGTTCGTCGCCTGTGGAGGCGGATTCGGCTTCTCCAAGCTCGAGTAGCATCGCTTCCAGCACTGCATCCGCGATCTCTGGTTCGACCGAACTGCCAAGTGCCTTGCGCATTGCGTCGAGCGCACGCATGGCGCCGAGCACGCCGCCGCCTTGACCGAGCCAGCCTTCGAGCGCATGCGCAAGATCGGCCAGCATGCTGAGCCCCAGCATACGCGCTTCACCCTTGAGGGTATGCAGCTCACCGAGCGCTTCTTTCTGCGCGCTTCCGTCGCTCGCATCCGCTTCCAGCAACTCCAACTGGGCTTCGATGCGCTCGATGCGCGCGAGCAACCCCGCGCGAAAGCGCTCGAGCAGCGCCTCGCGTTCAGAGCTCACGCGGCCTCTTCAGTCGCCGTTTCGAAGCGCCTCACGAGGTCGGTCAAACGATCGGCTTGGGCTTTGAGCCGTTCGGCAGAGGTGCGAGTTTGTGCGGTCGCCGCCACGGTTTGGGTCACGACATCGGTGATGCCGCGGACGCTCTGTGAAACCTGCTCCGTGCCGCTGCGCTGTTGCTGCGTGACGAAGGTGATCTGGCGTGCGGCTTCGGTGGTT
>Ga0164309_10001727_pt1 | contig 10531 bp, 13 predicted proteins | sample Whisoiple_247_MG_FD_109984 | JGI IMG/M metagenome (GOLD analysis project Ga0164309, IMG submission 109984) | Soil microbial communities amended with fresh organic matter from upstate New York, USA - Whitman soil sample_247_MG | ecosystem: Environmental > Terrestrial > Soil > Unclassified >... | reverse complement strand
CCTGGCCGATCAATTCTGAGCTTTGGGTACGGTGCGATAGGGATCGCCTGATGGAACTCTCCATCAGGTGCCCGGCATCGCACGCGGCGTTCGCCACCTTCGGATTCAGGGGGCTGCTCGATGACATTGGCGTGCAGCGCGATATTGAGGCAAAAAGCAAGACCCGATGGGCGCTGTATAAACCGGTTTCGCCTGTGACTGCCGCGGCGCCGAAGCTCACCGACGGACCTGCGGGGACGCGCGCGTGACAGGATTGCCGGTCTCTGGCTTTAAGGTGTTGGCGGTCCCGGAAGGATTCGAACCTTCAACCCTCTGCTTAGAAGGCAGATGCTCTATCCCTTGAGCTACGGGACCACGGGTCGTCGGGTTGAGTTTGCGGTCCGCCAGGCGTGTCATTGCCGGGCTTACCGGGCAATCCAATAGCCCCGGCGCCCACAACTCATACAAGGCATTGATTACTGGATTCCCGCTTTCGCGGGAATGACAAAGTGCGGGGACGCTAATGCGTCCAGCGGTCAAGGCGGCCGAATTTGAAGTTGTCGGCGTAAGCCTTCGGCTTGATCTCCGTCCTCTGCGGCTCGTCGACGCGAAACGGGATGCCGTGGCGCGTGGCGTAGGCCACGGCCTCTTCGAGCGTCGCGAACTGCATGCGCACTTGCGATCTCGTGTCGTCGGAGCTCGTCCAGCCCATCAGCGGCTCGATCTCGCGAGGCGACGCCGGCTCGTAATCGAGCACCCATTCGCGCGTGCCGGCGCCGCCTTGCTGCATGGCGGTCTTGGCTGGCTTGTAGATGCGGGCAACCATCTTCGTCTCGTCCCTGTCGATGAGCGGGAATGGTCGGGGCAGCAAGATTCGAACTTGCGACCCCCTGCTCCCAAAGCAGGTGCGCTACCAGACTGCGCTATGCCCCGATCGGCCGCTCAGGCTCCAGCACATACATAGTTCGCCGCGATGCAGCAAGCTAGGCCTATGGTTTCGGCGCCCGGTTGAGGCCGGGATAGACCACCTCATCGCCAGCCTTGAGGCCGATGCTGGCGGCGGCGCCGGCATTCAGCTCGAGCACGCCCTGCACATTGCCTTCGGAGGAGATGATCTGGGTGGAGAAGGGCTCGGTGCGGCTTTCGATGCGATGCACTTTGCCGTCGGCGCCGATGAAGACCATGTCGAGAGGGATGAAGGTATTCCGCATCCACATGGTGAGCGGCTGAGGCTTGTCGTAGAGGAACAGCATGCCGGCATCGACCGGTAGCGTGCGGCGATACATGAGGCCGAGCGCACGCTCGGCCGGCGTGGTGGCAAGCTCGATGGTGAAGCTATGCGGCCCTGAGTCCGTCTTCAGCACAAGCGTCCCGTTGCCGGCGGCAATGGCACCTGGCGACAGAAGCAAGGTCAGTGCGACGCTTGCACCGGCCGCTAGGCGTCCAAATTGTCCAACGTGTTCCAAGATTAATGAGAGGACGGACCCGTCATGCTGTCCGGCTTGAGCTCCGCCGCCATCAGTCCTTTCGGACCGCGGCCATAGCGCACCAGCACGGTCTGTCCGGGGCGGAGCTCGGTGAAGCCGAACCGCCGCAAGGTCTCCATGTGCACGAAAATGTCCAAGGTCTGCGGGCCGCGGGTCAGGAACCCAAAGCCGCGCAGGCGATTGAACCATTTCACCATGGCGCTTTCCCAGTCGCTTTCCGGAGTCACCGCAACATGCGTCCGTTGCGGCAACTGCGACGGGTGGATCGCCGTCGAATCGTCCATGGCTCGGATGCGAAAGGCCTGCAGCCCCTTCGGCCGCTTCAGCACCTCGCATACCACCCTGGCACCTTCGTAGGCGGTCTGGAATCCATCCCGCCTGAGACACGTCACGTGAAGTAAAATGTCTGGAAGATGATCTTCGTCTGGAACAATGAAACCATAACCCTTGGACGCGTCGAACCACTTGATCGATCCCGAAACCTCAAAGACATCAACTGTGGCTTCCTCGTCGCGTTGGGTAAGGCCTTCAATATGTGGCGGTTCTTTCGCCCCCATGCCGCATTCCCCCCGCTGTCACTTATGAGCCCGGAGTGATACTCCCACTCGAATCACCCGGCAGGCGCTCGCTCAAAACATAGCATCGCCGCCTAACGCCGCCAGTGGAATTTTCCGCGCAGTTTTGCCTTCTCCACAGTCCGGCCGCGACTTCGCCAAGCATCGGCGACAAGACCCGCAAGCGGCTGACCGGAAAGCGATTCTTGTGCGATTGGCGGGCAGTTGCGAGAGCCTGACGTGGGTTGCGCGCGAAGCGTCGATGAATCGGGCAAGCGTCTCTACCATCGAGCAAATTTTCGCTTTCCGACGGCGCGACGCGCGAAGGTGCTGAACGTGTGGACCCCGGGCAACAATGGCAAGCGAATCTGCATCGAAAGTTGTGCAGAGCACGCATCCGCGTCACCCGCTTGTCACGGCATGCATCTTGGCGCTAGGGGTGACCGAGCATTCCGACAGGAGCCAACCAGAGGTTTGTCATGAAGTATCTCCACACCATGGTGCGCGTCAGCGACGTCGATCGCTCGCTCGATTTCTACTGCAACAAGCTCGGTTTTAGAGAGGTGAGGCGCATGGAAAGTCCGCAAGGACGCTTCACGCTGTTCTACCTCGCCGCCCCCGGTGACCCAGACGACGATGCACAGCTCGAGCTGACCTATAACTGGGATCCCGAACCCTACGGCGAGGGCCGGAACTTCGGGCATCTCGCCTACGAGGTCGACGACATCTACGCGACCTGTGAGAAGCTGATGAAGAAGGGCGTCACCATCAACCGGCCGCCGCGCGACGGCCACATGGCCTTCATCCGCTCGCCTGACAATATCTCCATCGAGCTGCTGCAGAAGGGCAAGCCGAAGCCGAAGCAGGAGCCGTGGGCTTCGATGCAGAATACCGGGAAATGGTAGGCAGGCATAAAGAGAGCCGGCTGAACTGACGTTCAACCGGCTCCTTTTGCGAAGAGTCTAAGAAGAGTCTAATCAGAGGTTACGGGCAGTACCAGACCGGACCGACGACGACGCAGCCGAGAGTCTGCCAGTTGTAGGGACGAGCATAATAGCGGTGGCCCCAATAGCGGTTGCGGTAGTAGTACTTGCCGCCGCCGTGATGATAATTGTAGTGCTTGTAGTTGTAGTGCTTGTTGTAGTTCTTGCCGCCACCATGATAGTGCCCGACTTGGATCACGTCGGATGAGTCCAGAGGCGGAAGCGGCGCGGTTGGCGAGACCGGCAACGCCCATGCTGCCGTTGCCGCCGCGAGCGATAATGCGGCCGCCGTCAAAATTGGCTTGATCATCAACGAATTCCCCTTGCTTGAGGGCCACCGTTCCATCGACGCGGATATCACGATCGGGGGAGAAGGCAGCGTCTTGACAGATGTGCCGGACCCACACGTGGTGCAGAATTCCGGCGGGAGTGACAATAAAATGTGGAGCCTTAACTGCAAGTTCCACGGAAGTCGCTATGTAACAAATGAGGTAAACATCCGCTAAATCAATTGGTGCCCCCTAGGGGGATCGAACCCATGTTTTCAGGTTGAAAACCTAGAGCCGCTCGCAGTCTTCCTCCATTCGTCTCGCCGGCAATCCCTTACCAGGCCTCAAAAACTGCTCATAGCGATCTTCGCTTGTCCCCAAGTGTCGACCCCCATATAGTGGACAACTCTGGACAACTTCGGGGGTTATCGTCATGGCAAGACGGGTACGGGACAGCAATCTGGAGAGCCGAGCGGCGCGCGCCCGCCTAAAGGAGAGCACCAAGCCATATTATAGAAGTCTCGCCCCCGGCGTGCACCTCGGCTACCGCAAGGGCAAGCGCGAGCGTAAATGGGTCATGCGCCGCACCAATGGCGACGGCTCTTATAGCGTCACCAATATCGCCGCCTCGGACGATGTCGTCGACGCTGATGGCAAATGGGTGCTCGACTTTTGGCAGGCTCAAGAGCGCGTGCGCAAGGTGGCATTGGCGCCGGCGGCAGTGGCGCCAACCTCCTACACCGTCAAGGCGGCGATCGACGACTATTTGGTCGAGCTCGAAGGCCGGCCGTCGGCCAATGACACGCGTCTACGACTCAAGGCTTATGCCCTGCCCGCGCTCGGTAGCAAGCGCGTGGCCGAGATCACGGCCGACACGATAAAGCGATGGCACCGGGGGTTAGCGAAGACGATGCCCCGCATCCGCTCGAAGGCCGGCACGTCGAGCACCCGCATGGTCGACCTCGACGACGATGAAGTCCGCCGAGGCCGGCAGGTTTCTGCAAACAGGATTCTCGGCCTGCTCAAGGCGGCGCTAAACCACGCCTTCACCGAGGGCAAGGTCGAGTCCGATCTTGCATGGCGGAAGGTGAAACCGTTTCCCAAGGTGAACCGATCGCGCGCTCGCTATCTCACGCTCGCCGAATGCAAGCGGCTGCTCACTGCTTGTGATCCTGAGTTCCGCCTGCTCGTGCGCGCCGGCCTGGAGACGGGGGCGCGTTATTCAGAGCTCGCCAGGCTGCGCGTGGAAGACTTCAACCCTGACTCCGGGACGATACACATAGGCAAGAGCAAGAGCGGCGAGGTTCGCCACATAGTCTTGACGGATGACGGCCGGGCCTTCTTTGCCGACCTGGTCGCTGGCCGCCTGGGCGACGAGCCCATGATGCGTCGGCGATGGAAACCGAGCGAGCAGGCAAGGCCGATGATAGCGGCGTGCGCGCGGGCGAAGATTGTCCCGAGAGTCGGATTTCACCAGCTCCGCCACACATGGGCGAGCCTCACGGTGATGAACGGGACTCCCCTGCCCGTCGTCGCCAGGAACCTCGGCTACGCCGACACCCGCATGGTCGAGAAACACTATGGGCACCTCGCGCCGTCCTACGTTGCCGACACCATCCGCAAGAACGCGCCACGCTTCGGCAAGGTCGATTCCAACATCAAGGCTGCGCTGATAACTGTCTACCGCTGACCGGCGAGTCGACTCTGAGCAAAGGCACCCGTCGAGATGGACGGGGGAAGATGCCGGCTCCTAGATCATCCAAGCCCTGCTTGCAGCCGGCGAGGATTACGGGAAAGAAGCGTGGGTCACCCGGCAACGACCGGAATCCCCTAGCCTTTCGGACCTGACCCGAATTTCCAAATCAACAGCGCTGAACGTGCGCCACGCGTGCGCCTTCAACGCCTACCGGGAAAGGTGCCACCTATGGCAGTCGCCTCTCACACGCCTTGCGAGCTGGCTGAGCTCGAAAAAATCAGCCGCGCAATGCTCTACAAGCTCTCAAGCGAGTGTAACGGCATTTAGGGTGTGACGACGATCCTTCCCGTCATGTGCGGATGGATGGCACAGAAATACTCGACTGTGCCGGCAATCGAGAAAGTCTGCGAGAATTTATCGTTGGTGTCGAGCGCGCTTGAGCGGAACTTGCCGTCCTTTTCCGAGACCAGGTGCGGGATGTCGTCTGCGTTGATCCAGGTCACGGTGGTACCAGCCTTGACGGTCAAGGTGGGTGGATCGAAAGTGAAATTCGCGATTTTGACCTGGGCGTCGACGGCGAGAACCGGAGGGGCGGTACTTGCCAGAACGACGGCGGCGGCGAGTATTGCGCGAAATCCGCGCGCGACTACGCTATCTGAGAGCGGTTTTGCCATGTCACTTACCCCGCGAGCGTTGTGTCAGTGATGGCGAGCGGCTTGTCGCCTATACGCACCTCGACGCTTGCGATACCCAGCATCGAGCGGAGCTGATCGGCGGGCACCGTCATGGGGCCGGGCGCAGGTGCAGTGCCCGGTGCCGGCTGGGGGAAACAGGTCGAGCGCGCAGTATGGAAGGTCATATTGCCTTCGACTTTCTGCACGATTTGGTGAATGTGCCCATTCAGCACCGTCACCGAGCCAAACCGCTTTAAGAGATTGAGCGCCTGCAATCCGTCATCGGTGCCCCAGCCCCACTGGGCATAGACGGTCCAGAGCGGGATATGGGCGAAGACGACGATCGGCGTGCTAGAGGACTTGTCCTTGAGATCGTCGGCGAGCCAAGCAAGCTGATCGGCTCCGAGCCGCCCGAGGCCGCCGGCCTTGAGGTCAACCACGTTGACGAGGCCAATGAAGTGAACGCCGTGGTCGTCGAAGCTGTACCAACCCGCGCCCATGGTACCCTTGCCGTAACGGGCGAGGTAAGCCTTGCCCAGGCCTTCGTCGATGACGTCATGCTCGCCCGGAACGTAGTGGACCTTGAGCTTGGCCTCACCGATGATCTGATCAGCATTGTCGAATTCGTCTGGCTTAGACAAATGGGTGATATCGCCCGTATGGATCATGAAGGCGGGGCGTGTCTTCACCACCAGTTCTTTGACCTTGCCAATGGCTTCGCGCAGCGTTCCGAGCGCGTCAGGGTTGGCCGGTTTGTTAAAGCCGATATGGCTGTCACTGATCTGCAGGAATGTGAACGCTGAAGCCTCTGCGGCGAGAGCATCGCCGATCAGGCCTAAGGACTTCGGCACACCACCTGAAAGCGTCCACAAAATTCCTGTCCCCGCCCAGACCATGCATTCAAGTGCGCCCCTGCGGCTCAGACGCAACGGGCCGTCTTCTGCTTCCGACGGTTCACTTACGGGATTAACCTCGTCAATCATCACTATCTCCTTCATTCGCGATGGTCGATCACGAAGAGGAGACCCGACCTGGGGTCGATTTATTCCCCCGAAGCCAATCTGACGCACCTGGCAGAGCCTCGCTGATCGCCGGCCAAGGCGAAGACAAAAAAACTTCCGTCTACTTTCCGGGAATAACCCCTACGCATGGCTATTGGAGCGCAGATAGAGGCGATGGCGAGTCTAGGACTCCTCATTTGTCAGGAGAGCGGCGCAGACCAGGGCCGGGCTTGCGTCAAACGCGCCGCTGATGGTGCAGAACACGGCCGCGTGACCAGGCCGTTGATCTCGTGCGGGGAATAAAGCCCCTTCCAAGCGAGTCTCCTCAGTGATCGTGATGTTAGCGACGGAATGACAACCACCGAGAAGGAGATGAACATGATGAACAGCAGTGATTGGGAAGAAGGCGGACCGGAGACAGACTGTAGAGGCGTCGAGATGACTCAACATTGCCACAGGAAGGGTCTATTGGCGATTGCCTCGGTTGCGCTGCTTGCCGGCACTCTAATGCTCTCCAACCATGAAGCATTGGCTCGTGGTGACGGCGGGTTTGGCGGCGGCCACGAGGGGAGCTTCGGTGGAGTTGGCTTCCACGGCAGTGCTTTCGGAGGCGGTTTCGGCGGAGGTCATAACCGCATCGGAGGATTTGGCGCCAGAGGATTCAGTCGCCTTGCAGGCGGCCATGAATTTGACCACCGAGGCCAGGTTGGCGATCCCTACTGGACTCCGTGCAACTACTACTCCTACGGCGTGGACAGCTGCAGCGATTAGGAGCGCAGCATTTCCGCTGATTGGCTGTCAATCTGGATGGCTTGTGAGCGCCCGCTTACGTAGCGGTGGGCGCCGCTTTTTTTCGATCTGTATCGGCCCAGCATGTTGGAAGTCTGCTTATGGCATATTGCGGACGTGCCACTACCGCTGACGAATGTTCGCTTTGAGGGGAAGAACGGACATGACTCCGGCGGGACACCATTTCCGCTTATGACCCATAGCGGACTTTTGTAGGGTCGAAAGACATTCCAGCGAATGGTCGATCGGGGTAGAGTCAAAAATCTGCCGATCGTAGCTATGAGTTGAACATGAGTTGGCAACCAGCCCTCGATCCCAAGCCCGGCGATACCCTTTCCTGCGACGCAATCGACATGGTTATCGTGCCACGCGCGCGGGACCTCGGCGGCTTTTCCGTACGGCGGGCGCTCCCCTCAAGGCAGCGACAAATGGTCGGGCCATTCATTTTCTTCGATCAGATGGGTCCGGCTGAATTTCTGCTGGGCGCAGGCATGGACGTGAGGCCGCATCCCCATATCGGCCTATCGACTGTCACTTACCTGTTTGAAGGACAGATCATCCATCGTGATTCCCTGGGGACGGTGCTGCCGATTCGACCGGGTGAGCTTAACTGGATGACGGCGGGGCGCGGGATCGCGCACTCGGAGCGAACCCCGCCAGAGCTCCGCTCCGTCGGCACGAAGCTGTTCGGTATCCAAAGCTGGGTTGCCCTCTCCGCGGCCGATGAAGAGACGGAGCCTGATTTCCTCCATTATGGGGCCAACGATCTCCCGGTGTTAGAGGACGAGGGAAAGGTGGTACGTGTCATCGCCGGATCGCTACTTGGAGCGTCCTCTCCCGTGAGGACATCGAGCCCAATGTTCTATGCAGACATTAGCCTGAGCGCCGGCGCATCGGTGCCTCTCGATCCTGTCTACGATGAGCGAGCCATCTACACTGTCGCCGGCGAGGTTGAGATTGCAGGCGATATCTTTGGTCCTGCGAAACTTCTCGTCTTTCGGCCAGGCGACCGCGTCACCATCAGGGCAAACACGGACGCCCGCTTCATGGCGCTCGGTGGGGAGCCCATTGACGGCCCCCGGCACATCTGGTGGAATTTCGTATCTTCAAGGAGAGATCGCATCGAACAGGCCAAAGCTGATTGGAAGATGGCAAGATTTGATACTGTTCCCGGCGACACCGAATTCATCCCTCTTCCCGAGCCTGAGGCCTGACGGGCAGTCTCCAAATGTCACCGGCGCATGGGACCTAGGCCTCGTACGAACACGGCGTCTCGCCGATTTGCAAAACGCCAGTTTAGCCCGGTAGCACGCGCTCGTGTGGGGGCGTCGATCGGGGATGGAGGCAGCATGAAAGCTCAGAGAGAAGGTATCAACGCGTCAGCCAAGCCGAGCGGTACGGGTTGTGTTGAATGTTTGGCGGCTGGCACTTGGTGGTTCCACCTTCGCAGATGCACTCAATGCGGTCATATCGGCTGCTGTGATAGTTCTCCAAATCAGCATGCGTCGAAACATAGTGCGGCCACAGGTCACCCAATTATCACCAGTTTCGAGCCAGGAGAGCGGTGGTTCTACGATTATCGTTCAGGTGAATTTTTCGCAGGCCCGACTCTCCCCACTCCTCATTCGCATCCGTTAGATCAACCAGCACCGGGACCGGCTGGGCGTGTGCCCTCAGACTGGCAAACGCTGCTCCACGATTAGCGGCCTCGCCATTTAAAGTCCCTTGTGGCCCGCCAAGCGCTTCAAATCCCCAACCGCGATGTGATTCAGGTGGCTCTGGCGTTGAGGCACGGGAGATGGCTTCGTCGATAAAAGGAGCAAGAGATTGCGCAGCCATTGACAGAGTCACCGCGAGCTTAATCAGATGTACTAAAGGCTCGCCGACCACGCTCTGTATCGCCCCCACGGCAAACAGTACGAAGGCAAACTCGCCACCTTGGCTCAGCACGGGGCCAATCCGTCTGGCGGTATCGCCGTTCAGCCCCAACCAGCGCTCGATTAGATAGGGGATGATGGCCCTGCTGGCCCTGACGATGATCATGAAACGCATGGTTGTGTCTCCTTCCTTTCGGAGCCGGGACGCCGGACGGTCTCTATCCGGCCTGAACCCCGCCTCTATGGTCACGTCGAACGAGGCTTCGTAAAATCGACACGTCGAATGAACTTTTTTGCAGGTGACGCCCGCCGAAGGCGCTTGTTGCATTAGCCTCGATGGGATCGCTCGCTAGCGCGCACCGCTCACACTGACCGAACCCTTCGGACGCAACTGAAGGGGATTAGTGATCTTCCGAGACTTCCCGCCGCTCACCGAAAGGTTGCGCCAGACAACCGACACATGGAAATAGGGAGAGACGTATGAGTGGTTCCGTCGCAGCCTTGTTTCAACGGCTGACGCAAGGCGTTTACGTAGTGGGCGTGGCTCACGGGGAGGTGCGCAACGCTTTCACCGCCGCCTGGGTGATGCAGGTGTCTTTCGATCCCTTGCTGCTGGCCTTGAGTGTCAATCCGCACCATTCGTCCTATGGGCTGCTGAAGGATGGCAGGGCGTTCAGCGTCAACGTGCTGAAGAAAGGCCAGTTAGCGTTGGCCGCCCACTACGGCAGGCCAGCCGGGCCCGACAACAAATTGGCTTTGATGGAGTGGACGACGGGCCGCATCGGGGTGCCCTTGCTGCTTGAGTCCCTGGCCTGGTTCGAGTGCCGGGTGGTGGGCGAACACCCAGCCGGCGACCACGTGCTGGTGCTGGGGAAGGTGATCGATGGCAAGCTGTTGGATTCCAAAGCCGAGCCCATGGCCTATCGCGAAACCGGCGCCATGGACGGCGCCTCTGCGCTGTTTCCCGCCGTTTTCGGCGATTGAATGGCGCTGCTGCCCCGCGATTTTCTAGATGGATTTGCCAATGGCGAAAAGGGCTTGCGCAACGACGCCGTCGAGAACAGATCAGTTTCCAAACGCAAAGTTAGCGATCTACAGAGGATACGGCACCAACTAGCTAGGCTCCGCAGCGACCACATGGTGGATTTCCGATACGACAGCGGCTCCTTCTCCCACGGCCGCCGCGACGCGCTTGGTGGAGCCCGCCCGCACATCGCCGATG
>Ga0164309_10001725_pt1 | contig 10535 bp, 8 predicted proteins | sample Whisoiple_247_MG_FD_109984 | JGI IMG/M metagenome (GOLD analysis project Ga0164309, IMG submission 109984) | Soil microbial communities amended with fresh organic matter from upstate New York, USA - Whitman soil sample_247_MG | ecosystem: Environmental > Terrestrial > Soil > Unclassified >... | reverse complement strand
GTCGGGGTCGGGGTCGGGGTCGGGGTCGGGGTCGGGGTCGGTCCGGTCTGCGCCCTCGACGGGGCGGCCGTCATCGCCAACGCCGCCGACAGGGCCGTCGAGGCGGCGAGGCGCGCGATCCGACCCGCGTCGCGGCGGTTCGATCCTTCTCGGCTCATGGCGTTCGTCCCTTCCGAACGGTGAACGTGTTCCGGGGCCGCCGGGGCAGGCCCAAGGGGGGGCGGAGGTCGAGGGCGCGGGGGGGGGGTCGGTGTCGGGGGCGAGGGCGAGGTCGCGGGGTCGAGGTCGGGGTCGGGGGCGCCGCGCCGCGCGAGCGGGGTCGGGGTCGGGGTCGAGGTCGGGGGCGCCGCGCCGCGCGAGCGGGGCGGGCGGGCCGGGGGAGAGGGCGGGATCGAGCGGATGCCGCGGGCCTCAGCGTCGGAGATCGCCACGTCGTCGGAGCCGAACCGCCGGATCGCTCCGACGCTGTGGTTATCCCCGACGTTGTGGCGGGGCAGGCGCGGGGCAAGCCCGCCGCGACGGCGCCCGGTCAGAACCAGCCCGGCAGGACCCGGTCAGGACGGCGGGCTCAGCCGCAGGCCTTCTCCTCGAAGGTGACGGGCGTGCTGCTGAGCATCGGCGTCGTGCGCACCGCGACGGGAGAACCGGGCGTGCCGAGCGAAGCCCGGTCGACGGTCGAGGTGAAGGTCACCGTGCGCGAGCCGCCGCGCGGAACCCCGACCGTGATCGTCTTGCCCGGCCGGTTCTGCTCGGTGCCCGTGCGCACGAGGCTGCGGAAGTCGCCGTTCTGCGGGTCGCTCGACGCGATCTGCCCGCCCACGGGCCCGAAGAAGAGCACGTCCATGACGATCGTGTCGCGCGGCACCCCGAACCTCGGCCCGCGGATGTTGAGCGCGTAGTCGCTCACCCCCGTGCTCGGCACGTCGGACTTCAGCGTGATCGCGGTCGTGATCGTCGCGGGGCCGTCGCCGGCCGCGCACGTGTCGGAGGTCACGTGGATGCTGCTGGAGAGGTAGTAGTCGAGCTTGCTGTAGCCCGAGTCGTTGAGGAAGATCCCGACCTGCGCGGTCTGGGAGTTGTCGGGCTCGAACGTGCCGGAGGCGCCGTACTCGACCGACATCGCCTGCTCGTCCTCGCGCGTGAACCACACCATGACGTGCTTCGTGTCGACGCCGGTCTTCATCGCGTCGAGGAGCGCCAGCGGCGTGCCGGCGCCCGACACGACCTTCGAGAAGACGCGGTTCACGGCATCCCCGAAGAAGACGTCCATCTGCATCGGATCGGTGAAGCGGTCGTAGACCTGCTCGAGCAGCACCTGCGACGCGTTGCCGGAGTCGAGCTGACTGCCGTCGGCGAGCTCGACCGGGCCGGTCGCGGCGAGCAGGTACTGCAGCGCGACGGGGTCGAGCGAGATGACGCCGTCGATCGGGCCGCCGATCTCCTTCTGCCAGAGCCGCGTCATGAGGTCGGCGCTCGTCGGGAAGTTCGGCGTGCGCGTGTAGTTCTGCATGCTGCGGATCGTGTCGCCCTCGTAGAGGCCGAGCGCCTCGGCGGGCATGCCGGGATCCATGCCGGCGCCGGCATTCTCGAGCTCGGTCGAGTTGCTCAGGCGGGGGAGCGAGATCGCCCCGTTCTCGATGTGGAGAAGGGCGAGGGATGCCGGGATCCCGCCGGTCGCGCGCGTCTCGGCGTTGTTCTGGAACATCAGGAGGTAGTTGCGCGGCTCGTTCTGTCCGAGCACGCGCAGCGCGACAGGAAGAATGTGCTCGGCCTCGTTGAGGGCGGGCGCGGCCTGATCGAGCACGTCGACGAGCTCGCCGATCGCATCGTCGACCTGCGGCACGAGGTTCGCCCGGTTGATGTCGGCGACCTCGCCCTGCGCCTTGGCGACCGCGTCGCGGAGGGCCGGGATCGTCGGCAGCGCCGCCTGGAACGCCGCGAGGTCGATGCGACCGTCCTTCAGGCCCAGCTGGTTGATGTCGACGACGCCGAGGAGCTGGATGGCGGGCGGCAGCGCGTCCTCCACCAGGATGTGGGTCGCAGCCGTCGTCTTGCGCACCGCCGACAGGTTCTCGCCGAAGACCGGGACCTGTTCGACGAGCGTCCAGATCGGGTCATCCGTCGCCGCGAGAGCCGCGTCCGCGTGAGCCGTGAGCTCCGTTGCAGCCGCCTCGAGGCCCGCCGTGTCGCGCGCCTGGGCAAGGCCGGGGAGGGTCGCCACGACGCTGCGCGCCGCGGTCAGCTCGTCGCGCACGGTGAAGGCGCGGTCGGCGATGTTCTTGACGGCGAACGCCGTCGCCACGGCCGCGGCGATCAGCAGCAGGAAGAGGACGAGCAGCACCCACGGCCAGATCCGCCGTTTGCGCCGGGGAGCCTCGCCATCGTCCTCCGGCTCGAAGAGATCGTCGAGCTCGTCTTGGCGCGCGCGACCGCTCGCCCGCCTGGTCACAGGCGGGACGTCACCGGACGCTCCCCCACGGGCGTCCCCATCCCCAGGTCCCACGGACCACAGCTTAGATGAGCGAGCCTGGAAGCCCGCCACGAAGTGCGCGGATGACGGATGCCTCGGTGTACCCTGTGCGCAGGTCCCCGGTCGGGCGTTTTCCCCAACGCATCCCCAAGCCGGCCGGGGGCCCTCCCGGGGGGCTGCCGAGCGGCTTCGCGAAGAGCCGGTTTGGCCGAGGCATCCGGATGTCGTAGACTTACCCTTTGGTGTCGGCTCAGCTGACCCGTCATCACGAACGTGAGCCCTCCACTGGCGTCTTTCGCCGCGTATCGCGCGGAAAAGCACCCCGGAGCGGGATTCACGAACTTCTCCGTTCGATCAAGAAAGCAGCACTACTGTGACGCGCACTTTCACCCCCAAGGCTGGCGAAGTCCAGCGCGAGTGGCTGGTCATCGACGCGACTGACGTCGTCCTCGGCCGCCTCGCCTCGCACGCGGCGGTCCTCCTCCGCGGCAAGCACAAGCCCACGTTCGCCAACCACGTCGACACCGGTGACTTCGTCATCATCGTCAACGCCGAGAAGGTCGCGCTGACGGGCCAGAAGCTCGAGCAGAAGAAGGCCTACCGCCACTCGGGCTACCCGGGCGGCCTCAAGTCGGTCACCTACTCGGAGCTCCTCGAGAAGAACCCCGTCCGCGCGGTCGAGAAGGCCGTCCGCGGCATGCTCCCCAAGAACAGCCTGGGTGCCCAGCAGCTGTCGAAGCTGAAGGTCTACCGCGGTGCCGAGCACCCGCACGCCGCGCAGCAGCCCAAGACGTACACCTTCGACCAGGTCGCCCAGTAAGCGCCGCCCAGAATAAGGACACACTCGTGGCGAAGATCCAGGATTCCGCAGACCTCAGCAACTACTCGACCGAGACCCCGGTCGACCAGGAGGCTGTCGCCGCCGAGCGCCCCGTGCTCTCGGTCCCCGGCGCAGCCGTCGGCCGCCGCAAGGAGGCGATCGCGCGCGTGCGCCTCGTCCCCGGCACCGGCACCATCACCATCAACGGACGCACGTTCGAGGACTACTTCCCGAACAAGCTCCACCAGCAGCTCGTCACCGACCCCTTCACGGTGCTGAACCTCACCGACGCGTACGACGTCATCGCGCGCATCTCGGGTGGTGGCCCCTCGGGTCAGGCCGGCGCGCTGCGTCTCGGCATCGCTCGTGCGCTCAACGAGATCGACGTCGAGAACAACCGCCCGACGCTCAAGAAGGCCGGCTTCCTCTCGCGCGACGCCCGCATCAAGGAGCGCAAGAAGGCCGGTCTCAAGAAGGCGCGCAAGGCGCCTCAGTACTCGAAGCGATAAAGCGAGTTCAATCCGATGCCGCTGTTCGGCACGGACGGGGTGCGGGGGCTGGCCAACGGCCCCCTCACCGCCGACCTCGCTCTCACCCTGGCCCAGGCGACCGCCGTCGTCCTGGGCCAGGGCCGTACGGCCGAGGCACGCCGCGCTGCCGGCAAGCGCCTCACGGCCGTCGTCGCGCGTGACCCCCGCATCTCGGGGGAGTTCCTCGCCGCCGCCGTCGCCGCGGGACTCGCGTCTTCGGGCGTCGACGTGCTCGAGGCCGGCGTCCTGCCGACCCCCGCTGCCGCGTACCTGATCGCCGACACCGACGCCGACTTCGGCGTCATGGTCTCGGCGTCGCACAACCCGGCGCCCGACAACGGCATCAAGATCTTCGCGCGCGGAGGCGTCAAGCTCCCCGACATCGTCGAGCAGCGCATCGAAGCCGCCATGGCCGCCCCCAAGCTTCAGCCGACGGGCGCCGCGGTCGGGCGCATCCGCCGCTTCGCCGACGCCGAAGACCGCTACGTCGTGCACCTGCTCGCGTCGCTGCCGCATCGCCTCGACGGCATCCACGTCGTGCTCGACTGCGCCCACGGCGCGGCGGCCGGCGTCTCGCCCGAGACCTTCCGCGATGCGGGGGCCCGGGTCACGGTCATCGGCGCCGATCCCGACGGCCTCAACATCAACGACGGCGTCGGTTCGACGCACCTCGATCTCCTGGCGGAGCATGTCGTGCGGGTCGGCGCGGACGTCGGGATCGCCCACGACGGCGACGCCGACCGCTGCCTCGCGGTCGACGCCTCCGGAAAGATCGTCGACGGCGACCAGATCATGGCCATCCTCGCCGTGTCGATGAAGGAGCGCGGGCACCTCGCGCACGACACCCTCGTCGCGACGGTCATGAGCAACCTCGGACTCCACCGCGCGATGGCCGATCACGGCATCCGTCTGGAACAGACCCGAGTCGGCGACCGCTACGTGCTCGAGCGCATGGACGAGGGCGGCTTCGCCCTCGGCGGCGAGCAGTCCGGCCACGTCATCATGAGCGAATACGCCACGACCGGCGACGGTCTGCTGACGGGCCTGCACCTCGTCGCCGAGATGGCGCGGCAGGGCAAGACGCTCGCCGAGCTCGCATCGATCATGACGGTGTATCCGCAGGTGCTGGTCAACGTCCGCGGCGTCGACCGCTCGCGCGCCGACACCGACGAGGGCGTCCTCGAGGCGGTGCGCGAGGTGGAGGCCGAGCTCGGCGACACGGGGCGTGTGCTGCTGCGCGCCAGCGGCACCGAGCCTCTCGTGCGCGTGATGGTCGAGGCATCCGATCAGGACACCGCCGAAGCCGCCGCCGCCCGCCTGGCCGACGTCGTCGGCGCGCGCCTCGCGCTCTAGCCGCTCGCTCGTTCCTCGCCTTTCGGGCGCCTCGCTCGTTCCTCGGTTCGTGGCGGGCGGATGCGGGGGAGGCCGGCAGGGAAAGCGAGATCCCGGCCGCCCCCGAGGGGACGACCGGGATCTCAAGAGGTCAGGGCCAGGCGGCCAGCCAGCCAGGCCCGGCCAGACCTACGAGGCCGGGTCAGTGCGACGCGGCCCAGGACTGCAGCGTCGCCAGCGGCACGCCGGCCTTCGCGACGTTCTTGTTCAGGTTGACGGCCTTGGCGATCTGCGCGGCCGAGCATCCGCCGGCGTCGGCGATGGTGATCCCCGACGAGGCGAGGTTCCCGTCGACGAAGAGGCCGGAGCGGTTGGCGTAGTACGAGCCCGCGGCCGGACGCGAGACGGCGTCGGGGAGCACGGTGCCGCTGCAGAAGTCGACCGAGTCGGCAACGCCGTCCTTGTCGGCATCCGCGGGTGCGATCACGCCGCCGCTTGCGCCGGTCGCCGTCGAGCAGTCGAACGTCCATGTCAACGCCGGAGCGGTGCCGCCGTTCGTCTGCAGCGACCAGCTCAGCGTGTACACCGAGCTCGCCGGAGCGGTGAAGGTGAGCCCGGTCGCCGAGGGAGCGGCATAGAAGAAGAAGTTGAGACCGATCGTCGCACTCAGAAGGATGTCGTAGGTCGTCGTCGGCGAGACGGTCGCCGTGATCGACTCGCCGGCCTGCAGCGCGACGCCGCTGTACGACACGCCGGGTCCGGTGGCGGTGAGGCCCTCGAAGGTCGCGCAGCTGTTCGACGGCGCGACGGGAGCGGCAGGGGCGGGCTTGGCGGTGCTCACAGGGGCGGCGCTCGCGGGGGCGATGGCGACGGCGACAGCAAGTGCCAGGCCGGCGCCGACGCCGATGGCGCCTCGCAGGATATGACGTGCTCGCATGGGGGTCCTCGATTCTTCGGGGCGGTTGGGGAGGTGGGGGTGACGCAGCCCGAGCCCAGGGGCCACAGACGAGTACATCTTTATCAGCAGTCACACAGGTAACGGGAGTGTTAATTTGCCCCACTCCCACCCGCTGGGACACGGCGGCCTGCGGGCCGGCGTGACGCCCGCGAGACGCGACGGTGCGACGCAGCACCGCAGCCGCGCCCGGCTGCGGTCGATCAGGCCGGGCTCAGCCCCAGGACATCGACTCGATGTAGCGCAGCAGCACGCCCTCGCGCAGAGCCCAGGGGCTCACCTCGAGCTCGTCCACCTCGAGCAGCGTCATCGCCGTGTGGAGCACGACCGCGCCCGCCACGATCTGGAACGTGCGGTCGGCCGTGATCCCGGGCAGCTCCTGCCGCGCGGAGGCCGGAATGCGCGCGAGCCGCGGAATCCACGAGCCGAGCGACTCGCGGGGCAGCAGCATCCCCTCGATCCCCGACGATCCCGGAACCGGGTGCCCCGCGAGCTTCGCGAGCGATCGGATCGCCTTCGATGAGCCGACGACGTGATCGGGGCGGTCCTGCGCCAGGAACTGCTCGACGACGGGCTGCAGCGTCTTGCGCGCGTGGCGCTCCAGCACCTCGATGGCGTCCTCGCCGGGCGGGTCGTCGGGGAGGAACTCGATCGTCATGCGGCCGGCGCCCAGGGGGACGGATGCCGCGACATCCGGCAGCTCGTCGGCACCCGACGCGAGCTCGAGCGACCCGCCGCCGATGTCGAAGAGCAGGATGTGGCCGGCGGCCCAGCCGAACCAGCGCCGCACGGCGAGGAAGGTGAAGCGCGCCTCGGACTCGCCGCCCAGCACCTGGAGCTCCTGTCCGAGCGCCTCCTCGATCCGGGCGATCACGTCGGCGCCGTTCGTGGCCTCGCGCACGGCGGACGTCGCCGTCGCGAGGAGCTCGTCGACCTTCTCCTCGCGCGCGACCTTCTTCGCCTCGGTCACGGCGTCGACGAGGGCGGTGACGCCCTCCTCGGTGATCGAGCCGTCGGGGGCGAGGTAGCGCATGAGGCGCAGCACCGAGCGCTGACTCGTCGTCGCGAGAGGGCGGCCTCCGGGCCGGGCATCCGCGACGAGAAGGTGGACGGTGTTCGAACCGATGTCGAGGACTCCCAAACGCACGGGTCGAGGTTACAGGCGCGCAAACGTGTCGATCCGCACATGACTGCGCACGGTGCTGCGCGCATGACCGCGCACAAGGCACCGGCCGCCGCCGGGTGGATACGATGGGCGCGATGTCCGCCGAAGCAGCGATCCCGCCAGACGCCTCCGCCACCGTCGAAGACGTCGACGGCGCTGACCCCGTCGACGGCGCTGCCCCCGCCAACGGCGCTGCCCCCGCCGCGGCCTCCGACGACTCGTATGCCGACGCCGACCTCAGCCCCGCGCTGTATCGCGAGATCGACCGCGCCGAGTGGTCGCGCCTCTCCGGCGGCCTGGCGCAGCCTCTGTCCGAGACGGAGGTCGTGCAGCTGCGCGGAATCGGCGACCGCCTCGACCTCCGCGAGGTGCGCGAGGTCTACCTCCCGCTCAGCCGCCTCCTCAGCCTCTACGCCGCGGCGACGAAGCGCCTGGGCGCCGACACCGCCGGGTTCTTCCAGGAGCCCGACTCGACGACCCCCTTCGTCATCGGCGTCGCCGGATCGGTCGCCGTCGGCAAGTCCACGATCGCGCGCCTGCTGCGTGAGCTGGTGAGCCGCTGGCCCGACACCCCGCGCGTCGAGCTCGTGACGACCGACGGCTTCCTCTACCCGAACGCCGAGCTCGAGCGCCGCGGGCTCATGGGTCGCAAAGGCTTCCCCGAGTCCTACGACCGCCGCGCGCTCGTGCAGTTCCTCACCGACGTCAAGAGCGGCGCGGCCGAGGCGCACGCGCCCTTCTACTCGCACCTGCGGTACGACATCGTCCCCGACGCGCACATCACGGTGCGCCGGCCCGACGTCGTGATCGTCGAGGGCCTCAACGTCCTCCAGCCGCCGCCGCAGCCGAACGACGTGGCCGTGAGCGACCTGTTCGACTTCTCGATCTACGTGGATGCCGCGACGGAGCACATCACGCAGTGGTACGTCGACCGGTTCCTGGCGCTGCGCCGCGCGGCATTCTCCAACCCCACCTCCTACTTCAAGGTGTTCGCGGAGCTCACCGACGAACAGGCCGTCTCGATGGCGCTCGGGTTCTGGAACGACATCAACCTGCCGAACCTCGAAGAGAACGTGAAGCCCACGCGCCATCGCGCGACCCTCGTGCTGCACAAGGCGGCCGACCACGCCGTCGAGAGGGTGCTTCTGCGCAAGCTCTGACCGCGGCGCCTTCACGGGAGATCGAGCGGATGCCGCGGCATCCGTCGTTTGTACAGGCAACTCACGAAACCCCCCGCCTACCATTGAGGGCATGTGTGGAATCGTCGGATACGTCGGCCCGAGGGATAGTCAGGCCATCCTCCTCTCCGGGCTCGCCCGCCTGGAGTATCGCGGGTACGACTCGGCCGGGATCGCCGTGATCGACGGCGACGGGGGCCTCGGCATGCGCAAGAAGGCCGGCAAGCTCAGCGTCCTGCGCGACGACCTCGTCGCGCACCCCCTCCCGGACGGCAAGACCGGCATCGGTCACACCCGCTGGGCGACGCACGGCGGACCCACCTACGCTAACGCCCACCCGCACCTCGCCGACGACGATGACCTCGCGCTCATCCACAACGGCATCATCGAGAACTTCTCCGACCTGAAGGCCGGACTCCTCGCCGAGGGCTACACCTTCCGCAGCGAGACCGACACCGAGGTCGCCGCGGTGCTGCTCGGCCGCGAGTACCGCAAGAACGGCGGCGACCTCGTCGAGGCCTTCCGCGGCACGGTCTCGCAGCTCGAGGGCGCCTTCACGCTCCTCGCGATGCACGAAGACCACCCCGGCCTCGTCGTGGGCGCTCGCCGCAATTCGCCGCTGGTCATCGGCCTGGGCGACGGCGAGAACTTCCTCGCGTCCGACGTGGCGGCCTTCGTCGAGCACACCCGCCACGCCCTCGCGATCGGCCAGGACGAGATCGTCGCCATCACGCCCGCCGGCGTCGAGGTGACCGACTTCTCGGGTGAGACCGTCGAGGTCGAGCCGTTCGAAGTGCTGTGGGATGCCGCGGCCGCCGACAAGGGCGGCTGGTCGTCGTTCATGGCCAAGGAGGTGTCGGAGGAGCCCGAGGCCGTCGCGAACACGCTGCGCGGCCGCATCCGTGACGGGGTCGTCTCGATCCCCGAGCTCGACGGACTCGACGATCTCTTCGCCGGGATCAACCGCATCATCGTCATCGCGTGCGGCACCGCCGCCTATGCCGGCATGGTCGGGAAGTACGCGCTGGAGCAGTGGGCGCGCGTGCCCGTCGACGTCGAGCTCGCGCACGAGTTCCGCTACCGCGACCCGGTGATCGGCCCCGACACCCTCGTCGTCTCGATCAGCCAGTCGGGCGAGACGATGGACACCCTCATGGCCGTCAAGTACGCCCGCGAGGCCGGCGCCAAGACGGTGTCGATCTGCAACACGCAGGGCGCGACCATCCCGCGGGAGTCCGACGCGATCGTCTACACGCACGCGGGCCCCGAGGTCGCCGTCGCCTCGACGAAGGCCTTCGTCGCGCAGATCACCGCGCTCTACCTCCTCGCGCTGCACATCGGCGGGGTGCGGGGTTCGCTCACGCCGACCGAGATCGCGCAGCACGTGCTCGAGCTCGAGGCGGTGCCCGACAAGATCCAGCGCATCCTCGACCGCTCGCAGAAGCACATCGAGGAGTTCGCCGGATGGATGGCCGACACCCGCTCGGTGCTCTTCCTCGGCCGTCACGTGGGCTACCCGATCGCGCTCGAGGGCGCGCTCAAGCTCAAGGAGATCTCCTACATCCACGCCGAGGGCTTCGCCGCCGGCGAGCTCAAGCACGGTCCGATCGCGCTCATCGAGCCCGGACAGCCCGTGTTCGTCATCGTGCCCTCGCCGCGCGAGTCGCCGGTGCTGCACTCCAAGGTCGTGTCGAACATCCAGGAGATCCGCGCGCGCGGCGCGCGCGTCATCGCGATCGCCGAGGAGGGCGATGCGGCTGTTCTGCCGTTCGCCGACGAGGTGCTGCACATCCCGCTCGCCTCGCCGCTCATGGAGCCGCTCCTGGCGGTCGTGCCGCTGCACATCTTCGCGATGGGCCTCGCCACGGCCAAGGGCCTCGACGTCGACCAGCCGCGCAACCTCGCCAAGTCCGTCACGGTCGAGTAGCGGCGGGCGCTTCCGGCCGGATTCGCGCGCCGTTACGGTCTGCGGCGCGTTCATAACTCCGGAGGATCGGCCGGGTCGGGGCTGTGCCGCGGCGTGTCGGCGGGGTCGGCGCGGGTTTCTCCGGAGTTGTGAACGCCAGGCGGGGACCGGTCGGCGTG
>Ga0164309_10001722_pt1 | contig 10551 bp, 10 predicted proteins | sample Whisoiple_247_MG_FD_109984 | JGI IMG/M metagenome (GOLD analysis project Ga0164309, IMG submission 109984) | Soil microbial communities amended with fresh organic matter from upstate New York, USA - Whitman soil sample_247_MG | ecosystem: Environmental > Terrestrial > Soil > Unclassified >... | reverse complement strand
TGCTCGGAGCATCGGCACATTTGACGGCTGCGCGAGGCAGCATCGATCTCGCGCTCGACAGCCCGAGCGCTGGTCGACTGCGGCTTCACACCTTCCTCGCGAGCGGTGTTCCCTCGCTCGCCGTGCGCATCCTTCCGGCGGAAATTCCAGACCTCTCCAGCATCGGCTTTCCAAGCGAGCTGAGGGACCTCGCGAGCTTGCCTAACGGCCTGGTGCTGCTCACCGGCCCTGCGGGTTCGGGCAAGAGCACCACTGCCGCCGCGCTCTGCCAAGAACTGATCCGTCAGCGGTCCGTGATGTTGCTGACCCTCGAAGATCCGGTCGAATACGTATTCGAGACGCGACAATCACACAGCATCGTGCGCCAACGCCAAATCGGCCTGGACGTGGCGGACTTCGCGACCGGCCTGCGCGATGCCTTGCGTGAAGATCCGGACGTGCTGCTGATCGGTGAGATGCGCGACGCTGAATCGATCAGCCTCGCGCTCACGGCTGCCGAAACCGGGCACCTCGTGTTTGCCACGCTGCACAGCCGCGGTGCTGCCTCGGCGATCGAACGCATCATCGACGCTTACCCCGCTGCGCGCCAACAGCAGCTGCGCGTGCAACTCTCCGAGTCGTTGCGCGCCGTGCTCGCGCACCGCTTGTTGCCGCATGCTCGCGGTAGCGGCCGAGCGCTTGCCCTCGAAGTGCTTCGCCGTAACTCCGCAGTGGCCAACCTGATCCGTGAAGGCAAAACTCCGCAACTGATCAGCGCCATGCAATCCTCCCGCAAAGAAGGCATGGTCCTGCTCGAGCGCAGCCTGGCCGATCTCTGCCGCGCTGGCACGATCGACGAACGCCAAGCCTTCGCCGCAGCCAACGACCAAGATTCGTTGATGGAGTATCTGCACGCCCGCACCAAATCCTGAACGGGTGTGGGGGGCGATGCACCCTCGACCTGAGCATTCGTCGCATTTCGCCGCAAAGACAACTGCTCCTGCGATTCGTCACGGAGCACGGGCATCGCGCGAAGAAGGTTACTGTGTTCGCGCAGTATCTCTCGGTCGACGAGAGCGCCCACCGCTCCAGTCAAGCCGAGGGGCGTCCCACTGTTGGACACCCCAGGTGCCAGCGCGAGCTCACCCCGGATGACGTCGAAAGTGACTGCACCCGGGGTGAGATTGAAAGCCTCGGTCGTCTGTCCGCGGTCAGGCCGAAGAAAGTGACCGTAGGTCGCGGCTACGCGGCGTCGTGAACGTCGAGCCAGCCGTTGGCGCGGGAGAGCTCGGTGATGCGCGTCTTCAGCTTCTTCTTGGCTCGGACTTCGAGTTGGCGGGCGCGTTCGCGAGAGACGCCGAGTTGGCGGCCGATTTCGGCGAGCGAGAGCTCGTCTTCGTTGTCCGCCATCAGGCGCTTCTCGACGATGTAGCGTTCGCGTTGGTCGAGGCCGATCAGGGCTTCGTTGACCGCTTCACGGGCGAAGTCGTCGGTTTCGGAGTGGGCCAGGCCTTCTTCCTGGTTCCAGTCGTCGGTGGCCACGAGCGTGTCGGCGAGGGTCGTCGCCGAATCGGTGTACACCGGCGCGTCGAGCGAGACGTCGCGGGCGTCGAGCGTGCGCACCATGGCCGCAACTTTGGCTTGCGGCAGATCGAGCGCTTTGGCGAGCAGCGCGTTCGCCTCCTCTCCGTCACCCACGAGGTTTGCGATGCGCACGCGCTCGCGGCGGATCTTGAAGAACATCTTGGAGCGCAGCGCGCCCGAGCCCCCGCCCACCATGCTCCAAGAGCGGATGACGTGGTTCAAGATGTACGCGCGAATCCAGTACGACGCGTAGGTGACGAAACGAGTGCCGCGGCTCGTATCGAACTTTTGTAAGGCGTGTACCAAGCCAAAGTTGCCCTCGGCGACGAGCTCGGCGAGCGGCAGGCCGTAGCGGTGGTACTTGAATGCGATCGAGACGACGTAGCGCAGGTGTGAACGAACCAGCTCTTCACGAGCAGCTTCGTCCTGTTGGGTCAGCCAGCGGACCGTGAGTTCGTGCTCTGCCTCACGAGATAGCTCGGGGTAGGCGTGGGCCGCAGTGATGTAATGCGTGAGCGAGGGATCGATTTGACGGGCCATGTTTACTTCGGGGCGCGGTTCTTTGTTCGTACGGCTTACGCGCGGGGATCCGAGGCAGTTCCGCTAAGTTTTGTTAAGTCGACAGTACGTACGCGCGGCATGATCGGCTGGACGAGCGCGCTGCTTTTCCGCTGGGCCGTCTCAGTTCAAGTCGCTACGACGGCCTCTCGGTAGTACGTCGAACCAGCGCCACGCAGATCGACATCGCCGTCTTCGATTTTCGACCTTTTGGCGCCGATCGCCCGAATCCGAGCGCGACTTGGGGCGTTGCCGCACGCAGTTCGGCTCAGCGAATAGTCGGTTCAGCCAGGCGGATGATACGAGGCACCCCGACCACTAGTTTCCACCCTCATCGCCAGTCCGAAAAATATCGCCGAACGTCCAGCCGAGCGGTAACCCGCCTGACTAACCCAACAAACCGAAGCGAGCGACCACGTGTGGAACGAACACGAGCAAGCCGACAGCCGCCGCCCCCAAGGAAGCGAGCAGCACAGCCCCCGCCGCGACGTCCTTCGCGACCGCGATGTGCGGACTGTATTGCGGGACCGCCGCGTCGGACAGAGCCTCGAGCGCCGTGTTCAGCGCTTCAGCCACCCAGACGCCGGTTGCGGCGATGGCGAGCAAGGTCCACTCGAGCGGTGAAAGTCCAAACGTCGCGCCGAGCGCGATCACCAGCATGGTGGCGACCGCATGAATCCGCGCGTTGGTCTGGCGATACAGCGTGCAGATTCCGTTGATCGCGAATCCAATGCTCCTCTTCCGACCGAGAGCCCACGCAGACAGCGACTTCATGCGCAAAGCATGAACGCCCCCGGCACGGGCGCGCGTGGAGAATTGGTGGAGAATGCGCGCGCTCGCCCACGGCCCGATTTTTTTTGATGGTCAAGCAACACGACGCAGCCGCACCCAGCCTTCGGCGTCGCGGACGAGACAGAGGAAATCGATCACTCAGCGCATGCGTTGGCGGCGCTGACGTCCGTGCGTGCTTGCGGAGGGTTCACGCCGGAGTTCGTGACCTGGGCGAGTCGTTGCGCGATGTACGGTGGATAGCTGCCCGCGGGGAAGCGCTCGATGACGGCGCGGTAGCGGCATGCAGCGCGTTCGGGGTGGCCACGCAGCCAATCGATGTCACCCAAACCCACCCACGCCGGGGAGTAGTTGGCGTTGTACGTCAGAGCACGCTCGAACGACTTCTGTCCGTCTTCCGTACCGCCGCGTAAGAGCTGCACTTCGGCCAGCCCGCAGCGCGCCTCGGCGTCATTCGGGTGCGTGCGCAGAACTTCGGCGTACAAGCGCTCGGCATCGTCGAGTTGTGCGCGATGTTGGCGGTCGCGCGCAAAGCTCAGCAGTTCACGCTTGGTCACGACGATCTTTGGTTTGGGCGCCTCCGCGCTACCGGCCGTTGGCACCGAACTCGGGTTCGCCTTTGCCGCGCTTGCCTTGGCAGGAAAGAGCGCGTCGTAAACGCGCCTCAAGTCCGACGCGGACGGGTGGAGCGATGCGCTCTCATGCACCGCCGAGAGTTCGCGTCCGGCTTCCGCGGGACGATTGGCAAGGATCAGTCCCAAAGTGAGACGAGCCCGCAATGTTGCGATGCGACTATCTCCAATGGGTGATGACCTCTGAGCGCGAGCGAGCAAATCGCGCGCCCGGTCCCAATTTCCGTCGTCGATCGCCTGCGAGATTTGCGTCAGTTGCTGGCCCAGCTGCAGATTTCGATACGCGGTGGGGTTCATCACGCGCAGCAGCGGATTTTCCGCGAACAGGGCGGTGGGAACCCCTGCCGCAAAGCCGAGCGACAAAGCTGCGATGGGCGCCCAAGTACGTCGCCGCCCGTCCCACCACGAGGTTTGGCTCAGCCGAGCTTTCGGCACCGTCGAGGTCGCCTCGGACATCCCTGGAGGACGCTTCGCGCGGGGCTGCGTAGGCTCGTTGTCGTGAATGCCAGTATCGAACGGAGTCGGGCGCTCCACGGCCCGACGCGCGTCGCCGACGTGCCGATCGTCCAGCGCCGCGACCGACAGTCCCGGTAACGTGTCGGGATATCCGTCGCCTTTCGCTTTGAGCACGCCGAGCGAGCGCGCCGGTCGACTATCGCTCGTTCCTTCGTGGGAAAACGGAGGCGGCGCAACCGAGCCGCGTTTGACGATCGCGGTGCCGCAATGCACGCAGAACACGGCCGATCGCTCCCACTCGTCGTCGTGCCAGTCGACGAAGCCGTCCCCGCAGGCCCCGCACTCGAAGCGCACTTGCCGAAACATACGCAGGCTGCAGGCTATCGCCCCTCACCCTACCTCGACACACACTATCGGATTGGCTTCCGGCTCCACGTTGGCCGAACAATCGACCCGCCCCCGTTCCGCCCTCTGCTCGCTCGAACGATAAATGTGTTTCGAGCCGACAATCACCTGTCGATTTCGGAGCTCCGCCAACGACCAGCTGCATTCACTCGCTCGAGTTAGGAGTCCTCATCATGCGTTATGCCTGTCTGGTCTATTTCGACCCCAAAGTCGTTTTCAATCAAAGCGCCGAAGCAGAAGCGGTCCTGCGCGATGGCTTCACGTACCTCGAAGAACTGCGCGCCAGCGGGGTGCTGGTGACGGACGGCGCGCTGCAGTTGCCCGATCAGACGATGACCATCCGCGTGCGCGACGGGAAGATGTCCGCCACCGACGGGCCGTACCTCGAGACCAAGGAAATGCTGGCCGGCTTCCTAGTCATCGAAGCGCGTGATCTCAACGAGGCCGTGCGCGTGGGCGCCGGCATCCCACTCGCAAAATTGGGCACGGTCGAAGTGCGACCGTTCGTCGACTTCAGCCAACCGCGACCGAAGCTTTGATCGGCACCGGTCCACTCTGATCCATCATGACCGACACGCGTGACGCCTTGGCTGCGACGTACCGCAACGAGGCGCGGCGCGTGTTGGCAACCCTGATCCGTCTGTTGGGCGGCTTCGATGCCGCGGAAGAAGCGTTGCACGAAGCCTTCGCTGCGGCCGCCGAGCAGTGGCCGCGCGAAGGAGTGCCCGCCAATCCGTACACCTGGCTCGTGTCCGCCGGTCGCTTCAAGACCATCGACCGTTGGCGCCGCCAAGCTCGGCTCGCAGGCGCGCTGCCCGAGCTGGCCGCGCTGGAGATTGCAGAAGCGGAGCCAGCCATGCCGCGCGAAGCCGTCGAAGACGACGAGCTGCGCTTGATTTTCACCTGCTGTCACCCGGCGCTCGCCCCCGACGCGCGCATTGCACTCACGCTGCGCGAGGTCGCCGGGCTGACCACCGAAGAGATCGCGCGCGCGTACCTCGTCTCGGCGCCGACCATCGCTCAGCGCATCGTGCGCGCGAAAGCCAAGATCCGCGATGCCCAGCTGCCGTACGAAGTGCCGTCACACGCGCAGCTTCCGGCTCGACTCGAAAGCGTGCTGCAGGTCGTGTACCTGATCTTCAACGAAGGCTACGCGGCGAGCGAAGGCCCTGCGTTGACCCGCGATGTTCTATGCGCTGACGCACTCCGGCTCGGACGCCTGATCGTGCAGCTGATGGACGAACCCGAAGCGATGGGCTTGCTCGCGCTAATGCTGTTTCACGAAGCGCGGCGGAGCACCCGGGTGGATGCGGCAGGCAACCTCGTGTTGCTCGAGCACCAGGACCGCTCACGCTGGGATCGCGTGCGAATCGGAGAAGGGCAAGCGTTGCTCGACAGCGCGCTGAAAAAGCGGAGCATCGGTCCGTACCTGCTGCAAGCGGCCATCGTTGCGGTTCACCTGGAGGCAGCGAGCTACGCCGACACGGATTGGACACAAATCGTCGCCTTGTACGACGTGTTGCGGCGGGTCGACCCTTCTCCGGTAGTCGCGTTGAACCGCGCGGTTGCGCTCGGCATGCGGGATGGTCCAAGGGCGGGGCTGACAGCGATCGAAGCGTTGCTCGCCGAGGGCGAGCTCGCCGACTATCACCTGGCACACGCCGCGCGCGCCGATCTTCAACGTCGCCTGGGTCGGAAAGATGACGCTCGCGTTAGTTACGAACGCGCGCTCGAGCTTGCTCGACAGCCCGCGGAACGCCGCTTCCTGCAAGCGCGCTTGTCGGAGCTGAATGCCTGGGACTGATTGCTACGTTGTGACGGCGCGACACACGCTCGAGTGGAAACTTTCCAGAAGCACACGCAAGAAACGCAGCGATTTCACGGCGCGATTCGACCATTCGTGAAGCCGCAACGTTGGTATGCAGCTTGCGTTATGGCGGCGGAAGTGGCTAGTGTTCAACTCAGAGATGACGGGGAGCGGCTCGTGCAAAGCGTGAAACGGCGCATCATCATCGTCGAAGACGATCATGACTACGCCGAGCTCTTGGCACGCATGCTCCAAGCGCGCGGACACGATACGCGCATCGCCCTGGACGCGCTCGACGCGACGTTGATGGCGGCTGACTTTCGTCCCGAACTCGCGATCATCGACCTCGGCCTACCGGGGATGGATGGGCTGGAGTTGGCGACCTGGCTGACCGTGCACCCCAAGCTCAAGCAGACGGTTTTCATTGCCATCACCGGCAACCCGGCCGTCACGCTGGCGCGTCCCAAAGGTGACGCCGGGTTTCATGCTTACTTGACCAAGCCGATCGACATCGACGCGCTGCTCGAGCAGTCGGAGCAACTCAGACCGACACTCGAAGGGTCGCTGACCAGCCCGACGGCCGCCAGCACCGATGGCACGGCCGCCAAGTCCGCGCGAACTTAGAGCCCCTCAGTGGTGGTGGCCGTGACCATCCGGACCATGCGGATGGCCATGGCTCATTTCGTCCGCCGTAGCAGTGCGAACCGCGAGCACCTCGACCTCGAAATTGAGCCCTTTGCCGGCCAGCGGGTGTTGCGGATCGACGAACACTCGATCGCCCTCGACGCGATCGATCCAAACCGGTGCATGCTCGCCGTTTGGCCCTTCGGTCATGAATTGCATGCCGGCGGCGAGCTTCATGTTGGGAGGAAATGCCGAGAGCGGCACTGGTTGCGGCGGCAGATCTTCGCGCTCACCGTAGCCGTCTTCCGGCTCCACTCGCACTTTGCCGGTAAAGCCAACGGTCTTGCCGGTGAGCGCTTGCTCCAGTCCGGGGACGATGTTGTCCGCGCCGTGTAGGTAGGCCATCGGGTCCTCGCGGGTCGAAGCGTCGATCACTTCTCCTTCGTCGAGACGGAGCGTGTAGTTCAGGACGACCACGAGGCCATCCGCGATGATCAGGTTTTCGGACATCGAGCGCGAGTAGCGCTACCCGCGGCGCGCTGCCACCGAAAACTCGGGGTTCTTGCCCAAATTCGCGGCGACGGAATCGGCGCGAGCAGCCGTCAAGCGTCGACTTGCCGCACTTCGCACTCGAGCACGAAGTCCTTGCTCAAGACTTTGCCGTGCAGCTCGACGAACTTTCGGGTCATTTCCACGGCCTCGGCTTTATCCTTCGCCTCGAGCAGGAAGAAACCGCCGATCACTTCTTTCGACTCCGCAAAGGGACCGTCGAAAACACTGGCTTTACCGCCGGTCAGACGCACCCGCGCCGCCTGAGACGTCGGCTTCAGTCCCGCTGCCGAGACCATGGCCCCGGTTTTGGACCATTCGCCCATCAGCTCGCCCATGGCGGCTTCCAGCGCGGCAGGCGGCGGTTTGCCGGCCTCGTAATCGGTGTCATTCGCGATTTTGATCAGCATTAGGAACTGCATTTGAGGATCTCCAAGCGGGGGTTCAGTGCGACGACGAACGCCATGCTCTCAGATCGACACCCGTCGAGCACTTTTTAGAACTGCCTCGATCGCTGGAACAATCCGTTAGCAACAGCCCGCTCGAACCGAAGGCGGCCCACCGGCGCGGGCGAACGGGCTCCCGCCTCACCACTGCGCACTTATCGACAATTTTTCGTCTCGGGAACCCATTTACCGAACATCATGCGGCGTTCATTGGCGGACTATGGTCACTGACATGCGCGTTCGAAACCGCACCGTGGCGTTCCTCGCGCTGCAGCTTGCACTGTGCGCTGCCTGGGCTTGCACCAGTGCGAGTTCGAACGGAGAGAACCACGGAGTTGGCGGCAAAGCGCCGCAAGCCGGTGGCGGGTCGGCAGGCGCGCCGACCGACCATGGGGGTGCACCTGCCGCAGCGGGTAACAGCGCGGGGGGCTCTCCGACCGGACAGGGTGGCGCGCCAACCGCGGGTGGTCAAAGCGGCGGCGTAGGCGCGGCCGGCCTGAGTGCGGCGGGTAGCGCCGGGAGCAACGCGAGTGCGGGCGCGGGCGGCTCGGCGCCGCGGCCTCCCGTCACGGCCGAGCCGGGCGCCAAGCTGGTGAAGGTGAATCCCTCGCAGCGCCAACAAAAGTTCGAAGGTTGGGGCACGAGCTTGTGTTGGTGGGCCAACAACGTCGGCGGTTGGGCCACGGACAAGCGCAATGCGCTCGTCGATCTGGTCGCCGATCCCGTCAATGGGCTTGGCTACAACGTCTTTCGCTACAACATCGGTGGCGGCGAAAACCCTGCCCACACTCACATGGACACTTTCCGCGACATGCCCGGATTTCAACAGTCGAACGGCACGTTCGACTGGGATGCGGACGCGAACCAGCGCGCGGTGTTGCTGCGCCTCGCCGAGCGCGTCACGGGCCCGATCTTCGAAGCGTTCTCCAACTCGCCCCCGTATTGGATGACCACCAGCGGCTGCGCGTCAGGCAACACCGACGGTTCGAACAACCTCAAATCCGGCTCGTACGAAGCATTTGCCGATTACTTGGTGCAAGTGGTCAAGCACTACCACGATGCGTTCGGCATCAGCTTTCGCACGCTCGAACCCCTGAATGAACCCAACGCTTCGTGGTGGAAGGCCGACGGCGGTCAAGAAGGCTGTCACTTCAGCCCTGCGAACCAGCAAACGATCATCAAAGCGGTGAGCGCCGCGCTGCAGAGCAATGGCGTCACGACCACCCAAGTCAGCGCCTCCGACGAGAACAGCATGGATGACGCTTACAACAACCTTCGCGGCTTCGACGCGAAGAGCATCGACGCGCTCGGTCAATTCAACGTGCACAGCTACGCCGGCTCCAAGCGCGCCGAACTGCGCACGCTCGCGACCAGTAAAGGCAAGCGTCTCTGGCAGTCTGAATCTGGCCCGCTCAGCGTCACGCTCAATAGCGACATCGACGCCGCCATGTTCATGGCCGGCCGAATCATCACGGATTTGAAGGATCTCCAACCGGAGGCGTGGATCGACTGGCAAGTCGCTGATCCAGCCAGGAATTGGGCCAGCTTCGCGGTGAACAATAGCGCGCAATCGTTCACGCTGCTCAAGCGCTTCTACATGCACTCGGGCTTCAGTCGCTACATTCGCCCGGGTGCGACCTTCATTCGCATCGACACCGCGGACATCGTCGCCGCCGAGTCCGCTGACGGCTCACAGGTGACCCTCGTCGTGCGAAACGACGACGCGGCCGCGAAGAGTTTCACCTTCGACTTGACCGCGATCGCCAGCGTGGGCGCCGCTGTCGACGTCCACCGCACTTCAGCGACCGAGAACTTGGCACAGCTCGCCGCGATCCCGATCGTAGGCTACGCCTTCACTGCGGCAATGCCCGCCCACTCGGTCACGACGCTCGTCATTGGTGCGCGTTGACGCTCACGCGCTTCTGATTTTCGACGCGGCAAGGGCTATCGTACGGTGCGCTGTACGACATGAAGCGCTGACGATCGAGCGGTGTGGGTTGCTTTCCACTACCGGGTTCCGGCGTTCGATCCGTGACCAGGTAGACGTCGTAGCTCATCAAGCAATCTTCAGGGTGCCCCGTGCGTTCGGGATACGCGACCAGCCATTCCGAGAACGCCTGACGGTACGCGGCGTACCCGTCATACGGGATGCGCTCGGAATACATCACGAAAAACTGGCTCTGTCCCATGTGCCTGGGCACGATGGTGCCCGCTGGCCGATGGTGATCACTGGCGACCTCGTTGTACGGATCCACGTGTTCACCCCGCGCGGTCACGGCATCGACGTAGATCATCGAATCGACGCGCGAAGGTTCGCTCGCAAACATACGCCAGCCTTGGAGAATGCGAGGATACTCGATGACCGCTTTGGCCCAGCGTGGTTGGGAAAAGCGCAGGGCTTGCGGAACCGGCGTATTGTCGTTGACCGCCTCGCTCACGATCGCAACGAGCACCAGCGCGACCGCTCCCTCAATCACCCAGCGGTTGGTGCCCGTGATCGGTTCCGGCGGCGGCTGCGGGTCGAACCACTTCAGCGCCTCACGCTGCAGCGACGCTCGAATCGGCTGCACGCGTGCGCGATAGCGACGCGACAACCATTGCCAATGCTCAGGCCGCAGCAAGAGCGGATAGAACGACATCATCGCCGGGGTGAAACCACCTAGGTTCAGCCCCAGTGCGAACGCGAAGTGCAGCGGCGGCAGGATGCAGATCGCAAGCAGCC
>Ga0164309_10001721_pt1 | contig 10551 bp, 10 predicted proteins | sample Whisoiple_247_MG_FD_109984 | JGI IMG/M metagenome (GOLD analysis project Ga0164309, IMG submission 109984) | Soil microbial communities amended with fresh organic matter from upstate New York, USA - Whitman soil sample_247_MG | ecosystem: Environmental > Terrestrial > Soil > Unclassified >... | reverse complement strand
GGCCCTCGACAACGTCTCACAAGCCGGCTCCACGCTCGGCGACGCGCAGCTCGCGTGGCTCGAGCAAGAGCTCACCCGAGTGCCAAAAACGGCGCCCTTGGTCGTGTTCGCGCACCGCCCACTGTTCGAGCTCTATCCAGATTGGGACTGGACGACGAAGGACGGCGCGCGCGCCATCGAGCTACTTGGTCGGCATCCCAACGTGAACGTGTTTTACGGACACATTCACCAACAACACGAACAGCGAACCGGCACTGTACTGCACCGCGCCGCGCGCTCGTTGGTGTTCCCGTTGCCAGCGCCCGGCTCCGTGTCAAAGAAGGGTCCGCTCGCCTGGGATCCCGAGAGCCCCGATCACGGCCTCGGGTACCGCGAGGTGAGTCTTGAACGCGAAGCCCTGCGCGTTCAGGAGCATCCGTTTGCGAAGGGCTGAGGATTTGCGCGTCGCGCGCGCTGACGTCGAACGCAAGTTAAGATCGCTTCGTTATCGCCCTTGTTGCGCTGGAGAGCCGAAATTGCATACTGCGCGCCCTGATGACTTACCGAGCCGCCGAGAATCGTTACCAGAGTATGCGTTACAACCGCGTGGGTCAGAGCGGGCTCAAGCTGCCCGCGATCTCGCTCGGCTTGTGGCACAACTTCGGCGGCGTCGATGTGTTCGAGAATGCGCGCACGATGCTCTTGCGCGCGTTCGATCTCGGAATCACGCATTTCGATCTTGCCAATAATTACGGGCCGCCCGCGGGCTCCGCTGAAGAAACCTGCGGGCGCGTGCTGCGCCAAGACCTGCGCGCGCATCGCGACGAGCTCGTGATTTCGAGCAAAGCCGGCTACGGAATGTGGCCCGGCCCGTATGGCGAATGGGGTTCACGCAAGTACCTGATCGCGAGCGCCGATCAGAGCTTGAGCCGCTTGGGGCTCGACTATGTCGACGTCTTCTACAGCCACCGCTTCGACCCCGAAACGCCGCTCGAAGAAACCATGGGCGCGCTCGATCAGCTAGTGCGCAGCGGCAAAGCCCTGTACGTAGGGATCTCGAACTACCCAGCAGAGGAGACGCGCCGCGCCGCGAGCATTCTGCGTTCGCTCGGCACCCCGTGCCTGATCCATCAACCCGCCTACAGCATCTTCAATCGTTGGATCGAGCCCGAGCTGCTCACCGCACTCTCCGACGAAAAGATGGGCTGCATCGCGTTTTCCCCGCTCGCTCAGGGCCTCCTGACCGACAAGTACCTCAACGGCATCCCGCACGACTCACGCGCCGGCAAAGAACACGGCTTCCTCCGCCCCGACCAAGTCACCGCTTCGAAGCTCGACCAAATCCGCCGCCTCAGCACCCTCGCCGCCGCGCGCGGCCAAAAACTCGCCCAAATGGCGATCGCCTGGGTCCTCCGCCATCGCGGCATGACCTCGGCCCTGATCGGCGCCAGCAAAGTCTCCCAAATCGAAGATGCCGTCGCCGCGCTGGCGAACAGCGAGTTCTCGCCCGAGGAACTGACGCAAATCGACGCGATAGCGCCGGTTTGATTTTGGGTTGATGGTCACGCGCTACGGCAAAGACGTCATAGCCTTCGGCGTCGCGGACGAGTGATGGGGAGGGGCTCTCGGGCGCGAGGCCACTCTCGTTTCGCAAATCCCGTTCGAACTCGAACCAATGCCATTCGGTTGGCGCTAGGCGATCGGCATTACGAGTAACCGCCGAGCCGCAGCTGACTTCATCACATTCTCACCCGATTCACCGTCCGATGAGGGGCCTCGTCGACGAAGGATATGTAAGGAATAGCGGTTCGCGAGGCGGAGATAAGCACGCTGTCGACGAGAGCCGTCGGCGAGGAGACGGCTCGCGCCGCGCGCAAGTTGTCCGAAAAAGGGCGATGTCCGTTCACAGCGTTCGCGCCGGACACGTGCGATTTCCGGACAGGCTCCGCGCGCAAACGGGTGAGGCAGTGAAACTGCGAGGAGTGGCCTGCGCCCCGCGGGGGGCCGGTTCGGAAATCGCGCGTTGTCCGTGAAAGTGGCTTGTCCGTTTGCGCGTTCTCGCCGGACATGGGCCATTAGCGGACAACGTTCGGCACGACTTGGCGTGCGGTTGCGCGCGTTGTCCGGAAAAGCGGCTTGTCCGTTTCGGTAGTTCGCGCCGGACAAGGCCTGTTTCTGGACAAGATTTGCTCTGCGAGAACGCACTTTCCTCCCGCACCTTCGCGTCGCTTCCTCCGCACTCGCGCAGGGAACGAACAACGAACGAAGCGACGCCGAGCTTTCGACTTCAGACTCCTCGACCTCCGAAGCGGGGTGGCTGCCTCTCTCCGGGCAGCGCACCTAGCAGAACTCGCCTAGTACTCGCGCGGCTGTCGCGAGAGGAACCCTCCGACGCTCATGCTAGTTCCGTTCATCGTCGTGAACGACGACGAACCCTATCGGCAAGGTGCGAACCCAAAAAATCTCTCTCAGATCTCTGCGGCCTCTGCGGCTCGGCGGTTTAAAGTCAGGGAACCGTTCTCGCGCTTTCGCGTCGCGCTTCGGCCGCGCCCCACGATGCCTCTGACGTTGGCGCACCGCGCTGGCCGGAGGCCAGCGCTTGGGTAGCCCGGCGCCCACAGCCGCAGGCGAGGACGCCGGCCGTACCGCGCCGTCATCCGCGCGGGGCACCCTAAGAGCCAGTCCGAAAACAGTTTTAGGACTGGCTCTAAGAGCTTGCCCGCTTCCGAAAGACCGAAACGCTGTTACCCACCGACGCTGGCTCGTTGGGCGATCGCGCGTGCGAACTGATCGGGGTACTCGAGGATTTTGCTGGCGCGTTCGTTGGCGAGGTCGGCGAGTTTGCCGCGTTGGCGGCCGAGGGCGCATTGCAGGTACATGGCTTCGCGCAGGAGCGGCTCGAGATCGGTCGCGCAGCGCTTTTGCCAGGCTTCTTCGGTTTGCGTCGCTTGGTCGACGGAACCTTCGAAGTCGATCATCAACAGTTCGAGGGGCGTGGGGCACACGATGAGGTTGTGCAGTTCGGCGTCGCCGTGCGCGAGTCCGCCGGCGTGTAGCGCGAGGTGCTTGGCGAGTGCGTCTTCGCACAGTTTCCAGAGTCCCACCGCAGAGGCGAGCGGGAGCTTTTCCGCGATGGCGATGTTGGCCGTCTGTGGCTCTGCGTCGAACGGTGACAGGCGGGAATACGGGAGCCCCGGCAATAGGCAGCTGCGAAAGGTGTTGGGGGTGTGCCCGATCGGCAACGGGATGTCGATCAACCCGGCAGCGCGAGTATGGTTGTCGAATTCGTCTTTCGTGTCGCCGTGCATTTGGCCGGGAAAGTACGACTTGCGAAAATGGAGCGGATATTGAGCCGCCAGCGGGAAGGTGGCTCGCGTCTCCACACTGGCGATCACGACGTCGCCGGACATCAGCATCATTTTGCCGACTTGGCGTTTGGCGACGGTCCGGACCACGTAGTCACGCTGGGGCGGCGTGTCGATGAACGTGAGGTACTCCCGAGTGAGCAAAACGGAGTGTCTTGGAGAAACCGGGACCAGCCGCTCGTCGTCCATCGCGCGCCGACCCTCTCAGATGCTCAGCCTCGCGGCAAGCCGTCGCACACTTCTCCGCGATCGCGCGCGCTTCTTCGGTTCGGTGCGCTTCCTCGACGGCGTGTATTCGGCCTGCGATCGTGGCCGAAACATTGGAGGAGACAAACGCGCTGAGCCTCCGACCGCGCGGCGCTGGTGCGGCCGAGTGAGCCGCTGAGCGGCAGCCACGGACACTGGCACACACGTAGATCGCAGTCTGTTTATTCGAGTCTCGACCTTAACGGATTGTCAATTTCTGTCACGCTTGGGAGTATGCCGTCTTCTCAGTCGGAGGCGCGTATGCGCGCCGCCTTGTTGGCGTTGATCTCTATTCCAGGTTGGGCTTGCGCGACCGCGAGCTACAACGACGCGCCACCCGACACGTTGTATTCGCAGAGCAACAACGGCGGCGGCAGCGCCGATTCTGGTGGTAGCGCGAGCGCAGGCAAGAACGACGTGCCGAACGTTGCGGGGGGCGGCTCGGGCGGCGCGGCGCCAAGCGGTGGCTCGGGCAACTCGACGAGCAGCGCGGGCAAGGGCGGCACGAGCAGCGCTGGGACGAGCAGTGGCGGCACGGGCAACAGCGCGGGCAAGGGCGGCTCGAGTAGCGCAGGCGCGGCGAGCGGTGGAATGAGTAGCGGCGGCAAAGCTGGGTCGGGCACGGCGGGCACAGGGGCTGGCGGAACGAGCACAGCAGGCACCAGCAGAGCCGGGTCGAGCAGTGCAGGCGCGAGCAGCGGCGGTACCACTGGCGGCGCAACTTGCGACGCAGCACACGCCGTCGCGACGCTCACCACGAGCTCGTCCTATACGGGCAAGGCCAACGACTGCGTGCGTCTGTCCGTGGATCCGACCTGGTCGGTCGTCAACGTGCAGCTGCAGCCGTTGCCGGGGACGGAAGGTTATCCAGTGCCGTTCTCGTTCTTCAACTGTGGCGGCAATGGTACCGGCTCACTTACCACCGATTATGCGAACGTGACGCTCAAGTCAGGGGCAAACCCCGGCTGTGATTTTTTCGTGCAATTCGGCGGTGGCGAAACGACGATTAAGGTGACTTACTATGATTGATCCGCCATCGTCCTTGCTGCCTCCATGCTTCATTTGCGCTTGAATTCTCAGTCGATCTTCGTTGCGGCGCTGAGCGCTGCTGGTTTTTTGGTTGCTTGTTCGAGTGACTCCCACTCTTTCAGCAACGGCGCCGCGGGTGCTGCGGGTACCGCCAAGGGCGGCTCGGGCAACGCGGGCACGAGCGCTGGAGGTTCGGGAAACACCGGAAACACGGGAAATACCGGCGGCACGGCCGTGGGCGGCAGCGCGACTACGCCCACTGGAGGCAGCGGCGGTTCGGCGAGCCCCAGTGGCGGCTCCGGCGGCACGGTGACCGGCAGCGGCGGAACGGCAGCGGGCGGCTCGGCCGGTGCGGGCGTTGCAGGTGGCCCAACGGGCGGAGTGGCTTGTCCTACGGGCGTGACGTTTTGCTCAGGCTTCGACGCGGCCACTCTGCCAACGGCGGCGGTTTACAAAGTGAACGCCGCGCCAGGTGACTGGAGCCGTGATTTCGAGCTCGACACCACCGTGTTTCACGGCGGCAAATCGTCACTGCGCGTGAAGTCCGGTTCCGAAACGGGCACGTCCGGCAGCGCCTACCGCATGTTGGCGGTGCCTGCGCCGTCGGGCGCGTTCTGGGTTCGCTTCTACATTCAGCAAACTGAGCTCGATCTCGGTGGCGTCGATCACAATGTGTTCGCAAGCGCAGCCGCGAGTGACGAGCCCAACGCTGCATCGATCGAGTTCGCGGAAGACGTGGGCATCGCTTTCAACACCTCGGACAACGTGCGCTGGCCCACGGACTATGGTCGCCTCACTTCAGGCGGCACCAAGCCTTACACCTTGCCCAAGGGCATGTGGCACTGCATCGAGATCTCGTTCGACGCGACTGGGCGCGAGCAACAGCTGTTCATCAACGGCACTCAGCAGATCGACGCCAAGGATTACCCCGCGGCAAGCTCAGTGAGCGGCGGAATCAAAAACTTCAAGTTCGGCTTCAATCAGCTGCACGGTCCCGCCCGCAAAGTCTGGTACGACGACGTAGCGGTCGCTCCGACTCGCATTAAGTGCCTATAACGAGGGCGTGCAACTCGCCCGCGTCTTCAGTGCGTTCGCGATCAGCGCGCTGATCGCGTGTGGCAGCCAATCCTCCGGCCCTTCGGCTGCTCAGGCTGGAAGCGCGGGTAAGTCGAGCGGAGCGTCCGGCTCGACGAACTCCAACGGCGGCACAGCGCCGGTCGGCGGTGCTACCACCGCTGCGGGTGGGTTGGTCGAGCCCACGACGGCGGGCGCTGCCGGCTCCGTGACGTCGGAGACGGCAGGCGCAGGTGGCGCGAGCATGGGCGGTACCGGCGGGAAAGCAAGCGTCGGGGGCGCCGCCGGCGTCTCAGCGGTCGCGGGTGGCACCGGTGACGGCGGCGTCGACCTGAGCAAGGAAGCCGAAACCAAGCTGCCCGGCGCGGGCGTGACGATCGTTTCCTATGGCGGCTACCTGAATGGTGAGTCGTTTCAACAAGACGGAATCGTCACCCACGAGGGTTATCAGTATGTGGCCTTCTGGAACGCCGCGCGGCACGTCGTGCTCGCGCGGCGTCAGTTGCCGAGTGGCACGTGGTCCGCGCTCGAATTCAGCGACTACACGAACACCGAGGGCGACGCGCACAACACGATCTCGATCGGCATCTGCCCCGGCGATGGCACGCTCCACCTCGCGTTCGACCATCATGGCAGCACGCTGCACTATCGCAAGTCGGCGGCGGGCCTACTCGCGAGTGGCGGGAGCGTGGCCTGGGCGACCGCGAGCTTTTCGGCCGTGGCCGATCACTTGCTCGGCTCGAGCGCGCAGACCATGGTCACTTACCCGCGGTTCATCACCGAGCCGGGCGGCAAGAAAATGCTGTTCGAGGCGCGTATCGGCGAGAGCGGCAGCGGTGACGAATTGCTCTGGGAGTACGACTCGGACAGCCAAGCCTGGGCGTCGATCGGTGAATTCATCAACGGCACCGGTAACAGCATCAACGCCTACCCGCATGGCCTCTCCTACGCGCGCGGCGGAACGCGCCTACACGTGTCTTGGTGCTGGCGCGAAACCAGCAACGCCGCCACCAATCATGATCTGCTGTACGCGTATAGCGACGATCACGGGCGAACCTGGAAGAACAACGCCGGAACCAACATTGCCAAGAGTGGCTCGATGTCGATCACTCGCGACTCAGCTGGTATCAAAGTGTGGACGATTGCGCAGAACCGCGGCTTGATCAATCAGGAACACATGGCGGTGGACGCGACGGGTCGAGTGCACGTCTTGCTCTCGCATTTGCCTGACGCACAAGCCGACGACTCCAATTTCGACAACGCCCGCACCAAGAGCCAGTACTTTCACTACTTCCGGGACGCCGCGGGCATGTGGAGCCGGACCGCGATGACGTACCCGGCGCAAGCCGCATTCCGCGGGAAATTGGCGATCGCTGCGAGCGGCAATCTGTACGCGGTGTTGCCTGACATGCGCATCGCGGCTGCGTCCGCGGCACAAGGTTTCAAATCGTGGTCGTTGCTCGCGAGCAGTGATGCCGGCAAATACTTTTCTGATCCGTTGATCGACACCGCTCGACTTGCGAATGAGGACGAACTGTCCATCTTCTACCCTCGCAAGAATTCAAGCGACATTTACGTGCTCGATTATCGAATCCATTAATCAGCCGTAAGCCTTTGGCGGCGGGTCGTTGACACGGCTCACGATCTGCGAGATGACGCCCCCGATCGAGTCGATATCTCGGGGAGTTCCAGAATGAACATCGTCAATCGTTTGAGCAGCATCATGTCGGTTGCGGCGCTGGGCGCCGTGTTGTGCTTTTCCTGCGCGTCGACGCCCACGTCGGACATCCACGTGCACTCCGCGGCGGACGCCAAGGCGAACCTCTCCGCGTACAAGTCTTACGCCTGGGACCTGAACGCGGGCGTGATTCAAGATCGCACCGGCGCTTGGGTGCCCAAGGACGTGGACACTCAGTCGGAAGTGCAGTTCCTGATCGACAAGAAGCTGCGCGATCGCGGCATGACCATCGCTCAGAGCTCGCCGGACCTGCTCGTTTCGCTGCTGATTCTGGCGGACGTGAAGGAACTGCAGCAGATCAAGGACAAGCACGGAGAAGTCGTGGGCAGCCTCGATCCGGTGGGCAAAGGCGCGCTCGTGGTCGAACTCGTCGACAGCCAAACCGGCAAGACGGTCTGGCTCGGCGCTGCCGAAGGCGAAGTGCGCGGCAGCAACACGGTCGAGGTAGGCAAGCAACGCCTGGCCTACGCCGTCGACAAGATGTTCGAGAAACTGCCGAAGTGAGCCTTTACGGGGCGGTCGCCTTGCACAACGCGAGGTAAGCCGCCTCGTGCAAGCCCGCGATCACGATCGCGTGCTCGGTGAGCAATGCCTGCTCGGCCGCGGTCCAAGATGCAGATGGCGTTCGGACCGCGCCGCGCCGGTGTGCTGAGCCGAGCAGCGCGCCCAGATGGCGCGCGAGCTCCGGTAGTTCTTCGGCTTGTAGGCGACTCAAATCGAGTTTGTCTTCTTGCGGCAGTAGGCGGCGCACGAACAGGCTCGATTCGTCGAGTTCAGTCGTACCCAGCATGCGCGGCGGGTGCGCGAGGCAGGCCCGCGTTGCGTGCATCACGCGCTCCGCGGGCGACAGCACAGGCAACGCCGGGAGAGCAGCCGTTGGAGTCGCCGAAGCGCTGAGCAACGCCTGACCCGCGGGCACCCCCTGCGCTTTCATGTCGAAGATCCAGCGGCTATCCGGTTCGCCTTTGCCGCGCGTCAGTACCGCAATCCGCAACACTCCGAGACTACCCGTGCCCGCAATGCGAAACGCGACGTCTTCGACCACGAAGTGATCGCGGTCTTGCGCGTGTGCCGGATCGAGCCGCTCGACATAGCGCGTGAACGCTGCGTGCGCCTTGCCGACCAACTCCGGCGCCAAATCTTGGTAACGGTCACCGCGTACGAAGCGTCGCCCCGTCGCGGTGCGCTCGGTCCGGCGATCGAGCAAATCCTTGTGGGTGCGGCGATCGACCTTTTCCAGCAATCGCCGTACGGGCTGGGGTACATCCCGCGCAGTGCGTCCCTCGCACAGCGCCGGCACATAACCCTGAAGGATTGCGGAGCACAGCCGCACACTTTGCATGCCATCCGAGCCGATCTCGCGCCCGCCGAGGATCACGCTCGTGAGCAGTCGCACCACGTCCCAACGAAACGGCGCCACGATCGCCTCGTCGAAGTCATTGACGTCGAACACCACCGCTTCACTGCCGCGCCCATCTTCACTGCGAAACGCGCCGAAATTTTCGAGGTGTGCGTCGCCCACGAGCCAGCCTTCTCCGTCGGGCCCTGCCGAAAGCTCCGGGTGCTCCGCGAGCAGCTCGTAAAAGAGGGCCGCCGCGCCGCGCAAATAGCCCAGCGGTGAAACCGTCATGCGCAGCAACTTTCGACCCAACATTGCGGGAAACGCTGCCGTTGCTGCCCGGTCGCGCGCCAGTTGCCGGTCAGCGCACTGCAGCGGGGAAGGGTTGAACATCGGGCGAAGATAGCCTGGATGTCCGCGGCTGTAAGCGTGGTGCGTCGTAGTGCGACCGGCCGTACGTGCTAGCGCGCCTTCTTTTCGGCGTCCGTCGACTTAGCGGAAAACTGGATTTCATTGGACGTCACAGTTCCGTTGAACCAGAGCGCACCCCAACGTGGGCGGGGAATGCTCCTGCTCCGGTCATGGTATTCGGCGCTCACTCGCCACGGGCCCTCGTTCGGGAACTCCAAACAGCTGAATGGGCGAACGACCGAGATTTCGCCCTGAGGCTCGAGCCTCACATATTCAGGTGGACCTGGGTGGATTCGGCAATCGGGTTGAATCGGCAACTCGGAAATGGAGGGCGTAACGCGGATCGTGACTTCGCGCAGCGACGAACTGTTCAGCATTCTGGCGTTCACCCACAGCGGTTCATCCGAGACATTGCGCAGTCGGTAGCGGAGCAAGTTGTGATCGGGGGAATCGATCGACTCGATTGTGAATTCCAGCGCGTCCCGAGCAGCCGTTTGATCTCGTGGCGGAACTTTGCTCGCAAGGATCGAGCCATCATCTGACGAGTACGGGCTCTCGGCTTTGAGCGGCCGAGTTATCTCGCCGCCACATGCCGTGGCAGCAAAGGTCGATAGGATGAGCCATTGCACCCAATTCATCCGGGGAATGGAACGCCGCCGACGCTCCGATCATTTGCTTGAAGGCCTACCTAGGCACACGTTTCCTGGTCGGGCAGGCGTGGCCGCTGTGGCGTGCCGTGATGTCATTCGCAGAACGTATCGCCGCCCTCGACGAGCGAGCGCGCCCGTTCCTTCGTGGCCTCACAACAAGATCCAAGCCCCAAGCTCGAACGTAGGTAGTGCTGTTCGATTGTATAGGTCAGCGCGCGTGTGCAGTGGTCCGCCTGCGTCTATAAAATCCTTTGAATACAGATGTTTACCGACTACACGCTTATCGAAGTGACGGGTCGCTCTGCCGTTTTCTAGCCTTCTGTTCAGTGCTCGCGTACTGAACGGCTATGCAGATCACCGACTTGGCTCGCCGCGTTTTAAAGCTCGTGTTTTCGCTCAGCTCCGCTTCCGGCGTGCTCACTCGCCCGCGGCTGGAGCGGCATTTGGGCGCGTCCGCGGTGACGCTCAATGACGCGATTGAGGAGCTCGCGCGGCTCGGGTTGCTCGACGCGCAGCGGTTGCGGCTGACGCTTTCAGGGTTGGCGTGCGCGGTGGCGTGCGGTGCGAAGGGCGCGACCAAGCGGCGCGCGCCGCGTGCAACGGCGGCGAAGGTTGCGCGTGTGAGCGCGGCGCCAGCGCCGATTGCGCTATTTTCGCAGCGTGAAGCGCCGCGTGCGGTGGCGTGATCAGGCGATGACGTGCAGCTTGGTGCCGACTGGG
>Ga0164309_10001720_pt1 | contig 10554 bp, 9 predicted proteins | sample Whisoiple_247_MG_FD_109984 | JGI IMG/M metagenome (GOLD analysis project Ga0164309, IMG submission 109984) | Soil microbial communities amended with fresh organic matter from upstate New York, USA - Whitman soil sample_247_MG | ecosystem: Environmental > Terrestrial > Soil > Unclassified >... | reverse complement strand
TCGCGCAGTCGGCGTACGAGTGGACGCTCGCCTACCTCGACAACGGAGCGTCCGCCGACCCCATCGCCGAGTGGCTCGACGAGAGCTCGACCGCGGGCAAGCCGCCGCTCCAGCGCCAGGAAACCCAGCAACGAATCGCCGACGTCGCCACCGAGATCGAAGCGGCTCGGCTCCTGATCCAGCGCGCGTCGTGGATGGGCCGCAACGGCATCCCGATGACAGGCGGCCAGGGCTCGATGTCGAAGCTCAAGGGCGGCGACGTCGCGATGTGGGCGACCCGGACGTGCATGGACCTGGTCGGGCCCGTCGCGCAGACAAAGGACACGCCACTCGAGAAGTGGTTCCGCGACGCGAAGATCTACCAGCTGTTCGAGGGGACGGCCGAGATCCAGCGGCTGGTCATCTCGAGGATGCAGGCAGCCGAGTACCGCGAGCGCCTGCGAAACGGCGCGGACATCGCCGCGGAGGCGATGCAGAACGGCGCCGCCACCAACGGAAGACCGGCGGCGTCCGGGAGCGGCGCCGCCCCGACCGACGAGCGCGCCGCCACGGTTTCCTGAACCCCTAGAGGGTCATGCGTTGAGCTCCCCGTCAAGGAGTTCAAGTCTCGAGCGCCTCGTCCGATGTAGAGGGCGATGGATCGCGCGCTGCAGTACCTGTCCGGAGGAGTGGCTTCCACCGCGCTGATCGCAGGCGCGATCGCGGCGTTCATCTCCATCACAGCGCTCGTGGGGGACACCAACTTCCCCAACGGAAGCTCGGTCCAACCGCCCGCCGGGCCGCACTCCGTGCGGATCGCCGAGCCAAGCCAGCCGCCCGCTGGGCCGGGCCAGCCGCCCGCTGGGCCCATCGCAGTCGCGGCGCCGCCGACGCTGACCGCTTCCTCGCCTGGGGCAGTCCACCAGCTCGCGTTGGTCGGCCGCGCGCTCAGCGGGGGCACGACACAGAGCGGCTCCGGTACCGCCGGCCGCCACGCGGCCGGGCCCTCGCCGAGTGCCGGGAGCGGTCGCGGGGGTACGCAGCCTGGCCCACCGGGCGGGGGCGGCGGCACCCACTTGAGTCCAGTCGGCGGGAACGGATCGCCGCCGTCCGGGGGAACCGGCCCATCAGCCCCGCCGTCAGCGGCGCCCGCGCCGGGAGGCACTCCCCCGCCCACGTCCGGTGGCGGCACGCCGGCGAGCACGCCGCCGTCCGGGGGAACCGGCCCGCCCTCAACGCCCCCGGGCCTGGCGACCAAGCCCGGCGGGCTCCCTCCAGGCCTCGCCAAGAAGCCCGGCGGGCTCCCGCCCGGGTTGGCCAAGAAGCCCGGCGGGCTCCCTCCAGGCCTCGCCAAGAAGCCCGGCGGGCTCCCGCCCGGCCAGGCCAAGAAGGGCTGAGCCAAGCCACTTCCAGCCACGTGAGCGGTGCCGGGCGGCTGACGCCCCCGCGCCGTTCCCTTCGATGACACCATTGAGACGTGGCAACCGACTCAACGGACGCCCACGGCCCGGCTGACTCGCGGGGACCGGGGTCGCACACTCACGGCGCATCCTCGGACGCGGATCGCACGAAGCTCGCGATCGCGCTCGCCCTCATCGTCGGGTTCATGGCCCTCGAGGTCGCGGCGGGGATCATCGCCCACTCGCTGGCGCTCCTCTCCGACGCCGCTCACATGCTCACGGACGCCGCCGCGATCGGCCTCTCGATCTTCGCCATCCACCTCGCCAGACGACCCGCGGAGGGATCACTGACCTTCGGCTTCCGGCGGATCGAGATCCTCTCAGCGCAGGTGAACGGCATCACGCTCCTCGTGCTCGCCGCGGTGATCGTCTTCGAAGCGATCCAGCGCCTCATTACGCCCCCGGAAGTCAAGGGCGGGCTGATGCTCGCCGTGGCGCTCGCCGGCATCGTGGTGAACCTGGCAGCCGCCTGGACCCTGGCGCGAGCGAACCGCCAGAGCCTGAACGTCGAGGGATCGTTCCGGCACATCGTCACCGATCTCTACGCCTTCATCGGGACCGCGATCGCCGCGGCCCTGATCCTGCTCGTGGGGTTCGAGCGCGCCGACCCAATCGCCTCGCTCATCGTGGCCGGGCTGATGTTTCATTCCGCGTACTTCCTGCTCCGTGCCTCGGGGCGCGTGTTCATGGAGGCAGCGCCGGAGGACGTCGATCCGAACGAGATCGGCGAGGCACTGCTCGCGATTCCGGGCGTCGTGGAGGTCCACGACCTCCACGTGTGGGAGGTGTCCTCGGGGTTCCCGGCTCTCTCAGCCCATGTCCTGGTGGGGCAGGAGGCCGACTGCCACCGCGCCCGTCTTCAACTGGCGGACCTGCTCGAGAAGCGGTTCGACATCCACCACTCGACGCTGCAGGTCGAGCACCGTCCCGAGCGGCTCCTGCATATTCGTCAGTAGCCCGGCGGGTGCCGGACGGTGAAACCGTGCGGGTAGGGAAGCGCGGGATGCCAGCGCGGACCCGAGCCCTGGGCGTCGCCGACCGTGTCCCAGCGTAGGCCGGCGATCACGGCGTAGGTGTGACCGGCGTTCGCGTAGACGGTGACCCACCTTCCCGGCCCCGGCGCGCCCCATGACTCGAGCTGGCTCGAGGCGAGCGGCGCGGACAAGAATCCGCCGCCGGCCAGCGCGTAGCTGACGGCGCCCGAGCAGTCGTAGCCGCGGGACTGCCAGGACGAGTGCCCGCCGCCCCAGACGTAGGGGGTGCCGACGATCTGGTTCGCGGCGCTGATCGCTCGCTTGACCGCGTCCGGGGCGCCCGGCGGGGCGAGGGCGACCCCGTGGAGGAGGATGGCGCTTCGGCTGGCGGGGAGGTTCCCGACGCCCGCCATCGTGTGGGCGTTCATCGACTTGCCCGCCCCACCGCTGGGAGGGCTGAACGAGCCATTGGTGCCGGCGGACGCGGCCGGCATCTTGGACGGATCACCGCGGACGAGCTTCACCTTCGGCGCGGACCTGGCCGAACGCTCCTGGGCGCGGGAGGCGACGTCGAGGTGCTGCGGGCGGGGCGGCTTCTGCTCGCTGATCGGCTTCCCCTTCGCCGACCCCGTCCGGATGACGATCCTCTGCGCCTGCGGAGCCGGGCCGGATGCCTCGCCGCAGCCGTACAGCGCTGCCGCACTCAACGCGAGCACCACGACCGCCGATGCACACCGGCGAGCCCGGGCGCGGTGCTCTCCTCGTCGCGGTTCGACAGGCATAGACTCGGGGATTGTCGCGGACCGAGCCCGTGCGCGCGAGGCGCACCCCGAACCGACGTGATTCGATAGCGGTCCCGGGGCTCCTCCCGGATCCTGAAATATGCGTTGCAGCAGGGATAATTGGTGTTAAGAACTGCTAGCAAACAGTCTCGCGCCTGCTAGGGTCGCCGCCAACATTTGTGCCGAGTCCATCAGGCACCGCCGGGTGGAACGGGGGAACCAAATCCCTGGGGCGAATGGTCGACGAGCCAAAGGGCTCCGCTGGCCAAGCGCGTCTCGTCCGCGCTAGCCCGTCAGCTAACCCCGTAGGCATCAGAGCGAGACATGAGAACGCGGAACAACCGACCGGGACCCAGACGCCGATCCATCGCGCTCGCGCTCGCGGGTGCGCTGATCGTGCTCGCCGCGCTCACCGTGGCCAGCGGTGCGCCGGCGCAGTCCCTCCAGCAGATACAGCAGAACCTCAACGACTCGCGGTCGCAGCTCGACCAGAAGCAGTCGCAGCTCCAGCACGCCAAGGACCGCGAGGGCGTGCTCTCCACGACGATCCAGAAGTACGGCGACCAGCTGGACCAGCTGCGCAACCAGGTCGCGTCGCTCCGTAATCAGATCTCGATCGCACAGGCGCAGCTGAACAAGAAGGAGGCGGAGCTCAAGGAGGCGAAGGTCCGCCTCGAGCAGCTCCGCGCGAAGCTCAAGCGGTCGCTCCGCGTTCTGCGCCAGCGGCTCGTCGGGATCTACGAGTCGAACAGCCCGGATGCGATGACGGTGATCCTCAACTCGCACGGGCTCAGGGACATGCTCACGCGCTACGACTACCTCCAGCGGATCCAGTCCCAGGACACCTCGATCGCCGTCCGCGTGAAGAGCCTTCGTAACCAGGAGAAGCAGACGGTCGACCGGGTCCGCGCGGCGCGCAACGCGATCGCCGACAAGAAGGCTCAGCTCGAGCAGTCGCAGGCGGCGCTCGAGGCCAAGCAGAGCGACCTGGCAGACGCGCAGGCGAAGGACCAGCAGCTCCTGGGCCAGGTCAAGACCACCCAGGACCACCTCGAGGGCGACATCGGCACCATCTCCGATCAGATCGCGTCCCAGCTCCAGGCCCAGCAGCAGGCCGAGGCGGCCCAGGCCGCGGCGCAGGCCCAGTCCTCGTCGACGGGCGCGACGGCGCCGACGGGCCCGGTCCAGGGCGAGAGCTCCTCGGGGATGATCTGGCCCGTGAACGGCCCAATCACGTCGCCATTCTGCGAGCCGCGACCGTGGGAGGCCTGCCACCCGGGCATCGACATCGGCGTCCCGACCGGGACGCCCATCCACGCGGCTGCCGCCGGCACCGTGGCGATCGCCGGCCCGGAGTCCGGCTACGGCAACTACACCTGTATCGACCACGGCGGCGGTCTCTCCACCTGCTACGCCCACCAGGAGTCGATCTCGGTCTCCGTCGGCCAGCAGGTGAGCCAGGGCCAGGTGATCGGGATCAGCGACTGCACCGGCCTCTGCTTCGGCCCCCACCTCCACTTCGAGGTGCGCGTGAACGGGCAGGTCGTCGATCCCATGGGCTACCTGCCCTAACCAGCGACGACACCAGCCAGTTTCGGGGCTAAAGCCCCTCACCCACACACGCTGCTTTATGTGAATCGCCCACAAGTCGGGCGTGGCATGGCATCCTTCGGATCCGATGGCGACGCTCACTGAGACTCAAGCGCCGCAGTCCACGCACGCACGCGCCTACCTCCTGGGTACGGGCGCGACGGGTGCGCTGATCGCTGCGGCCGTGATCGCCTTCATCTCGCTCGCGACCTACGTCGCCGTCAACGGCATGCCCTTCGGGGGCAACGGCACGAGCACGGGCAATGCGACCGTGGCCGTCCAGGCCGGCGGCACGCCCGCTTCGGCCGCCGCTGCCCTCCGGGCCGCGCCCGGCGCGGTGGCCGCGAGGCCGGTCCCCGGCGCTCCGCGCGGGGCCGGTGCGGCCGGCGCCTTCGCGCGCGGCCATGCCGGTCCGGGCGGCGGCTCCGGCGGCGGTTCCGGTGGCTTCAACGGCGGCGGCGGGAACCTCCCCGACGGTGGGCCGACCCCGCCCGGCGGTGCGCCCGGCCCCGGTGGCGGGCCTGCTCCCGGACCCGGGCCCGGAGGCGGACCGCCGCCCCCGGGTGGCACGCCTGGAACTCCCGGCTCCTCCCCCGGCATCGCGACCAACACCCTGAACCACGTCGACAACACCGTCGGCACCAACCTCTCCGGCAGTCCCGCAGGGGACGTCGGCGGCACCGTTGACAAGACCGTGACTGGCACCGTCAACCAGGTCGGCGGCGCGGCCGGCAAGCCCGGGCTCGGCGACGACGTCAACAAGACCGTGAACGGCACGGTCGACAAGACGGTCGGCGGCGCCGGTGGCGTCCTCGGCGGCGGCAAGTAGGCCCTGGCCGTCCGCTAAGCCAGGTTTCGATCCATCCAGCGCAGGGCGATGCCGTGGATCTCGGCGTCGTGCTGGGCCGAGCGGTGGTGGCCGCCGGGAAGCAGGATGAGCTTGCGCGGCTCGGCCGCCCGGGCGTGGAGCTCCTCGGACCAGTCGGCGGGGATCTGGTCGTCGCCCCGCGCGTGGATGAGGAGGAGCGGCTTCGACCCCATCAGCTCAACGGCCTGCCGCAGGTCGTGCTCGGCGAGCCACGCGGACAGTGCGCTCGCGCCGTCGGGGTCGACCCGCATCTCGAGCCCGTCCCTCTGGAGCCCGCGCATCAGGTGGTGCGCGCCGGCAGGGCAGATCGCGATCGCCCCGGCGACGGCGTCCGAGGTCGCGGCGGCCTGGATGGCCATGAAGCCGCCCATGCTCGAGCCACGAACGCAGACGCTGCCTGCATCGACGCCGTCGATCTCGGCAAGGAAGCGGGCCATCCTGCCGACATCGGAGAGCGCCTCCGGGCTCATCGGGTCCTCTGCCTCCCCGTGCCCCCGCTGGTCGTAGGTCACGGCCGCCCAGCCGCTTGCGGCACAGGCTCGCCCGAAGTCGCCGTGGTTCTCCTTTCGCGACCCGGCGCCATGGAGGATCACCATCGCCCGCCAGGGCGGCGGGGACTCCGGCAGCCAGAGCATGTAGGGGCGTCCTTCGTGAACGCCCATGTCCGTGGGCCTGGAAACGCTCCTGTTCATCGCGTTGCAAGGTATTCGAGGCGGCGACCTTTGTCGCCCCACAGGCAGGTCTGTCAGGCGGCGAAGCCGCCGCCCTGATTCCGCGATACGCGGGGATGATCCCGGCCCCGTCAGAATGGTCGGTCCCATGAGCGCGACGAGCGAGCGAATGGCCGTCGAGGCGTCGCCGGTCTACCCGGTGGGCAGCCGCGTGAACGAGCGCGGCCACCTGGAGATCGGCGGCTGTGACGTGGGCGACGTGGCCGCCGAGCTCGGCACCCCGTCCTACATCTACGCAGAGGACGACATCAGGCACCGCGCCCGGGCGTACCTGGAGGCATTTCGCGCCCGCACCGACGACTTCGAGGTGCTCTACGCCAGCAAGGCGGCGCCGATCACGGCGGTCTACCGGGTCTGCCTGGAGGAGGGCCTGTCGGTCGACGTCGCCTCGGGCGGCGAGCTCCACATGGCGCTCCGGGCGGGGTTCGACCCGGTGCGCATCTACCTGCACGGGAACAACAAGACCGAGGCGGAGCTCCGCTACGCGATCGACTCGGGGGTCGCCCACGTGATCCTCGACTCGTTCGGCGAGATCGCGCGCCTCGAGGCGATGCTCGACCGGCCGCAGGACGTCCTCATCCGCGTGACGCCGGGCGTGCTGCCGACCACGCACTCATACGTACAGACCGGCGGGCTCGACTCCAAGTTCGGCTTCGGGCTCGAGGACGGACTCGCCGAGCGGGCGATCGCCGAGGTGCGGGCCTCCCGGAACCTCCGGCTGGTGGGCTTGCACGCCCACATCGGGTCGCAGATCTTCGAGCTCGAGCCGTACGTGTCGGCGATCGAGGCGCTCGGCGGGCTCACCGGACCTGACTGGGAGTGCCGGATCCTGAACGTCGGCGGGGGCCTGGGGATCGCGTATACCTCGGCCGACGAGCCGCCCGCGATCGCGGACTACGTGGACGTAAAGGTCAGCGGCGTCGAGCGGGTCTTCGACCCGGTGCCGCGGATCCTGATCGAGCCGGGGCGGTCTCTCGTGGGGAACGCGGGCGTGACCGCGTACGAGATCGGGACCGTCAAGGAGATCCCGAACGTCCGGACCTACCTGTCGGTCAACGGGGGCATGTCGGACAACCTGCGGCCGATGCTCTACGGGTCGCGATACGAGGCGATCGTCGCGAATCGCGCAGGGCAGGCCCCGGACACGCTGGCGACCGTCGCCGGCATGCACTGCGAATCGGGCGACATCCTGATCACGGACGCGATGCTGGCCTCTCCGGAGCCCGGTGACATCCTCGTCACCCCTGCCACGGGGGCCTACGGCTACTCGATGGCCTCGAACTACAACGGGGCGCCACGGCCCGCGGTCGTGTTCTGCAAGGACGGCGTCGCCCGCGTGGTCGTGCGCCGCGAGACGTGGGACGACCTGGTCTCTCGGGACATGTGAGTTAGCGCGGTGCCAATGCATTTACGCAAGAGAGTTCGGCGACTGTTCGCCTTGGCACCGCGACATGCTGGTGCCGTTGGGAAGTGGTTATGAGTGACCCGGTTCGGATCGGGCTCCTCGGGAAGGGGACGGTCGGCGGCGCCTTCCACGACCTCGTGCTCGAGCGCGCGGACGCCGTCGAGACGACCACGGGCCGGCGCCCGGAGATCGCCGGGGTGCTCCGGCGCGCCGAGGGCGACTTCGACCGGATCCTCGAGTCCTCGGATGTCGTCGTCGAGCTGATCGGCGGCACCGATCCGGCCCGCGATTACGTGCTGCGGGCGCTCGAGGCGGGCCGCCACGTCGTCACTGCGAACAAGCAGTTGATCGCCCAGCACGGCGACGAGCTCTTCGACGCGGCGCGCAGGGGGGGCGTCCAGCTGCGGTTCGAGGCGGCGGTTGCCGGCGTGGTCCCGGTGATCCGCGTGATCCAGGAGAGCCTCGCGGCGACCGAGATCACGAAGGTGTTCGGGATCGTCAACGGGACGACCAACTTCATCCTCTCCGAGATGGCCAGCACCGGCGCGACCTATGCCGATGCTCTGGCCCGGGCGCAGGAGCTCGGCTACGCCGAGGCCGACCCGAGCGACGACGTCGGCGGTGCCGATGCCGCGGCGAAGATGGCGATCCTGGCGCGGCTCGCCTTCGGCGCCCCGGTCGGGCTCGAGGACGTCGCGTACCAGGGGATCACCGAGATCCAGCCGGACGACATCTCTTACGCGAAGGAGCTCGGCCTCTCGCTCAAGCTCCTCGGGGTCGCCGAGCGGCGCGACGGCGGGATCAGCGTGCGCGTCTTCCCCTGCTTCCTCTACTCGCACCACCCTCTGGCCCCGGTGGAGGGGCCGTTCAACGCGGTGATGGTCGAGGCGCCCGCGATCACCGAGATCACGATGTCCGGGCCCGGCGCCGGTGGGATCGAGACGGCGTCCGCGGTGCTCGGCGACGTGGTCTCGATCGTCTCCGGTAGAGCGCCGGTGCACGCGGCGCATCGGCGTTTCGACATCGTGCGCGACATCAACTCGGCGTTCTACCTGCACCTCGAGGTCGCGGACCGGCCCGGCGTGCTCGCCAGCATCACGGATGTGCTCGGCCGCAACGAGGTTTCCGTTCGCAGCGTGGTCCAGCGGGGCCTCGGCAACGACGCGCGCCTGGTGATGGTCATGCACGAGGGCCCCGAGTCGAGGTTCTTCTCCGCGCTCGAGGAGATCGCGACCCTCGAGTTCCTGCGGGCGCAGCCGCGCGCGATCCGCGTGATCGAAGAAGAGTTCGTGTGAGCCCCATGCCGCTCATCGAGCGGTACCGAGACCGCCTGCCGCTTGAGGACGGCGACCCGGTCGTCACCCTCCACGAGGGGTCGACCCCGCTGGTGGAGGCGCCGGTCATCTCAGGGCGCGTGGGCGCGACGGTCTACCTGAAGCTCGAGGGGGCGAATCCCACGGGGAGCTTCAAGGACCGCGGCATGACGGTGGCGGTCTCCCGGGCCAAGGGTTCCGGGGCCGAGGCGGTCATCTGCGCCTCGACCGGCAACACGGCGGCCAGCGCCGCCGCCTACGCGGCGCGCGCCGGCATGCGGGGCGCCGTCATCGTGCCTGAGGGCAAGATCGCGATCGGCAAGCTCGCCCAGGCGCTCATGCACGGGGCGCGGGTCATCGCCCTCCGGGGGAACTTCGACCAGGCGCTGGAGATCGTTCGCGACCTCGCACAGAACCATCCGATCGAGCTCGTCAACTCGGTCAACCCCTACCGGATCGAGGGCCAGAAGACCGCCGCCTTCGAGGTGTGCGACGAGCTTGACGGGCCACCGGATGCGCTGTCGATTCCGGTTGGCAACGCGGGGAACATCACCTCCTGGTGGCGAGGGTTCCGGGAGTACGAGGTCGCGCCCGTCCTCTATGGCTTCCAGGCCGAGGGAGCGGCGCCGCTGGTGCACGGTGAGCCGGTGGCCGAGCCGGAGACGATCGCCTCGGCAATCCGGATCGGCAACCCGGCGCGCTGGGAGGAGGCGATGGACGCCGTCACCGGCTCGCGCGGGCGCATCGCGGCCGTCTCCGACGAAGCGATCCTCGACGCGTACCACCTGCTCGCGTCCCGCGAGGGCGTCTTCTGCGAGCCGGCCTCGGCCGCGTCCGTAGCGGGCCTGCTCGTCCACGGGCTCCCGGCGCCGGAGGGCGGCGAGCCGCCCAAGACGGTCGTCTGCGTCCTCACCGGCCACGGGCTCAAGGACCCGGACACGGCGCTCGGCAAGGCGCCCGCCGTGATCGGCTGCGAGCCGGACGCGGCGGCGGTCGAGCGGCTCGTGTTCGACTGAAAACGGCCGCATCGAGGGGACGCGCTCGGGCCCCGGACAGCTGCCCTCGGTGCCAGTTGTTTCTTTTGACGCGCCACTCGTGACGCTTGCCCGGGCAGCATCGAGGCATGCTGGAGGACCTGCTGGCGCTGATCGCGCCGCCCGCGTGTGCGGTGTGCGGCGATGGGTGCGAGGTCCGGTGCCGCCTGTGCGAGCGCTGCGAGCGCGCGCTCCGCGGCCAGGCGCCCGTCTGGTCGGCGGTGCCGGGCATCGAGGAGACGTGGTCCGCGGCGCCCTATGACGGCGCCGCGCGGGAGCTGGTGGGGGCGCTTAAGTTCCGCGCCCGCGTCGGCCTTGCCGACAACGCGGCCTCACTGATCGCCGGCCGCGTTCCCTGCGACCTGCTCGGTGGCGCGATCGTCCCCGTTCCGGCGGCTCCGGCCCGCCACCGCCGGCG
>Ga0164309_10001719_pt1 | contig 10556 bp, 11 predicted proteins | sample Whisoiple_247_MG_FD_109984 | JGI IMG/M metagenome (GOLD analysis project Ga0164309, IMG submission 109984) | Soil microbial communities amended with fresh organic matter from upstate New York, USA - Whitman soil sample_247_MG | ecosystem: Environmental > Terrestrial > Soil > Unclassified >... | reverse complement strand
GCTAGAGACCATTGCAGCGTGGCGAGACTTCGTGGTGGCGTCAATCCGCCGGCCCGAAGCGGCACATCACGCTGAAGTCATCGCGGCCCGGATGATGCAAGAACGAGCGTCCAGAACACCTTGTATTTGGTATTTGGAGCATAACTCGCCGCGATGCCCATTTTTGTGACGCCATTTTTGAGCATGTTTTCCCGATGTGGTGGCGAGTCGCGCCAGCCCGAAAATGCTTCGGCCAATGTGTGGTAGCCGGCGGACACATTTTCCACCGCCAGCGTCGCGGAATATCCGGCTTCACCGAGGCGTTTGGGCAGCGGCGCCCGCACGTCGTGATCGAGCTTGTTCTTGCTCGCCATCGCCTGCGACTGCGATTCCGCAAGGCGCATCAATTCGGGATCGATCACCACTGCGCCAATACCGTTGTTCTGCCGGTATTGCGAGATCATCGAGGCCGCGACCTCCGAATCGAGATGTGCGCCGGGTTCGGCCATGTTGACGTACATCGCCGGCAGTTCGCTGGCGGGCTTCTCGGCCGCGCAGCCGGCAAGCAGCGAAAGTCCGAAGATGGCGATAATCGCCCGCGTCATGAATTCCCCCAAATTGGCCGCCGTTGTTGCATACCAACCGTGGCTGAATGGTGAACGCCGGGGCGGATTTGGGGTGTGACTCCGCCTGCGTGGAGGGCTGAAACCGGGACATCGCGTCCGGATTCGCGTGCGGGCGGTGCTTCTGCGGATTACGTTCCGGGGGCGCAGCCCGAAATGACTGGCTCAATCCTGCGCGGCAAAAATCCGGTAACGCTGCGGTCGCAAACCAACGACATCACCGGCCTGTAGCGTCCGATCCCGGGGCGCATCGATCTCGATGAAGGTCTTGCCCTCACCTCCGCATAGCGCGACTTCGGCGCGCTGGGTCGGCCCAAAGGTCCGGACATGGCGGACCGTTCCTTCAAGCGAGCCGCTGCCGACCGGCCCCACCTGCATATCATGACGCCGGACAAACAATTTGGACGAGCCAGAAATCCCGTCGGCGGCGGCGATACCCAGCGACTTTCCGCCAAGCCGCACGCAACCCTGATCGACCTCCACCGGCAACACGATCGATTCCCCGATGAACCCGTGTACGAATGCCGTGGCGGGATTGTCGTAAACCTCGGCCGGCGTGCCGATCTGCTCGATTTGGCCCTTGTCCATCACGACCACTCGATTGGCGACTTCCAACGCTTCTTCCTGGTCGTGAGTGACGAAGATCGAGGTCACGCTGATCTCGGAATGCAGCGAGCGTAGCCATTGCCGAAGCTCCTTGCGTACCTTGGCGTCAAGTGCGCCGAACGGTTCGTCAAGCAACAGGATACCCGGTTCGGTCGCAAGAGCGCGGGCGAGCGCAATACGCTGGCGTTGTCCGCCGGAAAGCTGATTCGGATAGCGATCCGCGAGCCAGTCGAGTTGCACCAGATCGAGCAATTCCTTGACGCGAGAACGAATGCCCGCTTCGTCCTTGCGAACGGCGCGCGACTGGACCCGCAGCCCGAACGCAACATTTTCGAATACCGTCATGTGCCGGAACAGCGCGTAGTGCTGGAACACGAACCCGACACGGCGCTCGCTGGCGCCGTGATCAAGCGCACTTTCGCCATCGAACGAAACCTCGCCAGCATCGGGCCAATCGAGGCCCGCGATAATTCGCAGCAGCGTGGTCTTGCCCGAACCCGAAGGTCCCAGCAGCGCCAGCAATTCGCCCTTGGCCACTTTCAGATCCACGCCATCAAGCGCGGTAAACGCGCCGAATGTCTTCACGATATTTTTCAGTTCAATTGTCACGCAGTAATTGCCCTTCGTCCAGACGCCGCTCGAGAACGGTTTTCACCACCAGCGTGACCAGCGCCAGCATGGCCAGCAGGGAGGCGATCGCGAACGACGAGACGAAGCGGTATTCATTGTAGAGAATTTCCACCAAGAGCGGCATGGTATTGGTCTCGCCGCGAATATGGCCCGAGACGACGGATACCGCGCCGAACTCGCCCATCGCCCGCGCATTGCACAACAGCACGCCATACAATAGACCCCACTTGATATTGGGCAAAGTGACGCGGAAGAATGTCTGCAGGCCCGACGCGCCGAGCGAGATCGCAGCCTCCTCTTCCTGCGTACCCTGCTCCTGCATCAGCGGAATCAGCGACCGCGCCACGAACGGGAATGTCACGAAAATCGTGGCCAGCGCGATACCGGGCGCCGCGAACAGGACATGGACATCGTGGCTTTGCAGCCATGCTCCCCAATAGCCCTGGGCACCGAACAGCAGCACGAATACAAGGCCCGAGATTACCGGACTCACCGAGAACGGCAGATCGATCAAGGTGACCAGGAACGTCTTGCCATGAAAATCGAACTTGGCGATCGCCCAGGCCGCAATCACGCCGAACACCAGGTTGAGCCCGACGGAAATGGCGGCCACCAACAATGTCAACCGGATCGCCGACCGCGCTTCCGGATCGGACAGCGCTGCAACAAAGGCACCGGTACCCTTGGCAAAGGCCTGCGCAAACACGACTGCCAGCGGCAATATAACAAAGACGCTGAGAAATATCAGCGCCAGCGCGATGATGACAAAGCGGATCAGTCCGGGTTCGGTATGCACGTCGCGGCGCGGCGCGCTTGATGTCGGTTGCGGCCGGCTCATCGTATCAGCCTCTATGTGTGGGAATTCTGGTTTGCGCCCAGCGCTGCAGGCGATTGACCGCGAAAATGATCAGGAAGGACGCCACCAGCATGACGACGGCAATCGCGGTTGCGTCGGCGTAGCGAAATTCCGACAGCCGGATCACGATCAGCAGCGGAGCAATTTCAGAAACGTTGGGCAGGTTTCCGGCGATGAAGATCACCGACCCGTATTCGCCGATCGCACGCGCAAAGGCCAGCGTGAACCCCGTAAGCAGCGCTGGAATCAGGCTGGGCAGTATCACCCTGAACACGGTATGCCAGCGGTTGGCGCCCAGACTGGCGGCAGCTTCCTCGATTTCGGCGTCGAAGTCGATCAGAACCGGCTGAACCGTCCGCACCACGAACGGGATGCCGATGAAGATCATGGCAATGAAAATGCCGACCGGCGTGAATGCGACCTTGATGCCCAGTTCCGCAAGGGGCGCGCCCAGCCATCCCTTCGGCGCAAACAGCGAACTCAGCGCGACGCCGGCGACCGCGGTCGGTAGTGCGAAGGGGATATCGACAATGGCGTCGAACAGGCGGCGGCCTGGAAAGCGATAGCGAACCAGCGCCCACACGACAATTGTTCCCATCACCAGATTGACAATCGCGGCGGCGAAGGAAAGGCCAAACGAAATCTTCAGCGCATTAAGCGTGCGGCGGCTGGTGACGATGCCCCAGAACTGGTCGAAGCTCAGTTCGAACGTCTTGAGGAAAAGGCCCGCGAGCGGGATCAGGATGATGACTGACAGCCAGGTTAGCGTCAGTCCCATGGTAAGACCGAACCCGGGCAAGGTACTGCGCCGTCCTGTTGCTACGCCCACGATACCCCCAGCTCGCGCACCGCGGATCAGTTCTTGTAAATCTGGTCGAAAATACCGCCTTCGCTGAAATGTTCACGCTGCGCCTTGGCCCAGCCGCCAAACACATCGTCGATGGTGAACAATTCAAGTTTCGCGAACGAGTTCTCATATTCCTTGGCTACCTCTGGATCGCGCGGACGATAGGAGTTGCGTGCGGCAATTTCCTGACCTTCCCTGCCGTACCAGTATTTCAGGTAGGCTTCAGCGACCGCGCGGGTGCCTTTTTTGTCGGCGATCGCGTCGACCACAGCTACCGGAGGCTCGGCGAGGATCGACAGCGGCGGCGCCACGATCTCGAACTTGTCCTTGCCGAATTCGCGCTGAGCCAGGAACGCCTCATTCTCCCACGCCAGCAGTACATCGCCGACGCCGCGTTCCACGAAAGTGACGGTCGAACCGCGCGCGCCGGTATCCAGCACCGGCACATTGTTGTAGATTTCGCCGACGAACTGTTTTGCCTTGTCGGGCGAACCGAATTTCTTCAGCGCATAGCCCCAGGCGGCGAGGTAATTCCAGCGCGCGCCACCAGAGGTCTTCGGATTCGGCGTGATCACGCTGACGCCTGATCTGGCCAGGTCGTCCCAATCCCTGATGCCTTTGGGATTGCCTTTGCGCACCAGGAAGACAATGGTCGAGGTGTAGGGCGAGGCATTCTGCGGCAGGCGCTTCTGCCAATCGGCGGCGATCAGCCCCTTGGCCGCAATGGCGTCGATGTCATAGGCAAGCGCCAGCGTGACGACATCGGCCTGCAGGCCGTCGATGACGGCGCGCGCCTGCGAGCCGGACCCGCCATGGGATTGCTTGATCTCGACACTGGTGCCGGTCTGCTTCTGATAGGCGGCGGCGAAAGCCTTGTTGAAATCCGCATAGAGTTCGCGCGTGGGATCGTAGGATACGTTGAGTAGCGTGATGTCAGCGGCAAACGCCGACCCTGCCCACAGCAGGCCCACAATCACGAACAGAATACGACTCACCATCTCAGCCTCCGTCGATCCAGCGACAGAATGTCGTCGGATCACGCGAGCGAACCTCGGAGAGAAGTGGCTTCAAGTCAACGAAACCGAATTTCGTTATTTGTCAGCCGGCAACGGCTTTATTCCAGGACGTCTTTTTATCCTAGGACGCTTTGACCGTGTGGATGCCGCATTCGGTCTTGGCACGGCCGCGCCAACGACCGGCGCGGGGATCTTCATCCGGCGCGGTGCGGCTGGTGCAGGGCATGCAGCCGACCGACAGATAGCCACTGGCCGCGAGCGGATGCGGCGGCAGGCCGGCCGACGCATAAATGCTCGCGATGTCCTCGCGCGAGATATTGGCGAGCGGATTGAATTTCAGCCGCCCGCTATCTGCCTCGACGACCGGGATTTCGGCGCGGGTCGCGCCCTGAAACCGCTTGCGACCGTTGATCCAGGCGCTGAACGACGCGAGCGCGCGGTTGAGCGGCTCGACCTTGCGGATCCGGCAACACGCGTCGGGATCGGAGAACCACAATTCGCGGTCCGCATCCTCGCGCGATAAGGTTTGCTCGAGCGGCTTGATCGAACGGACATCGCGCAAGCCAAGCCGCGCGATCAGGTCGTCGCGATAGGCCAGCGTCTCCTCAAACAGCCAACCGGTATCGAGAAAGACGACGGGGATCGCCGGATCGACTTCAGCCGTCAATTTGAGCAGCGCGGCCGACTCGGTGCCGAACGAAGAGACCACAGCCAGCCGCTCGCGGCCGACGGCCTGCAACGCGGTCGCGATGATTTCGGTCGGCGCGGCGTGTCGGAGCGCGCGGTCAAGCTCGTCGGCCGTCGGCAAACCGGGCAGACTCGCTGCAGCCCGATGAGGGTCAAGCACCGTCACTGGCTCGCACCCTGCGAAGGGCGCAATTGCATCCGGTGGTGCAGCGCCGTGAGGCGGCCGTCGCCGGTCGGCTGATAGAATACCGAATAGCGCCCGGCGGTATTGGTGAAAGCGTCGGCGTCACTTTCCTTCCCTACCTCGAAGGCGTCGAAGCCGGCGCGCAGCATGAATACGAACTGATCGCGCAGCACCTGACCGGTGGCGCGCAGTTCGCCGCGAAACCTGTAACGTTCGCGCAGCAGCCGTGCCTGGCTATAGGCCCGGCCGTCACGAAACGTCGGGAACACCAGCGCGACGACGGCGAGCCGGTCGAGATACGGCACGAGGTCGTCGATGTCGCGGTTGTTCGGCCAGATCACGCCGGTCTTTCCCAGCCGGAGTGAAATCGCTTCCGGATTCCCGAGAAAACGCGCGGCCGAAATCAGGACCGCGTCGCCATCCGGCAGCTCCGCATCGTCGGCAACACGGACAAACGCGTCGATCGCGATTTTTCCGCCCTTAACGAGTGGCATAAACCCGCTCCCTGAATGGTTCGACGCCGAGCCGCTTCACCGTGTCGACGAACAGTTCGTCGGGACGGGCGCGCAGCGCCAGGTAGGCTTCCACGATGTCCTCGATCACGTCGGCGACTTCGCCGTATTTCACGGCGGGCCCGATCAGAACACCGAGTTCGGCATTCTCGTCGGCGCGGCCGCCGATCGTGATCTGATAAAACTCCTCGTCGTTTTTCTCGACGCCGAGAATGCCGATGTGGCCGACATGATGATGGCCGCAGGCATTGATGCAGCCGGAGATGTTGATGTGCAGCCGCCCGATCAGGTCGGCAGTATCGCTATTGGCAAAGCGCCGCGTCAATTCCTGCGCGATCGGGATCGAGCGCGCATTCGCAAGCGAACAATAATCCAGCCCCGGACATGCGATGATGTCGGAGACCAGGTTGATGTTCGGAGTTGCAACGCCGATCTTGTCGAGTGCCTTCCACAGCGCCGGCAGATCGCGCCGCGCGACGTGCGGCAGCGCCAAATTCTGCTCGTGGCCGACCCGGATTTCGCCGAACGAATATTTGTCGGCTAGACCAGCGATCGCGTCCATCTGCTCGGCCGTGGCATCGCCGGGCGGTCCGCCGACCGGCTTCAGCGACAGCGTCACGATGGCGTAGCCCGGTGCCTTATGCGGAAATACCGAGTTCTTCCGCCATCGCTCGAATGCCGGATCATGCGCGGCCTTTTTCAGCTCGTCGGGCATATGCGGCAGCTTTTCGTAAGCCGGATAGCTGAAGCGCGAGCGGACTTCCTCGACCACCGCGTCGTCCAGCGTCAGCGTGCTGTCGCGAATCTGCAGCCACTCTTCCTCGACTTCCTGCGCGAACTTCTCGATACCGAGTTCATGCACAAGGATCTTCATGCGCGCCTTGTAGATGTTATCGCGGCGGCCGTATTGATTGTAGACGCGCAGAATCGCCTCGACATAGCTCAGGAGATCGCGCCCCGGCACGAACGGCTTGATCGTCTTGGCGATGAACGGCGTGCGGCCAAGGCCGCCGCCGACCAGCACCTCGAACCCGGTCTCACCCTCGGCGTTGCGGTGCAGGCGCAGGCCGATATCGTGGATCTTGATCGCGGCGCGATCATGCGCGGAGGCGGTGATCGCGAACTTGAACTTGCGCGGCAGGAACGAAAATTCCGGGTGCAGCGTGGTGTACTGCCGCAGCAATTCGGACCAGATGCGAGGGTCCTCGACTTCGCCGGGCGCCACGCCGGCCCACTGGTCGGAAGTCACGTTGCGGGTGTTGTTGCCCGAGGTCTGCATGGAGTGAATGCCGACCGCGGCGAGATCGGACAGCGCATCGGGCAATTCGGCGAGCTTGATCCAGTTGAACTGGATGTTCTGCCTGGTGGTGAAATGGCCGTAGCCGCGATCGTAGCGTCGCGCGACATGGGCGAGAGCACGCAATTGTTTCGACGATAGCGTGCCGTAGGGGATCGCGACGCGGAACATATAGGCGTGCAGTTGCAGATAGACGCCGTTCTGCAGCCGCAGCATCTTGAACTCGTCCTCGGTCAATTCGCCGGACAGCCGGCGTTTCACCTGATCGCGAAATTCCGAAACGCGCTCGTTGATGAGCGTGCGATCGAGTTCGTCATATGCATACATGACAGGGGGCCTTATGCCGGAATCGAACGGCCGATAGTGACGCCTTCGGAGCGGATATGCTCACGCAGGTTGCCGGGCATGATCGCGCCGGAATTCTTGATTTCGACCGGCGCGATATAGGCGCCCACCGCGCCGATGTCGTCGGCCACCGATTCGGCCAGCAACGCCCGCGCTTCATCGGAAGTACGCACGATCGCGGCATCGGCAAGCTCCGCCGACCAGCCATGCGAGCCGTTGCGGTAGATCACGGCGCCGTCCCAGGTGCGGTTTGCAGTCACCACCGACGGTCCGGCAATTCTTATCTTTTTCTGTTCGAGCGGAGAGGTCATTCGGCAGCCTCCAGCAGTTCCGGGAGCATCAGGTTGAAGTTTCGACGCCAGGCCGCGGAGTGCGCGACCACATCGCCTATCACGAGGATGGCGGGGCCGCGGCCCACCCGCTCGACCAGGCCGGGCAGTTCGTCCAGCGTTCCGATTTCGGCTTGCGCATCCGGCAGTGTCGCACGCGCAAACACGCCGACTGGAGCCTGCGGCGAACGGCCTGCGGCCAACAGGCCGGCGCGGATCGAGGCAGCCGCCGTCATGCCCATATAGACGACGATCGTCATCTTCTCGTCGGTCAATGCCGACCAGTCGACCATTTCGGCGTCTTTGGCCCGGTGGGCGGTAAGAAAGGTGATGCGTAGCGCCTCGTTGCGGAAGGTTAGCGGTACCTCGAATTGCGCCGCGGCGCCAAGCGCAGCGGTAATACCCGGCACCACCGAATAGGCGATACCGGCCTCGCGCAATGCTTCGACCTCTTCGCCGCCGCGGCCGAACACGAAGGCATCCCCGCCCTTGAGGCGCACCGCGCGCTGGCCGGATCTTGCCGCCTCGATCAGCAACCGGTTGATGGCCGCTTGACCGATGCCGGGCTTTCCAATCCGGCGGCCGACCGGAATACGCTGGGCATCGCGGCGCGCGCGATCGAGAATTTCGGGCGACACCAGTTCGTCGTGGAACACGACGTCGGCATCCTGAAGCGCGCGTAGCGCCTTGACCGTCAGCAGATCCGGATCGCCCGGTCCTGCCCCGACCAGCGTCACCCTGCCCTCGGCCGCGCCATCCGCGCCCGCGTAAGCGCAAACGTCGGCGATACCGGTCAGCGCCTGTTCAGCCTCCGCGCCGCGCCCGGCGAGCACCAGCGCGCCGATCGGTCCGTCAATCACACGTTCCCAGAACCGGCGGCGCAGCGGCATCGCCGCGATGCGACCGTTGATCGATTTGCGGAAGCTACCGATGAAACCGGCGAGATCGCCGATCCTAGCCGGCAGTATGGCCTCGATGCGCTCGCGCAAGCGGCGCGCCACCACGGGCGAGGTACCGCCGGTGCCGACCGCGACGACTACGTCACCGCGATCAACGATGGCCGGGAAAATGAACGTGGAATGATCGATGTCATCCATGACGTTGACCGGCACGCCGGCGGCCTTTGCGCGGGCCGACATCGCCACACCGATGTCGCCGGCGTTGGCACAGAAGATCGCGATCACTCCGCCAAGATCCGCGGTCAGCGGGTCGCCAACGGCCAACTCGATTCTGGCGGCATCCGCGCCGTCCAATCCGCGCATATCGTGATCGCCGTCGGTGGCAAACCATCGGATGCGCGCGCCGGCCGAAATCAGCAGGCGCAACTTCGCCCGCACCAGTTCGCCGCCGCCGACGAGCAGGACGGCGCCATCTTGCAGATCGAGGAATATCGGCAGGAATCGCATTCGCTACCTCCTCCCCATCTTTCTGGGTTGACTGGAATTATTTTCTATATATTCCTCTTTCCGCGGGAGCAAAGAGAAAATTATTTCTTCTCTATCGCAGTGCAACTATAGAATTTTCAGCTTCAAAGACCAAGGCCAAGAGATGCATCTTCTCGACAGCGATTCTGCAACAAACGGCGCGCACCACACGAACGCGATCGATCGATCGGCGCTCCCGCCAATCACCGCCAACGGACGGCTGCCGGGAGCTGGCTTGACGTCCGATCTGGCACCCATCAACGACCATCTGGACGCACTCGAAGCCCAGAGCATCTACATTTTTCGCGAAGCCTTCGCGCGGCTGAAGAAACTCGCACTGCTATGGTCGCTCGGCAAGGATTCCAACGTGATGATCTGGCTGGCACGCAAGGCGTTCTTCGGCCGCGTGCCATTCCCCGCGTTGCATGTCGACACCGGCAAGAAATTTCCGGAGATGTACGCGTTTCGCGATCGCTACGGCAAGGAATGGGAGCTCGATCTCAAGGTCGAGCCTTGTCCGTCGATCGATGCCGTCGATCCCACCTTGCCGCCGGCCGCGCGATCGGCCGCGCGCAAGACCGAAGGGCTGAAGCTCGCGCTGACCAAATACGGCTTCGACGGACTGATCGCCGGGATTCGCCGTGACGAGGAAGCCACCCGCGCCAAGGAGCGCGTGTTTTCGCCGCGCGGCACCGAAGGCGGATGGGATGTGCGCGACCAACCGCCGGAATTCTGGGACCAGTTCAACGCCTCACCGCCTCCGGGCGCGCATTTGCGCATCCACCCGATTCTACATTGGACCGAGGCCGACATCTGGGCCTACACGCAGCGGGAAAACATTCCGATCATCCCGCTCTATCTCGCGCAGAACGGCAAGCGCTACCGCTCGCTGGGCGACGCCGATATCACATTTCCGGTGGCGTCGACCGCCTCCACGATCGAGGAAATCCTGATCGAGCTCGACGGCACCAAGGTGCCCGAGCGTTCCGGGCGTGCGCTCGACCACGAAACCGAAGATGCCTTCGAGCGGCTGCGCGTCGCCGGCTATCTCTGACCTATGTAAGTTGAGGCGCCCGATGAACATGCTCGTTCCCACCACGATCCCGGCGACAGCCACCGGGACCACGCGGCCGCAGGTTCGCATCGTCATCGTCGGCCATGTCGATCACGGCAAGTCGACCCTGGTCGGCCGCCTGCTGCACGAAACCGGCAGCCTGCCCG
>Ga0164309_10001718_pt1 | contig 10558 bp, 9 predicted proteins | sample Whisoiple_247_MG_FD_109984 | JGI IMG/M metagenome (GOLD analysis project Ga0164309, IMG submission 109984) | Soil microbial communities amended with fresh organic matter from upstate New York, USA - Whitman soil sample_247_MG | ecosystem: Environmental > Terrestrial > Soil > Unclassified >... | reverse complement strand
GCGGATGTGGGCCGACTCGACCTGCACACCCGCGGGCAGGCCCTCGAGGACGCCCACCAGGGCGGGGCCGTGCGACTCACCGGACGTCAACCAACGGAGCATGGACGGGATCTTCCCACGTCGCCGGGACACGACCGCGCCCCGGTCCACGTCGTGGGCCGGGGCGCGGGGGTGGTGGTGCGGCGGTGCGTCAGCGACCGGGCTGGAAGGGGTTGACCTGCCCGTCGGGGACCGGGAGCGTGGCGCCGCTGTCGTCCGGGGCCACCAGCGCGGGGTCGAGCAGCACGAACGCGTAGCCCGTGATGGAGAGCTCGATGTCGCCCTTGACCGTCGCCGGTCGGCCGCTCTCCGCGCCCTGGTCCTCCTGGGTGGTCGCCGAGATGGACGAGACCAGGTAAAGCCGGCTCGCGCCCTCCTGGAGCGACTGCAGGAACGCGACCGAGCCCTCGTACGACCCGATCGACGTGATCGCGATCGGGATCTGGTAGAACCCCTCGATCGTTGCGGGCAGCTGTGCGGCCGGGGCGGCCGCGGTCGTGTCGGTGGAGCCGTCGGTCGAGGCCTCGGGCTCCGTCCCTTCCGTCGCGGCGCCGGCGTCGGTGGTGGCTGCGGACGCGTCAGCGGCCACCGCGGGCACGAATGCCTCGGCCACGCTCGGCTGGAGCGCGGTGATCGTGACGCCGGCCGCGGACGCGAGGTCGTTGAGCTCGCGCGTGAGACCCGAGGGATCGGTGTCCACCGGCATCTCGGCCCGCAGCACGGCCAGCTCCGCCTTGAACTCGTCCAGGTGCGTCGCCTGCTCCTTGAGCTTGGAGATCTCCTGCACGAGGAGATCGTTCTGCTGGCGCTGGGACTCCGCCGCCACGGAGTCCTCGGACGCGCGGGCGACGACCGGGTCGATCATCAGGAACCACGCGGCCACGAGGAGCAGGACCGACAGGACGACCGTGCCGCCCACCCACGCCTTGGCGCTCACCTGTCGCATCACTGCTGGCCCTCCGGCTCGAAGCGGCCGGCGAGGGCCGACGGGAGGAGGTCGACGGTCGCCGACACCTCGTAGAACACGTTTCCGTCGCGCTCCGTGAGCGTCGCGCTGGAGAACCAGGGGTTGTCCATGCCCTTCACGGTGTTGATGGCGTCGATCCACGCGGCGGTGTCCGGGATCGTCGTCGACCGCGCGGTGAACGCGACCTGTCCGATGCTCGTCGCCGACGCGAGCGGGTCTCCGCTGCCGGTCCACGGCTGCGCGAGGGTTCCGACGTTGACGGTGAGAACGTCGTACGAGACCCCCGTCGGCGTGACCGCGCGCAGCGACTCGAGGAACGACGGCCAGAGGATCTCGGGTGCCATCGCCTGCTGGCGGGCGCTCTCGGCCTGGCTGATGGCCGACAGTGTCTGCGGCACCTCGGCGTAGGTCGCCTTCTCCGCCTGCAGCGTGACGTTCTCCGCCTGGGCCTCGTCCAGCTGCGCGGCGGCCGCCCGGGCCAGCCAGAGCGACCCGGCGTACCCGGACGCGGCCAGCAGCACGACGATCGCCAGCGCGAGCACGAGGAGCTTCTTGATGGACTGGAGGCGGCGCCCCGCCGTCACCTCCGACGGGAGCAGGTTGACCTGGGGCCAGGTCGTCACCGGCGTCGCGTCTGCGCGCCGGGCCGGGCTGACGACGCTCATGCCGCCACCCCCATCGCCAGGCCGAGCGGCACGACGTACGTGGCGGGGTCGGCACCGAACGACCGGGGGTCGACGCCCTTGGCCAGCGGCAGCGACGACAGCGGCTCGCCGACGACGACCTGCACGCGGGCGGCGCTCGCCAGGTACTGCCCGAGGCCGGGGAGGAACGCTCCCCCGCCCGACAGGACGATCTGCTGCACGGCTCCTCCGGGGTTGCTGCTCGCGTAGTACACGAGGGTGTTGCGGACGGCGTCGACCAGGCCGGTCGCCACCTCCGCGATGATCTGCTTGGCCGGCAGGCCCTCGGGCGCGGTGGCGAGGCCGATGCCGATCTCCCGCTTGACCTGCTCGGCCTCCTGCTGCGGGATGTCGAGGGTGCTGGACAGCGCCTCGGTGATGTCGTGACCGCCGGACGGCAGGATGCGGACGAACCGCGGGTGGCCGTCGACGACGATGGACACGTTCGTGACCCGCGCGCCGATGTCGACGAACGCGACCACGCCGGTGCCGAAGCCCGACCGCGTCTGGATCCGGGCGACGGCGAACGCGTTCAGGTCGACCATCGTCGGGCGCAGACCTGCCGCCTCGACGGCGCGCGTGTTCGCCAGCACGGTCTCGGCGGTCGCCGCGACGAGGAGGCCGTGGAGCTGCTGCCCCTCGGCACCGGCGCTCGTGCTCACCGGGTAGAAGTCCAGCAGGGCGTCGCCGACGGCGACCGGGATCAGGCCCTCGACCTGGAACGGCAGCGCGGCACGCAGCTGGGCCGGCGGGAGCGCCGGCATGTCGAGCTCGCGGACGAGCACCCGCTGGTTGCCGACGCCGACCACGACCTCCTTGGACGAGAACTTCTGCTCCGCCCAGAGCCGCTTGATCGCGCTGGACACCGTCGCCGGCTCGGCGACCTCGCCGTCGTGCACCGCGCCCCAGGGCAGCGGCACGAAGCCGGCGCGCACGACGCGGCCCGGCGCGCCCTTGGCGGCGCCGCCGTTGTCGAACTCGACCTCGACCGCCCGGACACCGGTGGTGCCGATGTCGAGCCCGATCACCCGGGTCTTTGCCACGTGGCCGTCTCCTCGTCAGGTGGTGCGTCCGTGCCGGGGGCACGCTGAGTGGTACATCGGTCGGGCCCGGCGCTTCTTGAGGCCGGGTGCGGGTGGCTCAGGCGAAGACGCCCAGATAGGCGTCCCAGAGCGATTCGCCGGCGGCGACGCCGACCCAGGCGCCGAGGAGCATCCACGGCCCGAGCGGGATGCCGGAGCCCCGCTTCGCGCGGCCGGCCAGGATCAGCCCGATGGCGTAGATGCCCGCCAGCAGGAACGTGGCGAACCAGCCGATCAGCACGGCGCCCCACCCGAGCCAGCCCAGGTAGAGGCCGAGCACGCCGGCGAGCTTCACGTCGCCCAACCCCATGCCGGGCGGGTAGACGACGAACGCCAGCAGGTAGAACACGAACAACGCGGCGCCGGCGATCAGCGCGCGGATCAGCGGGCTCCAGTCGGCCTCGCTCCCGGGGTTCCAGCTCGCCAGCGCGAGCAGAGCGAGGGCCACCGGGTACGACGGCAGCACGATCGCGTCCGGCAGCCGGTGGACGTCGAGGTCGATCAGCGCGAGCGCGATCGACACCGCGGCCAGGTAGGCCAGGGCGGGGAGCAGCCACGGCACGTCCTGCGCCCAGCAGAACCACGCCACGAGCGCGAACGCCGCGCCCGTGGCCGCCTCCACCAGCGGGTAGCGCGGCGAGATGGGCTCGCCGCAGTCCCGGCACCTGCCGCGCAGGAGCAGCCACGACAGCACCGGGACGTTGTCGCGGGCCCGGATCGCGTGACCGCAGCGCGGGCAGGCGCTGGGCGGATGCGCGACGGACTCGCCACGCGGCACCCGCCAGACGACGACGTTGAGGAACGAGCCGACCGCGAGGCCGACGAGGGCCGACAGGACGACGACGGGAACGAGCACCGTCAGCCCCGCACGGACGCGGGCGTGTTGATCTCGCCGCTGTACCGGAGCGACCACTGCGAGTTGGCCCACGTCGGGAAGTACGGGGGACGACTGAACTGCAGCCGCTTGTCGTACATGTAGAGCTTCGTGTAGCCGTTCATGCTCGCACCGCTGCCCTGGCCGACGATCCCGCGCCAGCGCTGCGCGATCGAGCCCTTGACGAACAGAGTTCCGGCGTTCCCGCCGACGTTGTACTTCTGCACGAGGAACGAGTGCTGCAGCGTCTGGATCGATCCCGCGATCTGGATGCCGTTGGCCGGGTTGTTCGCCCCCACGCCGGGGTCGGCGTAGCGCTTCGGCCACGCCGCGACCTCGCTCTCGGCGGAGGGACCGCTCCACGTGTAGTTGTAGGCGACACAGGTCTTGTTCCACCCGGTACCGGAGTACTGCTTGCAGTCCTTCTGCTGCGCGGACACCGTGACCTGCCGCGGGTTGAACACCTCGACCGAGTTCGTCGCGACGAGACCCAGCATGTCGTCGCCGCTCTCGGTGCCGCCCGCGAGGACGAGGTCGCCCGTGACGACGACCGACTGCTCGGCGGAGATCGTGACCCGCCCGTTGAGCACGCCCTCGGCGTACAGGTTGCCCTGCCCGCAGAACTTGGTCGTCTCCTTCATGTTGGTGTCGTACGTGTAGGACTGCCCGCTCGCCGTGGGCGCCGAGGTGTGCGTCTCGGCGTAGGTGCCGACCGGGAGCGTGGCACCCGACTTGCCACCGATCTCCTCCGCATAGCACTGCCGGTTCGCGGTCCCCGAGTTGGCGGCGTAGATCACCATCTCGTCCGGTACCGGCACCGTGGCGCCGTTCGTCGAGTTGAGGGCGTCGAGAGTGCCGCAGCTCGGAGTGCTGCCACCGGGGGCCGCGATCGCCACCGGGGCCTTGCCTCCGTTGACCGACTTCTTGTTCCAGACGGTCATCTTGCCGTCGGCGCTGAATATCACACGGGTCGACCCGAAGTAGTGGCAGCCCGGGTTCGTCGCGAACGCGGCCGAGTTGTCGTCCAGGTACTTGGGCTGCGCGTACTGCGGCTTGTAGCTGAAGTTCGCCTTGCTGTTCTGGCCGTCCTGCCGGAGGCAGCTGGTGTTCCAGGACGCGGCCGTGCTCCCCGCGGACGCGCACAGCGGGTGCGCGGTCTCGAAGGTCTGCTTGAACGTAGCGCCGGCCGACAGCACGGTGTCGTTGCTGAACACAGCTCCGTCGAGCGTGTCTCCCGTGATGAACGTGATCTCCTGGCAGTCCGCGGACTTGCGGCCGTTGTACCAGTACTTGGCGTTCGCGTAGCCGCCCGCGCCGCAGGCCGTCGTCGCGGTGCCGCCCGCCCCGTAGGCCTGCACGTTCGAAGGGTCCGCGGACTCGAAGTCGGTGTAGTAGACGTAATCGGTGGACCCACCCTTGCCGACGGTCGCCTGAACCGTCCGGTACACGCCGTTGACCCTGCCGGTCACCGTGAGGAGGACCGTGCCCTGGGTCAGCTTGTCTGTGGCGTTCACCGCGTAGTGGTAGAAGGCGTCCTTGGTGGATGTCGCGCCCGCGGTCACCGGTGCCCAGCCGACCGGCGTGGTGGCGGTCCAGCCGCAGGAGTTCGCGGCGGTCGACGGTCCGCGCCAGGCCGCGTTGGAGCAGTCCGGCGTCACGCCGTAGGTCGGCTCCCGGTCCATCCGGCTGATGAAGTCCTCGATGCCCGTCTGCGCGGCGACCATCGCCGCGGAGTAGTCCTGGTCGTAACGCGCGAACCGCTGGCTGTTGAGCGAGTAGGCGAGCCCGGTCATGGCGAGCATCGCCAAGATGAGCATCGAACCCACGACCACCACCAGGGCGGCACCCTCCTCCCGGTCGCGCCCGCCGAGCCGGCGGAGCACGCCCCTGGGCATCCGAGCAGATCCCCGCATCAGGTGTCCTTCCCCGTCTGCATGACCGCCTGCGCGTTCGGCAGGGTCACGTGCTGGATGTACGTCACCGGCTGAGGTGCCGTCGTGCTCGCGCTCCGCACCGTGAGCGTGATCTCGATGCCGAGCACCTTCTCGAGGTCGGTGGGTGACAGGCCCGAGGCCGACGGGGTGAGCTTCGCGCCGTCGCCCTTGAAGTACTGGAACACCGCGGGCCCGCTCGTGTCGACGCCGGCCACCAGCCGCCGGACGGTCTGGCGGGACTTGCACAGGGCAGTGGCGCCCGCCGCGTCCGGGTTGCAGTAGGTGTACCCGTTCGTCCCGCCCGGGTCCGGCCGCTGCACCTTCTCCACGAGCACGCCTGCACCGGCACCTGAAGCCTCGATCGTGTAGGTGATCCGGCTCGGCCCCACCACGTTCCCGGCGTTGTCCAGGTTGGCGTAGAACTGCATCGAGGTCGCCGTACCTTGGAGGAAGGCGTCCGCGTCCGCGCACGCCGTGTTGCAGCCCTGCGTGAACAGCTGGCTCGGCTTGATCGCCGTACGCGCGGTCTTCGACATGCGTTCCACCGCGGTGCGCGCCTGGTCCACGAGGTCCTGACGGGCGATGTTCTGGCCGTTCGTCCGCGTCATCGAGATCGTCACCGACGCTGTCGCCGCCACGACGATCCCGAAGATCAGCATGACCACCAACATCTCGGTGAGCGTCGTTCCGCTGTCCCGGCGCCGAACCGCACGCACGTCTCCCCGCCTCACTGACCGACTCCCGGCTTACCGGTGCTGAACGGGAGCGTGTAGGCCTGGCCGCTCCCGCTCACCACGACGTACCCGCCGTACGTGCAGCCGCTGCCGGTCGCGTTCTTCTGGAAGAAGTACCAGGTGCCGGGCGCCAGCGAGTTCGCCACCCAGCTCCCGCCGGACAGAGTGAGCGCCGTCGAGCCGGCAGCCCCTCCGGAGGTGCGGCAGGTCATCGTGTTCCCCGAGGTCCACGCGTACACGTACCGCGAGGCGGTGGTGCTCGCGCCGTTCACGGTGACCTTGGACGGGGACCCGATCCACGCGATCGTGTTCTCCACGTCATAGGTCAGAACCCGGGAGTACTGTCCGGCGGGCACGCTGCGGCACGCACCCGCGGCGGCGCCGTCGGTGACGTAGACGTACCAGTCCCCCGCCGGGATCACGACGGGAGCGGTACGCGCGCCGTCGACGTTCATCGCGATCGAGGCCGCGCCAGGGCCGGGGCAGGACGTCACGGTGGTGCCGAGCCGCCCGCGGTTGACGGCCCAGAGCGTCCCCTCGGGCGCGTTGGTCACGCTCAAGGTGGTGATCCCCCACGGCCGCTCTCCGTTGTCCCCGCCGGTCAGCGTGACACCCGAGTCGCCCGGCGAGCAGTCGAACGCCGGTCCGCTGGCGAAGAAGCTCCAGGTGCCTGGCAGCAGCGAGACCGCGTTCGGATCGATCTGCCGGACCCCCGCGCCGGTGCAGGTGGTGGTCCCGGCCGGTGCGGCGTAGACGGTCGTCGAACCGTCCGGCAGCCCCGTCAGCCGCAGCCGCGCGGCCGCGAACACGACGTCGAGGGTGACGGTGCCACCCGGCGCGGCCTTCGCGGTCGCGAGACCTGTCGCCGGCGGGGTGGTGCCGTGGTAAGCGCCGTACGTGGTCGGCCACAGGCCCGTCACGGTGGTGACCTGACCGGTCGTGGTCACCGCGCGTGTGTTCGTGCTCCCGGACGACTCGGAGGCCGCCAACGTGATCGGGACGCCGGTCGCAGCCGAGGCGTCCAGCAAGTTCCCCGACTCGTCGACCAGCCGGATCGACGCGGTCGCGGCCTTGTCGATCTGGAACTGCACGTTGTTGTTGAGCTGGCCTCGGCTCACCTTGCCGACGGCCTTGGAGGTGTTGGCCGTGCTCGAGATGTCGACGTACCCGGGGTCGGTGACCTGCGCGGTGTAGTCGGTGCCGAGGCCGACGGCGGGGCTCACCTGGACGACGGCGCAGCCCTGCGTGTCGGTCGCCCCGGTCCTGGTCGAGCCGCCCCCGGACACGGCGACGGCCCGGCCAGCGTTCGGCGCGCCGGTCGAGTCCGTGACCTTGACGGCGACGAACGAGTCGGTGGACGGGATGCCGCTGCCCTTCGGGGGAGCCAGCGCCGCCGTCGACACGATCGGCTCGACGTTGCCCATGTCCGGCCAGGTCACCGTCACGGTGATGCCGAGCGTCGGGTAGATGACGAGCGCCCCGCCCTCGCAGGCGGACTGACCGTTCCCCGTGATGTTCCACTGCGCCGACATCGTGACGGTGTATGGCGTCCCGTCCACCACGAGCGGCTGGCCCGCCGTTCCCCCGTCGAGCGGGTGCGAGTTGGTCTTGAGCCCCGCCGAGGCGATGGCGAGCGGCGCCTCCTTGGACGCGCGGAACTCCGCGCGGACCAGGTCCACCTCGCGCGAGGCCAGGTTCGAGGCGGCGACGCGGTTGCGGTTGTTCACGCCCGCAGCCTGGGTCTGCAGCACGATCGACAGCACGGCCGCGGACAGGATGCCGAGCAGAACGCACGCGATCACGACCTCGATGAGGCTGGCACCGCTGTCACGCGTGGGGCGAGGTCGCTCCACCACCATCCGCTCCTCTCCTGCTGCTCGTCCGTCCAGGGCCCTGCATCGACGAGGGCGGGCCCCGGGGATGTCCCCCGGGGCCCGCCCCGTCATGGCATCAGCTGCAGGCCGTGTCCTGCAGGCCGTTCTTGGCCGAGTACGAGACGTTGGTCTTGGTCCCACCAGTCACCGTGACCTGGACGCACCAGTTCTGCGCCGCGGTGTTGACGTCCGTGGTGCTCCCCGGCGTGAGGGACGGCGAGCCGACGCCGTTGGACACGCGGCCGATGTCGTTGCCCGCGACGACGTAGTTCTTCGTCGTGCCGTTCACCGTGACCTCGGTCAGCGGGGTGGTCGCGTCCACGTAGTAGGTCGCGATCTCCTTGCCGATGGTGGAGACGTCCGAGCGCGCCGCGGTGTCCACGGCCTTCTTGCGCTGGTTCATGAACACCGGGATGGCGATCGCAGCGAGGATGCCGATGATGATCATGACGACGAGGAGCTCGACGAGGGTGAAACCCTTGTCCTTCTCGTCCATGGACTTACGAATTCGAGCGAGCACGTCAGGCTCCCCTTCGACTGTGCGGATCAGGAAAGTTCAGCTTCAATTCCAGTGCCGGGTGAGAAACCCGGCGGATGTCACTGCACAGGCTTCATCGGTGGGCACCCCGCGGGCCTTGAGCCGTCCTGAGCGATTCACCCGAGCGCCGTACGACAAACCGGACGCGCCACCCGTTCGTGTGCTGACGAACAGCACCCGCCGTGCCGCAGGTGCGCCACACGCAAGGGCCGGGCTCCAGAACGGGAGCCCGGCCCTTGCGTGTGACATCGCGCCTCTAGCTCACTGGATGGCGCCGTAGATGCTGAAGATCGGCATGTAGAGCGCGACGATCATGCCGCCGATGATCGCGCCGATGACGACGATCATGATCGGCTCGATCAGCGACGTGAGCTGCTCGGTGGTCGCCTCGACCTCCTGGTCGTAGAAGTCGGCGACCTTGTCGAGCATGGTGTCGAGGGCACCGGTGTCCTCGCCGACCGCCATCATCTGCACCACCATCGGGGGGAACACCTTGTGCTGCGCCAGCGGCCCCGTGAGGGACTGCCCCGTGCGGACGGAGTCACGGACGTCCTTGACCGCGTGGCTGATGACGATGTTCCCGCTCGTGTCACCCACGATGTCTAGCGCCTGGAGCAGCGGGACACCCGACCGGATCATCGTCCCGAAGTTGCGGGTGAACCGCGCGATGGCGACCTTCTTAAACAACGATCCGAAAACCGGGATCTTGAGCTTGAAAGGGTCGAACTTCTCGCGCACCGCGAGATCGTTCTTGTGCTTGCTCCACCAGAAGGCGAACACTCCACCCGCGACAGCGAGCGGGAGCGCGGTCCACTTGAGGAACTCGGAGAGCCACACCAGAACCTTGGTCGGGGCGGGCAGCTCCGCCCCGAGCTCCTCGAACATGTTGCTGAACACCGGCACGATGAACATGAGCATGCCGATCACGGCCAGGATCGCGATGCAGAACACGACGACGGGGTAGGTCATCGCGGACTTCACCTTGCCGCGCAGCTTGACCTCGGCCTCGAAGTTGTTCGCGATCGACAGCAGCACCTCCTCGAGGAAGCCACCGACCTCGCCGGCGCGGACCATGTTGAGCATCAGCGGCGGGAACACGTCCTTGTGTCGCTCCATGGCGGACGACAGCGACTGCCCGGTCTCGACGTCACCCCGCACCTGGCCGAGCACCTTGGCGAGTGCCTTGTTCTCGGTCTGGTCCGCGAGGATCGACAGCGCGCGCAGGATGCTCAGGCCCGCGGCGACCATGGTGGCGAGCTGCCGCGCCATGACCGCGAGATCCTTGGTCTTCACCCCGGAACCGCCGCCGATCCGGATCTCCTTGTTGAGGCCAGACGTCGACACCTCGTTGATCGCGACCGGCGCGATCCCCATCGTCTTGAGCCGGCCGGCGACGGCGCCCTGGTGCGGCGCCTCGATCCGGCCCTTGTGCACCTTCCCGCTGGGGTCGAGCGCCTGGTACTCGAACGTGCGCAGCTCCATCGTGGCCATCAGCGCTGTCCCATCTGCCCGTAGCCCTGCGCGCCCGGCGTGGCGGACTGCAGGGACGCGGCGCCCTGGTTGATGGACGTCGACCGACCGGTGAGCCGGTTGTAGTCCTCGGTGTTGTGGCACTTCTCGAGACCGACCTCGTAGGTGATCTTGTGCGCGCGCACAAGATCGGCGAGGTGCTGGTCGAGGGTGTGCATGCCCTGCTGGGCACCCGCCTGCATGGCGGAGTAGATCTGGTGCGTCTTGCCCTCACGGATCAGGTTCCGGATGGCCGGCGTCGCGATCAGGGCCTCGGTGGCCACGATCCGGCCGGTGCCGTGCGACCGCTTGCAGAGGGTCTGG
>Ga0164309_10001716_pt1 | contig 10567 bp, 11 predicted proteins | sample Whisoiple_247_MG_FD_109984 | JGI IMG/M metagenome (GOLD analysis project Ga0164309, IMG submission 109984) | Soil microbial communities amended with fresh organic matter from upstate New York, USA - Whitman soil sample_247_MG | ecosystem: Environmental > Terrestrial > Soil > Unclassified >... | reverse complement strand
GGCGGAAATCCGCTGAAGTTCATGAAGCAGTATGGCAGCGCGGGCCTCAAGTTCCCGGTGGTTACGGGCCAGACCGGCGGCGACGACGCGCTGCTGCGCAGTTATGGCGATGAGGCGATCGGCCTTGTCAGTTGCTGCCCGTACACGCTCGACGCCGAGACCGAAGCGAACAAGCGCTTCGTTGCCGGCATGCAGAAGAACTTCAATCTCGATCCCGGCTTCTACGCCGCCGGTCTGTATATCAATTGCATGGTGATCGACGCGGCGCTGAAAAAAAATGGCGGAAAGAGCGACGACAAGGCTGAGCTCATGAAAGCCTTGCGTTCGGTGTCGCTCGCCGATACCCCGCGTGGGCCCATCAAATTCGATCACCTCGGAAACGCGGTCGGCAACTTCTACATTCGCAAATGTGAGAAGGCGGGTGGCAAGCTCGTCAACAAGACGATCAAGACCTACACCAACGTGAGTCAGTTCTGGACCTACGACGAGCAGAAATTCCTCCAGCAGCCGGTGTACTCGCGCGACTTCCCGCCACTCAAGTCATAATGCATGACGTCACGCGGGCGCCGCGCAGGCGCCCGCGATCCTTCGACACGACGAGCGCGGGACGGCAGCGACCATGAACTTTTGGCTGGTGCTGGCGGTCAACAGCATCACTTTCGGGGGGCTGCTTTTCCTGCTGTCGGCGGGTTTTTCGCTCATCTTCGGGCTGATGCGTATTCCGAACTTGACACACGGCTCGCTGTTCATGCTGGGCGCTTATGTCGGCGTCACTTTCGTAATCGGCATCCACGGTTTCCAACTAAATTTTTGGCTCGCGGCAATTCTTGCAACACTGAGTGTCGCCGCACTCGGCGCGTTGGCCGAACGATTGTTGCTGCGCCGCATGCCTGGCGATCAATTGGCGCAAGTGCTTGTGACGCTCGGCCTATCGTTCATGGCCGCCGACCTTTGTCTGATGGTTTGGGGTGGCGATCCCATTTCGGTCCCGACTCCTCCCGAGCTTGAGGGCTTTGCGCGCTTCGGCGTGCTGGTATTTCCCGCTTATCGGCTGGCAATCATCGTTATCGCGATCTTGTTCGCTGTTGCGCTTTGGTTGCTGCTCGACCGCACGCGCCTGGGCGCCATGATCCGCGCCGGCGTCGACGATCCTGACATGGCGCGCGTGGTGGGCATCCGCGTATCGCAGCTGTTCACGATCGTGTTCGCGCTCGGCGCAGGGCTTGCAGCCTTCGCAGGCATTATCGGCGGACCGATACTGTCGGTGTATCCTGGACTCGATCAGGACATGCTGCCGTTGGCGCTTGTTGTAGTCATTCTCGGCGGTACTGGCAGCCTGCTCGGATCATTCGTCGGCAGCATCATCGTCGGGTTTATTTATAATTTCGGTCAGGCACTGCTGCCTGAGCTTGCGTATTTCGTGCTCTTTCTTCCGATGTTGCTGGTCCTGCTGCTGCGGCCGCAGGGTTTATTCGGCAGGCACGTGCCGTGACGACACGATTCCTTGCCCTCGTCATCGCTTTCGCCGCATTGGTCACGGTGCCGTACTGGATGCCCGGCATCTACTACGTAAACGTCTCCAGCCAGATACTTTTTTATGCGATTTTTGCACTCGGGCTGAACGTACTCGTCGGCTATGCCGGACTGGTTTCGCTTGGACACGCCGGCCTGTTCGGCGTGACCGCTTATGCGACCGGATACATGTTGCAGCTCGGCTTTGGTCACCCTATGGCGATTCTGATCGCACTGGTGGTGAGCCTGATTTCGATGGCAATCTTCGCCGCACTGTCGCTGCGTTCGAGCGGCATCGGCTTCATCATGATCACGCTGGCTTTGGGCGAAATCCTCTGGGGCCTTGCCTATCGGTGGATCAGCCTGACCGGCGGCGACAATGGGCTGAGCCTGAAGACGCGTCCTGAGCTGTTCGGTTATTCACTTTCCGATGTGAATACCTTCTATTACGCGACCCTCACCATTTTTCTGCTGTCAGTCTCGGCGATGATCGTGTTTGTTCGCTCGCCGCTCGGTGCTGCCTTGATGGGTACGCGCGACCAGCCCCGCCGCATGAACGCGCTCGGCTATCACGTCTGGGCAATCCGCTTCTGCGCCTGCCTGTTCTCCGGCTTGCTTACTTCGGTGTCGGCTATTCTCTTCGTTTACTACACGCAGTTTATCAGCCCGCAGACGCTCGCCCTCACCGCTTCGGCTGAAGTGCTCCTGATGGTGATTTCCGGCGGCGCCGGTACACTTCTTGGCCCGATCGTCGGTGCCGGGCTGGTGGTGGCGGTCAAAACGGTGGTGAGCGGCTTTATCGAGCGCTGGAATTTTCTGCTCGGCGCTATTTTCGTCGCCATTGTCATCCTGATGCCCGAAGGGCTGGTGCCTGGAACTGCACGGCTGTGGCGGCGAGCGTGGCGCAAACGTGCGGTTACGGGTGGTGCGGAGGCGAAGCCATGAGCGCGCTGACCGTCACCGGCCTGTGCAAATCCTTCGGTGGCCTGCACGTCACCACCGACGTCAATCTCAATGTCGAGCCCGGCGAACGCCGGCTTATCATCGGTCCCAACGGCGCCGGCAAGACCACCCTGTTTAATCTGATTACCGGTGAACTGACGCCTGACTCCGGTTCGATCCATCTGTTCGGTCAGGACATCACCCGTGTTCCGAGCCGCCGCCGCGCGCATCTCGGAATGGCGCGCACGTATCAGATCATTACTTTGTTCGCACGAGACACGATCATCCACAACGTGACGCTGGCGCTTCTCGGTCTGTCACCGGCACGCTGGAATCCGCTGATCGATCTTAGACGGCAAGGCCACTTTGTCGAACGCGCGCACGCGGCGCTGGAAAGGGTCGGTCTCGCGCATGTCGCAAACCGGCCATTGGGGCAGACTTCCTATGGCGAGCGCCGCCGCGTCGAGATTGCCATGGCACTGACGCAGAATCCGAAAGTACTGTTGCTCGACGAGCCATTCGCCGGCCTGTCGATAGACGAGCGTCGCGACGTGAAGCAATTACTGTTGGCCATCCCGCGTGACGTTACAATTGTGATGATCGAGCACAACATGGATGTGGCGCTGGAATTTGCCGAGCGCATTACGCTCTTGCATTTCGGCGAAGTGATCGTTGAAGGCAACCGCGCCGAGGTAGTTGCAGATCCGCGCACGCGGGAGGTCTATCTTGGCCACTAGCGCGCTCAGCCTAAGCCATATCGACGCCTTTTATGGCGACAGTCACGTCCTGGGTGACGTATCGTTCGAGCTCGGTGAAGCCCGCATGCTCGGCCTGCTCGGCCGTAACGGCGCCGGCAAATCGACTTGCATGAATGTCACTATGGGCTTGTTGCCGCCGCGCCGGGGTGACGTGGCGGTATTCGGCGAGGCTGTCACCGGCTTTTCTCCGGAAACCATCGCTGCGCGCGGGGTCGCGTTGGTGCCGCAGGGTCGACGCATCTTCAAGAGCTTGACCGTCCGCGAGAATTTGGTGGTCGCCGCCCGCAAACCGGATGCCGGCAGCAAACACGCGCCCTGGACCACCGACACGGTATTCAGGATGTTTCCGCGGCTCAGTGAACGGCGCAGTCAGATCGCTGCGCATTTGTCGGGGGGCGAGCAGCAAATGTTGGCCATCGGCCGCGCGCTAATGGGAAATCCGCGCGTCCTGCTGATGGACGAACCGTCGGAAGGGCTGGCACCGCAGATCGTCGCTGAAGTCATGGCCACCATCCGCAAGCTGAAGGAAAGCGGATTATCGATCGTGCTGGTCGAACAGAATCCCAGGCTGGTATTCGATGTCGCCGACGATATCGTCATCCTCAATACCGGCCGGGTCGCGGTCGTCTCCACCCCGGCAAGGCTTGAAAAAGATGGCGTCGATTTGCGCCAGCACCTCGGGGTGTTTTGATTCCGCCGCATTGAATTTCGCACGCGCAGAGGCTACTGGATCATCCGCTTTCGCGGATGACAAACGAGAGGCTGGATATGGCTGACATCTGGAATAAATACGCAAACACCGCTGCGCGCAAACATGGCAAGCCGGGGCGCGACGTACGGCCGAAGAGCACCTCCATCGATGCTCACACGCATATTGCCGTGCCGCGGGCTGCCGAATTCATCAAGCCTCACCTCGATGTCAGCACCATTCCACTCGCGCATTTCGCTTCGGCTGAAACCAAAGCGATCAACGCCAAGCAGGAAGCCGACATTCGGGGCTGCATGACTGGCTATGACGAGCGTTTTGCCACCATGGACAAAATGGGCGTCGATGTGCAGCTGGTAATGCCGCCGCCGCCGCAATGCTATCACACAGTCGCGCTCGAATATGCTGTACCTGCGGCGCAGATGATCAATGACGGCGTCGCCGAATTCGTCTCCAAACATCCCGACCGTTTCATTCCAACCGGCACCGTGCCGATGCAGGACGGCAACGAGTCTGCCAAAGAGCTCGAGCGCTGCATGAAGAAGCTGAACTTCAAGGGCGTCGAGATCTTAACGAACGTCGCCGGTCGGGAACTATCGGATCCCGCCTTCGCACCGTTCTGGAAAAAGGCCGAAGAACTGGGCGCGCTTGTGATCATTCATCCCAACGGCTTTACTGAAGGCCAGCGCCTGTCGCGCTTTTATTTCAACAACATCATCGGCAATCCGTTCGAGACTACACTGGCCCTGCACTACCTGATCTTCGACGGCGTGCTTGAGCGTCATCCCAACCTGAAGATTTTTGCCATGCACGGTGGCGGCTATCTCGGCGCTTATTCCGGCCGTATCGACCACGCCTGGGGCGCGCGCTCGGATTGCCACGCCAGTCTGCCGAAGCCGCCGACCAGCTACTTGAAGAAGGTCTACGTCGACACCGTCGTATTCACGCCGGGCCAACTGAAGGCGCTGGTCGATACCTTTGGCCTCGACCATGTCATCATGGGCACCGACTATCCCTTCGACATGCTTGAATACGATCCGATCGGCCACATCGCTTCAGTCGAAGGCTTCGACGAGAAAGCCCGTGCCGCACTGGCCGGTGGTAACGCGAAGAAGATGTTGGGGATGTGATCTCCCTCTCCCCGCTGGCGGGGAGAGGCAAGAACGTAATACTACGCGTATAAAAAATCCAATACCGCCGTCTCTGCAATCACCGCAGCATCGGTACTGTGCCGGCCGGCGCGGGCCTGTTCTTCCTGCGTGCGACTGGCCTGCAAGAAAGCGCCAAGATGGCGCGCCCGTTCGATAATCTGATGGTTCTGTGAAAGGCGCGCGGCCTCGAAGCGCTTAAGCGCGGCCTCTGCATGCGACTCTCTCTGAAGCGCCTCCGCCAGCGCGGCCGCATCGTCCGCCGCTTTTGAAACGCCTGCCGCCACGTGCGGACGTGCGACGAAAGCCGCATCGCCTACAATCGCCACCCGGCCAAATGCCATGCGCGGCGATTCCAGATCGTAGATCGGCTGGAGGATGGGCTCTTCGATCAGCCGCACGACCTGCCGGAATTGCGGAGCAACAAGCCGCTCGGCATCGGCACGCATCTCGGCGATTGCCTCGCGGCGAATCAATGGCGGAGGGATTGAAATTACATGCGTCACCCCGCGCTCATCGGTGAGCAGCCATTGCAATTTCGTGGCCTCGTCGGCAGGCCGATACCAGACCACGTTGTAACGGCGATGACCGGGCCGAAGATCGTTGTCGGGTCCCGCCACCGGATAGCCCAGAAATTGTTCGCCCGGCGGCAACCCGAAGGTCATGTATTCGAACAGCTCGCGGTGTACATCCGGCGGGAATGCGCGTTCGGCAATCAACGCGCGCCAAGCAGAGTAGCCCGCGTAACGCGGCGTTACTTCCGGCAAGCATAGCTGGCGTACTGTTGAACGGATGCCATCAGCTCCGACCAGCAGATCAGCCTCGATGATTTCGCCATCGGAAAAATGCGCATGGACTGCATTCGAATCTTGAGCAAATTTTGCGAGACCGCGCCCGCGGTGGTAGCGCTCTGGCGGAAAGGCGTCGCGCAGCAGACGATAGACGCGCTCCCAGGCCGTGAGGACCTGCGGGCATTCGATCTCATGCGTCAACTGGCCCTGCGCATCGAGAATTTTCCGGGTGGTGATGTGCACGCCGAGTTCATCGGTAGCAAGGCCAAGTTCGCGCAGTCGTTCGATCAATGCGTATTGGGCCACGATTCCCGCACCGCGGCCGGAGAGCTCGCTGTCCACGCGCTCGTAAATATCCACCGCCCACCCGGCCCGTCGCAGCAAAAGCCCGCTAAGCAAGCCGCTCATCGAGCCGCCAATGATAATTGCGCGTCCTGCGCGAGCCCCGGTCAATTGATCAGCCTCGATCTTTCCGTTTACCCATTTATCCTATATATGACAGCCAACAGCTTTGGAGGAATTCCCATGGCCTTGACCATGCTCGACAAGACCGCTGAGAAAAAGGAAAAGTCGCAGTGGCCGGCGGACATCGCCGCCGAGTTCGATCGCGAGAACAAGAATCCGAACCCTTGTGTCGGCTCCAACCTGCTGTCGGAAAACGAGCGTACCCGCGTATGGATCATTCGCCTTGCCCCCGGCGAGCGTATTGGCTTCCACCGGCATGTGCTGGATTATTTCTGGACTTCCGTGTCCGGCGGCCGCGGCCGGCAGCATGTGCATGACGGCACCACGGTCGAATACACCTATCAGCCGGGTGAAACCCGGCACGAGACCTACGGCAAAGGTGAATTCAAGGTGCACGACCTCGAGAACCTCGGCGAGCGCGAAATGGTTTTCATGACTGTCGAGTTCAAGGACAGCGCCAACAAGCCGATGCAGCTTCCCGCCGGCGTGCGACCGCAATCCGCCGCAGCTTAGTCCACCGCTCATTGCGGCGCCTGCCTGTAGGCGACAGCCCACGGCGGGCGTTTCAATTTATTTGGTAAAGCTTTGACGGATCGATCAATGGGCTAGCCAAGCTGCAGGCCTTCCTGCAAACTGCCGCAAAACTCCATATGACGGACTGACGACCGCTGTGGGGAAGAAAAACGCTGAGGCTTCAGAGGGGAGTAACACCGGCAAGTTTGACACGCAGATCGCGACCGCCGCATCGCGCGGGCTATTGCTTGGCTGAAACGCGAATGCGACACGCCGCGGGCGGCGATGCCGGTTTAAAGGCGTATGGATATTCCTTTCGATCTCCTCATCAACGCCATTGCTGCAGGGCTGTTGCTCGGCGGCTTTTACGCCGCTGTCACGGCCGGAGTGTCGATCTCCTTCGGCATGCTCGACATCGTCAATATCGCGCATCCAGGTTTCGTTATCCTCGGCTCTTACATCGCCTATTTCATCAACATCAATTTTGGCGTCGATCCAATCTTGGTCAGCGTGATCATGCTGCCGGTGTTCTTTGCGCTCGGCGCATTGGTTTATCAGGTCTACTATTTGTCGTTCGAAAAACGTGGTCAAGAGTCGCTACGCGGCCTTGCCTTCTTCTTCGGCCTGCTATTTGTCACCGAGGTTACGCTGATTTTAGTGTTCGGCGTCGACTACCGCTATGTCGAAGCTGCCTATATCGGGCCGAGCATCCATATTGGGCTGATCGACTTGCCGCTGCGGATGTTAGTGCCGTGCATCACGGCGCTGGCGCTGTTTAGCGCCATCCAACTGTTCATCACTCGCACTTTCACCGGTCGCGCCATCATGGCGGTGTCGCAGGACCAGCTGGCGCTGCAACTGATGGCGGTGGATCCGATCCGCATCAAGCGCATCGCATTCGGCATCTCGATCGCCACAGCGGCGGTCGCCGGTGCGCTACTCATCATCATCCAGCCGGTCGAGCCGTCGGTCGGGCGCGAATATATCGGGCGGATATTTGCAATCTGCGTGCTCGGCGGCTTGGGCAGCATGCCCGGAACCCTGATTGCCGCCGTGCTGCTCGGCGTCGTCGAAAGCCTAACCGCGACTTTCTATGGCCCGTCCTGGGCACCGGCGGTGGCGTTCGGCTTCCTTCTGCTCACGCTGGCCTTCCGGCCGGCAGGGCTTCTGGGGCGGTGAAGACGATGAGCACGGCGAAATTCTCCCTCATCGCGGTCGCGATCGGCGCGCTGGTTATGGCCTTCGCGCACTGGTTCCATGTCGATTATCTATTCTTCGCCAGCTACACCATCCTGCAATTCATCGTGCTGGCCACTGCCTGGAACATCCTCGGTGGCTACTGCGGCTACGTGAATTTCGGCTCGGCCGCCTTCTTCGCGCTTGGCGCTTACAGCTCGGTGGCATTGATCAAATTCGACGGCGAGATCGACGCATGGTTTCCGGAGGGCATCGCCAATGTCCTTCATCATATTTTCCCGCTGCCAATCCCCGTCCTCATCATGTTCGGCGCTTTTGTCTCCGGAATCGTCGGCTTCGGCATGGGTTATCTGACACTGCGGCTGCGCGGCTCTTTCTTCGCCATCGCGACCCTGGCATTGGCGGTTGTGTTGCAGACCTTGATCGTCAACTGGGACTTCGTCGGCGGCTCGCGCGGGGCCTATGTCATTCGCCCGGAAAACCTCGAATTCGCCGGCATTGAGATCAACTATATCGAATACCTGTTCGCGTTGATGCTGCTGCTGGCTGTGATCGCGCTGACCACAGCGCGAGTGATTGAACGCTCGCAGCTCGGCTTTGGCTTTGCCACTATTCGCGACGACGAGCTGGCAGCGGAAGCCTGCGGCGTGCCTACGCTGCGCCTCAAGCTGATCGCCACGACGCTGTCAGGGGCCTTCATGGGCATGGCCGGCGCACCGTTCCCCTACTACATCGGCTATTTACAGCCGGCGTCGGCCTTCGGCCTTGAATACGCGGTCAACTCGATCGCCATGCCGATGATCGGTGGCACCACCAGTTGGGTTGGGCCGCTGGTTGGTGCCATCCTGCTCGGCTCTGCGCAGCAATATGCCACCGTAACCATTTCGTCGGCCGTGAACCTGCTGATCGTCGGCTTGATGCTGGTGGGATTTGTCATCATCGCGCCCAACGGTCTGATCGGGCTGGTGCAAGAACGCTTGCGCCGGAGGCAGCCATGACCGCGTTACTGCACGTCGATAACATCAGCAAGCGCTTCGGCGGCTTCGTCGCGCTCGACGGCATCACACTCGAGGTCCAGCCGGGCGAGCGGCTCGGACTGATCGGCCCGAACGGTTCCGGCAAGAGCACGCTGGTCAATTGCATTTGCGGCACCTTGCAAAACGAGTCCGGCAGCGTTCGTTTCGACGGCAGCACCATGGACGGCCTTGCGGCTCACGAACGCACTCATCGGGGCGTCGCGCGCAGCTTCCAGCTGCCGCGTCCGTTCCACAGCATGACGCTCGCCGACAACCTGCGTATTCCCCTGCTCTACACGGTGCATGCGCGCCTGGGTCCGCTGCGTTCCGCCGGCGATCTCGATATGCGCTGCCGCGATCTGCTGGAGATGGTAGGTCTGGCGAAGAAGGCCAAGCAGATGCCGCGCGATCTCACGCAGGTCGAGATGCGCAAGCTCGAGCTGGCACGCGCTATGGCGGCAGAACCGAAACTGCTGATCGCGGACGAATCCATGGCCGGCCTGTCGCACTCGGAAATCGAGGACATCCTGGCGCTGCTGGTGCAGCTGAGCGAGCGCGGTATCACCATCATCCTGATAGAGCACATCATGAGTGCGGTGATGAGCTTCTCGCAGCGGCTGGCGGTGCTGGTGTCCGGCAAGAAGATAGCCGACGGGAAGCCGGAAGACGTTGTACGCGACCCCGAAGTGGTGAGGGCTTATCTTGGCCAGTAGCATCACCATCGAAAAAGTAAGCGCTGCCTATGGTGCCGTTCGGGTGATCGAAGATGTTTCGATCAACGTGAAGGCCGGCGAGACCGTCGCCTTGCTTGGCACCAATGGCAACGGCAAAAGCACGTTGATGAAATGCGTGATGGGAATCGTGCGCCCGACTGCCGGCCGCATCATCGCCGAAATTGACGGCGAAAAGCACGATCTGGTTGGACGCAGCACGGAGGATATCGTCGACCTCGGCATCGCTCTGGTGCCGGAAGGACGTCGTTTGTTTCCGAAGTTGACGGTTGAAGAGAATTTGCTGCTTGGTGCCTTCCGCGCCAAGGCGCGCGCGCAGATCAAGAGCAATCTCGACTTCGCCTTTGAAGCATTTCCACGGCTCGCCGAAAGACGACGCCAACTGGCCGGCAGCATGAGCGGCGGCGAACAACAGATGCTGGCATTGGGGCGCGCATTAATGCTGGCGCCACGCATTTTGCTGGTGGATGAGCCCTCAGTCGGCCTCGCGCCCCTCCTGGTTGCCCGCACTATCGACGCCATCAAGCAGCTCAAAGACCACTACCAACTGACGGTGCTGATGGCCGAACAGAACTTCACACAAGCCATCCGCATCGCCGACCGCGGCTATGTGATCGTGCACGGAAAGATCGCCTTTGAGGGCCGGTCGGCCGACGAACTCAACAATAACGACCTGATCCGGCAGTTTTATTTGGGGATGTGAGGCAGCTCTCATCCGCCCACCTGTGGCTGGAATGGGCGGGGTAAGGGCAAACAAAACGGCGCGGGAAACTTTCCCGCGCCGCTCT
>Ga0164309_10001715_pt1 | contig 10569 bp, 9 predicted proteins | sample Whisoiple_247_MG_FD_109984 | JGI IMG/M metagenome (GOLD analysis project Ga0164309, IMG submission 109984) | Soil microbial communities amended with fresh organic matter from upstate New York, USA - Whitman soil sample_247_MG | ecosystem: Environmental > Terrestrial > Soil > Unclassified >... | reverse complement strand
GTACGCTCCTGGAAATCCATTACTTCGATCCGGCCTGAGCGACGTCGACGATTGCCCAGAGGAGTAGCGGGATAGATGGCGCGCCCGAAGAGATTCGAACTCCTGACCCCCAGATTCGTAGTCTGGTGCTCTATCCAGCTGAGCTACGGGCGCTTGATTCCACTGCCGGAAATCGGCCCGCGGAACGGGGCATAGCTATCGTCTTGACCGGGTATTGGCAAGAGTTGCGACGCGAACTCTCACGTGGGCTGCACGGCCCAGGCCAGGGCCACATTTTCAATGCGGATTCGATATGCGAGCAGCGCCGCGTTCGCGGCTGAAAAGATGAACGCGAAGACCGGTAGTCCAAGGGTCAGCGGAACCACGGCGATCTCCAGCGCGACGATCAAGTAGTTTGGATGCCGAAGCCAGCGATACGGCCCTCGCGCGATTGTTGCCGCACCTGGCAGCACGATGACGCGCGTGGTCCAGCGGCGACCGAGACTGGCGATGACCCACAGCCGCCCGATCTGCAGCACGATGAATATCGACAGCCAGAACGGATCAATGACGCGGTCATGCCCGAGGATAAGCAGGCCGACAATCCAGGTCGCGTGTAAAATCACGATGAGAGGATAATGCGCCGCGCCAAATTCGATGCCGCCCATCCCGCGCAGTCGCCTCGTATTGAGCTGGGCAAAGCAGAGTTCAATGAGCCGTTGCACGATCAGGAATGTTACAAGCCACGCGCCCTCACCCATAGAACGCCTCAAGGGCCAGAAAATTCGCGGTGAAGCCGGGACCCAACGCCGAAAGCACGACCGGACCGTACAGACCGCGCCGCAGCACACGTTCGAGAACGAAAAGAACCGTGGGCGCCGACATATTTCCGTGGTTGCGGAGAATCTCCCGCTCGTCACGCAGCGTCCCCTTCTGCAATTCGAGCGCCGCTTCGATGGCATCGAGCACTTTTGCGCCGCCGGGATGACAGACGAGCTGAGGCGCGCGCAGCCGGGCCGCCTTGATGAAACGGCGAACCGGCGCCGCCATTCGTTGCTCGACGAAGCGCGGGAGCGAGCGTGAGAGCATCACCCGGAAACCCACCGGATCGATCGCCCAGCCCATGATGTCGAGCGTGCGCGGCCAGGTGTGCTCCGCCGCGGCACCAACTTGCAGCGACCCCTCACGCGGCCCCGCCCGCAGAACGATGGCTGCTGCACCATCGCCGAAAAGGGCCGATGAAATCACGTCTGCCTTTGTTCCCCGATCGATGCGGGACGTCAGCGTGCAGAGTTCGACAACAACCACCAGCACCACTTCGCCTGGCTCAGCCCGCGCAAGCCGCGCGCCGAGTGCAAAACCAAAGACGCCGCCGGCACAACCGCGACCAAATACCGGCACGCGCATTACGCCTGGACGCAACCCCAGTTCCGGACCAACACGCGCTTCTATCCCTGGCGTGGCAATACCCGTCGAGGAGACCGTCACGACGACGTCGACATCACGCGCCGGAATTCCGGCGCGATCGAGTGCGGCCTTCGCCGTTCGAATGAAAAGCTCGCTCGCGCTTTCAACATAAGCTTCCGTGCGTTCGGCCAGATTGTACGGTTTGCTCAACCATTCAAGCGACCGCGCGGAATAGCGCCGCTCGATGCCCGCATTCGCAAAGATCTCTGCAAGTTTCGGGTAGCGCGTGAAGGTGCGCGCGTAAACGTGGCGCGCCGCATCCGCCACCGCTCGCTGATCGAGTTGATGCGGTGGCACAGATGTGGCGATCGAGAGCACGTTAACGGGCGGCGCCATGTCAGATGTCCTTCAGTCGCGCGAGCCCCCGAGGTAGAACACCGCAACCGGCGTCTACGTCCGTCAGGCGCGTACGCGCTCACCACGTCTGGTATCGAGATCGACCGCCCGGTCGGGGATTGTGATGCTGAAGGTGGCGCCAATCGTGCCAGGCACAAGGCGGATTTCACCGCCATGCGCCCGCACAAGCTCCGCGGCAATGGCGAGGCCGAGGCCCGTCCCGCCGGCTCGCGTCGATCCCTGAAAAGCCTGAAACAGGTGAGTTCTTGCCTTTTCCTGTACGCCGGGGCCGGTATCGGAGACTTCAATCACGACCACGCTGCCTTCACGCCGCCCGGTAATGCGGATCTGATCGCGTGCCGGATCGCGCGCACCGCGCGTCTCCAGCGCCTGCACCGCATTACGTGCGATATTGACCAGGACGCGAAACAATTGATCGTGATCGGCTTCCATTGTCAGGCCGCGTTCGACTGCAACAATCCATCGGATCGGCACGTCAAGGCCGAGGCCGAGCGCTTCGTGTACTTCTTCGATCAAGGGCTCGACCTGGAGCGTCCGGCGTTCCGGAGGTGGCTCCTGCGCGCCGCCGTAAGAAAGTGTGCTCTGACAGAATGCGATTGCCCGCTCGAGCGCGCGCATCAGCTTGGGCGCGAAGCGTTGCACTTTCGGATCGGGCGAAGTGGAGAGCTGATCGGAAAATAGCTGGGCCGACGCAAGCAGATTGCGCAAATCGTGATTGATCTTCGACACCGCCAGACCGAGTGCCGCTAGCCGGCTCTGCTGATGCAGCATCGAGGCCAGCTCCCGCTGCATGGCGCCGAGCTCTTCCTCGGCAGTGCCGATTTCATCGCGACGCCCGCTTTCGGCAATGACGCGGGACGGATTTTCGGGATCGGCTCGGAAGGCGACCATGTTGCGCGTGATGCGCCACATCGGGCGCACGAAAAGGTAGTGCAGCGCAAGGAACACCAGCATCGCCGTGATACAGGAGATCGCCAGCGACAGGAGCAGGATGTTCACTGAAAACGTCCACATCGCCTTGCACATCGGTGCTTCGTCGAGAATGATCTCGAGGAAGTCGCCGCCCATCGGCGCGGCTCCGACCACACGGATGTTGTCGCCGGGCTTGCACATCAGCAACGTGTCGAACGCATCGACAATCGACTTCCACCAGGTCACGTTCCGCATGTCGATGTCCTGGGCGATGCTCGTTGGCATGTTGGACGCGGCCAGCAGACGCCGCTGATTGCCCATTTTCATCGCCACCGCATGCGCACCGATGCTGCGAAGAATCTGGTTCGCCAGGCTTTCAGGCACCATGCCGCTCGGCGCCGCGTCGAGGACAAGCGCCGCCGTGTGCGCGGCAGCCAACCTGTCATTCAGCCAGTTGAGCCGAAAATTTGCGACCGACGGCACGTAAATCATAATTTCGGCCACCATCACAAACACGATCGTCAGCAAAAGTAACTTGCCGGAGAGTCCGATGCGCGGCTTTCGCGTTCCGGGCTCCGCTTCGATCATGTTTTCTGGTCTGTCCGCCGATTCCAATTTCGCCTCAGCCAAAAATTCTCATCCAACCGATGATGCGCCGCGCCCAGACACCGGTCAAACTTGGGGTGAAATAGTCCATCGCCGCATATTTTCCAATCTCTGACAGCGTCGGATAGGGCAAAACAAGATCTGTTACGTCGCGAAGATTGAGATTTCGTGCAACCGCCAGAACCCACATAGCGATCAGCTCGCCTGCCTGGGCACCGACAATCGTGACACCCACTATTTTACCATTTGCCGTCGTGATGACTTTTATATGACCGCGTGGAGCGCCCTCTGCCTGCGCGCGGTGATTATCGTGATAGGGCCATCGCGTTACCCGAATCTTTATGCCCTGCTGAAGCGCCCGCGCCTCGGTGAGCCCAATCTGCGCAAGCTCCGGGTCGGTAAAAGTGACCCACGGGATACAATCATCGTTAACACGCACCGGCAGGCGGAATAAGGCGTTCTGGATCACAAGGCCGGCGTGATAGTTCGCGGCATGCGTAAGCTGAAGCGCGCCGGCAATGCAGTCGCCGATCGCGTAGACGCGACGGTTGCTCGTCTTGAGCTTTCTGTTCACGACGATGCCCGACCGTTCATGACGAATTCCCGCAGCATCGAGATCAAGCTCCGCGATTGATGGGCTGCGCCCGGCGGCAACGAGCAGATGACTACCGGTAATCGTCTGCTCGGCGCCGCCGCTATCGATTGTCGCGGTGACTGTTCGCCCGGCATGCGTGATATCGACAACGTTCACACCGCTTCGGATGACGACGCCTTCGCGCTCGAGCTGTGCGAGCACAATAGCGGTGCATTCGGGATCGTCCTTGTCGAGCGGTTGCGCCGCTTCAATGACCGTCACGGAGCTTCCGAGGCGGCGGAAGCCCTGCGCCAATTCAAGACCGGTCGGCCCCGCGCCGATGATGATGAGATGCTCCGGCCTCTCTGTAAGGTCGAAAATGCTTTCGTTCGTCAGGTAGGGACCACTGTCGATGCCGGGAATTGCCGGCAGCGCCGGTTTCGATCCGGTCGCGATCACAAAGCGGCGGGCACGGATCTCGATATCGCCAGCAACGACTGTGTTGCGGTCCTTGAACTCGGCCGGCGCATGGATGACGCGAACGCCGAGCCCGGTGAAACGTTCGGCCGAGTCGGCCGGTGCCACGGCGGCGATGACCGAGTGAACATGTCGGTGGACGCCGGAAAAATTCACGCCGGTGTCCCGCACATCGACACCGAACAGTTTTGCGCTCCGTGTCGCTTCGGCGCGTCTTGCCGCCGCCAACAAGGTTTTCGATGGCACGCAACCGGCATTGAGACTGTTCCCGCCCATCTTGTGGCCCTCGACGAGCACTGTCGGCACGCCAAAGGCCGCCGCGGCCGCGGCAACAGACAAGCCGCCGGGACCTCCGCCGATCACGCAAATGTCGGGTCTGAGCGTTTCCGCCATAACTCTGTATCTTTCGAACCGATTATACCGCCCGGCCGAACGAGGCGCGTCTCACCGCCTTGTGAGGCTATTTGACCCCGCCGAAGGCGCCGACACCGCGAACATTGACGGACCACAGGCCCTCCCTTATAAGCCGCGCAAAATCGCACGTCGGCCCGATTAAGTGGGTCTGACGGCGTATCGAGGGTTAATCCCTCCTTCCCCAAGGCGCAGCCAGCGGAGAACGAACGTGAAGCGGACCTATCAACCGAGCAAGCTCGTACGTAAGCGCCGCCACGGCTTCCGCTCACGTATGGCGACCAAAGGCGGGCGCAAGGTTTTGTCGGCGCGCCGGGGGCGTGGTCGCAAACGGCTGTCCGCCTGACAGGGGCAAAGAGGCCGCACATTGCTTCCATGGAACGATTGAGGCAACGGGCGGACTTCCTGGCTGCAGCGTCAGGAATCAAGGCGCCGTCGGCAGCATTCGTGCTGCAGGCGCGCAATCGCCGCGACCAGGGGCCGGCACGGTTCGGCTTCACGGTAACGAAAAGGGTCGGGAATGCTGTCGAGCGCAACAGGGTCCGCCGCCGCCTCCGTGAAATTGTGCGGCTCTGGGCCGTAACCCGGGTGTGCGCGGGACATGATTATGTGCTTGTCGGCCGTCGGGCGGCGCTCAATCTACCGTTCGAGCGCATGACACAGGACTTCGAAGGCGCATTGCGGCGAGTTCACGCGGGGCATAGCGGCAAACGGAATTTCAATGACCGATAACAAAAATACCATTCTTGCCATTGTGCTGTCCGCACTAGTGCTGCTCGGCTGGCAGTATTTCTTTGCCGCTCCGCAGGAAAAGGCGCGGCAGGAACAGTTGCAGCTGCAGGCACAGCAACAGAAACAGAATGTGCCGACGCCCGATCAGTCCAAACCGGCGCAGCCGCAGGCACAGTCGCAGGTGCCTGGCCAGGCAAACGCACCATCATCCGCGGCGCCCGTTGATCGTCGGGCGGCGCTGGCGAACTCGCCTCGTGTACCCATTGTGACCGACACGCTGCAGGGCACGATTGCCCTGAAAGGCGGGCGCATCGACGACCTCGCGCTGGTCAAATTCCGAGAGACGACTGACCCGAAATCTCCGCCGATTGTTTTGCTGTCCCCTTCGGGGACGGGTGATCCATTCTATGCGGAGTTCGGCTGGACGGGCGCCGCCGGAGCGAATGTCAAGCTGCCGACCTCCGAAACTGTCTGGAAGCAGGTGGGCTCCGGGGGACTCGGCGTCGGCCACCCTGTGACTTTGACCTACGACAACGGCGAAGGACTCGAATTCCGCCGTACCATTGCGGTCGACGACAAGTATCTGTTCACGATCAAGGATGACGTCAGCAACAAGGGCGAAAGCCCGGTTACTCTCTTTCCTTACGCTTTGATCTCGCGTCATGGAATTCCACCGACCGCCGGATATTACGTTCTGCATGAAGGCCTCATCGGCGTACTCGGAGAGTCTGGCCTGCAGGAATTCACCTACAAAAACATCGAGGACAAAAAATCCGTCACTTGGGACGTCACCAACGGCTGGCTCGGCATCACCGACAAATATTGGGCCGCCACCTTGTTGCCGGATACAAGCGCGCGCCTGAAGGCGCGTTTCTCGACCAGCATGCTCGGCACGGTCAGGACATTTCAGACCGATTATTTGCTCGATGCACAGACAATCGGACCCGGCGCAACCGGTTCCGCCAATGCACGGCTGTTTGCCGGCGCCAAGGAAGTGTCGATCGTCGGCATCAATTTTCCATTTGTCGGCATCGGCGGCTACAACAAAGCGCTCGGCCTCAACCACTTCGACCTGCTGATCGATTGGGGTTGGTTCTACTTCATAACCAAACCGATGTTCCTGGTGATGGATTTCTTCTTCCGTCTCCTCGGCAATTTCGGCCTCGCGATCCTGATGGTCACCGTACTGGTCAAGATCGTCTTCTTCCCCCTCGCCAACAAGTCGTACGCATCAATGGCGAAGATGAAGGCCGTGCAGCCGCAAATGATGGCGTTGCGCGAACGTTTTGCCGACGACAAGGCCAAGCAGCAGCAGGAACTGATGGAGCTGTACAAGCGGGAAAAGATCAATCCGCTGGCCGGCTGCCTGCCGATCGTGATCCAGATTCCGGTCTTCTTCTCACTCTACAAGGTTTTGTTCGTCACCATTGAAATGCGGCACGCGCCGTTTTTCGGTTGGATTCACGACCTTTCGGCGCAGGATCCGACCAATATCTTCAATCTGTTCGGACTCATTCCAGTCGACCCGACGATACTGCCCTTGATCGGACCATTCCTGCATATGGGCATCTGGCCCATCATCATGGGCATCACGATGTGGGCTCAGATGAAGCTCAACCCGGCGCCACCGGATCCGACGCAGGCGATGATCTTCAACTGGATGCCGCTGATGTTCACGTTCATGCTGGCGAACTTCCCCGCTGGCCTCGTGATCTACTGGGCCTGGAACAATCTGCTGTCGGTCGTGCAGCAGAGCGTGATCATGCGCAAGCATGGGGCGAAGATCGAATTGTTCGACAATATCAAGACCATGTTCGTTAAGAAGACGCCGCAAGAATAAAGTCGACAATCATTCACCAATCATGGCCGGCGCCAATGGGGTCCGACCAATTAACCCGCGCGGAAATCGAGACCGGCCGCAAGCTTTTTGCCGGCGACTGGCAGTTTGTCGCCGCGGCGGACTCGCCCGCCTCGCTACCGTTCATGAAGGGCGTCGAAATCGCCTTCGCGGGCCGCTCGAACGTCGGCAAATCCAGCCTGATCAATGCGCTCACTGGCCGCAAAAACCTCGCCCGCATCTCGCGCACACCTGGTCGGACGCAGGAACTCATCTTCTTTTCGGGCGGCGATAACCTCAACGTCGTGGACATGCCGGGTTACGGCTATGCCGTCGCGGCAAAATCCAAGGTCGCGGCCTGGACGGAATTGATCCACGCCTTTCTACGCGGGCGGAGCAACCTCGCCCGGGTCTATGTCCTGGTGGATGCGCGGCATGGACTCAAACCGACAGATGCCCCGGCGCTCGACGCCCTCAGCCAGGCGGCGGTCAGCCATCAGGTCGTCTTAACCAAGTGTGACGAGGTGAAACCCGCCGACCTTGCGGGCCGCATCGTCGCCGTCGAAGCGGGGCTCGCCAAGCGCCCTGCCGCATTTCCGACGGTTCTCGCGACCTCCTCCCACGACGGAGCGGGCGTCCCCGAGCTGCGCGCGGCCATCGCCCGGCTGCTCACGGAAAGAAAGAGCTAATGCATTGTCGAGGGACGGCCGCATCGGCTAGAACCGCCGGCAACCGTACAAGGCCGGAGCGATGAGCAAAGCCCCCAAGATCGACCCGCAGACGCAGGCTCGAATCCTGTCCGAAGCGCTGCCGCACATGCAGCGCTACGACGAGGAAACCGTCGTGGTGAAATATGGCGGGCACGCCATGGGCCAGGAGCAGACGGCACGCGATTTTGCGAAAGATATCGTCCTGCTCGAGCAGACGGCGATCAATCCCGTCGTCGTGCACGGCGGGGGCCCGCAGATCGAGGCCATGCTCAAGAAGCTCGGCATAAAGTCCGAGTTCGCTGCCGGTTTGCGCATCACCGACGCAAAGACGGTCGAAATCGTCGAAATGGTTCTGGCCGGCTCGATCAACAAGCAGATCGTCGGCTACATCAACGCCGCCGGCGGCAAGGCCATCGGGCTGTGCGGCAAGGACGGCAACATGGTGCAGGCGCGTAAGGTCAGCCGCACAGTGGTCGATCCGGATTCCAACATTGAAAAGGTCATCGACCTCGGGTTCGTGGGCGAGCCTGAAAAAGTCGACACAGCCATGCTCAATCAGGTGATCGGTCGCGAGATGATCCCCGTGCTTGCACCGGTGGCGACCTCGGCCAACGGCGGGACCTTCAACGTCAACGCCGATACATTTGCGGGTGCAATCGCCGGCGCATTGAAAGCCAAGCGCCTGCTGCTTCTCACCGACGTGCCGGGCGTTCTCGACAAGTCAAAGAGCCTGATTGCGGACCTTTCGGTCACGGACGCACGCAAGCTGATCGCAGACGGCACGATCTCCGGCGGCATGATTCCGAAGGTCGAAACCTGTATCTATGCGCTCGATCAGGGAGTCGAAGGCGTCGTCATCATGGACGGAAAGGTCCCGCACGCCGTACTGCTCGAGCTGCTGACCGACCACGGCGTCGGCACCTTGATGCACCGCTGACCGCTGTCATTCTGGGCCGCGTCGAGCCCTGAATGACGAGTTTACGCATCTTCCGCTAGCATGGCGGACATGATTCGCGGGTGCATCCTCACGATCGCCGCGTCAATCGCGCTGACCACATCGGCCCGCGCCGAGCTTACCCTGTGCAACCGCACCAGCTACCGAATGGATGTGGCACTTGGCCTTGAAAAGCGTGCGAATGTCGAGACGCGCGGGTGGTTCCGGCTTGATCCGGGCCAGTGCCGGCAGGCGCTAGACGGAACGCTGGACGCCGACATGGTGTACGTTCACACGCGTACCCCACCGGTCTATGGCAGCGCGCCGTTGCCGCTCAACGGCCAGGCAGATTTCTGCATAAAGAACGGCGATTTCGACATTCCCGACGCGCGCAGCTGTCCGACAAGCCAGCAAGCACAGTTCAGCGCGGCCAAGCCGTCAGACTCGCCGAAGGGTCCTGTGATCAACCTCGCGGAAGAGGCCGATTACGACGACGTGCAGGCAAGGCTTGCCGGCATCCAGCGGCTGCTGGTGATCGCCGGCTACGACGCTTATCCGATCGACGGCGTGCAGGGCGCGAAGACGCAGGCCGCGATCGCAAAGTTCCTGAACGAGCGAAAGCTTGCAGCCGATGCCGTCGCAACGCCCGCGGTTTTCGATGTTCTGATCGAGGCCACGCGCAATCCGGAAGGCGTCGGCTTTTCATGGTGCAACGACACCAAATATCCGGTGATGGCGTCGCTCGGTTTTGCCGAGATGGGCTCCATCGTCACGCGCGGCTGGTATCGTGTGGAATCGGGCCAGTGCGTGCGCCCGGATCTGCGCGGCGATCCGCGCCGCGTCTACAGTTATGCGGAAGCGGTCGATGGCAGCGGCCGCACCGTCAAGCGGGGGGACATGGCCCTTTCCTGGGGCGGAACGCTCGCACTTTGCACGCGCGATGGCCGCTTCGAACTGGCCGATCACAAGGACTGCGCGGCACGGGGCTTGAATTCGGCCGGCTTTGCCGTCATCGATCTTGGCAACCAGCCAGCAACGATTGTGCGTTTCAAGGACCAGTAACGTCGTGCCGTCTACGTCCCGCCTTCCGCCGCGTGGTTTCGGCCACGTCGAGACCTGGGTGTTCGATCTCGACAACACGCTGTACCCGCACCACCTCAATCTCTGGCAGCAGGTCGATGAGCGTATCCGCGCCTATGTCTCCGACTTCCTGAAAGTCTCGAAGGACGAAGCATTTCGGGTACAGAAGGATTATTACCGCCGCTACGGCACCACCATGCGTGGAATGATGGCCGAACATGGCATGAAGCCCGACGACTATCTCGAGTTCGTGCACCAGATCGACCATTCACCGCTGGAACCGAATCCGGTGCTCGGCGCGGCGCTGGAAAAGTTGCCGGGGCGCAAGCTCATCCTCACCAATGGAACGCGCAAGCACGCCGACGCGGTGATGCAGAAGCTCGACATTCACCACCATTTTGAAGACGTGTTCGACATTGCCGCGGCCGATCTCGATCCCAAGCCGCTGCCGCAGGTCTACGAGCGATTCCTTGCCCGCCATGGCGTCAATCCC